>Ga0307408_100002635_pt1 | contig 12472 bp, 12 predicted proteins | sample 322Cmetagenome_FD_202116 | JGI IMG/M metagenome (GOLD analysis project Ga0307408, IMG submission 202116) | Maize rhizosphere microbial communities from greenhouse at UC Davis, California, United States - 322HYB-C-3 | ecosystem: Host-associated > Plants > Roots > Rhizosphere > Soil | place... | reverse complement strand
TTCGAATCGAAGGTCGTCGGCGGCAGCATCCCGAAGGAGTTCATCCCCGCCGTCGACAAGGGCTTCAAAACCTCCGTCGATAAGGGACCACTTGCCGGCTACCCTTGCTTGGACTTCAAGGTCACGCTCAACGAAGGTGGTTTCCACGCAGTGGACTCCAGCAACATCGCGTTCGAAATCGCTGCCAAGGCCGCCTATCGTCAGACCATGCCGAAGTGCGCCCCGCAGATCCTCGAGCCGATGATGAAGCTCGATGTCTTCGCTCCGGAAGAGAAGGTGGGCGACGTGATCGGCGACCTCAACCGTCGCCGGGGCATGATTCAAGGCCAGGAGCCGACTCCGGGCGGTGTCCGCGTGAAGGCGGAAGCTCCGCTTTCCGCGATGTTCGGCTACATCGGTGACCTGCGCACCATGACCTCCGGTCGTGGCCAGTTCTCGATGGAGTTCAGCCACTACGCTCCGTGCCCGAAGAATGTCTCCGACGAGGTCATCAAGGCCGCCAAGGAGCGCGAAGAGGCCAAGAAGAAGTAATTCGCGACCGGTTTGTTTTACCAAGGCCCGCCATCCGCAAGGGTGGCGGGCCTTTTTATTATGTGATGTAGCGGCGCGTCTGTGACCGTCGCACTTCAGCGGCATCAGCCGTATGTATCCTTGTGGAAACGATTCGGGAGTCTCACGATGCGGCTTGTTACCAGTCAGCAACGGTCATAGACACGCTGCTACATCTGTTGGATGAGCTTCTCCATCCGCACGTGCGGGATGCCAACTTCTGTGAAGGTCTCACCAACCACTTCATAGCCGCTGCTTTGGTAGAAGCCGACGGCGCTTTCGCGGGCGTTGAGGATGAAGTGGCGGATGCCTTCAGTGGCGAGACGTAGTTCGACTTCTTCTAACAGCTGACGGCCGCGCCCTTGTCCGCGCAGGCTGGGATCGACCCACATCTGCCGGAGCTTCGCGGTGTCAGTTCTGATCGGATTCGCAACCAGCCCGCCGAGAATGACGTCATTCCAGATCAGAGCGAAGTGACGCTGTGTTTCCTCACCGGCGAGATCCTGCTCACTCATCCGCAGGCCGATCGGCTTGCGCAGGTGCAGGTCTCGGAGCCGGACGAGTTCAAGATAGCCCGGGCTGCCGTGAGGGAATTCGACAATGGTCATCGCGCTTCAGCTCTTGGCGGGCCCCACGCTTTCGCGCGGGGTATAAACCGTGGCGAAGACTTCCTGTCGCGGAGGCAGGGCGGTGGGATCAGCGGCTTCAATCCGCGAAATCAAGAGGTCGGCGGCGGTGCGGGTGATCTTCTTGTAGCGCTGGCGGATCGAGGTGAGCGTGATCGGCAAGTAGGAGCACAGCGGCACGTCATCGACGCCGACGATGGAAAGATCCGCTGGGATCGAGAGGCCGGCTTCGATGGCGGCACGCATCGCGCCGACGGCGGCGAGGTCATTCATCGCGAAGAGAGCGGTCGGCCGCTTGTCGGGCCGCTGCTTCAAGAACTCGGCAAAGGTCTCGCAAGCGCTCTCGACGGTATGGCCGGTGCGGAGGATGTCGATATTCCCGGCTGGGATGCCGCGGGCAGCGAGCATCTCCTGGAAGAGACGCGGACGCTGGCCATCTGCTTGTCCTTCGGCGAGGGCACTGACGAAGGCGAAGCGCTTGTGACCGAGTTGGCAGAGCGCTTCCACCGCGTCGGTCAGGCCTTGGGTAAAGTCGGACAGCACTGCATCGACCGGGATCGGCTTCTCCGGAATGCCGTTGCCCAGCACGACCACCGGCTGCTTTGACTCAGCCATGGTGGCGAGTTCGGGGCGGAAGGCTTCGTTGTCGGAAAGCCAGAGCACGCTGCCATCGACCTCCAGGTCCTCGAGGTCGGCAAAGAGATGCTTTTCGCGGACGAGCGATGAGCGGCAGTTTTCGACAAGCAGGTCGTAGCCGCGCTCCTCGACGGCGGCTTCCAGTTCGTCCGCGAGGGTGGAGAAGAAGGGGTTGGTCAGATCCTGAATGAGCAGCCCGATCGTGTGGTAGCGGCCGGAGCGCAGGGCTCGTGCGGTTTTCGATGGACGGTAGCCGAGCTCGCGAGCGGCTTGGAACACACGCGCTTCCGTCTCCTTCGAAGCCCACGAATTCGGCCTGCGATTGAGAATGGTGGAGGCCGTGTTGACGGCTACTCCGGCGCGCTCGGCGACATCTTTGAGGCGAATCCGCTTGTTCATGCAGGAATAGTTCCTATCGGGCGATTCCGGTGTAGGAACTGATTCATGGCAAGAGGATTCCGGGACACGCAGCTACTTGAGCGTCGCGGCGATCTCGCCGGCGAGCTGGCCTAACAGGCGGCTCTGTGCTGCCGCCATCTCGTCGTAACCGTCCTTCCGTAACGGCTCGCTGCCGGACCAGCTCTTCGAGACGATCATGCGACGATCGGGCAGGGAATAGACACGCCACGCGGCATCGAGCACCGCGTCTCCATTGGCGGTCCCGTGGAGCTGGCGAATGTCGAGGCTGACCTGATAGCGGATCTCGCTGTCGCTGCCCCAAGGGTAGGTGCGGACATTGCCCGTGCCGAGGCGGCGGCCGAGGTTGGTCGCGGTGACGCGGGCGATGTTCTCTTCCAGATCACCGGCCCAGCGATGGGACTCGGCGACGGCCATGCGGTTGCCGCCCTCCTGATAAACGAGGTTGGCGCGGTCGAGGTAGCCGGCGAGAGAAACTGGTCCCACGCCGACGGACATCCCGCCGCCGGATGGGGCGGGGCCTTCCGGGGTGAGGACGTAGAAGGACTTGGCGGGGGCGCAGGAGAAAAGCTGCATCGCCAGGGCGCCAAGGATGCCAAGTTTGAAGAGAGAATGGAGCATGGCTGGGAAGAGTATTATCGCTTCGCGCGAGGCGTTGGGTCTCCCGAGCCTTCGCGACCGAAGAGCAGGGAGTTCGGCTTTTCTTCGATGGAGTCGGAGAGGACCTTGAACGAGCGGAGTGCGGCGCGGAGTTCGTCGAGGGTGCGGGCGAGATCGCCCTGCATGGCGCCTTCGGGGCCGAGGCTGTCGACGCTGCTGCGCACTTGCTTGAGCGTTGCCTGTAGCTCGGCGGTGAGGTTCTGTGTCTCGTCGCGTGCGAGCAACTTCTTCGCTTCGGCAAGCGCGCCTTCGGCCTCGTCGAGCGTGCCGCGGAGATCCTTCACCGTGATGGAGATTTCGTCAGCCGCGGTGCCGAACTTGTTCAGCGTGTCGTCGAGCGGCAGGGCCTCGATCTTGGCGAGGATGGCTTTGACCTGGTCTTGGAGCTGGGCGATGCTGGCGGACGATTCGGTGGGGATCACCTCGTATTCGCCGATTTTGGTCAACTCGGCGGGCATCGCACCGGGCACGAAGTCGAGATCGACGAACAGCGCTCCGGTGAGCAAAGAGGCGCTGCTAAGTTTGGCACGCAGGCCGCGACGGACGCACTCAGCGAGGGCCTTTGACGGGTCGTTGATGTCCTCGACGGCTTTTCCCAAGGTATCGGAGTCGATTTCAATGACAACCGGGACCCGCGAGTCGCCCGGCGGCGAGTGCTTGAAGCTGATCTCGACCACCCGGCCTAATGGAATGCCGCGAAACTCTACGGGCGCTCCCGGTGAGAGATTGCGGACAGTTTGGTCGAAGAACAGCAGGATGCGATGGTCCGGCCTGAAGATGGACTTCTGGGCAGATTCCTCATCCGGATAGAGTTCGAAAACCGCGCCATCCTGCACCGGCGGACCAACATTGCCGCCCTTCGGCACGGAGAAGACTGCACCGCCGGAGAGCATGGCCTGGAAGGAAGGCGTGCTGACCTTGAAGCCATCGGCACCAGCCGTAACGTCGATACCGCTGGTGTTCCAGAAGCAGGTGCCTTGGCTGACGAGCGAGGAGTATTCCTCTTTGATGAAGATATCGAAACGGATGCGGCGGTTGGTGATGTCGAGGGTGCGACGCTCGACCCGGCCGACTTCGAAGCCGCGATAATAGATCGGGGAACCACTGGAAAGGGAGCCGGCGTCTTCCGAGATCAATGTAAGGCGGAGGCCGGGTACGCTCGAAGACGTGACAGGCGGCTCTTCCAACCCGTCGAAGTGATGGACGGGGAGATTCGTGTCCCCGGGTTCGAGCTCGAGATAGGCGCCTTCGACGATAGTGCTGAGACCCGAGATCGAGGCGCCGGAGACGCGTGGCTTGACCACCCAAAAGCGGGTGCCTTGACGGAGCAAATGCTCGGAGTTCGGGTCCATGCGGACCTCGGCGACAACCGAGAGCAGATCGTCCGAGAGGTCGACCTTCTCGATGATTCCCACCCGCACCGAGCGGCAGCGCACTTCGGTGACGCCGGCCTTGATGCTTTCCGCGGTTTCGAAGCGGACATAGGCGATCGGCCCGCGTCCGGCGTAGTGCTTCCACACCAGGCCGCCTGCGACGATGAGCGCGAGCAAGGGAACCACCCACACGCTGCTCCAGCGGCGGCGATGATGGATGGTGGCGCGCGGTTCGTGCGTCTCTTCTTCGGTCATGGAGTATCAGATAGGTCTCGGCCCACGTGCTGGTCCCACAGCAGGCGGGGGTCGAAGCTCATGGCGGCGAACATGGTCAGAATGACGACCGCTGCAAAGGAAAGGATCGCCGGACCCGGCAAGACGCTTGATAGCGCGCCCACCTGCACCAGTGCCACCAGGATGGCGACGACGAAGACGTCCACCATCGACCAGCGGCCGACCAGCTCGGTGATGTGATAGAGCCGGGTGAGGTTTTTTGGCGAGGTATGGGTTTTGCCCGCCGCCGCGAAACAGAGCCAGCAGAGGGCGATCATCTTCAGGACCGGGATCAGGATGCTGGCGGAGAAGATGATGATGGCCACGAGGAAGTCGCCCTTCTTCCAGAAGTTCAACACCCCGGACATGATCGTGTCGTGTGAGGCACCGCCGATCCCGGAGACCGACATGATGGGCAGGAGGTTGGCGGGGAAATAGAGGGCGATTGAGGAAATCAGGAAGCACCAGGTGCGCTCGAGGCTGTGCGGCTTCCGCAGGTGCAGGGGGCTCTGGCAGCGGGGGCAGTGGCCGAGATCGACGGGGCTCACCTTCCCGCACAGGTGGCAGGAGGCAAGTCCCTCGGCGGCAGCGCTGCGGATTTCCATGATCAGTCGGTTGGCAGTTGGAGATCAGGATCCGGCTCTTTTTGGAGGGCGATTTCCAAGCGATCCCACAGTTCCAGACGATCGATGCCGGCGACCGCGAAGGCGGTGCAGATGACGAGCCCGACCATCGCCCACATGCCGGTGCCAAGGTGAATATCGCCGACCGCGCCGAGTTTCAACAGGGCCACGAGGATGCCGAACAGGAACACCTCCAGCATGCTCCACGGCTCGCAGAGCTGGAACCAACGCGTCACCACTTTGGCTCCGGGAAGGGCGATGCCGAAGCGCAACGGGGCAGACACGTAAAGCAGTCCACCGAGTAGAACCAGCGGTGCGATCATCGTGAAGAAGATGGTGCCCAATGAGATCAACGGATTGCCCTGATTCCACATCGCATCGGCGGCTTGGAGGATGGTCAGCTCGTGCCGCACGCTGCCGGCATCGACTGTCACGCTGGGAAAGAGGTGAACCAGCACCATGAAGATCAGAGCCGCGGACGAGAAAGCGGTGGCTCGGGCCAAAGAGCGTGGACGGTTCTGATAGAGCATCTCGCCGCAGCGGCAGCAGTGGGCAGCATCGCCTTCGCGCAGGCGCGGGGCTTCCTGCAGCGCGTCGCAGAAATGGCACGCCACGCGGATCGGTCCCTCTTCAATGCGGGGCCAGGAAAGTCCGGGTAAGTGGCGTTTCATGAGGGAGACAGAAAAAGGGAATCACCAATCATCAATCCTCCAATCACCCATCGAAGTGCTTGGGGGAATGAAAATGGCTGCCGCCTGAGACGGCACGCATGGATGGCAAGCTAGTCTTCCTGGGGCGCTCTGCATGTGGCATTAGCGGTCCTGTTTCTTCAGGCTGTCTGATTGGTGATTGGAAGATTGATGATTGTGATTTTGCCTCACAGAGGTCGCGCGTAGGTGCCACAGCGATTGAGCCAGCCTTCCTTCCAACGGGCTTCGCCTCGAGCAGGAGGGGAGTTTTCGATGCGGCGGGTCAGCATGCGCTTGGCGCTGGCGGAGAATTCGGCGGCAGCGGGTTGGCCGGCGGGGACGTCCTTCATGCTGCCGAGCACTTGGAGCAGACCCCAGCCCTTGCCGTTGTAGCGTTCACTGGCCTGGGTGCCGTCGCCCTTGAAGTTGACGTAGTCGATCAGCGCGTAGGTGCCGTTCGCGGTGCTGGCGACCTTGTTGTAGTTCGCCTGCAGGCGGCCGCGATCGCTGGCGGGAGCGGCGGCGAGAATCTTCGGCAAGGCGGCGCGGGAGCGGGCGATGATGAAGTCGGTCTGGAGCGGCACCGTATTGGCGAGCCACTGGCGCAGTTGGTCGAGCTGCGGACCGCGGAACTCAGCCTTGGATTTCCAAGGAGAGTGGCGCTGGAGAGCGACTACAGGGGGATTCGCGCCTTGTTGGCGGGCGAAGGCGACGAACTGCGGCCAGCTTTCCTCGAAGCGGCCATTGAAGCCCTCCGGATACCAGATGAAGTGGCCGATTCCCAGCGACGGGAATTCCTCGCCGGCATTCCACATGGTCAGTCCGGCGACGGTTCCGCCGGACTCGTTCTGCCAGATCTTTCGCCCGATCGCCGCCTTTTGGGCCCCGCTCAGGTTCGTGGCGGCAGCGGCTGGAGCGGCGGAGGCGGTGCCAGGCAGCGAGACCGGTCCGCAGGCAGCCGCGGCGAACACGAGAGGGAGGAGAAGGCGGAGACGTTTCACGGAGGCGTATTTCCGCGAGATTCGCCGCAATCGCAAGCAGGAGTATGGAAGACGGCTTTCCCTGCCGGTCGCTCAGGCCACGCCGAGCGCGGTAAGCAGGCGGGCTCGGACCTCTTCATTCTTCATGAAGGCCGGGAAAAGATGGCTGCCCGGCCCGTAGGCGCAAAATTCCACCAGCTCGCCGGTGTGATTTCCGCTGGTCCAGGCGATGCCGTGGCGCCTCGCGAAGAGCTTGGCCAGTTCGCCGCTCTTCATGCCCTGCGCTTGCTTGAGCTCCTCCTTATCCAGCTCGATGCCGGTGCGCTCGCGAAGGTAGTCGCCGAGTTTCGGGCCGCTGAGACCAGCACCGGAGTTGCCCATCCACTCAAAGGAGCGCTTGAACTGGGCGATCTTCTCGAAGGCGGCCGTGGTGCCGTTGTAGATTCCCGGGGCCATTCCTTGGTTTGGATCGGCATTCACGCCATTGAGCTGAATGCCGCCACAGCCATGGTCGGTGGTGATGATCAGGAGCACGTCCTCGTTCGTGGCGCTGTAGGCGAGCATCGCACCGATCGCGTCGTCAAAGGCGAGCTGCTCGCGAATGCTGCCGGCGGCGTCATTGGCATGGCCGCAATGGTCGATGCGTGCGCCTTCAACCATGAGAAACCAGCGATCCCGCGCCATGGCGTCGAGGCGTTTCACGGCGAGGCCAGCCATCTCCGCCAAAGTCGGGATGGTTTCCTGCAAGTCCGACTTGGCTTCGCAGTCGATCGCCAGCGGGATGTAGCCGGATGAGAATAGACCGAGCACCGGCTTCTTCGCATCCGCCTGAACGGAGAGCAGGTCATTGCGGTTCTTGAGCACGTCGTAGCCGCCGTCGGAGAACTTCTTTAGCAAGTCCTCTGGGAAGAACTTCTGGCCGCCCCCGAGAAGGACCTCTACCCCGCGTTCCTGATACTGGAGGGCGATCTGGGATTCATCGCCGCGGCTGCTGACATTGGCGGCGAAACCTGCGGGGGTCGCGTGGGTGATGGTGGCGGTCGAAACGAGGCCGAGCGGGATGTCCTTCTTCTTGAAGAGGGACTGGATCGCCTCGACATCGCGTCCCGAGGAGGCGTCCACGTTGATCGAGCCATTGTTGACGCGCTGGCCGCCACCCCAGGCACTGGCGGCGGCGGCGGAGTCGGTGACCACGCTATTGGCCGAGAAGGTTTCCACCAGCGCCCGCACCACCGGGAGTTCGCGGTACATCTTCACCCAGTTCGTGGTCTTGCCGCCGTCGAAGACCGAGCGGCTGTGCTGGGCCAGTGAGAGCGCGCCGTGACTCATGCCATCGCTGACCATGAAGATGATCTTCTTCGGCAGTCCGCGGTTTTCGGTGGACCGGCGGGTTTCCTGGGCCAGCAGCGAGGCGCTGCCTCCGCCGAAGACCGCCGAGGTGATGGTGGCGGCTTTCAGGAAATCGCGGCGCGAGGTGGAGCGGGTGGTGGAGTCTTTCATGCGGCGAGTGCGTCCCCCGGATACGGCCGGAGGTGGCGGTTTTCCACGCTAAAAGAGGGGCGGGATGGCAAGTTTGCTGGCTTGCAAAGGGGGATGAGCCAGCGGAACGCTCTCGCCGTCATGGACAAGACCGAATTGATCAACGCGCTCAAGATGACCCCGAAGGACGTGGTGAAGCTCATTATTACCGCCTTCATCATTCTGGTGGTCACCAAGGTCCAAGTGGTGAACGACCGGCTTTCCGCGCTGCTGATCGCACTACCCTTCACCTCGCTGGTGGCGATGGTCTGGATGCAGGCGGAAAAGCAGGGCAGCCAGCGGATTGCGAATCACTCCGAGGGGACTTTCTGGTTCGTGCTGCCGACCCTGCCGATGTTCCTGATCCTGCCGTGGATGCTTCGCCACGGCTGGGGATTTTGGGCGGCGCTCGGGGTGAACTGCTTGCTGACGATCGGTTTTTTCTGGCTCACGGTGGTGATTTTGCGCCGCTTCGGGCTGAATCTGATGTGAATTTCGCAGGATTCCGATTTTGCCCTTGTCATTGGTCAGGTGATTTGTTCTCTCCCGCCTTCCGGCCGTCCATGGCTGGTGAGGAATTAACGACCCGGCATGTCTGAAGAGAATATTGTCCCCTTCGAGCAGCCGAAGTCTCATTCCCGGTTTCCAGGAACACCCATGAAAAGCGATCTTGTCGAAAAGGCATCCGAGATTGTCAGCGATCCGCTGGTCCTTATCAACATGGTCTCAAAGCGTGTGCGCCAGCTGAATAGTGGCCGCTCGCCGCTGATCCCGACTCGCCCAAGCATGGGTGCGGCCGATATCGCGTTGACCGAAATCATCGAAGGCAAGATCAGGCTCGTGGTGGCGGCGCCACCCATCGAGTCCTGAGCGATCACGCCCCGTCCAACCATGCCCGGAGTGGGCGTGAACCGTCACAGGCTTGAGTGCGGAGATTTCCAGCAACCGCAAGGCACGCCGGGATTTCAATATCTCGGACACCTACGAGGCGGGCGTTGAGCTGAAAGGCACGGAGGTGAAATCCATCCGGGCCGGGAAGGTGAACATTTCCGACGCGTTTGCACGGGTCGAGAAGGGCCAGCTCTTTCTGTATGGCTGCGATATCCAGCCGTGGGAGACTGCGGCCAGTTGGTTCCAGCATGAGTCCCGTCGGCCCCGACGGCTGTTGGTCCACAAGAAGGAGATCCTCAAGCTCGATGCGGCCACCTCGATCAAGGGTGCCTCGCTGCCGTGCTTGAAGATGTATTGGAAGAACGGCAAGGTGAAGGTCGAGATCGGGGTCGGCAAGGGCAAGACCCACTCCGACCAGCGCCATGACCTGAAAGCGAAGGTGGAACTGCGCGAGGCGCAGCGGGAGGTGGCGCGGTTTAACCGGCAATAGAGGGGTCAGCACACTCCGTGTGCGGAAAGAAACGGCCATCGCGGAACTCGGGGACCTTGGGGTGTCCGTGTGGCGCATCCGGAGAGTGTGGACCACCTTGGCACTTGGCACCTTCTGCCGGGTCTCTAACTTCATGCCATGCGCCGGCTCCGCAATGACCTGCCCTACACCTTTCGTCCGCCGAAGCCGCGGGCTTGGTTCCGGCCCCTCGGCTTGTTTGCGAACCGCTTCTACCTGCAGCGTAAATTTGGCGTTACCCGCTTGGACGACTCGGGTTTCGACAAGGTGAAGGAGCTGTCGCGGGCGGGACATGCTGTCCTGCTGGCTCCGAATCACGCCGACCATTCCGATCCGCATGTGATGACGGAGCTGGTTGCGCGGCACGGAATGAAATCGCACTTCATGGCCGCCCGCGAGGTCTTCGAGATCAGCAAGATCGGGTCCTTCGCGCTGGAGAGCATGGGCGTATATTCGGTCGACCGGGATGGACCTGATCTTTCCGCCATCAAGACCTCTATCACCTTGTTGGAGAACTGCAGTGATCCGCTGGTGATCTATCCGGAGGGCGAGATCTATCACCACCATGAGCGGCTCGATCCGCTGCATGAGGGTGTCGCATCGATCCTGCTAAAAGCCGCGGGCCGGATGAAGGATGGCAAGGAGGCTTTCCTCGTGCCCGTAGGCATCCGCTTCCATCATGATCCCTCGGTGGAGGCAACTTTCCGCGACCGCTTGTCGAAACTGGAAGACCGCATCGGCTGGACCCCGCGACCGGCGATGTCGCTGGATGACCGGATCGTGCGGCTCGGCACCGGGTTGTTAGGTCTGAAGGAAATGGAGCACACCAGCGAGTTCGGTCGCGGTCGTATCCAAGAGCGTCTCGCTTCGCTGTGCGATGCGTTGCTTTCGTCCGCCGAGAGCCATCACGGCCGTGACCCGAAGAGTGTCACGGCTCCCGAGCGTGTCCGCGCCCAGCGCTACCGCATCCGCAAGCGCCTGCTCGATGCGGAGAAGCCGCCGACCACCGGCGAGCGCGACGAGCTACTCGACGACCTCGACCGCGTCTTCACCGCGCTTCAGGCCCACAGCTACATCGGCGACTACTTCCTCGCCGAGCAGACGCTGGACCGTCGGGCCGAGACGATCATGAAGCTGGAGGAAGACCTGCTCGGCTTCCCGAACTACCCGACGCCGCGGACCGCCCGGGTCAGTGCCGGTGATCCAATTCCGGTGAGCCGGATGCTTGCGGCTGGAGAACTCCCCGCCAAAGGCGGCGCCACGGCGTTGACCGCTCTGTTAGAGAAGCGGTTGGGCGGACTGCTCGTGACCTGAGCCCTCATTGTTCCACCGGGCTGACCGAGAAGTAGAAGGTGGAGCCTGCTTGAGGTTCGGACTCGACCCAGATCCGGTGCCCGAGGCGTTGGACGACCTGTGCGCAGAAGGCCAGGCCGATGCCGGTGCCCTTGGACTTGTTGGGGCGGTCGCTGAAGAAGTATTCGAAGATCTTGTCCCGCTTGTCGGGCGGAATGCCGCGACCGTCATCGCGAACGTAGATGACGGTACCCTCGCTCGCGTTTTCCCGAGCTCCGATTTCGATGCGCAGGTGCTTGGACTCGGAGCGAGCGTGGGTAAGGGCGTTGCGGACGAGATTGCTGAGCAAATGCTCCATCTGTGATCGTGGACCGCGAATCCGCGGCAGCGAAAGAATCTGGATTTCCACGCCCTCCATGCGACCACTCGCTTCGAGTTGCTCAACTACCTCCCGGGCCATCTTGGCAAAATCGATGTCCTCAATCGTCGAATTCATCTCCGTCTCAGAGAATTCGAGCATATCGTTGGTGAACTTCGCCAGGTTCGTAAGCGATGTGCTGGCAAGGCCGGCGAGCTGGGCGACAACCGGGTCCATGCCTTCCTTGCCACTCTCTAACAACGAGAGAGCCATGATGCCGGACTGGAGCTGGTTCTTCACCTCGTGGGCGATGATGCCGGCGAAGCGCCGCAGGTCCTGATTGGATCGTTCGAGAAGGATGTTCCGTTTCCGGACCAGCTCCAGAATGCCTGAGCGCACTTCGGTGGTCAGCGTGGTGGTGGAGTCCGGCCATGGTAGCGATTGGCCGCGGACCGTTTCTTGCCAAGCGGCGAAGCTGCTTCGCGGCGAGAGCGTCCCGCTGGCATCCCGGGACTTTGCATGGGCAGGATCGCCGGCCCACTTAACCCGCTGAACGGCTTCATCGCGGAAGAGCGCCAGCCACGCCTGCTCGCCAAGATGGATCGCCACCAGGCCGGCCGCTCGCGGCAAGCCCTCGGTCAAAGTTGGGAAGAGGGAAGGGGCTTCGTGGGTGATGACGATACCTTCGGTGCGATGTTTCTCCAACTGCTGCCGCAGTGAGATCAGTTCAAGATCGCCCGGAGCGGAACCTTCGGCGCGGATCCCCTGCTGCGACAAGACTGCGGCTCCGTCCGCCTTGAACAAATCGCGCAAGGCGGGAAGGGTCACACCCAAGCTGCCCACAGGATCCGAGTAGTCCTTGAGGCCGGTGATGAGATCGAGCGCCATGCGCCGCGCCGATGACATCCGTAGATTCTCAAGGCTCGCCTGCTTGGCCTTGAGTTGCGCAGACATCACGATGGCGTAGAGGGATGCGGTGGCCCGGACGGCGTAGGAAACGAAGCGCGGTGTGCGGTGATGGCACGCGATGAGGCCCCACAGCTTACCATCGACCACCAGCGAGATCGAAAGCGATGAG
>Ga0307408_100002634_pt1 | contig 12474 bp, 13 predicted proteins | sample 322Cmetagenome_FD_202116 | JGI IMG/M metagenome (GOLD analysis project Ga0307408, IMG submission 202116) | Maize rhizosphere microbial communities from greenhouse at UC Davis, California, United States - 322HYB-C-3 | ecosystem: Host-associated > Plants > Roots > Rhizosphere > Soil | place... | reverse complement strand
CTCGATGACCTTTCCGGTGACCTTGGACGAAACCGTCGCGGAGCGCCGGGCGGTGACGTAGCCGGAGGCATTCAGCAAGGTCGCGCGTGTGGCGCCATCGCTCTTGAGTTCGGTCACCTGGGTGGTCTGCACCACGGGGACGTCGGCCCGTTCGGACCAGAAATACCATGCCGCGCCACCCGCGGCGAGGAGCAGTAAAATCCACAACCACAACAGGCCGCCCCGGCTTTCGGGGTGCGACGGGCGTTCGATGCGGAGGGCGTCGAGAGAAGGCTTCGAACTCATGCAGGCCGGTCTAACGCCCGAAACCTGCCGCAAGTGCGCGGCAAGGCGAGTCGAAACTGTCTGTCTGCTGTCAGCACGGCCGAGATATGGGGATGGAAAGTCTGCCGCGAAATTCCTCTTTTGCTTTCAGTGCGATGTCGGTTTGGATGCTTTCCGTGACTCCGCTCATCATCGGCACCAACGGCAGGGTGGCAGCAATCGATTCTTCCACGGGTCAAATCCTGTGGGCGACGGAACTGCGGACCGGCGGTCTTCTTTCCTCCACCCGTGGCGAGGACGTTTCGGTGATCCTGCGAGATGGCCTGGTCTTCGCGGGCTGCAGCGGGCATCTTTTCGGTCTCTCCGCGGAAACCGGTGAGGTGCTCTGGCACAACGATCTCAAGGGCTTCGGCCACAATGATGTGTCGTTGGCACTTGAAGGGGTGTCAGTGCAGTACTTGGAGAAGCTCGCGCGAAGCTCGTGACAGGTCAGGGACGTGCCTCGAGGATGAGGTTCACCGGCGTTTCGGTGGCCCGGCGGAAGCGGGTGAAGCCGCCTTGTTTGACGACTTCGCCGAGACGGCGTTCGCCGGCCTGGGCACCGAGGGCGAGGCCGACCTCCTGGCTTTTTGAGCCGGGCGTGCAGATCATGGTTGAGAAGGCGTAGAAGGCTCGGCCGACGGGATTGAGATTCTCCGCCAAGCTGTCGCCGGCCATCGGTTCAACAATCATCCAGGTTCCATCGGGTTTGAGGCATTCCAAGACGTGGGCCGCCATGCCTGCGGGATCGCCCATGTCGTGCAGGGCATCGAAGACGGTGACGAAATCGTAATCCTTGCCGGGAAATGTTTTCGCGGCCGCGACCTCGAAGCGGACGTTGCTGACACCTTCATCCGCGGCGTGCTGGCGGGCGGCCTCGATCGAGGCTCCGTGCATGTCGAAGCCGGTGAACTGCGAGTTTGGAAAGGCCTTGGCCATCACGATGGTGGAGACGCCGTGTCCGCATCCGACATCGGCGACCTTCGCTCCGTCGCGAAGCTTTTCCTGAACGTCGTCGAGGGCCGGAATCCAATGATCGACGAGATTAGCGACGTAGCCGGGGCGGAAGAAACGTTCCGTGCCGCAGAAGAGGCAATTGTGGTGGTCACTCCATGGGATGCCGTCACCGGTGCGGAAGGCATCGGTGACCAAAGGCTCGTCATGGTAGAGTGCAGAAACGCTGTAGAAGCCCCCGGCCATCGCAACAGGGCTGTCAGGATCGGCGAAGACGGCGGATTGTTCGGGAGTCATGGAGAATGTTCCTCCTGTGGCGTCGTAGTCCACGTAGCCGGAAGCGGCTTGGGTTGCGAGCCATTCGCGGACGTAGCGTTCGTTGAGGCTGGTGCGGGTGGCAAGGTCGGCAGAGCTTGAGGGGCCGGCTTCGGCGAGGGCGCGATAGAGGCCGAGCCGGTCGCCGAGGATGACCAGCGCACCATTGGCCGCGGCACCGAGATCGGTGATGACCTTGCCCATCATCGCGTTGAGCGAATCGGGCTGCGGTGGCGCGGGATTGGCGGGGCGGAAGAGGGGAGTCGTCTTCATCGTGAATCTGGGGCTGTTCAACCGAGCGTGATAACGCCGATTGCCAACGAATGACAGGCGGAAAGCGCCCTTATTTTCCCATCCAGCGGAACAGCAGAGGCTCCATGAAGTGAAGCACGAACACCGCGGCCAATCCGCAGGTGAAGGGCGTGAGATGCTCTCGCGGCCTGCCGGTGCCGAGTGCGATCACAACGAGAGAGACGATGCCAATCCCGATGCCAGTGCTGATGCTGAAGGTCATCGGCATGGCGATCAGGGTGAGCACCGCGGGTGCGGCGATCTCAAAGCGGCTGAGGTCGATTTCCACCACGCTTTCGAACATCAGGATGCCGACCACCACCAGTGCCGGCCCGACTGCCACGGCAGGGATACTGAGGATCAGCGGAGTGAGGAATAGAGCCAACAAGAAGAGCATGGCAACGACCACGCAAGTGAGGCCGGTGCGTCCGCCAGCCTGTACGCCGGTGGCGCTTTCGATGTAGCTGACGACGGTCGAGGTCCCTAACAGCGACGACAGGATCGCCGCGAGGGAGTCCGCCAGAAGCGCCCGCGAGAGGCCGGGGACGTTGCCGTCGGCATCCATCAGTCCCGCGCGCTTGGTGACGCCGATGAGCGTGCCGAGGTTGTCGAACATATCGACGAGCAGCAGCGTGAGGATCACCGGCAGGGCTTTTAGCGGTTCGTGGAGGATGAAGCCGAAGTCGAGCTTGAGGAAGAGGGGAGAAAGCGAGGCGGGCAGGGAGAAGATTGACTCCGGCAGACGGGTGACGGTGCCGCCTTTCCCATCCGGGAGGACGAAGCCGATCAGCGAGATCGCGACGATGGAGAGCAGGATGGCCGATGGAGCCCGGCGGGCAACGAGGATGCAGGCGATGAGAATCCCAGCCGCGAACAGAGCGACGGGCGGCGAGGTGAGGTCGCCCATGGCGACAAAGGTGGCCGGATGGGCAATGATCAGGCCGCCATTTTTCAGGCCGATGAAAACGATGAACAGACCGATGCCTGCGCAGATGGCGGCCTTCATGAAGGCGGGGATGGCGTGGACGATTTTCTCGCGGAGGCCGCTGAGCGAAAGTGCGAGAAAGATGACGCCATTCACGCAGACCAGCGCGAGTGCACTTTGCCACGGCACTCCCATGCCGATGCAGATCGCGTAGGCGAAGAAGGCGTTGATTCCCATGCCCGGGGCAAGGGCGACGGGAAGATTGGCGAGGAAGGCCATCAGGAGGGTGGCGACTGCCGCCGCAACTGCCGTGGCAGTGACCAAAGCGTCCCGCGGCATTCCCGCGTCCGCGAGAATGGCCGGATTCACCACCAGGATGTATGCCATCGCTGCGAACGTGGTGCATCCGGCGACCATTTCCCGGCTGGGCGTGGTGCCGTGGTCGCGTAGGCGGAAAATGCGGTCCAGAAGTGACATGGTGTGGGGACCTACGGGCCTGATCCTATAAGAGCCGTTTGCCTTTTCGGCAATCTCCCGAAATTTCCTGTCCTGAATGACGAATGCCGTTCGTCGTTTCCATGAATACGCAAACCATCTAAACCCCGAACCATCTGCACACCATGAGCCAATACGTCGACGGATTCGTGATCCCGCTTCACAAGGACAAGATCGAAGCCTACAAGAAACTCGCCCTAGTCGCCAATGAGGTCTGGCTGGAGCACGGCGCGCTCGATTATCGCGAGTGCATCGGTGACGACCTCGATGCCGAACAGATGACCTCGTTCAAAACGATCGCTGGCTGCGGCCCTGACGAGACGGTCGTCTTTGCTTGGATCACCTATCCCTCCCGCGAGCAGCGGGATGCGATCAATGCGGCGGTGATGAAGGATCCTCGCCTTGCGTGCTCGATGGAAGATCCTTCTCAGATGCCATTCGACTGCAAACGCATGGCCTATGGTGGCTTCACCACCTTGGTGCACGGCTCAAAGTCGACCGTGACCGCCTGATTCGCTCTCCAACCCAAAACAATCACTTCCATGAATCCCAGCACCGATACCAACAACGGACACCTGCTCCTTTTCCGCAGCACCAACTGGCACCGCGGCATGGCACCCGAGGAAATCCAACGCATCATGGCTGACTGGACTTCGTGGTTCGAAGGCCTTCAGCAGAAAGGCATGATCGCTGCCGCGAGCCCGCTTGAGAACGAAGGCCACATCGTCGCTGGGGATGCCCATACCGACGGCCCCTTCGCTGAGTCGAAGGAGTCCATCGGCGGTTTCTTCATGCTGAAGACCACGACCATGGATGAGGCGCTGGCGATCGCCCGCATGTGCCCGGCCTTGCCGTATGGCATGAAAGTCGAGGTGCGCCCGGTGGCTCCGGCTTGCCCGGCCTCCAAGATGGTGGAAGAGGCGAAAGCCCACGCGATGGCCTGATGAGCTCGATGCCGTCACCGGAGATCCCGAAACTGGCGGAGCACTTGTTCCGCCAGGAGGCGGGCAAGATGGTCTCCGCGCTTACCGGGATTTTCGGTGTCCATCGGCTGCAGCTCGCCGAGGACGTGGTCCAGGAGTCGCTGATCCGCGCCCTGCAGACCTGGCCCTACTACGGGGTGCCGGCGAATCCCGCGGCGTGGTTGATGCAGACGGCAAAGAATCGCGCTCTCGACCTGCTGCGCCGGGAGAAATTCTTCAACGACAAGCAGGACGAGATCGCCGCCTCGCTTGAACGCCTGCCCGAGGAAGGCCCGCAATTCGACGACGAGATCCGGGACCACCGGCTGCGGCTGATTTTCACCTGCTGTCACCCGCAGATCCCGCATGACGACCGGACGCTACTCGCCCTGAAAACGCTGTGCGGCTTCGGCATCCCGGAAATCGCCAGCGCCTTCCTCGCCAGTGAAGCGGCGGTGGCCAAGCGGCTGACGCGGGCGAAGCAGAAGATCCAGGACCTGCAGATCCCCTATGAGATCCCCGTGGGGAACGACCTTGCCGAGCGTCTCGATGCGGTGCTGCAGGTGATCTATCTGCTCTTCAATGAAGGCTACAAGGCGTCCAGCGGCGATGCCCTCGTGCGGGCCGATTTGTGCGAGGAGGCAATCCGCCTGGGCCGTCATCTCGCCGAGCATCCGCGCACGGACTGCGCGCGGGTTCATGCCTTGGTTGCGCTGATGCTGCTGAATGCATCCCGGCTGCCGGCTCGCGAGAGCCCTGAGGGCGAACTGCTCACGCTGGAGCGGCAGGATCGTGGCAAGTGGGATCGGGAAAAGATCGTCCGCGGGATGATGCACCTCGCGAAGGCGACCGGCGGCGACACGCTTTCCGAATATCATCTGCAGGCCGGGATCGCCGCCTGCCACGCGACCGCACCCGACGATGCCTCAACCGATTGGCCGCGCATCCTCGCCCACTACGAACACTGGATGGCCATGAGCCGTTCGCCCCTGGTGGCGCTGAACCGCGCTGTCGCGGTGGCAAAAGTCCATGGGCCGGAGGCCGCGCTGGAGGCGATCGCAGGGATTTCCGACCGGCGTTTGCTGGAAAGCTACCACCTGTATCACGCGGTTCTCGGCGATCTCGCCCAGCGGCTCGGTCGCGATCACGAGGCGGCAGATCATTTCCGGCAGGCGATCCGGCAGACCTCGGTGGAGGCGGAGCGGACTTTCCTGAGCGAAAAACTGAGCGGTTGTGTCAGTGAGGGGGAGCCGGCGATCCCATAAGCTGCCAACTCGCGGCAATTCCCGCTTTTCCCCGTCCCCGGACCGTCCCACCGTCCCGGCGTGCCCGCCGTCACGAACATTTCCTGCTACCGCTTCGCCCGCATGGACGGGCTCAAGGCCCTGCGCGAACGCCTGATCGCGTTTTGCAAGGATCGCGCGCTGAAGGGGACTATCCTGCTGGCTCCGGAAGGTATCAATTTCTTCATCGCGGGTGCGGCGGATGCGGTCGAAGAGCTGGTGAATGAATTGCGTGCGCTGCCGGGTCTCGAAGATCTGGCGCCGAAGTATAGCCTCAGCGATGAGCAGCCGTTTTCGCGGATGCTGGTGCGCTTGAAGAAGGAGATCATCGCCTTCGGCGTCGAGAGCATCGATCCGGCGACCTACACCTCGCCGCGGATCGAGGCCAAGCAGCTCAAGCAGTGGCTTGATGAAGGCAAGCCGGTGGTGCTTTACGACACCCGCAACGACTACGAGGTGAAGCTCGGCACTTTCCGCAATGCGATCCCGGCGGGTATTGATAGTTTCCGCAACTTCCCTGAGGCGGTCGCCGCGCTGCCGCCTGAAATGAAGGACGCACCGGTGGTCACGTTTTGCACCGGCGGCATTCGTTGTGAAAAGGCCGCGCCCTTCATGGAGCAGGCGGGTTTTCGCGAGGTTTATCAACTGGAGGGCGGTATCCTGAAGTATTTCGAGGAGGTCGGCGGCGATCACTACGATGGCGAGTGCTTCGTCTTCGACCAGCGCGTGGGGGTCGATCCCGCGTTGAGCGAGACGGGTTCAGCAGTGTGCTTTGCCTGCCAGACACCACTCACCGCGGAGGAGCAGGAAGATCCGCGCCACGTGCCGAACGCATCGTGCCCGCAATGCTACAAGTCGGACTCCGATCAGATGGCGGAGCGTATCGTCGCGCGGCATGATGCCTTGAAGCGCGTGACGAGTCCTCTGCCCGGGAGCGCGCCCTACGAGAATCGCCGGCCGATTCGCATTCCCGGCGAACAGGATGGGAAGACGATTCTCCAGGTGCTCGAGAGCGTGTTCGCCCATGTGGATTTCGACTGGAAGGAGAAGTTAGCCAATGGAGGAGTGTTGGATCCGCAAGGCCGTCCGGCATCGCCGGATCAAGTCGTGCGTGCCGGAGAAGAATGGATCCGGGTGTTTCCCGGCACGGTGGAGCCGGACGTTAACGTGGCGATTGAAGTGCTGCATGAAGACGAAGCGATCATCGTGCTGAACAAGCCCGCGCCGCTGCCGATGCATTCTTGCGGTCGCTTTCATCGCAACACGCTCGTCCATTTCCTGCATGAGGCTTGGCATCCGGAGAAGCCACGGCCAACACACCGGCTCGATGCCAACACCAGCGGTGTCGTGGTGTGCGCGAGAACCCGTCATTTCGCCAAACTGCTCCAGCCACAGTTCTCTCGCGGCGAGGTGGAGAAGGTTTATCTGGCGCGGGTGCATGGGCATCCGGCGGAGGATGAGTTCACGGTGAATGCCGCGATTTCCGAAGACGCTTGTCGCCTCGGTGCGCGGGAGATTGAGGAAGAAGGGTTGGAGTCGGAGACGGGATTCCGGGTGGTGCGGCGCGATCAGGATGGAACGGCTTTGTTAGAGGTGCGTCCGCTCACCGGCCGGACCAATCAGATCCGGATCCATCTCTGGCACGCGAGGCATCCCATCGTTGGGGACCCGGTGTATTTGCCGGAGGGCAAACGGGGCGATACGCAGACGCTGTCGGTGGATGACCCGCCCATGCAGTTGCACGCGTGGCAGATCGCGTTCCACCATCCGCTCACCGGGGCTCTTGCCTGTCACGAGGCTCCATCCCCATCATGGGCGCAGGCGGTTGTGCTGGAAAAATAGCATTAAAGGCTTGCCCTGCGGCTTCTGAAATGTTGGTTTTCCAGCATGAGCGGAAGCGGATCCTTCATGTCCAGCGGCGTGGCGGCCAGTTGCCTGTTCTTGTGTGGCTGTGCCTGCTGGGTATTAAGCGACTTCACCAGGCCGATGATGATGGTGAACGGTGAACCAGCCTTGGGGGAGAAGCCAGCGGGGCTGAAGCTCGTTCCAGTCAGCGACTTGAATTTCAAAGTCGCGGATCAAGACGATGGGTTCACGGTGACGGTCTCTTCCCCGAAGTGGGAGATCGAGGGATGCGGCGTGGGGACTGGGAAGGGAGAAATGATCATTCACTCCATCGGAGGAAGAAAGAGCGCTGGAGGGCGCGAGTTGGTGATCCGGGAGAGCGGCGCAAGGGATCTCTGCCGGATCTTCGTGGAGGATTCCCGCGGGAAGCGGCACCTGATCCCATGATCAGTCTGCGGGATCGAACGTGATTTGCTGGGGAAGATCTCCGAGGCTGGCGATCATCAAACCCGCCCCGCATTCTTCCAACGATCTGCCTCGAAGTCGTAGCGAGGCATCGTCTCCAATGAACAATGCGGTCAGGAATCCACAGGATCTTGCTGGAACGATATCATTCCGCACGTCATTGCCGACGTAGAGCACTTCGTCAGGCTGGATGCCTCGCTCGAGCAATCGATCGCGGGCGATTTCGAACAGGTGCACGTCCGGCTTCGCACGACACTCCAGGTAGGAGAACACGCAGAGCCAGGGATCGATGCCGAGATTCACGAGGGAATTGCCGAGACAGGATTCCAGCACCGGAATCGTGTAGAACTGCGCGTTCGAAATTAGGCCAAGCAGAAGCCCGCGTGATGAGAGTTCGCGAAGGGTCCCTGCCGCACCGGGCATGGCACTCACGGGATTGACCGTTTGTTCGTGCTTCATCGCCAACTGCTCGATTTCCGCAGGTGAAAGCTCCGGGTGCATGGCCGCGTGGATCTCTCGGATATCCACTTCCGGAAACGAATGCGGTGATTGAGCATGTGCCCGTTCGATCAATGCCCGCATCGCGAGGTCGGGATGCGTTTCACCCGCTGTCGATTTCAACAAGGTGCCGTAGACGTCGAAGAGAACGGCGCGGAGCTTCACGAGAGCAAGAAATGGAACGACCCCGGCTTCAAGTAGCCGGCGAGCACCTTGTGCTTTGGCACTTCCTCCGGCGTCGCTGGTTTCGCGGCGATCAGCTCTGCGTAGAGCTTCTGCAAGCGCGAGCCGTAGGCATCAGGGGAGTAGGGGAGCAGGTCGCTAGGTTTGGCTGTTGGTGCGGTGAGCTTCAAGGTGCGCCGCAGCCACGTGCGGGCCGGTTGAGTCTCAGCGCGGATTTCTACCAACACGCTATCGAGACCATCACCGGATAAGAGACGATGGATAACCTGACGCTGGAGGTCTTCCGGGAGGTTGCCGAAGTCGAGGTGACCGCCGTGAAGCATCGCAGCGAAGGATCGCTCCAGGTGCTCGTTCGACATCGGCTGATCGTAGCTCTCCAACGTCGCCCGCATGCTGCGGATCAGACGTTGGCGCAGGGTTTCGCGGCCGACCCACTCCTCCGGCACCAGCAGTCGATCGTAGAGGCGACCGGGCACAATCCCGGCATCGGCGAAGTCGTTCGTCACCGCCGGGAGGTTGCGGCCTAACAGCGGCTTGCCGAGCGTCACCGGTTCCAAGAAACCGAGCCCGAATCCTTCGGCGACGGAGGTATTGATGCAATGGGTCGCGTGGCGCAGCCAGCTCGCGTAGGTGCGCTGTGACTTTGGCGAGGGTGAGAGGCGGCCAACGACATCGAGCAAGACCGGCAATCCGGTGTCGGTGGCAAAGGCGCGCCATTCCTCGTAGACGGCCATCCAGCGCTCGGCATCCGGAGCGAGGCTCACGGCATAGCGCGTGCCTTTCGGCGAGAGAGCGGCGAGAAGAAACAACTCGCCTAGGTTCTTTCGCCGGATCGCGCGGACCGGGTAGAGCACCAGCGCGCCATCCGGCTTTTTCTCCAGAGGCTTCACGGTGGCAGGCGGAGTGATCGCGTTCGGCAGCAGCACGGAGTGCTCGGCGGGAAGTCCGGCGGCGAGGAAATGCCGGCGGTCGCGAGAGTTGAGGAAGGCCTGTTTGATCCGTGGAGCGTGGGGGTAAAGCAGTTCGGCGTTGGCGATGATCGGGTAATTCATTGGCCGGCCGTCTTCGGCGAGGTCATGGAATTGCAGGACCATCGCTTCGCCCGCTTCGGCCAACTGTGCGACAATATCGGCGATCACCGTGTTGCGGCCCAGCGAGTGGTTGTGGAAATGCCAGACGATGGGCTCGGCACCGAGCGCATCCTTCACGGCGGCCCGCATTTCCTTCACCAGTTGGCGGGCATCGGGGCCGCCGGGATCGGTGTGATAGCGCAGGCCCTCGATGACCCGCACCGGCAGGCTCGCGCCGCTTTCGTCCGGCTCGCCGCTCAAGATCACGTGTCGAATGCCTAGCTCGGTGAGGCAGCGGGATGCGGTGTGGATCACTCGGGTCACCCCGCCGCGATGGAGGTGATAGTGGACGATGGCGACGGAATACGGGGTTGTCATCGATCGAGCGGGCCGAGGGGTTTGACGAAGTGAAATCCCCAGATTTCGAAGCCAAGGCGATGGTAGAGCCGGTGAGAGGCGTGGTTCGATGTGTAGCTGTCGAGCACGGCGAGATTGCAGTCCTTTTCGCGGGCGAGCGTCTCGAGGTGCTGGATTAGCGCGCTGCCGACACCGGACGAGCGCAGCTCGGGATCGACCACGATGTTGTCGACTTCTAGGTAGCGGCCGCACCAGACTTTGGTGGCGATCCACGCGCTGGCGAGGCCGCGTAGCTTGCCATCGATGAAGGCTCCGAAGGCGTGATAGTGCGGGTGCTCGGCGAGGATCGTCTCGAAGCGCTGCTGTAGCACGTCCGGCGCGGTGCCGGGATTCAGGTGCGCCAGCAAGCGGATGGCGGCGGGAAAGTCCTCGGCGACGAGTTCGCGAATCTTCGGCGGGGTCACGCCCACTTCCTAGCGCGCTCCGCCGCGGCAGGGAAGCGTTCGCGGTATTCCGGCAGAGAAATCATCGGCGGGCGCTCGCCCGGAGCGGCCACGGGCTGCGGGTGACGGGCGAAAAACGCGTCGAGGATTTCGCCGGACATCCGCCCCAGCTGGGCCAGTGAGCGGTTCCGGTGGATTCGTTCGTCGAGGTCGGTCTGGCCGATCGCGCCGGTCCCGTGACTCCGGTGGCAGTCTAACAAGTGGGCGATTTCCACCCCGTAGCCGGTGGGCATCGCGAACTGTTCAAGCAATTCGCGCCGGGCGGCATACTCGCCGGCCAGGGGCTGGTGCAGTCCTGCCAGTTCCGGACAAAGGCGCTGCAACAAGGGGCGGACCAGGATTTCCGTAACACGGCCGCCACCGCGGGGATCGACACCTTCGGCGGCCAGCAGCGGGCGCTCGTAGAAGCCCTTCACGTAGCCGAGGTCCGCATGGCGGATCAGCGGTCCGACGGTGCCATAAACAAAGCGCGGGTGGATGTTCCCGATGTCGCCATCCACGAAGCACAGGATGTCGCCGGTAAGCTGATAGGTGGCTTTCCAGAGGTTCTCGCCCTTGCCGGTGCGTGTCCCTTGAAAGGGCAGGATGTCAGACGCGAGCACTACCTCCGCTCCCGCCTCGGCGGCCAGCGCACGGGTCCGGTCGGTTGACCCTGAGTCGATGACTACCAGTTCATCGAGTAGCCGGTGTTTGTCGGAAAGCGCGGCTTTCAATACCGAGACGACGCGTGCGATGGTGCCTTCCTCGTTGAGTGTGGGAATGCACAGCGAAACCCGTAGGCCAGCGTTTTCCTTCGCTGCGACGAGAGCGGGAAGATCGGCGAAGTCGCGGTGGTGGAAGGTGCGGGGCATGGCTAGGGAGTGGCAAGGACGACTTCCCACTTGAACCAATTTCCGGAGGAATCCCGAAGGTATTCCTCGTATTTAGGGAGCGGCCTCCAGTTGGCCTTGAAGGTATCCGTGACGTAAACGGTCATCGAGCCCTTGGTGGAGTCCCTTGAGGTCACCTCTTGGATTCTCGGATGGTTTTTGAACTGAGCCTCCCATTTGAGGGCCTGTTCCAAGTTGCCCGGGTTTTGATAGTAAGATCTTACCAGTTCAATTTCCGTGTTGGCCCTAGCGCCTAGCTGGCGGTTGCGGTGCCAAGCGAACAAGGATGTTCCAGCATTGATCAGCACGATCATCCCCAAAATGATCGAGCCTTGCTTCACGGTTTTCGTCCACAGGGGGAGCTCGCGATCATTCAGGGCACGCATTCCTGTCTGGATCTGAAGTGCCGCAATCACGGCCGGGACTACTGCATATACCCAATAGCCTAGCTGTCCCGGACTGAACCAGAGCGTCCCCGCCAAGAGAGGGCGTTGAAGGGCGAGACTCCAGGACATCGTTGCGACGTCCACTAGGAAGTTGAAGGAGGAGAGCACGATCACGAACCGGAGCGCCGCTTGCTTTCCCTTGAGGATGAGGATGCCGGCGATCAGGTAGATCGCAGCACCGATGTGGACTTGGTTCTCGAGAACAGCGGTAGCCATCTCGAACAAGAAGCCTGCGATGGCCCACCAACCGGCAATCCGGGTGGGTTTCGAGCTCTTGGCCGCTTCCTTTTGTTCCAGATCCTGCTCGATCGTCCGTTGGTAGTTCCGCTGCTGCTCTTCCGTGAGCGGGACGCGCTTGGGAATAGTGACAGGGCGAGGAGTTGCCGCGGAGTCTTCCATCTCAGGCTAGATCATATCCCGCGTCACCCGGTATCTCGCCGCGCAGCGTGGGCACTGGACGGTGATGACGTCGGCGTCCTCGAAAAGATCATCCTTCCGGTCCCGCCACGATCCGAGCACGGGCAGGATTTGTCCGAGCGTGCAGCCGCAGTGGAAGTGAAAGCGGCGGGTCTCTAGCAGACTGGTCTCTTCCGTTTCCTCGATCTGCTCGATGGTTTCCGGAGTTAGGGCGGCGAACCATTCCTCGTCGCACTCGGGCTGGGCGGTGACGAGCGTGAAGACTTCGTCGTCATGGCGGAACATGCGGGCAG
>Ga0307408_100002632_pt1 | contig 12483 bp, 11 predicted proteins | sample 322Cmetagenome_FD_202116 | JGI IMG/M metagenome (GOLD analysis project Ga0307408, IMG submission 202116) | Maize rhizosphere microbial communities from greenhouse at UC Davis, California, United States - 322HYB-C-3 | ecosystem: Host-associated > Plants > Roots > Rhizosphere > Soil | place... | reverse complement strand
CCTTTTACGTTTATCTATTTATAATAAGTAACGTTCCCAATAAATGTGTCCCGATAGCTCAGCAGGATAGAGCAACAGTTTCCTAAACTGTAGGTCGGAGGTTCGAATCCTCTTCGGGACGTCAAAAAGCCTTGAAAAATCAAGGCTTTTTATTTTTGTTAAAAATATTCAAATAGCAGTTTGCCGAAAATGAATTATATATTTAAGGGATATAGTGGACATTTGGCGTGAAAAACATTCATCCAATAACGTAATCAGCACTCAACAAGGCTATGAATAAGTTGGGGCATATGTTTTTTTACATTAATACTTATATGTTTTTACTACATACAACATGGAATTTTTATATAAACAAAAGGATGGATCATTGAACAATTATCTCTTTGAAGATATTAACCCTGTCTTCTCTATAACCTTGGGCCAACTTAATTTTAATCTTCGACAAATTGTTGTACTTAAAACTTGGCCTTTCCTCTTCAAAAGATCATAATCCCTTTGGTTGGTTGAACCAATCCGAAGCAGTTCTTTTTTTAGGTCTTCTAGGGTTTCTTCATTAGATTTCAACAAAATCACCCCTAAATATTTTTGCTGAGTTTCTCCTTTACCATCCAAGCTCCTCCAATTACGCCTGCATTATTTCCTAGTGTTGCAGGAACAATCTCTACACCTTGGGCCACTCTTGGAAAAGTAAAGGAAAAAAACTCCTCTCTCAAAGGTCTCAAAAGTCTGTCACCAGCTTTTGAAACTCCGCCACCAATCACAATTTTTTCGGGATTTAAACCGTTTGCTAAATTGGCCAGAGCCAAACCTAAGTAATATGCAACTTGTTGGATGACTTGCTTGGCTAGTTTATCTCCTTCTGCTGCATTATCAAAAACTAGCTTAGCTGTTATGGTTTGATGTTCCTCATAATAGTCTCTTAATTTACTATTACAATCGGTAAAAGATAGTTCTTTTTGTGCTAATCGGACAATTCCTGTTGCAGACGCAACAGTTTCCAAACACCCCGATTTTCCACAATTACATGGTGAACCATCTTTAGGAACAGAGGTAAGATGACCAATTTCACCGCCAGCTCCATTTGTACCATGTACAATCTCACCGTTGACGATAATCCCGCCTCCTACGCCCGTTCCTAATGTTACACAGATTAAGTTCATAGCTCCTTTGCCGGCACCTTTCCACATTTCACCGATTGCAGCAAGATTGGCATCATTTTCAACAACAACCGGCAAGGACGTTTCCCTCTCAAGAATATCCCGAAGAGGAAAGTTCTCCCATCCCAAATTAACCGCCACTTCAATGGAACCGTCTTCCTTATTAACGGGGCCCGGTGCTCCTATCCCGATACCTACGAGCCGACTTTTAGTTTGATATAATTCGTTTAACTTTTGATCAATCGAATTTGAAATAGTTGTGGGAATATGCCGTCCTCTTTCCCTTTTGTCAGTTTCTATTTCCCAACTTTTTATAATATCGCCATGCAAGTTAATAAATGCCATTTTAATTGTGGTCCCACCTATATCAACACCTACTAACCATTGTTCATCCATAACTATCACTCTTTTACTATGTTTTATTTATTATCATTAAAAAAAATTTAGCATTATATCTACTTCCGAAAAAAGAATTTGAGTGAGATCTGTATCATTAGATGATGATCTCACTCAAATACTATCATACTATTTAATTTTTTCCGGCTTTTTATTTTCAGTTCCGTCGCGATCAATCACAATCATTTCCCAATATTCGAGGCTTGGAAGGGTTATGATTAACTCTTTGTTATCCCACTTGTACTCAATTTCTTTTAATTGTCCCTGATTGGAGTCCGGACTTGCCGTATAAACCTTTAACTTAGGTAATTCTTGTTCGCTCACTCCGATCGGATATCGTACCGTTAAATCCTGATACTTCTTCGGCTTTGAAGCTGCATTTCTCCAGTTCGAATCATTATTTAGGAGATTAATGAGATGAACAACATCATAATCTTCAAAGCCTTTATTATTCTTATTTTCTCTAACAATCGACCAGATTGTATTTTTCTCTCCATCTCTACTAATCTTGAGTGGCTGTCCTTTGTCTTCTACCTTAATCATTGTATCAGTCTCTTTACTATCAAAAAGAAGATTTTCATAAACAGCAAAGAACTTATAGTAATCCTTCATGGATTCTCTTAGAGAACGGCTCATTTTTTTACTGCGATTTGGATAATATTCATGAGCCAGCATGTTCGGTCCTTCTTCATATTCCTCGGCTGTACCGATTTCAATATGTGTTGCACCCATTGCCGCGAGTCCCGCATCCATCAAACGTACGGATGGTTCGTCAAAGAATCCAACTGTCATGCGGCGTAAATCAATCGATCCTTTTTGATCCTCTTCTTGCTTTAAAGTTATTGTATGCTTGCCTGAGTTTACACTTGGTAATACGACGTATCCATCTTCACTATAGGACTCCTTGCTTCCTGTACTCTTAAAGACAACCGTATAAGGATTCCCGTTATTATCTAATACCGGTTTTCCATCGACATAAATCGTTCTTTCTGTGTCTGCTCCTGCATTAGCATAGGTGAAAATAAAACTCGTTTCTCCTTTTTCTGCTAAATCAACGTCAAACGTGACTTCGTCCCCTTCATGCCCAAAGTTCAATAACGTATCTTTATAGATGTGCATAGGAGGAAGAGAATTGGTCGATTCGGCATGATACTTTTTACTTCCAACTTGTTAATAGAAATATTATTTTTTCCTTTCGGTTCGAACCTAATGGAATCAGAAAAAGATTCATCTTGGTATTTCTTTAATGTTTCTAACAATGTTCTTCTTTCGGATAACATCTTATTCAAGTCTTCTTCTATTTTCTTTATCCACTTTAAATAGGATTTATTCGAGCAATTTCTGCTACAGTTTCTTTATATTCTAAAGCAATCTCTGGTCCAGTTTTAGGAGATTTATATATTGGACAAATCCAAATGACATCAATTCCTAACTCTTTTAAGTAATATAGTTTTTGTGTGACACCTTTTAAGTCGCCAATCCCGCCACCATGTATGGTCATTTCCTCATCATTGCTGAACCTATTTTTGAATAAAGGTGTTTGGCTACATCCAACCAGAATCCATCAACACCAACCACTTCAAGCCAAAACTTTCCTGTGTCGATCATTTCTTTTTTCTTCGTACTTAGTATTTTTCATATATATTTCGAAACAGAAATGAATTTAGATATGCTACAAGAGAAAACCCAAAAAATATACTTAGATACAGTGCAAGTAGGAAGAAGTAAGGAGAAAGGAAAATCAGCAATACTGGGCCTATAGAAAAAATCAGCACAGGAATGGTTTGAAATGGATTCGTAACGGCCATTTTCAATGCATTTACCACTGATTCTCTTATTGTATTTTCATATCGAGCAATATAAGGGAAGATCAGTATCGTTAGTAATAAATAGATGCAGGTAAAAAAGAATAGACTTAATATAATAAGCAACGTAAAATTCCCATCATATAATTTTAAATATAAATAATCTAATAATAAGAATAGCGCTGCGAACATTAACAAGATCCAGATACATGTACTTTGTTTGAAGTTTTTCTTGAATGCTTGTACAAATCCACTATATACTCCACTCTCTTCATTCCGAACCATTTTTAATGTCACAGAGTAAAGAGCTGTAAAAGAAGCACCAATCGTAAAGATGGGAATGCAAAAAAGTAAAAACATAAAATTCAAAACAATCAACTCAACAAATCTTGTTAAGAAGCGATAAATAGGTCCTTCCATAATTAGAAAATGCTTCATAACTCACCTCTAAAATTTTAAAAAACAGAAATGGATTGAAATTTTCATTACAAATTAAAGGTCTACACAAATCATCTAATGATTTGTGTAGTGTGTTTATCAATCATCTACTATTCTTTTACCGAACCTACAACGATACCATGAATAAAGTATTTTTGTAACAATGGATAAATCACTAATAAAGGAATAATAGAAACCACTATTTTTGCTGCGTTTAAATTTTTATTTGAGACTTGCATCATATTTTCTAATGAGTTGGAGCTTGCTCCTGACTTCAACATTTCTTCGATACTAATGGATAATGATTGTATATAAGTCATTAATGGATAATTAGAAACTTTCGTCATATAAATTAAACCTGAGAAAAAATCATTCCAATTCCCTACGATACTAAACAACGCAACTGTAGCTAATGCTGGTAATGAGATTGGAATAAAGACTTTTACCAATATTTGCAAGGGGTTAGCGCCGTCCATAATGGCCGCTTCTTCCAACGATTTAGGTATCCCTATGAAGAAATTCATGATTAAGATTATGCTAAAAACTTGTACTGCACCAGGTAAAACCAGGGACCATATCGTATTCAATAGGTTTAAATCTTTTACTACTAAATACGTAGGGATCATCCCGCCACTAAATAACATTGAGAAAATTAGTAGATTCATATAGATATTTCTACCCTTAAAAACTCTTTTAGATTTAGATAGAGGATATGCCATTAATACAATCAATACCATATTGAGAATTAGTGAAAGAAATACTCTTTGTACCGAAATTCCAAACGAACGCCAGAATTGCACATCCTCCATAATCATCTTATATGTTTCAGTCGTAAAATTAACGGGTATTAAACCTACAGCATTTGCTGTAACCGCCTCACTACTACTAAAAGAAATGGCAACAATATTCCATAAAGGAAGCAGACTGAACAATCCCAATGTAATCACAATGGCATGAATAACAATTCGTCCGATTCGTGCTGAAATACTTTTACTTTCAACCATAGTATTGTTCCTCCTTAGAATAATTTACGATCTGTATACTTTTTAGCCATTTCATTTGCTGAAATGATCAAGACCATACCAATAATTGATTTAAATATCCCTACTGCTGTCCCAAAACTATACTCACGACCTAGTATTCCAGTTCGGTATACATAAGTATCCAAAATATCTCCTGATTCATATACCATTGGTGTATATAGATTGTAAACTTGGTCAAACCCGGCATTTAAAATATTGGGTAAGCTAAGGATTGCCAAAAGAAGAATAATTGGAAGCATACTCGGTAGTGTGATATGCCATATTCTCTTCCACCAATTGGCCCCATCAATACTAGCTGCTTCATGGAGTCCTGGGTCTACAGCGGTTATGGCTGCTAAATAAACAATTGAATTAAATCCAAATTCCTTCCATACATCCGTACCGATTAATAATGGTTGAAACAGTGAATTACTTCCAAGGAAATTCAATTTATCTATACCGAAAGAATTTAAAATTTGATTCACAATCCCATCTAGACTAAACATGTTGACCACTACAGCTGCCAGGACAACCCATGATAAAAAATGTGGTAGATAAACAACTGTTTGGATTGATTTTTTTAATAATTTGAGACGGATTTCATTCAATAAAATTGAGAATACAATAGCCGCAAAAGTACCTAATAGTATTTTCCCAAAGGCAATGACCATTGTGTTCTTAAAAACTAGTCCGATATCTGGTAATTGAAACAAATAGATAAAATGTTCCATCCCTACAAATTCTGAACCTAATACCCCTTTTGCAGGAATATAATCTTGAAATGCCATGATAATTCCAAACATGGGAATATAACTAAAAATTATAAGGAAGATCATTCCGGGTAGCATCATCAGATGATAAGCGGAATTTGCCCAATTCCATTTTTTCTGCTGTTTTACCATTTCTGCATTAGTCCAATCGGCAGGTTTTGCTATCTGTACTTTCATAAAAATACCTCCTTATGGAATAAGGGCTGCAAAGCAGCCCTTATTCTTGTTTCTTATTGCTGTTCTGCCAATTCTGCTTCTATTTCATCTATAATTTCATCTCCGCCTTGTTTCTTCCAGTTTGAAACAAATGTATCAAAATAGTCTAATGGTTCAGTACCAGTTACAATTTTTATAAAATCTTCCTCTTCTAATTTTAAAAGGTTAGCACCCTTCTTCTCCATTGTAGCGGTTGTTCCATAATATACAGGAGTTGTCCAATTGAAAGTATCTGCTTTAGTGAATTTTTCAATCAAACCTATCCCTTTCATACGAGAATGGTATTTTGACCATGCTGCCGTTTCTGCATTATCAGGATCCTTAACGTATTCAAGAATGGTTTTAGCATCATTTTTAATACCAGCTTTAGTTATTTCGTCAATTGAAATGGTACCATTTACTGCAGGCTCAATTAGGTTTGAAAAATCATCTAGGGTACTAGTAGATTTATAAACTTCAATGTTAAATGGTCTAGTTGAACCATCTACACCGAGTTCATTATATTTCGCAATTTCTGGATAATCTGTTTCTAGATTCGTTGCATTCCCTAACTCGTCATAAATTAGATTTAAGATTTTTACCGCTAATTCAGGATGGGAATAATCCTTTCTAACTACGATAAATGAGCCAGTAGGATTTTCACGAAAAACGTTTGCTTTTCCATTTTCTCCTTCTAATGTATAAGCGACAAAATCTGCATTTTTATCCATTTCTTTTACAGCAGAGAGTCCCCAATCTGGGATATGCCATGGACCTGTTACGATACCTGTCTGTCCGTTTGTTAGAAGTGCCATGATGTCATCCCAGGTTCTGGTTCCAAATTGTGGATCAATAATTCCTTTATCAAACAATTCAGCCAAAACTCCAAGTGCTTTTTTCGTACCTTCGGTAGTTGATCCATACATGATATTTCCATTTTTATCTTCAATGTAATGTCTAGGATGTGCATTAAAAACACCTGCTACAGAGGACATCGTTAAAGCTGATCCACCGTAATCCCCCGAATTCAACCAGTGTGCAAAAGGAATTCCAACAGGATTACCAGAGGCACCAGGATCATTTTCTATGAAAGCCTTCGCAGTATTTTCTAACTCTTCTAATGTGATAAGACTGTCTCCGTCTTTATCTAACTCTAATCCTAGCTTATCGATCCAATCTTGTCTGATCCAGACCATGTTTGGCGCATTTGCTCCATTGGTTGCGGGAATTGCCATTAGACGATCATCAAAGGTCGCATCCGCTAAGCTTCTTCCATCATAAGAGTCATAGATTTCTTTAATGTAACTGCTTGCATGCTCCTCATAAACATCTGTTAAGTCAGCAATTAAATCGTTTTCAACTAACTCCTTCAATTCATCTTTTGAGTTCACTCGCATCATATCTGGCAATTCACCTGATGCAATTGCCAAAGCGACCTGACGATCGTAATCTTCTCCTTCAGCTTCAAATTGATTGACAATTTTTGCATCCAACTTTTCTTCAACAATTCGTGTGTAAGCATTGTTCTCATAGGTATCACCCTCAGGTAATTTCGGGTTTGCAGATGTAACACGTCCCAATGTGATAACTGTTTTCCCATCTTCAGTTTTTGATGCGCTTTCTTGCGATGAAGATGAGTCAACACACGCTGCTAAAGAGACTGTCAACATGGACGCAATCGAAAGTTTTGTCACACGTTTTAATATTGCTCTATACTTCTTCATAATTACCCCTCCAATTTTTATTTGTCCCTGACCACCTTAATACCGCTCAAATGATTTAGGCTTACGTTTAGTTTAAGTGATTGTAGCACGATTCAAAATATTTAAAAAAACGTTTTCATGTACTTTTTTCCGGAACTTTTAACACAGATTGTAAGAAAGGAAATCACAATGTTATAATCATCATGAATTACTTATAGGAGGTAAGACCAATGTATCGTATCTTGATAGTAGATGACGAAAAAGACGAGCGTAATGTCATACGTTTTCTTCTAAATAAGTACAACTTTCAACTTGTAATAGACGAAGCCTCCAACGGAAAAGAAGCTCTATCGCTATTAGAATCACAACCGGTAGATATATTATTTACAGATGTAAGAATGCCGTTTGTCGATGGAATTGAATTAGCAACAAAGGCTAGAGAGCTTTATCCTAACCTCCACATAATATTTTTCAGTGGTCATGATGATTTTTATTATGCAAAGAAGGCGATTTCATTAGGGGCTGTTGATTATATATTAAAACCAGTAATACCCGGGGAATTTCAGAATACTATTTCCTCAGTATTACAAAATATACAAAAACAAAAGAAGGAACATGAACAAAGAAAAGCAAATACCGAATTTCTTAAAACTCATGTTCTATATCGACTAATTAATAAGACCCCTATCGATTTGTTAAAAAATGAACACCCCACTATGAATTTTGATTTTTTGGATCATTATTCTTCCTTAATGTTAATGCAGTTTGAAGAACCATTTTTTGATCGACTACCAAAGGAAGTAGATACTTTTTTCTTCTATAATCAAATTAAGAAAATGATTCCAGATTATCCATGCGATTTTGTTAATTTAAATCCGTTTCAAATCCTGTTGTTATTTGGGAAAACGGATAGATATATGGACTATAACGATATTGCAATAAAGATACAAAAGCAGGTCCGCTTAGAATACGGAATAAATAGTTATATATCTGTCAGTAACAAATACTTATCTCCAAGTGAGTTGCCTAAAATATATGATGAGTTGGAACAGTATTTGGAAGATCGCTTTTTCTATTCTGATACCTATATCTATCCAATAGATTCCTCAATCGAAGAAAACAAAGAGTATCTTGAACAAGATGAACACATTCTTCAAAGGATCCAATCAGCGATTCAATTAGTAGATATTGTTACCTTTCGACAAAACATGAAACATCTATTTCAAAAATATCAAGCAAAACAGGAATTTTCTCATATTTATGTACGCTATTTTTTTTCAAAGCTATTTCAGACACTTTGTCATGAGTTGCCTCATTATAACAAGGAATTGATAAATAAAAAGTTGGAGTCTATTTTTTCTTGTCAGCATTTTTCTGAAATTGAAACTATTTTAGTCGATGTCCAGGATGAAGTGATAAAGAAATTAGAAGAAAAAGAACGTTCGCCTAAACACGTAATCCATCTCGTTCAACAATATATAACCGAGCACTATGGAGATGACTTAAGTTTGAATTTACTTGCTGAGAAAGTGTACTTATCCCCAAGTTATTTAAGTGAAATTTTTATAAAAGAAACTGGCTGTGGAATTAATAAATATATTAAGAATCTTAGGATGGAAAAGGCAAAGGATCTCCTTTATGATACCAATATGAAAATCACTGATATTTGTATTCACGTAGGCTATCATAATCTATCCTATTTTGTTCGAAGTTTTCGGGAACATTTCGGCTCAAGTCCTGAGAAATACCGCCAGATGAAAAAGCAATAGAAAAGAGAAGTTTCATATGTGGAAAATTATAGCTTGGTTCACAAATTTAAAATTTAGAAGTAAAATTTTGTTTATATGCCTACTATCAAGTATCTTACCAGTCGTCGCATTGGGCAGTTATTGCTACTTTCAAATCCAACAAATATTAATCAATCGAGAAAGTGAAGTATTAGAAGAGTCCCTAAACCAAACAATCTCAAGTATTGATTACAAAGTTAATACTTATACGAATGTGATTAACCAAATTGTCTGGAACGAAGATGTGAAGAGAGGAGTTACTTCTGAGTATGAGAATTCCTATGAGATGTATTTGTTTTACCGGGACATACTAGACCCTTTCTCGTTAAATACACACTTTTTATATAGTGAAATAAATACAATCACCATTTTTAGTGACAATCGAATGCACCCACATGGCGAGATTCTTCGTCCCCTAACAGACATCGAACAAAAAAGCTGGCTGGAGCAAATTTTAGAAACAACCACTCCAAAATTTGTCGTCTCTGCAGCTGATCAGACTTTTGAAGTAGTCAGCCAAATATTTGATCGAAATCATAATATAACAAATGTAGTATATATAGATATTGATTACGAACATGTCTTTGACAACATGTCTAGTTTATTTGAAAACAACTATGGGCTTGTCATCCTTGATGAAGATAATAAACCTGTTTATACCTTTCAAAAGTTTCAGGACAAATATTCATCATTTGAATTAACAACAGACGAATTACTAAAAAAATTAAACGAAGGTTCTCTACAGGAGGATTTTGTATTTAAGGAGTCCTCATTAACTTCCTATGGTTGGACAGCGTATTTATATCGTCCATTGGACACCATTTATGCTTCTACATTTAAGATAACTGTTACCGTTTTTATCGTGATTTTGGTATGTGTGCTGATTTTATTTTTATCTATCTACTTTCTTTCCCGTGTTACCGTTCGCCCATTAGAAAAGCTAGAGCAGAATATGGAACTGATTGAAAAAGGCGATTTATCTGTAACCATTACAAATTCTTCAACTGATGAAATCGGTAACCTAATCAAGCGATTTTCCAATATGGTTCATAAACTACAGGAAATGATAGAGGAAGTTTATAAGAGTAAAATTGCCAAACAAGAATATGAAATGAAAGCATTACAAGCCCAAATCAATCCACACTTTTTTTATAATAGTCTTTCCCTTATTAACAGTAAGGCAATTATTGCGGAACAAGAAGACATAAGTAAAATGGCTCAACTTCTTTCTACATTTTATCGTACAACATTAAATAGAGGAAAAAATACTATTTCTGTAAGGGAAGAATTAGAAAACACAACATCCTATATTCAAATTCAGCGAATGATGCATTCAGATTCATTTGATGTTCTTTGCGAAGTTGACGAAGGGATTTTAGATTACACCATGCTGAACCTACTTTTACAACCCTTGGTTGAAAATGCCATCAATCATGGGATTGATCATAAAGAAAGTCCTGGAAAAGGTGTTTTATCCATAACAGCAAAACAATCAGAAAACGATCTAATCTTTAAGGTCTGTGATAATGGGTGTGGAATGGAGCCTGAAGTGTTGAAAACCATTCTTACTACTAAAACGAAAGGCTATGGGGTTCAAAATGTTCACCATCGTGTACAGCTTACCTATGGAACTGAATATGGACTATCCTATACAAGTAAATTGAGGGAGGGAACGACCGTGACCCTTACTATTCCAAAAGTTAAATAAGCAGATCAAGCTAATAAAATTTAAAAACAAAATGTTGATTATCTCTTTCTTTAATTAAACGAATGAAAAAGACCGTTTGATAGAAACTCTAATTTGAGTTTTTACCAATCGGTCTTTTAATTTCCAAAGTATCAAGGCTAATCGATAATTACTGCTTGTCCTCTCTCAGCAGACTGAAGAATTTTTTCTATTACTTTTTGATTTTGGTAGCCATCATAAAAGGTAGGTGTTCCCTGTTTTGGATTGAAAGTGACTACGTCCACAAAATCCTCAAGTTGTTGTCTCTTATAGTTTTCTGGGACATCATAGGTTCTAAAAGCAGGTTTATTGTTTGCAGCAACTTTGACACATATATCAATCTCATTCGGGCGTTCACAATTAACGTGAATCGTACCGTTATCACCGTAAATTGTCACTTCATGCTGATTTTCTGATCCAACCGCATTTCTCGTCGTGACAAAATGTCCAATCACATTGTCTTCTAATATCGCATGAAAACTAGCATAATCATCAACATCCACTTTTTTCATTTCTCCACTCATTTGATCTTTTCGTTCATGTATGAATGTTTTCAAAAGTGCTGATACCGATTGAAATTCACCAATAAAGTATCGTGCACTATCAATCATATGAGCACCTAAATCCCCAAGTGCTCCTGTACCAGAAATTGATTGATTAAAACGCCAGGTATAAGGAACTTCATATAAAGGAGCTCCAAATGATTGTAGATATCGAACATCAATATGGCGGACAGTACCAATTTTATTTTCTTCTAGTAGTGCTTTTGCATAGCGAAAGGACGGGACATATCGGTAAGAGAATCCAACCATACAAGGAATGGGCTGTTTTTCATACAAAACTGCCAATTTCTCAGCTTCGGCAAAATTTAGTGTAAAAGGCTTTTCAGCCATAACCGGTTTTTGATAGTGAATACATAACTCTATCACCTTAGCATGTAAGTGGTTAGGAACAATTGAAATAATAGCGTTAACATCAGGATGTGATATTAAGGCTTCCATCTTATGAAAACACATTTCTTCGCTAATTCCTTCCTCATTAGCGATTTTCTTCAGGAGGTCTTTATTCACATCACAAAGAGCAACCAATGATAGTTGATCTAACTCGGAAATCATGCGGCGATGCGCATTCGCCATTCCCCCTAAACCAATTAACCCAACTGTTACAACTTGGTCTTTCATCATCTACTTTCCTCCTTAGCCTATGAATGAGAAAAGCGATGAAACACTCCCTTCCGCCTTCACCGCTTCATCTCTTTTGCTATTCGTTCAAAAAGTTATTACAACTTTACAGCAAATGCTTCATATGGTTTTATTTCAAGGTGTTGAAAATTAACGGAAGTTCTTTCGTAATTACTAATTATGACATCATTACTTTGGCCCAAATGCTCAAGTTGTATGGTTTTCGTTTGTTCACTAAAGTTGGCTACTACAGCCCAAGACTCACCCTCATAATGTCGTAGATACATAAATACTTGTTCTCGA
>Ga0307408_100002629_pt1 | contig 12490 bp, 13 predicted proteins | sample 322Cmetagenome_FD_202116 | JGI IMG/M metagenome (GOLD analysis project Ga0307408, IMG submission 202116) | Maize rhizosphere microbial communities from greenhouse at UC Davis, California, United States - 322HYB-C-3 | ecosystem: Host-associated > Plants > Roots > Rhizosphere > Soil | place... | reverse complement strand
AAGTCGCCGAAACGCTTGTTGATGTTCTTGACTGCGATCGTCATATCAATGCTCCTTGGCGTCGTCGCCGTAGTTTTCGTGCAGGCGCCATTCGATAAAGGTTTTCACTGCCAGGGTCACCAGCGCCAGCAGGGCCAGCAGCGAGGCCACGGCAAAGGCGGCGGCAAAGTTGTATTCGTTGTAGAGGATCTCGACCTGCAGCGGCATGGTGTTGGTCTCGCCGCGGATGTGGCCGGACACCACCGACACCGCGCCAAACTCGCCCATGGCGCGGGCGTTACACAGGATCACGCCATACAGCAGGCCCCACTTGATGTTCGGCAGCGTCACGCGGAAGAAGGTCTGCCAGCCATTGGCGCCCAGCACCACCGCCGCTTCTTCTTCCTCGCTGCCCTGCGCCTGCATCAGCGGGATCAGTTCACGCGCCACGAACGGGAAGGTGATGAACACGGTGGCCAGCACGATGCCAGGCACGGCGAACAGGATCTTGATGTCATGCGCCGCCAGCCAGGGGCCGAACCAGCCTTGGGCGCCAAACAGCAGCACATAGATCAGGCCCGAAATCACTGGCGACACCGAGAACGGCAAATCGATCAATGTCAGCAAGAGGCTCTTGCCGCGGAACTCGAACTTGGTGATGGCCCAGGACGCAGCCACGCCGAACACCAGGTTGAACGGCACGGCGATGGCGGCGGTCAGCAGCGTGAGCTTGATGGCGGCAATCGAATCGTCTTCAAGGATGGCGTTGGCATATACGTCCCAGCCCTTTTTCAGCGCTTCGGTGAACACGGCCACCAGCGGCACGAACAGGAACAGGGTCAGGAAAGTCAACGCCACCGCGATCAGGACGTAGCGCACCCAGCGCGGTTCCAGCACGTCATGGCGCTGCGGCAGCTCGCCGCGGCGGATAGTGGTCACGGCGCCGCTCATTTTGCGTTCCTCCCGCGCGACCAGGCCTGCAGCAGGTTGATCGCCAGCAGCATCAGGAACGAAGCCACCAGCATGACCACGGCGATGGCTGTGGCGCCAGCGTAGTCATATTGCTCCAGCTTGGTGATGATGAACAGCGGCGTAATTTCGGAAACCAGCGGCATATTGCCGGCAATGAAGATCACCGAACCGAATTCACCGGTGGCGCGGGCAAAGGCCAGCGCAAAACCGGTCAGCAGAGATGGCAGGATGGTCGGGAAAACCACGCGGCGGAACGTCTGGAAAGCCGAGGCGCCCAGGCTGGCCGCCGCTTCTTCCAGTTCGCGCTCGGCGTCTTCCAGCACCGGCTGCACCGTACGCACGACGAACGGCAGGCCGATGAAGGTCAGCGCCACCACCACGCCCAGCGGGGTGAAGGCGACCTTGATGCCCAGCACGCCTTCGATGTAGCGGCCGAACCAGCCATTCGAGGAATACAGCGCGGTCAGGGTGATGCCGGCGACGGCGGTCGGCAGTGCGAACGGCAAGTCGACCAGCGCATCGACAATGCGCTTGCCGGGGAACTTGTAACGCACCAGCACCCAGGCCACGATGCCGCCGAAGAAAACGTTCAGCACGGCGCCGATGAAGGAGGCGCCAAACGTCAGCTTGTAGGAAGCGATCACGCGTTCCGAGGTGACGGCGCTCCAGAAGCCTTCCCACGTCATGGTAAAGGTCTTGAGGAAAATCGCCGACAGCGGGATCAGGACGATCAGGGTCAGGTACAGGATGGTGAAACCAAGCGACAGGTTAAAGCCGGGCATCACGCGGTATGGCGCTTTGCGGGCCTTGACCTCTCCTCCCGGCGCGGCCGCCGGAGTGGGCACCGATGCAGCAACTGCAGACATGCTTGCTCCCTTATTACATTTTCGACTAATAGGAGCGCATGTTCGCATTCATGCGTTATAAACCAAACTACCCTTTTTTCATTTGCTTAGATGCTAAAACGGCAGTGACGGCGCCTTCAAGCCACCAATTTGGCTGCGACGGATACCAAAACAGTAGCCAGCACGCCACGCAGGAAGCGCTCCGGCATGGAGCGCGCAAACCAGGAACCGATGGTAATGCCGGGCACGGAACCGACCAGCAAGGTCAGCAGGAGCATCCAGTCGATGGAGCCCAGCCACCAGTGTCCCGCAGCGGCAATTGCCGTCAGCGGCACGGCATAGGCGATATCGGTGCCGGCCACTTCCGCCGGCGTGAGGCGGGGATACATCAGCACCAGCAGCGTGGCGCCAACTGCCCCGGCGCCGATGGAGGAAATGGTGACCAGCGTGCCAAGCACGGCGCCCGCGACGACGGTTGAAATCTCCAGCGCCCTGCCCTGCAATTGCCGCTCAGGGTGGGCCAGCATCCAGGCCAGCATCTTGCCGCGGAACAGGATGGCTACCACGGTGAGCATGACCGAGCCGGCGATGCAAACGCGGATCAGGTGGCCGATTTCCTTGTCCAGCGCGCCGAAATGCTTCAGGCCATAGGTTGAGAGCAAGGCGGCAGGCAAGGCGCCATAGCAGAGCAGGCGCACAATGTCCCAGCGCACCGTGCCGCGCAAACGGTGAGTGAACGTGCCCGCGCTCTTGGTGACGGAGGCAAAGGCCAGGTCGGTACCCACCGCTACCGAGGGCGAAACGCCGAACATCAGGGTCAGGATGGGCGTCATGAGCGAACCGCCGCCCACGCCGGTCAGACCGACCAGTGCGCCTACAACAAAACCAGAGACGATGAACGACAGATCCATGCGAAATCCTTCCAAGACGCGCTAGGGTAGCCGGGGACGCATGAAATCTCAACAACGATCTCCTTATTTGCTTATGTAAATCACGAACTTTGAAAAAAAGCGCCCCGAAGGGCGCTTTCAAAGTGGGAGTAACAGTTTAGAAGGCAGTATCGAACTTCAGGTACATCGAACGGCCATTCACGCCGAATGGGCAGGTTTCCCAGCAGTACTTGAAGCCCAGTTTCGGGAAGTCGCCGCCGTTGGTCCATTCGGATGGGTAGGTGTCGAACAGGTTGTTGACGCCGAACGCCAGGGTCGTTTTCTTGCTAAAGCTGTAACGAATGCTCGAATCCACGATCCATTTCGCATCCCAGGTCTGCAGCGGGCTGAAGCCCTCGCCCTGCACTTCGCCGTAGTAATTGGCGCGGGCATTTACGTTCCACTGGCCGATCGTGTAGTCAGCCGCCACAACATGGTGCTTGCGGGGCTGGCCGCGTTCGATCAGGGTCACCTGTGCCTGGTTGAACAGCTGTTCGCCGGTCAGCAGGCTGGACGGCGAGTGGCGCTTGGTGACTTCGGTCTTGTTGAAGCCCAGCTGGCCGGACAGCACCAGGGTCGAGGAGGTGAACTTGGTAGTATGGTCGGCAACGATGTCCAGGCCCTTGGTCTTGGTATCGACCGCGTTGGTGAAGAACTGGGCCTGGCCCACCTTCAGCGGGTTCAGCACGTCGGCGATCGGGCCGCCGCCTGCTTCCGGCGAGATCTCGCTCGAGAACACGATGCGGTCCTTGATCTTGATCTGGTACAGGTCAGCGGTCAGCGACATGTTCTTCGCCGGACGCAGCACCATGCCGATCGAGGCGTTGCGCGACGTTTCTTCCTTCAGCGGCTTGATGCCCAGCGCGGTGGTCACGGCACTGCCTTCACGCGCGGTCAGGGTTTCGGTCAGCTGGCCAGCCTGGTTCAGGTTGGTGGAAACCGAGCTGTAGAATTTCTGCTGCACGCCCGGGGCACGGAAGCCGGACGATACGCTGCCGCGCAGGCCGAATTCCTTGGTCGGGTCCCAGCGTGCGCTAAGCTTGCCGGTCGTGGTGTTGCCGAAGTCCGAGTACTTCTCGTAGCGCACTGCGGCAGCCAGCAACAGGTCCTTGACCGGACGGTATTCGGTATCCAGGAACAGGGCGATGTTGTGGCGGCCCTCGTCCACTGCGGTGGCCGGGGTGTAGCCAGGGAAACCCTGGGTGCCGGCTGCGGCAACGCCGCCGGTCTGGTTGATGATCTGGATGGCCGGGTTGTTGGTGCGGCCGTACTGGTAGGACACCGGATCGCCAGCGACGATCTGGTAGTTGTCACGGCGGTATTCGAAACCAGTCGCCACGAAGACTTCTTCGCTGCCGAATTTGACAGGGCCCTTCACGTCGGCATTGAAGGTGGTCTGGTCGAACTTCAGCTTGCCGGTGTCGGCCTCGAATGGCGACTCGGCGTAGATGCCGCCGCCTGGTTTCGGCTCGTACCAGTAGGAGACGTTGATGGTCTGTTTCTCGTGGAAATCGAGCTCGCTGCGGCCGTGGTTGATGCTGATGTCGGCCTTCCAGTCGTTCGGCAGGTCGCGGCGGTAACCGAATGCAAACGACGCGTCTTTGACGGTGGTGCGGATATTCGGCAGGAAGCCCTCCGGATACACGGCCGGCACGTTGCGCCCGTCGCCCTTGGAACGGAAGAAGCCGGACGAATCGCCCTTGCGCTTGGACACGCCGCCGAAGCTGTAGAACTCGCCCGTTTTTTCGACCGGCAGGGCCGCGTTCCACCACAGGTATGCATCCTTGGCATCGCTGTCGCCGATGCGCTGGGTCACGCGCGGCGGATCGACGCGCAGCGAGTCAGGGCCGGCGCGGTTGGTTTCATCGCGCTTGCGGCCTTCCAGCGACAGGTTGATGTAGCCGCCATCCTCGCCCAGTGCCCAGCCGCGGTTCACGCTGCCGGAAACCATGTCGCCGTCGCCCTCCTTGGTGGTGCCGACCTGGCCGCTCAAGGCAGTCTCGTTCACGTTCGATTTCAGCACGATGTTGATCACGCCGGCGATCGCATCCGAGCCGTACTGTGCGGCCGCGCCATCGCGCAGCACTTCGATGTGGTGGATGGCCGACAGCGGGATCGCGTTGATGTCGGTACCGGCCGAACCGCGGCCGATGGTTTGCTGCACGTTGACCAGCGCCTGCTGGTGGCGGCGCTTGCCGTTGACCAGCACCAGCAGCTGGTCAGGGCCGAGCGAACGCAGGGTCGCCGGACGGATGATGTCGGTACCGTCGCTGATGAAAGTGGTGGAGAAGTTGAATGACGGGTCCAGCGTCTGCAGCAACTTGCCCAGCTCGAGCGGGCCGGCTGTTTGCAGGTCCTTTGAGTTGATCAGGCCAACCGGCGCGGCGGTATCCAGCGCAGTCTTGGCGGTGGCGCGGGAGCCCAGCACGACCACGGTCTGCTGTTCTTCGGCGGGTTGGGCGGCGGTTTGTGCGTATGCTTGAGATGTGGCCAGCAGAACAGCACTGGCGATGAGGGTGCGTTTCATAGGTAATCCGATCTTTTTAACGATTTTTATTTGGTGCCGCGGGAAAATACTACCGCGCACTGTTGAACACATAAAGAAATAATTCATTTATGACAAGTGATTTACCTGCCAACGTTGCATGAATGGAACAGATCCAGGGCTATTGGCTTGTATTCAACCAAGTGCTACATTGAGTGCAAGCGATTCATGGGAGGAAGTGTGATGACTGATGCTCTGTTGCTGACCGACCGTTTGTGCGACCTGACCGAAATGGCCTTGCAGGCCTACACCAAGTTCGAGAAGGCCACTGTCTACTGCACCGCCAAGCATCTGGTGGCCGACTTCGAAGATGCGGGACTGCCCCTGGCAGCCTTCGACAAGCTCTCGACGATCCAGGCTGCCATCCTGGCGGCCGTCGAATTTGCTCCGCCAGGCGGCAAGAACAATCCCCAATGCATCGTCGCCGCGCGCAACGAGATTGCCGCGCTGCGCGACATGCTGAAGGAAAAAAAGCGCCCCGAAGGGCGCTTGCAAGAACATCTGCACTGATCGTTCCGGGGACCTGGTGATCTACTCCCCTTCCTGACCGGCATACTTCCAAAAACCGTTACTTGTTCGGTTGCGGCGTGATGCGCAGGTAGGGGCGCGGGGCCTTGAAGCCTGCCGGGTACTTCTGCTTGATCACTTCAGGATCCTGCACGGTGAGCGGGATGATCACGTCATCGCCATCTTTCCAGTTGCCTGGGGTGGCGACGGTGTACTTGTCCGTCAGTTGCAGGGCGTCGATCACGCGCAGCACTTCATCGAAGTTGCGGCCGGTGCTCAGTGGATAGGTGATCTGCAGGCGCAGCTTCCTGGCCGGGTCGATCACGAACAGCGAGCGCACGGTGGCAGTGGCCGACTGGTTGGGGTGGATCATGTCGTACAGCTCGGCCACTTTGCGGTCGGCGTCGGCGATGATCGGGAAGCCCACTACGGTCTGCTGGGTCTCTTCGATATCCTTGATCCATTCCTTGTGCTTGTCGGCCGGGTCGACCGACAGCGCGATTGCCTTGACGTTGCGCTTGTCGAATTCAGGTTTCAGCTTGGCGGTCAAGCCCAGTTCCGTGGTGCAGACCGGCGTGAAGTCGGCCGGGTGCGAGAACAGCACTACCCAGGAATCGCCTGCCCACTCATGAAACCTGATGCTGCCAATGCTGGAATCCTGTTCGAAGTCCGGTGCGGTATCGCCAAGGCGTAAACTCATTCTTTTTCTCCAAAGTTAAATTCGATGCGCGTTGCGCCAGGACCTGCAGCAGGCGCTGGCCAAAACGCCAGTCGCCCAGGCCCGATTCGGCGTTGATATGTCCCAGCGCTCCGGCGTTGACGAAGTCGCTGCCCCAGCGCTGTGCCCAGGTTTCGGCATTCTTCACCGTCATCCATGGGTCGTTGGTGCTGGCCACCATGATCGACGGGCAAGGCAGTTCGCCGTGCGGCAGCAGCGAGCTGACCTGGAACTTATCTGGATCGGCAGGCCCCACCAGCAAGACACCCGCCACGTGGGGGGAGGTTGAACGTGACAGGCTCAATGCGGTAGTGAGGCAGCCGAAACTGTGTGCAACGACGAGGGTGGGACGGCGGTCCTGGTCCAGTACTTCATCCAGGCGGTCGGCCCAGCGCAGCAGGACCGGATCGCTCCAGCGCTTCTGCTCTACCCGCTCGAAGCGCGGGTACAGGCGCTGCCAGCGGGACTGCCAGTGATCGGGCCCGCTGTTATGCAGGCCTGGCGCGACCAGGACGCGGAATTGGTTCAGTTGTTGGATCGCCATGCGGCCCTCCGTTGCTTGTTTTATTGGCCGGCGACCTTGGCGCCCGGCTGGTAGATCTGGTCGAACACGCCGCCGTCCGCAAAGTGGGTCTTCTGCGCGGTGGTCCAATCGCCGGCCACGTCGGTGATCTTGAACAGCTTCACGTTCGGGAACTGGGCGGCGTATTTCTTCGCTTCCTTCTCGATGCTTGGACGGTAGTAGTTCTTGGCGATGATGGCCTGGGCCTGATCGGTGTACAGGAAGTTCAGGTAAGCCTCGGCCACTTTGCGGGTGCCGCGCTTGTCGACCACCTTGTCGACCACGGCCACTGGCGGTTCGGCCAGGATGGAGACGGAAGGGGCGACAATTTCGACCTTTTCAGGACCCAGCTCCTTGATCGCCAACAGGGCTTCGTTTTCCCAGGCGATCAGCACGTCGCCGATGCCGCGTTCCACGAAGGTGGTGGTGGCGCCGCGTGCGCCGGAATCCAGCACAGGCACGTTCTTGTACAGTTTCTTCAGGAAGTCGCGCGCGCTGGCATCGCTGCCGCCCGGCTGGCGCAAGGCGTAGCCGTAAGCTGCCAGGTGGTTCCAGCGTGCGCCGCCGGAGGTTTTAGGATTCGGGGTGATTACTGCCACGCCCGGCTTGACCAGGTCGTTCCAGTCCTTGATGCCTTTCGGGTTGCCCTTGCGGACCAGGAATACGATGGTGGAGCTGTAGGGGGTGGCGTTATGGGCCAGGCGCTTTTGCCAGTCCTTGTTTACCAGGCCGCGCTCGGCGACCGCGTCGATGTCATACGCCAGGCCCAGGGTGACCACGTCCGCTTCCAGGCCGTCGATCACGGCGCGTGCCTGCTTGCCCGAGCCGCCGTGAGACTGCTTGATCTTCACGTTGTCACCGGTCTTGGCCTTCCATTCCTTGGCAAAGGCGGCGTTGACGTCCTGGTACAGCTCCCGGGTCGGATCGTAGGAGACGTTGAGCAAGCTCACGTCGGCTGCTTGCGCCACTGCGGCGGTGGCGAACAAGGCAGCGGCAATCAGTTTCTTGGACAGCATCTGGTTTCCCCTTAATGTTTGGAGATGCCAGATTAACCGCCTCTTATATAAATACGAACGAATACTTTCGACGTTCGTTATACCGGAAAGTAATTAATAGAAACGGTTGACCAGAACGACCAGCCAGGTTGCCCCCGACAGCAGGCAAGCCAGCAGCACGGCAGCGCTGCCAAAATCCTTGGCGTTCTTGGACAGCGGGTGGCGCTCCAGCGACACACGGTCCACCACGGCTTCAATTGCAGAATTGATAAGTTCGACGATCAGCACGATGACCATGCTGCCGATCAACACCAGCTTCTGGAAGGCAGAGACAGGCAGCAATAGCGCAGCAATAGTGCCAATGACGAATACAAGCAGCTCCTGGCGGAACGCGTGCTCGGAACGGATTGCCGTCTGCAGGCCTTCGAGGGAGTAGAAAAAGGCCGAAAAAATACGCTTCAGGCCGCTCTTGCTTTTAAATTCACTAGTAGGTTCCATGGACACGGATTATAGCGACAGAATTCCCATTTTTTTCACATCATGGTATAAATAAGTCTGCCTATACCGCACTGCACCAACCACATCATGAAAAGCGAAACCCTGCCCCCGCAGGAACCGAAAACGACGATCCAGGTTATCGACCGCATGACGGCCCTGCTTGACGCCCTTGCGAAATATCCGGATCCGGTCAGCCTGAAAGAGCTTTCTAAAGTTTCCGGCCTGCACCCTTCGACCGCCCACCGCATCCTGAACGACCTGGTGGTGACCCGCTTTGTCGACCGCGTTGAGCCCGGCACCTACCGCCTCGGCATGCGCCTGCTGGAACTGGGAAATGTCGTGAAGAGCCGCCTGTCCGTGCGCGAAGCAGCATTGGACTCCATGCGCGCCCTGCACAAGAAGACGCAGCAGACCATCAACCTGTCGGTGCGCCAGGGCGACGAAATCGTCTACATCGACCGCGCCTACTCCGAGCGTTCGGGCATGCAGGTGGTGCGTGCCATCGGCGCCCGCGGCCCGCTGCACCTGACCTCGACCGGCAAGCTGTTCCTGTCGGTCGACGAACCCAAGGCGATCCGCGCCTATGCCACCCGCACCGGGCTGGCTGGCCACAACAAGAATTCGATCACCGACCTGGCGCGCCTGGAGCGCGAGCTGAGCCTGGTGCGCGCACGCGGCTATGCGCGCGACAATGAGGAACTGGAACTGGGTGTGCGCTGCATGGCGGCCGGCATCCGTGACGATTCCGGCAAACTGGTGGCAGGCTTGTCGATTTCCGCGCCGGCGGACCGGCTGCAGGATGATTGGCTGGAAGACCTGGTCAATACCGCCAACCAGATCTCCGCAACCCTGGGTTACATACCCGAGTAAGACTGGGCGCTGGTGCTGGCGCCGCTGACATTTTCACCGAAGGTTGGCTTGAGCGCGGCCAACCACTTTTTCATGCGGGTCGCGTCTGCCACCCGTGCTGCGGTGCCCTTGGCATCCAGCAGCACCATAATGACGGCGCGGCCTTCCACCATGGCCTGCATGATCATGCACCGGCCAGCTTCATTGATGAAACCGGTTTTCTGCAGGCCGATTTCCCAGCCCGAGTTAGGCGCCACCAGGCGGTTGGTGGTGCCAAAAGTCACCGGACGGCCGCTGTTTTCCACCACCGCTTTCGGATCGGTGGAGAACTCGCGCAGGATCGGGTGCTCGTAGGCAGCCTGGACCAGCTTGGCCAGGTCGCGCGCGCTGGCGACATTCATCTTGGACAGACCGCTGGAATCGACGTAATGGGTGTCGTTCATGCCCAGCGACTGCGCCTTTTCGTTCATCGCCTCCACGAAGGCCGGCAAGCCGCCCGGGTAATTGCGGCCCAGGGCCGATGCGGCGCGGTTTTCCGAGCTCATCAGCGCAATGTGCAGCATATTGCGGCGGGTCAGGCGGTCGCCCACTTTCAGGCGCGAGGAACTGAATTTCTCGCGGTCGACATCTTCGTCGGTCACGGTCAGCACTTCATCGAGGTCCTGGTTGGCTTCCACTACCACCAGGCCGGTCATCATCTTGGTGATCGAGGCAATTGGCAATGCCACGCCTGCGTTCTTTTCGAACAGGACTTCGGAATTGGCCTGGTCCAGGACCAGGGCCACATTGGATTTCAGGTCGAGCGGATCGCGCACCAGGTTCAGGCCGGCCAAGTCGCCCATGGTCGGGCGGCTGACGTCAGGCACCTTGGTCACGCGCTGGTAAACGATCCTGTTACGACCGCGGATAGTGATGGAGCGCTTGACCATCTGGGATTTCGCAGCCGGGGCGGCATAGCGGGTACCAGCTTTCTTGACAGCCGCTTGTGCAGTACCAATTGAAGCCGATGCGCAAAGCAAGGACACAAGCACGCTGATAGCAAGTTTGTTCATTCGTCATTCCCCGGTGTGAAGCAGCAGAATCGCTAGTTGCAGTGTAGCAAAATCAGTTTACTGCGCAAGCAAAATCAAACTTTTCTGCACCAATGTTTTCAGCCGCACAATACACATTTCCCATAGTGACGCGCGACTGCAACGGAAGCTTGTTCACTCCATAAATTTAACAAATTTGGCAATCGGCTCGCGCTCGGTTACCAGCGTGTTTTCAATTTTGCCACTATCTGCGAATCCTAGCGACATCCCGCAAACAACAGTTTCGCTGGCCGGCAGTCCCAGCACCTCGCTGATGATGCGATGGTATTGGGTGAAGGCCGCCTGCGGGCAAGTATCAAGGCCACGGCCACGTGCCGCTACCATGATGTTCTGCAAGAACATCCCGTAATCGAGCCAGGACCCCTGCTCCATGATGCGGTCGATGGTGAAGATCAAGCCGACCGGTGCGCCAAAGAACTCAAAGTTGCGGCCGTGCTGGGCTGCCATGCCGGCCTTGTTCTCGCGCGTCAGTCCAAGCAGCGAGTACAAGTCCCAGCCCACCTTGCGGCGGCGGTCGATGTAGGGCGACACCCACTCGCGCGGGTAGTAGGCGTATTCCTCGGTATGCAGCTTGTTCTGTTCCGGATCCGCATATGCGGCCAGGATCTTCGAGGACAAGGCTTCCTTCATGGCGCCAGTCAACACGTAGACTTGCCAGGGCTGGGTGTTGGTGCCGGAAGGCGCGCGCGCCGCGACTTCCAGGATGGCTTCGATATCTTCGCGCGGGACCTGGGTCGGCAGGAAGGCGCGGATCGAACGACGCGAAGTGATGGCCGCGTCGACGGCCTGCTGTTCTTGGGAGCTGATCATGATGGTGGCCTATTTGGGTTGCTTAACCACAAATATTACTCCAATCACCGCCAGCGCCATACCGGCAATTCCCATCCAGTTAAGGACTTCGCCGAACATGGCCCAGGCCATGATCGCTGTAGTGGGCGGCGTCAGGTAAAGCAGGCTTGTGACCTGGGTCGCGTCGCTGCGGCGAATCAAGGCAAACAGGAGGAAGATCGCACCGATGGACAGGGCGAGCACCGACCAGGCCCAGGCGCCGAGGAATTGCGGCGTCCACTGGATGGAATCCGCATCGTCCAGCAGCAAGGCGAAAGGCAGCACCGCGGCAAACGATGCCGCGAACTGGATTACGGTGCCAGTGCGCAGGTCGAACTTCGGACAGAAGTGCTTTTGATAGAGCGTGCCCGCCGTAATCGACAAGAGCGCGAAGACGGCCAGCGCGATCGCCTGCCAACTGAGGCCAACCAGCGTGATCTTCGCGTAAACAACCAGGGCCACTCCACCCAAGCCAAACGCCAGCCCAATCCATTGGCGCGGACGCACGCGCTCGCCAATCAGCGGCGCCGCAAAGGCAGTCAGGATAGGCTGCATGCCGACGATCAAGGCCGACAGCCCGGCCGGCATGCCCAATTTGATGGCGCACCAGACCCCACTCAGGTAACCCGCCTGCAGCAGCAAGCCGGCAATGGCTACATGCCCCACCTTCCCTTTCGGCCATGGCGCTCGCAGTAGCAGCACAGCCGGCGCCAGGATCGCCAACACGCCGAGGAAGCGCAGCAGCAGAAAGGTCAACGGAGGAGCATAAGGCAAGCCGTAGCGCGCCACGATAAAGCCAGTACTCCAAAGGAAGACGAAGAACAGCGGGATAGGGGAAAAGAGGGAGCGCATCCGGCGATTCTAGCACTGGGAACAAATACCCTGCTTGGCAGCAATAGCCGTGATTTTTCTGGCTAGAAACCCTTTACTCACAATAAGTTAGTTACTTTGTGCAACGCACAAAAACCGCTTGACTTTGACTTCTGAACCCGGATAATCGCATTTGTTGCGTTGCACAATACGTTGTTTTCTGTTGTAGAAGCAGCAAGTTCCAACGACTAATTCACTTATTTGGAGAGTCCAATGTTTGCGATTCCTGAGCAGTTTTCCAATGCCACCAAGGCAAACTTCGAAAGCCAATTTGCACTCTTTTCTTCGCTGACCAACAAAGC
>Ga0307408_100002628_pt1 | contig 12495 bp, 11 predicted proteins | sample 322Cmetagenome_FD_202116 | JGI IMG/M metagenome (GOLD analysis project Ga0307408, IMG submission 202116) | Maize rhizosphere microbial communities from greenhouse at UC Davis, California, United States - 322HYB-C-3 | ecosystem: Host-associated > Plants > Roots > Rhizosphere > Soil | place... | reverse complement strand
GCCGATCTCCATGGAAACGCCGATCGGGGACGACGACGACAGCCACCTGGGCGACTTCATCGAGGACGGTGCCAACACCACCCCCATCGAAGCCGCCATGCAGGCCGGCCTGCGCGACGTGGTCAAGGACATCCTGGACGGCCTGACCCCGCGCGAAGCCAAGGTGCTGCGCATGCGCTTCGGCATCGAGATGACCAGCGACCACACCCTCGAAGAAGTGGGCAAGCAGTTCGACGTGACCCGCGAGCGCATCCGTCAAATAGAAGCCAAGGCGCTGCGCAAGCTCAAGCACCCCTCGCGGTCGGACAAGCTGCGCAGCTTCATCGATTCGCTGTAACAACGACGCGGACATCGCCCGGCCGCAACCGCCGGGCAATGCGCCCAAAGCCCTGCCCCGCTGCGCGGTGCAGGGCTTTTTTTCGTCTTTTTCCCGGGAAACGGCCCTTCACCTTCACGGCCTTGCGTCTTTCCGCCCTTCATGTCTTCACGTTTACCCCGACGTTCCCGACAGCGAATTGACAGCTTGTAACGCGACGATTACACACCGCTGCGCAAGACTCCTGCGCAGCGGGGCGGCGGCAACACCAGGCCGTTCCCGTTCAATGCGCGCACCGTTCGCGACCCTCCCTCTTTTTGCGAGACACCGTATGACCTCCTTGCACCGCCGCCACCTCATCATCCGGGCCGCTGCAGCTGGCGCTGCATGCATGGCCAGCCCCTGGCTGGCCACGTCGGCCTGGGCCCAGAACGCTGGCACGGCCGCGCGCAGCGCACCCGCCAAAGCGCCCAGGCTGGCATCCACGCTGCGCATCGTGATCCCCGCCAATCCCGGCGGGGGGTGGGACCAGACGGGACGAGCCCTTGGCGCAGCACTGGTCGGAGTAGGTGCGGCGGACCAGATCGAGTATGAAAACATCGGCGGCAAGGGCGGAACCATCGGGCTGGCCAAATACGCGGAAAAGTACGGTAACGATCCCAACACGCTGCTGATGGGCGGCATGGTCATGGTGGGCGCGGTGGCGTTGCAAAAGCCCGCCGTGGACATGGGCCACATCCAGCCACTCGCGCGGTTGACGAGCGACTATCTCGTGGCGGCGGTTGCGGCCAGCTCGCCCCTCAAGAATGCCAAGGACCTGGCCGATGCCATGCGCACCAACCTGCGTGGCCTGCCGGTGGCCGGGGGATCGGCGGGCGGGGTCGACCACATCTTCGCGGGCGTGCTGGCCCGCGCGTCCAAGGCCAATCCGGAAGACCTGGTCTACAAGCCCTTCCCCGGCGGCTCGGAGGTGGTGGACGCCTTGCAGTCCGGCAGCGCCGCCGTGGGTCTGTCGGGCTACAGCGAATTCAGCGATGCCATTGCGGCAGGCAAGCTGCGCCCCATCGGCGTATCGGCACGCCGCGGCGTTTTCGGCGTACAGGCCTTTCGAGAGCAGGGGCTGGACGCCACCATGGCCAATTGGCGCGGCGTGTTCACCGGCAAGGGGGTGCCCAGCGCCCGCGCTGCCGAAATGCTGGCCGCGGTGGAGGCGGCCACGGCGCACGAATCATGGCTGCGCACGCTCAAGCAGAACCGGTGGGAACCCTCTTGGCTGGCGGGCAAGGATTTGTCAGAGTTCATGGAGCTGGACCTCACCACGGCGCGCGTCATGGTGTACTTGCTCAAACTGAAGCCTTGAAAACGCGGCGCTCAGACTGCGCGCGCCGTGGGTGCCGGGTGCGCCGCACGGGCCTTTCCACAACCCACCGGAGGAGCTACCGATGAAAATGTCCAATCACTCCATCGGCGCCCGCATGGCCACTGCCCTGGGGCTGGTGCTCGCACTCCTGCTGGGTGCCGCGCTGTTCGGCATTGCCACGCTGTACCGCACGCTGGGTACTTATGAAACCACGGTGCAGGAGCGCGTGGCCCAAGAGCGCGCCGTGAGCCGCATGGAAAGCGACTTCAAGACGCAGGTGCTCGAATGGAAGAACACGCTGCTGCGCGGGGAAGATTCGCGCAAGCGCGAGCTGCACTGGACTGCCTTTCAGGCGGCGGAAAAGCGCGTGGCCGACGCCGCGAAAGCCCTGGAGCCCCAGCTCACCGACGCAGCGGAAAAAGCCGCGCTGCAGAAGTTCACCCAGGCGCACGCGCAAATGGCGCAGGGTTACCGCAAAGGGTTCGAAGTGTTCCAGTCGCTGGGCTTCGTGCCCTCAGCCGGGGACGCCGACGTGGCCGACATCGACCAGGGCCCCGCCAAACTGCTGACCGAGCTCAGCCAGCAGGTGGCTGCCAGCAGCGCGGCCATTGCGCAGGCAGCTGCACAGGACGCCCGGCGAGCGCTGGTGAGCAGCCTGGTCGCGCTGGCCCTGGTGACCGGCCTGGGCGCCTTCGCGGGCTGGCTGCTGACCCGCTCGGTGGTGCGCCCGCTGGGCGTGGCCGTGTCGCTGGCCCACAAGGTGGCAGCGGGCGACCTGACCACGCACATCGAAGTGGAAGGCCGTGACGAGCCCGCACGGCTGCTGGAGGCCCTGCGCGCCATGCAGGAGAACCTGGAGAACGTGGTGTCAGGTGTGCGCAGCAATGCCGAGGGCGTCGCCAGCGCCAGCGCCGAAATCGCCCAGGGCAACACCGACTTGAGCCTGCGCACGGAGCAGCAGGCCTCGTCGCTCGACGAAACCGCCTCGTCCATGCAGCAGTTGCAGTCCACCGTGCAACAAAACGCCGCGAACGCGCAGCGTGCCAGCGAGTTGGCGCGCAACGGCACCGCCGTAGCCCAGCGCGGCGGCGAAGTGGTCACACAGATGGTGGACGTGGTGCAGGGCATCCAGGAAAGCTCGCGCAAGATTGCCGACATCATTGGTGTCATCGACGGCATTGCGTTCCAGACCAACATCCTGGCGTTGAACGCCGCCGTGGAGGCCGCCCGCGCTGGCGAACAGGGCCGGGGCTTCGCGGTGGTGGCGAGCGAAGTGCGCAACCTGGCCACCCGCAGCGCCAGCGCCGCGCGCGAGATCAAGGCGCTGATCCAGACCAGCGTGGAGCGGGTACAGGCCGGCTCCAATCTGGCGGGCAACGCAGGCTCGACCATGGCCGAGGTGGTGTCGTCCATCCAGGGCGTGAGCGCACTGATGGAAGAGATCAGCGACGCCAGCGCTGCCCAGACGCAGGACATGCTGCGCGTGACCCAGGCCATCGTGCGCATGGACGAAGCCACCCAGCAGAACGCAGCGCTGGTGGAAGAAAGCGCCGCAGCGGCCGGCAGCCTGAGCAGCCAGGCGAGCCAGTTGGTGGAAGCGGTGGCGGTGTTTCGCCTGCGGCACCAGCCGCACCACCCCCCCACTGCCGGGCAACATGCGCTGCCTGCGCCTCGGGCGTGATGATTTGCTATTACAAACATAGCAACAAGTGCTTTCCAAATAAGCGCCAGAGCCTAAAAAAACCTAGAACTGCATGTCGGGTTAGCGCAGCGTAACCTGACAGGACGTCTTGCCAAACGGCGTCACATCCCGCCCTGCCCGTTTCAGTCCAACGTCACGTTGGCGTTCTTCACCACCTGCGCCATGCGCGCGGCCTCGCTGCGAAAGAAGGCGGCCGCCGGCTCGGGCGGGGTGAGTTTGATCTCGTAGCCCTGGGCGATCAGCGCGTCGTGCGCTTCGGGCATCTCCATCGCGGCCTTGAAGCCGGCGTACAGCCGGGCCAGCTCGGCCTTGGGCAGGCCGGCAGGTGCCACGGGGGCGATCCAGCCGTCGAGCTCGTAGCCCGGCAGTCCTTGCTCGGCCACGGTAGGCACGCCGGGCAGCGACGGCACGCGGCTGGCCGTGGTCACACCCAGGGCACGCAGCGCGCCCGACTTAATGTGCGCCGCTGCAGGCGCTACCGCCACCACGGCCAGCTGTACCTGGCCGCCCAGCACATCGTTCATGAGCGGGCCCATGCCCTTGTAGGGGATGTGCTGGATGACCACCTTGGCCTGATCCACAAACATGGCCGCGCCCAGGTGCAGGATGGTGCCGTTGCCCGACGAGCCGTAGTTGAGCACGCCAGGTTTGGCCCTGGCCAGCGCGATCAGCTCCTGGACGGTCTTGGCAGGCACCGAAGGGTGCGCCACCAGCACGAAGGGTGTGGCGCCTAGGATGGTGATGGGCGTGATGTCGGCCAGGGAATCGAACGGGATGTTCTTGTACACGCTGGGGTTGACCACGTGGTTGTTGGAGACTACGCCGATCACAGAACCATCCTTGGGTGCCCGCACGATCTGCGAGGTGCCGGTGATGCCGCCCGCGCCCGGCAGGTTCTCGATGACCACGGCCTGGCCCAGGGCCTTGGCCAGGCTGTTGCTGATGGCGCGGATGGCGCCGTCGGCGCCCGACCCGGCCGACAGCGGCAAGATCACGCGCAGCGGCCTGCTGCCGCCTTGGGCGTGGGCCCAGCGAGGCAGGCCCACCGCGGCGGCGCCCATTCCGGCGACGCCCGTGACCAGGGCCTGGCGGCGTGTCAGGAGACAGTGGGTGGAGGGCGCAACGCGGGTCGCGTCAAGGTCGGGGGCAGGCTGGGGCACGGTTGTCTCCGGTCATGGTGGGTGAAATCCGGGGGCCTGCGGTCTGCGCCGCCTGATGGGCTCCCGGGACATCGAAGAAATATCAGGCGATGGCCCCGGCGGCTTGCAACGAAGCCACCTCGTCGACCGTGTAGCCCAGGCCCTGCAGCAGCTCGGCGGTGTGCTGGCCCAGGCGGGGCGGGTCACGGCGCACATCCAGGCGCTGGCCGTCCATGCGCAGCGGCATCAGCGTGATCTGTGCCGTCTGGCCTGCGCGCTCGCCGTCGGGCAGCGTGATGTCGGCCAGTCCGCCCGTGGCTTGCAGGTGCGGGTCGTCAAACAGTTCTTCGGGCCGGCGGATGGGGGCAAACGGCAGGCCGTGGCGCTCGAAGATCGCTGCCAGCTCATCGGCCGTGTGTTGCGCCAGCCGCTCGCGCAGCACGGGCATCAGCGTGGGGCGGGCGCGCACGCGGTCGTTGTTGGTGGCGAGGCTGGCGTCGGCCTTCAAATCGGCATAGCCCATGGCGTCGCAGAAGGTCTGCCATTGCGCATCGCTCACGGCGGCCAAAAAAATCTGCCCACCATCCTTCACGCTGAACACGTCGTACACGGCCCACGACGAAATGCGGTCGGGCCTGGGCGCGGCCGGTTTGCCGGTGACGGCGTACTGCATCATGTGCTGGCCGACCAGGAACACGTTGTTTTCGAACAGGGCCGAGTCCACCTCCTGCCCGCGCCCGGTGATGCCGCGCTGCATCAGCGCTGCCATGGCGCCGATGGCGCCGAACATGCCGCCCATGATGTCGTTCACGCTGCTGCCCGCGCGCAGCGGGTCGCCGGGGCGGCCGGTCATGTAGGCCAGGCCTCCCATCATCTGCACCACTTCGTCGAGCGCCGTGCGGTGCTCGTACGGGCCGGGCAGGAAGCCCGTGTGGTTGACGTAGATGAGGCGCGGGTTGAGCTGGCTCAGCGCAGCGTAGTCCAGGCCGTACTTGGTCATCACGCCGGGCTTGAAGTTCTGCGCCACCACGTCGGCGGATGCCGCCAGCTTGCGCGCCACTGCCAGGCCCTCGGGGCTGCGCAGGTCGATGGCAATGCTCTTCTTGTTGCGGTTGAACATGGGGAAGAAGCCCGCGCCCGCGCCCAGCAGGTGGCGCGTACGGTCGCCATCCACCGGCTCGACCTTGATGACCTCGGCCCCCAGATCGGCCAGCACCATGCCGCAGGTAGGGCCCATGACCATATGGGTGAATTCCACCACGCGCAGGCCTTCGAGCGGCAGGCGGGGGGAAGAGGTTGCAGAAGGAGTGTCGTTCATGTTCGCAGCGTGAAGAAGGTGTGTCAGGCCGTCGCTGTCTCGCGCAGCACGGCGGGTGCGGCATTCTGCGGCAACCCAGCCCGCCACAGGGTGCCGTGCAGGGTCTCACCCGCCAGCCAGCCGGCCACTCGCTGGCGCAGGGCCAGCAGCGCGGTCACGTCGGTGCCGGTGGCAACGCCCATGCGCTCCAGCATGAACACCAGGTCTTCGGTGGTGACGTTGCCACTGGCACCCGGCGCATGGGGGCAGCCGCCGATGCCGGCCAGACAGGCATCAAAGCGGGTGATACCGGTTTCCCAGGCCGCGTAGACATTGGCCAGGCCCATGCCGCGCGTATCGTGGAAGTGGGCGCAGGCCAGGCGGTCGCCCACCAGGCCGCGGGCTTTTTCAAAGAGTCGAGCGACCGAGGCGGGGTCGGCATAGCCCACGGTGTCAGCCAGGCTCACGCGGTCGGCGCCGGCGTCGAGCAGCGCCTGCATCAGGCGCAGGACTTCGCTCTCGGCCACCTCGCCCTGCAGCGTGCAGCCAAAGGCTGTGCCCACGCCGCCCTCGATCAGGGTGCGGCTGCCGCTGGCGTCACGCAATGCGCGGATGCGCGCCACCTCGGCTACCACCTCGTCGGGTGTCTTGCGCAGGTTGGCCAGGCTGTGCGCATGGCTGGCGGACAGGGGCACGATCATCAGGTCGGCGCCGTGCTCCAGCGCGCGCTCGGCGCCCTTGGTGTTGGGCACCAGCACCGATGCGACCAGCCCCGGCAAGGTCTTGGCATGGGCCAGCACCTCGGCCGTGTCGGCCAACTGGGGCAGAAGGCGCGCTGGCACGAAGGAGCCGACCTCGATCTCGCGCTGGCCGGCAGCATGGGCGGCGCGGATCCATTCGAGCTTGCGCGCGGTGGAGACTACGGTGGCGATGCTTTGCAGGCCGTCGCGCAGGCCAACTTCGCGGACTGTGGCGCATGGCGGTTGAAACGGGATGGAGGAGGTGCTCACGGGCGGCTTCTCGTCGGTTGGGTCTGCAGGCCATTCTAGAAATTCCCAGTCGAATCAGAAAATACATCTCGGAACTCATAAGATTCCCAACGGGAAAACCATATCTGTCGGGAGTTCACTCATGCGCGACCTGGATCTTCAGACCCTGCGGCTGTTTGCCGCCGTGTGCGAGCACCGCAGCATTGCCCGCGCTGCCGAGCAGGAGGCCATCGTGGGCTCGGCCATCAGCAAGCGGATCGCGCAGCTGGAAGACACCTTGGGCACCCAGCTGCTGGTGCGCAAGCGGCGCGGCGTGGTGCCCACCCCGGCGGGCGAGACGCTGCAGGAGCACGCGCGCGCCATGCTGACCAACGTGGGCCAGATCGAACGCGACATGGCGGCCTACGCCACCGGCACGCGCGGCCATGTGCGCATGCTGGTCACGGCCTCGGTCATGGCCGAATCATTGGCCGACGATGTGGCAGCCTTCCTGCAAGACCCGGCGCATCGCGACATCCAGGTGAGCCTGGAGGAGCGCGTGAGCCCGGACGTGGTGCAGGGCATCCGCGATGGCAGCGCATCCATTGGCATCTGCTGGGACGCGGCCGATCTCACGGGCCTGGAAAGCCGCGCCTACCGAACCGACCACCTGGCCGTGGTAGCCCACGCGCAACACCCGGTGGCCCAGCGACTGAGCGTGCGTTTTGCCGACGTGCTGGAGTACGATTTTGTGAGCATGCCCGCGCTGAGCGCCGTGCAGGTGATGCTGGCGCGCGCCGCAGCCGTGGAGGGGAAAATGCTCGCCCACCGGGTGCTGGTGTCCAACTTCGATGCGGCCCTGCGGGTGGTGCGCGCCAACCTGGCCATCAGCGTGGTGCCGCGTGAAGTGGCCCTGCCTTTTGCGCAGACCGCGCCCATCCGGGTGATTCCACTGAGCGATCCATGGGCCCGGCGGCGCTTCGCCATCTGTTACCGCGGCGCCCGGATGCTGGCACCGGCAGCCCAGCTGCTGGTCCATCACCTGGCGAGGCTGGGGCCTCCAGGATGACCGCGCCCAACCGTGGCCCCGTCGCAACAGTTTGACTGGTAGGACGGCATTTTTGGCGCGTAGCGCATGCGTGGTGTGCGTTTTGAGCTACCAAACTTGTAGCAAAAGGGGTTCCGCGCTATAGTCCCTTCACCCCCTCGGGTCCGGCATCTGCCCACCCGAAAGTCCATTTGATCCAACCCTTGCGCGAGGAGAAGCGTCCATGAGCTCCAAAGAAAATGCCGCCATCAACCAGCTGTTCGAGCGGCTTGAATGCCGCTACGCGTTGCGCGTTCTCTGGGCCCTGAAGGACGGCCACCCCCAGACCTTCCGCCTGCTGCAGGACAGCGTGGGCGGCATCACGCCCAACACCCTGAACACCCGCATCAAGGAATTGCGCGAAGCCGGCTTTGTGGACCATGGCAGTGACGGCTACACCGTGACCCCCTCGGGTGCTGACCTGCTCAAGCGCCTGTCGGACGTGCAAGCCTTCGCGACCCGCTGGGTGGCCGGCCGCGCCAAGAAGGCCTGAGCCCCGCCGCGCCAGACCAAGGCCGTAGCAGCCCCCCTTCCCGCCTTCCTCACCCATCCACCCTGTTCGGGTGGGTTTTAAAGATAGCCCCAAAAGGCTCCCAGCGCTTTTCCATTCGGCGCAACCAGCTATCTTATCTATAGCAAAAAAGGATTTTTCCATGGCACTGACCACCACCCCCTCCGGCCTGCAGTACGAAGACACCACCGTAGGCGACGGCGCTGAAGCCACCAAGGGCCAAAACGTTTCGGTGCACTACACCGGCTGGCTGTACAACAATGGCGAACAAGGTGCCAAGTTTGACTCGAGCCGTGACCGCAACGATCCTTTTGTCTTTTCGTTGGGCGCCGGCATGGTCATCAAGGGCTGGGACGAAGGCGTGCAAGGCATGAAGGTGGGTGGTCAGCGCACGCTGATCATTCCCGCGTCCCTGGGCTACGGTGCGCGCGGCGCAGGCGGCGTCATTCCCCCCAATGCCACGCTCAAGTTTGATGTGGAACTGCTGAAGGTCGGCCGCTGAGGCAACCTCTGCAAGCATCCGGCGCTGACCGGATGCAGGGCTCCCAACGCCCGAATCTCCCAAGCCAACGAGGCCCTGGTTGCTGCAGTCGACTGGGGATCAGGCCTAGTCGAACAGCGCCTTGTCCAGGCGCTCGAATTTTTCATCCCCCACCGCCTCGCGGATCTTGGGTGCCAGGGCCGCAAGGTCTTCGAAACTTCCCGCCCCCTCGACCGCCAGGTTCAGCCTGAACCCGCGCAGGCCCAGCGCGGCAGTCAATTCGGTCGCAATGGGATAGGCGGCCTTGTAACGCTCCATCGGAGAACGACCCGACCCCTCTGCCGGGGCCGACGTGGCGCCCGGATCATCCGCTGATTCCACCGGCCCATTGCTCACCGATGCGGAAGAACCCGGCTGACCTTGTCGCGCCACAGGCTCCAGCAAGCCTTGGTCGATCATGGACTGGATGTCGTCCCGCGTGATCCCCATGGGAGCGGTGGCCGAAAGAACTTCCTCCGTGGAGCGCTTTCCGTCAAAAAGAATGAAGGCGGACCGCTGGCGAGAGCTCAAGCTGCCGTGCCGGTCCTTGAGGGCTTGTTGCCCAGCCTGTGTTTTGACGAGAACCATGAACCTCCTTGAATGGAACACTGTCCGAATGCCAGGGCCCTTCAAGCCTTTGAACATCCTTTCGGCCAGATTCTCACGTTTCGGCACCCCCGGTAATCAGGGTTTACGCATAACCCTCGTGACCTCTGCGGGCAAACGGCGCAATTTTGCGTGTTTGCGGGTGCGCTTCGGGGACTACATCTCGGATCGGATGGGAGGCGGAAGCGGTGCGGGCCGCGTCCACCAACTGACCAGCGCCGCCACACAAAAACCCGTCGGTACGCCAAAGACCCCCGCCGAGATCGGCTGGATGCCAAACCACAGCCCGTCTGCCAGCACCCAGCTGGGCAGCGCACGCATCGCAGCGACGTGCGAAAGCATGTAGTACACGGCCACGCCCAGCCCTGCCAGCATGCCGGCCACCGCCCCCTGCCGCGTAGTGCCGCGCCAGAAGATCCCCAGCACCATCACGGGCACGAACGCGGAGGCCGCCAGCGAGAACGACGCCGACACCATGGGCAAAATCTCCGAGGGCTTGAGTGCGGCCACAAAGGCCGCCGACAAAGCCACCGCCAGCAAGGCAAACTTGGTCAGGATGACGCGCTGCTCTGGCGACACCTGGCGCTGGCTGTCCTGAAAATACAAGTCACGCACCAGCGCATTGCTGATGGTGAGCAGCAGGCCATCGGCGGTGGAGAGCGCCGCCGCCAGTCCCCCGGCCGCCACCAGCCCCGATACCACATAGGGCAGCCCCCCCAACTCCGGCGTGGCCAGCATGATGAGATCAGCCCCGAGGCGGATTTCGCCAAACTGCACGATGCCATCGCCGTTGACGTCTTCCACCGACAACAGGGAGCTGTCCACGCGCGCCCATTGCGCCATCCAGGTGGGCAACGCCTCGAAACTGCTGCCGACCAGGTTCTGCATCACCTCGAACTTCACGAGCACCGCCAAGGCAGGAGCGCTCAGGTACAGCAAGGCAATGAAGAACAGCGACCAACCCACCGAGGCGCGCGCCGCCGCCACCGTGGGTGAGGTGTAGTAGCGCGTCAGCAGGTGCGGCAAGCCTGCAGTGCCCACCATGAGGCAGAACATGAGGGCCAGGAAATTGCGGCGGGTCAGCTCGTAGTCGCGCTGCTCCTGCGGGGTCCCGTGGGGGTCGCCCACGAAGGCCTGGCTTTGCTGCGGCAGCCCTCCCAACGGACGGGCTCGCTCATAGTTCTCGCGCATCTCGCGCGTCCAGCGCTCGCGCGCGGCTGCCACGTCGCGCGGGAGCGAAGCCAGCTCGCGGCTGGCCGTCACGATCAAGCCCACATCGGCGTTCTGCGCACGCAATGCACGGATCCGCTCCCGGCCTTTCTCCCGTTCCCGTTCCAGGGCACCTTCCACGTCACCCAGCCGCGCTTCGAAATCCTGCGCGCGGCGCAGGTAGGTCTGCACCACCTGGTGCTCCGCGGGCGAATCCAGCAGTTGCGCCTCCAGGTCGGCGATCTTGCTGATTTGGGCGCCATAGACCAGCGGAGCCAGCGGATTGCCCAGCTGCTTGTAGGCGAGCCAGGACACCGGGATGAGGAAGGCCAGCAGCAGCACGACGTATTGCGCCACCTGCGTCCACGTGATGGCCCGCATGCCGCCCAGGAACGAGCACAGCAGCACGCCCCCCAGGCCCAGCATGATGCCGATCTCGAACTGCACACCCGTCAGCCGCGAAGCGATCAGCCCCACGCCGTAGATCTGCGCCACCACATACGTGAACGAACAAAGCACCGCCGCCAAGGCAGCAATCACACGCGGCCAGCGGCCGCCAAAACGCACGTGAAAAAAATCCGGCACGGTGTACAGGCCCATGGCCCGCAGGTGCGGCGCGATCAGCATCGCCACCAGGCAGAAACCGCCCGTCCACCCCAACAGGTAGGCCAGCCCGCCAGCCTGCCCGGGCGTGCCTGAAAAGCCTTGCAGGTACAGCGCCCCCGAGAGGCTGATGAACGACGCCGCGCTCATCCAGTCGGCCGCTGCGGCCATGCCGTTGTACACGGGAGGGATACGCCGCCCCGCCACGTAGTACTCCTCCGGGTCCGTCGTGCGGCCATACACGCCAATGCCGGCGTAGACCATGACGGTGAGGAACAGGAAGATGGGCCCGATCCAGTGGCGTGAGAGCCCCTGGAATTCGGCCCAGGTCATCAGCGCCAGGAAGGCCAGGACGCCGATGACGTACAGCGCCAGGATGCGGTGCAGGCGCCAAAGGTACGCCCGGCCCTCCCCGGGGTCATTGCGCTCATCCATGGCGGCGCGGTGGCGCTTCGGCTGACCCTGCCGCAACAGCCTCGCCAGACTGCGCGCGCGCGGCATCCTGGCGCTCAAATCGGTTCATGGCCCAGCCGTAGGCCACCACGATCCCGATGAACACCAGCACTGCACCTTGCGCCGCAATCCAGTAGCCCAAGGGCCAAGAACCAAAGACCAGCAGTTGCAGGTCGCGGGCGAAATAGGTGCCGCCAAACGACACCAGCGCCCAGAGCAGGAGCAGGCCTGCCTTGAGCCACAGGTGCCGCACGTCGTGCAGATCCGGCGGAAACGGTCCCGCCAGTTCGATATCGGCAGAACGCGGTGGCTGGGTGAACAGCGGCATCACAGGACCGGCGTCACTTGCGCTGTGGCGAATCGACCGGCCGGCCCATGCTCACGCCCTCTTCAACGTGCCAACTGCTGCCAGGTCGCGATCACGCTGTCTGGGTTCAGCGAGATGGACGAGATGCCCTCCTTGGCCAGCCACTGCGCAAAATCGGGGTGGTCGCTGGGGCCCTGGCCACAGATGCCGATGTACTTGCCCTGGGCCAGGCAGGCTTTGATAGCCTGGTGGATCAGTGCCTCCACGGCGGGGTCACGCTCGTCAAAGTCCTGCGCCAGCAGCTCCAGGCCCGAGTCGCGGTCCAGACCCAGGGTCAGCTGGGTCAGGTCGTTGGAGCCGATGGAGAATCCGTCGAAGAACTCCAGGAAGCGCTCGGCCAGGATGGCGTTGCTGGGC
>Ga0307408_100002626_pt1 | contig 12506 bp, 11 predicted proteins | sample 322Cmetagenome_FD_202116 | JGI IMG/M metagenome (GOLD analysis project Ga0307408, IMG submission 202116) | Maize rhizosphere microbial communities from greenhouse at UC Davis, California, United States - 322HYB-C-3 | ecosystem: Host-associated > Plants > Roots > Rhizosphere > Soil | place... | reverse complement strand
CCTGATACCGATCAACCAGGTTGACCTTCAGGAGGAAGTATAGCACGGGTATAATGGATTTGCAAAGAAGATTTTTTAGGTAGCCAGCTTTCCTTATTTTTGCAACACTTTGCAAAATTCGGCTCCGTATTTCAATGGATAGAATTTCAGATTCCGATTCTGAAGATGCAGGTTCGATTCCTGCCGGGGCTACATCAACAAAATAAAATCAAATCAAAACCGCTTAATTCCAATGGAATGGCGGTTTTTGTTTGTCATATGATGAACTCTGGCTTTCCCTGTCATACTTGTCCTGATGATACTCAAATGGAGCCACCCGCAATAGCAAGCGAGGTTGAAAGATTATAAAATCAAAGTGTAGATAGTAAGATTAATAGATTACAAAATCGTTTAATCGAAACCAAGCATGTATATAATTTTGAAATATACATGGCTGTCTATAATTACGATCTTAAGTCCTTCGATCGAGAAATTTCCAAATCTCTCTGCTACCGAAGTGCAAGTTTTAACCCCAGCATGGCGCGCAGAGGATTTTGTGGAGCTCCATCGAAGTCTGTGGAATTCCAGCCGAGCGCAACCATATAGTGTTCGTTTAAAAGGTTCTGAATGTTTATAAATGTTGTTATATTTTTTCGGAATGTATACCCCATCGACATATTGACCAATGTATACCCGCTTAATGTTTGTCGTCTGTTGTCAGTTACTGCTTCCATGCGTACCATACGTTGTTTGCCGGTTTGCAGCAGTCGTACGGAGAAGTGAAAAGATTTCGACTTACCATCTATACCAGCGCGGTATTGCCAGGGAACTATAGATGCTTGTTCTACGCTTGCCTCGGACGAACCGGGTTTGGATTCTTTTCCTTCAAGGTAGCTTACCGATGAGTATGCTATACATTCAAATTCACCAAAGATGAAGGTAGTGTTCAATGATAGGTTGGCACCGTAATTAACTTGCAGTCTCTTGTTAACCGGCACTTCGATGAAAGCGACTGGCCAACCTAAAAATTTGTTATTGTATAAATTGGTGTTGTCATTGTCAGATACCTGTTCGATCAGGTTATCAATGTTCGTATGGTAAGCTGTTAATTGAGCATTGAATCGTTTTGAGAATTTCTGTTCAATGGTAAATTCAAACGTCTGTGATGTAACGGGCTTTAGGCCGGGATTCGGCAAGTGCCAGTGGTCTGAGCGATATGTAGTGCCATTGTCTGTTGTATAGAACGAACCATACGATTCGAATGAGATCATTGGTGATGGCGCCCAGTATGCGGTTCCATATAGTACCTTCAATATAGTTTTCTTCGAAAGGTGGAAGACTGATCCTACCCGAGGATTGATGGTTGAACCGAAGCGTGTGTTGTGATCGAACCGGATACCTGTTGTAAATGAAAGTCGCTCGATCGGAAAATATTGACTTTGTGCATATATACCAATGTTGCTGTAGGTGATCGGGAAGAATTTTGCTTCAATTCCTGATGGATTATTTTCGGCAGCAGTGTTTAATAATATACCGTGTGCCGCTGTTCTCCTGCTTACGGGCGATTGCAGTTCGGGTGTTTTTGGTACAGACTGAAATAACTCGTAGGTAATTCCTCCAATGAAATTGATCTTTTTGAATTTGGTGTAATGAAGTTGCTCTTCGATTTTCATCATCGAGCCTGTGCTATATTTATAGCCATGCTCCATCGTGCCATAAAGGTTTCTGAAGTTTGATTTCGGATTGACCGAATAGAAACTACCGGTTAACGTACAGATCGATTTTACATTGCCCATATCAGCAGTATAGTTTGCACTGGCTGTCGTTACGCCCTGTCCATAGAATACATCTTTATTATACACACCATCGTTCGGTGTAAACGTTGTTGATGTAGGCGTGGCGGCATAATGGTGGAGGATCTTGATGTTGAAATTATTTTTCTCAAGCGATGCATAGATATTGTATGCTTTCACAGGACTTTCAAAGCGAGGCTGTACTAGTTGTTGTGGCGTAATGACACCATACGCAGTATTGAATACACCGGTCTGGTGTGAGGTCATGGAAAACTGATCCTTGTATACCTTTGAAAAATCAGGTTGTGCATCATATGAATAAAGTCCTGCAAGCGATAGCTTGAAATCGTTCTCCATCTTTTTCTGAATCACGACAGATGCATTGCTATAACCATTACTTCCCCCAATAACCGATGCTGCAACGGTAGGGCTACCTGCATCTCCGGGTTTCCGCGTAATAATGTTTACAACTCCAGCCATGGCATCGGCACCGTATAGTGCTGAACCAGGACCGTAAACTATTTCAATTTGCTTTGCGAAATAGATGGGAAAGTTCTCCAATATAGGGAGTGGTTCGTTGGTAGGCGAAGAGATGCGCACACCATCGAGCATGATGATAAAGAAGTCTTGTCGCGATACACCGCGGATACTTACCCTGTTATAGTGCTGCGGATCGGTTTTGTCCTGAACCGTGATATCGGCAAGATCATTCAGTACTTCGGCCAGATTATGATACCCGCGCAGTTGTATCTGCTCCTGCGTGACTACTTTTACAGAAGCCGGAGCGTTGTTTGCCCGCAACGAACCCTGTGTAGGTGTAATTACCATCACATTCATTAATTCCTCAAACGAGAGATCAAGAAGCCGATCAATCTTAAGCGTATCGTTGGCTAATTCACTTTGCGACCATACGAAAGCAGTCGGAAGTAAAAGTATAGATACGATCAATGTGATTTTTTTCAGAAGCGCGGGAGAAAAAACGTAAATCATGTAATCCTGTTATTTCAGGGTTACAAAAATGCGAGATACAGCAAAAGCATCCATGCGTGAAAATCTGATTTATAAAAAATCAGGATCGTGAATGATTGCTACGGTATTTGCTGGTAACTGCAAAGAGCCAAAGGGAAATTATACTAGGAAATGTCCGGAGATAAAATCAGAAAATATCGTATGGATTGAATATAGTGGGGAATTTAGTGTGCATGTATATGTAGCATAGCCACACCGTTGTGTGTATGTTCGGCTGCGTAATGCTGCAAATGCAGAGTACTATATAATAGTATTTTCAAGCAGCTTAACTTTAGAATAAAGGATATGCCCCAAGAGAACTGATAAATCAGGGAACGGTAAATCTTCACTTCAAGGTTCTTTTAACGACCCGGATGGAGAGGTTCAGCCAGGAGAAGCAAGTGTGCAGGGTTTGCAGCAACGAAAGGATATATACTGGTATCTGAATAGAAACTATTTCCCGAGGGGCAAGATGATCTTAAGCTGTTGATTTCTATACAAACTAGGGGTTAACAAATTTGTAACTTGAGTTTGTGTTTGGCAACCTGAAATGTTTTAGCTTGCATCCGTTATCATGAAAAGAATCGTCACACTTATTGTGTTGTGCAGCATGATGCTGCATTGTGCCAGCAGGCTCGGCATTCTTTCGTATTTGTATCAGCAGCGTCATGCCATTGCGCATACCCTGGGGCTTATCCAGGAAATTCCGATTGCGCTTTGTAGCAGTGACTACGATTTTAACGAAGGGTTAAGCGTGCAGCACACAGACGATTCGGATGGTTTACCCGTAAGTATTGCTCACGCTCATGAAATTACGCTCTTTGCCCCTGATCACGATGCTTCTGATAGTAACAAAGATCTTTGCTTTGTAGAGGTTACAAGACAGACTCCGTATATAGCTCCGATTTTCCACAGTCCGTACTTCCAGATATTCCAGCCCCCCAGAATTTCATAAGTTCAGTTCTTTATACCAGCGGCACGATTGTGTGCTGTCTGTTTTCTGAATTCTTCATTTACTGAACATTCCATTTTATGAAACAACTATATATAGCAGTCATGCTTGTGCTGCTAATGCATACCATGTATGCACAAATACATATTAAGGGCAAGGTACTGGATAAAGAGACCAAAGAGCCTCTGGTTGGTGTAACAATTTTAGTTCATGACAAACGAAGCGGAACAACAACGGGTTCAGACGGATCTTTTGTTTTAACCCGCGCACAATCTTTCGATAGTGTTGAAGTACGTTATATAGGATACGAGTCTCAAAAAATAAAAGTCGGGGAAGGAAAGCTGCTCATCGTTGAACTTGCTGTTTCAACAACAACCATGAAGGAAGTTGTAGTCACAGCCAATCGTGACGAGCAATTGCGCGCAGATGCTCCTATGGCTATTCATAAACTAACCCCGTCCGTTATCAATGATGCAAAGCCTACACTCATTGTAGAGCTTATTAATAAAGTGCCCGGTGTGGCTATGCTTAACTATAACAACGAGCAGCATGCTATGGCTATACGCCAGCCGATGGGTACAAATGCATACTTCCTGTATATGGAAGACGGTATTCCGCTTCGTCCGATGGGGGTGTTCAATCATAATGCACTTATCGAGATGAATATTTTTGCAATCTCTAACATTGAAGTAGTTAAAGGTCCGGCATCATCGCTATATGGCCCCGAAGCGGTAGGTGGTGTCATCAACTTTATTACACAAAAACCTACGGCCGTTCCTACAGCACGGGTCGGTATACAGTTTGATAACTTTGGTTACAAGCGCGTACAATATGGAGCCGGAGGGATGCTCACTAAAAAATCAGGTATATATATAGGGGGCTTCTATGCCAAACAGCAAAATGGCTGGATGACTTATTCTGACTATGACAAGAATTCGATCAATGCCCGATGGGATTACGAATTGGACAAAAACACGAAGCTTACTTTGGCAGGTTCATACAATAATTACTATTCTCAAACTCCTGGCAGTGTAGACAGTGTAGCATTTTACAAACGGGAATATAGCAGCACTTCTGATTTTACCTATCGCGAAGTAAAAGCACTTCGCATGCGCTTGTCTACAGAGCATACATGGAATGAAAACAACCATACATCATTGCATTTGTTTTACCGCGATAATTCCATCGGGCAAAATCCTTCTTATAGCATTCGCTGGACAACCGGACAAACTACCGCTACCGGGGAGATCAACGATAATAGTTTTAAGAGCAGGGGATTTATTCTTCAGCACGCTTTGAATATAGTACCGATACATACGAAACTTATTGCTGGTGTAAGTCTTGATAATTCTCCCAATACGTACGATTCTTACCAAGTTGCGCTGGCTGCACAGCTGCGTGCGGATGGTAAGTCGGTGGAGAAATATAGTATAACAGAAGAGCGACCGGATATTAAGATTGCTGATTACGATGCGGACCTTATGAACAGCGCTGTATATCTGCAAGCCGAGATAAAACCCTTAGATAATTTGACGGTTACAATCGGTGGTCGCTATGATAACATGTCGTTCAACTATACCAACTACCTGGATAACTCAACCGGTAAGAAATCATACGAACAATTTACACCCAAAATTGGCGCTACATATTCTGTAAATTCTGATGCAGGTGTATATGCTAATTATAGCCAGGGATTTTCGCCTCCCGGACTGACTTCCGTATTTCGTAAAAAGCCGAACACAGATCCTGCAGATTTTTACTACAATCTTACACCCGCTAAATTCACTAACTATGAAGCAGGAGGATGGGTTAGCCTGATTAAAAATCATCTCGATGCAGATATAGCACTATATCACATGAATGGTGCCAATGAGTTGCTCAATATTCGTCAACCCGATAATTCAACAGACTATCAGAGCGCAGGGAGAACGACACACAAGGGGATTGAATATGGTTTCACCTATCGCCCGAATACCCAATGGACAATTCGTTTTGGGGGTACAAATGCTGTTCACCGTTTTGATGAATTTGTGTTGAGCACGAAATCAACGGATGCTGTTCAGAATGTTGATGGTAAAATAATGCCGAGTGCACCTTCATGGATTGCCAACGGTGAGTTTATCTATAAACCTGAATTTATAGAAGGATTCAGAATCGGGTTGGAATGGCAACGCATGAGTAGTTGGTGTCAAAATCAAATCAACACCGTTAAGTATGAAGATAAAGGTGTATTTGGTTTGAAAGGTATAAGCGTGCTGAACTTTCGCACAGGCTATAAGTGGAGAGGTGTGGAGGTGTTTATGAATATCATGAACGTTACCAATGAACTATATGCATTTAGTGCTACGAGAGGAAATAATGCCACCGATCGCTCTACCTATACATCGGCACCACCGCGCACATTTGTATTCGGGATTCAATATAATTTTACAGGTAAATCATAATACATAGTATATGGATAAAGTATTATTCATTTTGTTTGTTCCGTTTATTCTATGCTGTCAGAATAAAGAAAACAAAATAGAAGTATCACAGCCGGTTGTTGTGTCCGGTAATGGCGTAGCGGGGTGTCCTTACTTTACGCGCGATCATCAGGGCAAGCCGGTTATGTGCTGGACAGCAGGAGAAGAAGGTAAGCAACAACTTTACTATGCGCGCTATAATGATAAAGAAGAAAAATTTACAGAGCCAGTAGCTATAGCACCGTCCACAGGAACAGTATTGCGGGGTGAAAGCATGAACAAGATAGCGTTCAAAAAAGACGGAACCATTGTGGCGGTATATGAACGAAAACACCCGAGTGAAGAAAATAAATATGCTGGGTCTATTCTGTACGTACAATCATTTGATCAAGGTAAAACCTGGACGAAAGAAAAGCACCTGCACACCGATACCCTTCGCACCAATAGCAGAAGTTTTTTTGATATAGCTATATTACCCGATGGCGAAATAGGAGCAGTGTGGTTAGATAGTCGCTTCAAGACAGGTAATGAAGGCTCTGCACTTTTCTTTGCCAAGACTAATGGTAAAGAAGGTTTTCAGACAGATTACCCGATAGGCGAAACAGTTTGCGAATGCTGCCGAACAGATTTGTATGTGGATGCCAATGGAAATATACATATAGTATACCGTGATATAGAAACAACAATTAAAGGGCAAGTCCGGGATTTTGTTCATAGTGTTTCAAGTGACAATGGGACAACGTTTCAGCCTTCACATAAGATCAGTAATGATAATTGGGTAATTGATGGGTGTCCGCATACCGGAGCATCGATGGTGGTTAGCGATGGAGCATTGGCAGTTACATGGTTTACAGCAGGAGGAAGTCCTGGCCTTTATTTTACCAGGTCGCTTGATAACGGTAACACATTTGAGCCACGCAGACTGCTTTCGGAAGATGCACGTCATCCGCAGCTTTCGTCTTCCGATAAAAATATAGTGGCCGTGTGGGATGAGACTCAGTCGAAGCATGATATGCACGCAGGCCATTCTGCCGGAAGTCACACAGCTTCGGGTTCCATTATTTTTTTAGTATTAGATAGTGATAAAGAAAATGTGTCCATCAAAATTCCGGAATCGGAAGGCGGAGAATTTCCTGTAGTATATTCTTTGAACGATCATATAGCACTGGTTGCCTATACTAAAAATGCAAAGGTGGTAACACAGGTTGTTAAGCAGTAGCAAGCATATATAATAGCCTGTGTAAATACTTCTTTGCAAGGTTCCGGTTTCGCCCGGTAGCAACACCGTTGTATCGGTAGCGACTACCTTTTGTGCGAGTGCTATACTTTGTTGCATACGTTTGTTGGCACCTACTATATTGTTAAACCCGAATTGTTGTTGAAGCTTCGATTCGAGGTTGATGACCTTTTGTTACAGCGCTGATTTCTCTGAAGCCCTGCTTAGCAGCGGACAATTTTTCAGGATGCTCGTCTTTCGTCAGGTAATTGAGCGCATTTCAAACCCATGTGAATATCTTTTCCCCGATAGGGGAGGCTACTACGTTTTTATCGTGGTTTGAGGTATATTCTGTACCAGATAATTCGGGATTGTAGAGCAACCTTAGACTTTCCTTTGGTAAACAGGCTAATGGGAAGGTATTTGAACTTAAATGGATTAATTTGCGTACCTTTGATATTCAATTCCTTGAATCCTGCTGAAGGTTATTTTCTATTGAAAGATTATTCCTGCTTCCAGATTTTATCAATTGAAAGAGACTCGGTCTCAGTTCATAATACCAATTTTAATCTTTCTAATGATGAACCTATTTGTGGCAAACATTAGCCCTACTGTAAACGAAGGTGCGTTGAAAGCCTTGTTTGAGGAGTTTGGTAAGACCAGTTCTGTGAAAATTGTAGTAGATAAATATACCGGGGAATCAAAAGGTTTTGGTTTTGTTGATATGCTGGATGATCGTGAAGCGATGGAAGCAATTAATAAACTTACAAACGCCAATTTTTTTGGTAAGAATCTCGTTGTTTCCAAGGCACGACCTAAGGCGAGTATACTTTAAAGTTTTCTTACCAGGATGTGTGTATCAAACCCTTAAAATATAAATTCAGTAATTGCACTTGATGATAAATAATAAAACTATAACGTTTTCTAACACGAGACGAGACTTTTCGAATACGCTGAACAAAAGAGTTAACGACTATTTTAAAATGAAGGGTATTGCCAAACATGGCAATACAGAAATGTTGGTGAAAACACTTTTTATGTTCTCGTTATATTTCATCCCCTATGCATGTATTGTATTTGCAGGTATCAGTAATGGTGGCTTGCTGTTGTTGCTCACAGTGATTATGAGTTTAGGATTGGCAGGGATAGGATTGTCGGTTATGCATGATGCTAATCACGGGGCATACTCCAATAAAAAATGGGTTAACACGCTTATGGGTTACTCGCTGAACCTGGTTGGCGCAAATGCATTTAACTGGAAGATGCAACATAATGTACTGCATCACTCTTTCACCAACGTACACGAAGAAGACGAGGATATAAGTCCACGTGGCGTGTTGCGCCTCACACCACATTCCGCATGGAAGCGCATTCACCGTTACCAGTTTATATATGCCTGGTTTCTTTACGGACTAATGACGTTGGTATGGCTGGGTATAAAGGATTTTGTACGCATTATCCGCTATCATAAAAATGGTCTTGCCAAAAAGAACAATGCCAATATTTTGAAAGAGTGGATAATTCTGATTGGTTCAAAACTTATATATATCGGCTATATATTCTTTGTTCCTTTATTTTTTACAACGTTGCCCTGGTGGCTAATTATTGTTGGTATTGTTGTGATGCACTATATAGCGGGCTTTATACTCGCCATCATTTTTCAGCCGGCACACGTTATAGAAGGAACAGAGTTTCCGTTACCGGATGAGCACAACACGCTTGAAAACAACTGGGCTGTTCATCAACTTCACACGACTACTAACTTTGGCAATAAGAGCCGTTGGTTTTCGTGGTATGTTGGCGGACTTAACTATCAAATTGAACATCATTTATTCCCTAATATATGTCATGTACACTACCGGAAAATAGCTGGTATTGTAAAGGAAACAGCGCTGGAATTTGGCTTGCCTTATAAAAGTGCCAGTACATTTGCCGCTGCGTTGCTGAGTCATGCACGGTTATTGAAACAATTAGGTGCAAGACCAGTTTAAGCTGGTATAGTGATGTTAAACCTGTTATAGATTTTATACTTTAATATATTCAATGAGACAGCTAAAAATTGTCAAACAGATTACGAACCGGGAGAGTGAATCCCTGGATAAATATTTACAAGAGATAGGTAAAGTTGATCTGATCACTGCAGAGATGGAGGTTGACTTAGCCAAGAGAATACGACAGGGAGACCAGGTTGCTCTTGAAAAACTTACCAAGGCTAATCTCAGGTTTGTTGTATCGGTAGCGAAGCAATATCAGAATCACGGGCTAACGCTGGGAGATCTGATAAACGAAGGTAACGTTGGTCTGATAAAGGCGGCCATGCGTTTTGATGAAACCCGTGGTTTCAAATTTATTTCGTATGCTGTGTGGTGGATCAGACAGTCAATCATGCAAGCGCTTGCCGAACAGTCGCGCGTAGTACGATTGCCACTTAACCGCGTGGGATCATTAAATAAAGTATTGAAAACATTTTCAACGCTTGAGCAGAAATATCAGCGCGAACCATCCGTGGAGGAGCTTGCTGAATTTATGGAAGTGCCTGTTGAAGAGGTTGAAAGCACCATGCGTTCCGCTGGTCGTCATATTTCGGTTGATGCACCTTTTGTAAACGGAGAAGATAATACGTTACTTGATGTGCTGGAAAGCAGCAAGGATGAAACGCCTGATTCCGAGCTGATCATGGATTCTTTAAAGCGTGAAGTATCACGGGCGCTGTCTACACTTACAAAACGCGAGTCAGAAATCATTTCAAGCTATTATGGCCTGAACGATAACCACCCGATGACACTTGAAGAGATTGGTGAGAAGTTTAATATTACGCGTGAACGTGTACGGCAGATCAAGGAGAAAGCAACGCGCAGGCTCCGCCATACATCCCGCAGCAAGTCATTAAAGAGTTATTTAGGTTAGAAACATAAAAATTTTAGTAAGTATATCTTTGTATTAAAAAATGGACTCTAAATTTTATAATTCGCTCACCACCCAGGTATAAGTTTCGTTGTGGAATAAATACCGACCGGTTATACTGAAGCTTATGATGGCCTCGGAAGAGAGCACACAAGAGTATAGTCTTTCCGGACATGAGTTTAAGGCGTTGAATCCCAAGGAGAAAAAAGGATATTCCTTTACGCTGCAGGCGCATAGAGGCAAGGCATTGAATAATATTCAGACTTCAACCGTAGCGCAGGATTTATTATACGTGCTTACACTTTCACCAAAGGCGTGCGAATTGATGGATATAGGTAAATATGAATTTACGCTTACAAAACAATTCAAGCTGCAGGTCACGAAGCTGCAGGACGAGATTGCATCATAAAAAAAACACCTCCGAAATTCGGAGGTGTTTTTTTTATATCGTATGGCGGTCGGGCGATTACCGCACCAATTTCACATTTATTGCATTAAGTCCTTTAGGACCCATTTCAGTTTCAAACGTTACGGTATCATTTTCCTGGATACGCATTGTAATACTCTTGCTGCCCACAAATATACTTTCCTTCGTTTCGATATCACGAATAAAGCCAAAGCCTTTTGACGTATTGAAGAACGTAACCGTTCCGGTACGCTGACTCACGGGTGTAGCACTTTCGTTATTGCGTGAACCGATAACAACATCTTCAATTTTGATAGATTTCTTTTTATTAGGGTCTGGCGGAGTAGATGTTATGTTTCCATTCTCATCAACATAAGCCATCATATCCTCCAGGGTAAGTCCTTCTTTCGCATTTGCCTTCCGCTCTTCCTTACGTTGTTCCTTCTCCTTCTTTTTCTGAAGGCGTTTCTTCTCCATCTCTTTTTTGTTGAATGTTTCTTGTGGTCGGGCCATAATGCGTTAAAATTTTAATGTTGAAAGAAACTCTGCGTGGGGGTTGGAATAGTAAGGCGTATTCTTCCTCAGACAGAAAGGAATGTGCAAGATACAGATTATTTTGAAAATGAACCTGATGATTTAAATGTAAATTCTTTCTGAATAAACGCTTGAAAATACAGCCGTGACCTGATGGATAAATGACAGATTAAAATCCTGAATTTCCGCGTAAAGGCTTACCGGAAACGGAGTAAGTTCGGAGTGTTATTACCTTCGTGGTAAATGAGGTGTAACGCTATATCTTTCACGTTCAGGCGTTTTTTTATATAAAACACCAAGGTTTGAAATGCGCCATTGAACCGATCTACTCTAATTTTCTCATCGCAATTTTTTCCCTGCAGAGTTTGTTCTAAAACTCTCCGCCAATACATACTGAAATGAAACTTTAATACAGCGTGTAGATGTAACGTTGTTTTACGTTATCATTTATGAAACAGATGAAGGTTGTCTTCGCGATGATCAGTTTGCTTTGTGATCTAATTTGGCCTTGTTAGATCATTTCATGCAACTTGACTTGGAGTTATAGATAAAAATAAACTTGTAAAAGCAGATCGCTAATTCTTCACATGCAGCAAAAGGTCTATAGCTATATCTTCATGTGTAATGCGTAATGCATAACCTTTGTTTGAAATGATAATAATACAGTGTTAATTCATTGTCTTCTGTAAAAATACGGATGCAGTTCTGTGTAATCTTTTGAGTTTATATAAAAATACTTTGCTGTAGATTTGTCGCAGTTCTCACCTGTTCACAGACAGGTTAGGTTAAGTACAATTTGGGTTAAGAAAGGCCGAATATCCAGACGGGATGTTCGGTCTTTTTCTTTTGTTGCCCTATAGTCTATGCATTCGCAGCGCTATTCATTTTCTGATACATGATCGTAGATATTTCTTCTTTTTTATTTGATAGTATATATTAAGTGTAATGGCAATGTTATGCTTTGTTTATTACATATAGATAAATCTTGCTGTTTGTAATGACTGGGTAATCTTTTATACACGTTATCATGATTTTCATACAGGTATGAAGCAAGGTATATCCATCTTAAAGTATATATTTTATCTTAATCGATAAGAGCATTTTAGACTTTGGCAAGTATCAATGTGTTTTTATCGATAAACAAGATGATTCCTGAGATAAATGAAATATATCTGATGTGACGTTACCTTTAGGTATAAATCTATACCATATTATATAGTATAAATGCCTTGGTTGAAGTGATAATGATTGA
>Ga0307408_100002624_pt1 | contig 12513 bp, 10 predicted proteins | sample 322Cmetagenome_FD_202116 | JGI IMG/M metagenome (GOLD analysis project Ga0307408, IMG submission 202116) | Maize rhizosphere microbial communities from greenhouse at UC Davis, California, United States - 322HYB-C-3 | ecosystem: Host-associated > Plants > Roots > Rhizosphere > Soil | place... | reverse complement strand
GTCAGGAAGCGTCTCTATCTTTGACAAGAACTCAAGTTTCGATCGTCTGTTTCCCAATCAGGATACTCTTTCTGGTAAAGGATTAGGCAATTTGATAGCGCTGCCACTTCATCAACTAAGCTTAGAGCAAGGTAATAGCTGTTTTATAGATCCGGGTACCTTACTGCCTTATAGCAATCAATGGCAATTTTTAAAAGAAGTTAAGCGGATTTCTGTAACCTATTTGAATGAATTGTACGCAAGGCTCCAATCTGCAAGCCCTATTGAAGAAGGTTTATTTCAAACAGCTCCGACAACTCCAGGTACTTTAACTATCCACTTAAGCAATGAAATCAGAATTGCCAGAGCAGAATTATCAACACCTCTCATTAATTTTCTAAAGGAGGAATTGAATTTTCTCAATTCAGAGTATCAGGTAAAAAAGAATATTAATAAAAGCACTTTTGGGGTAAAACGCTATTTCAAACTACTGAATGAACATCAGGAATATATATCCATACCAAGAGGTTTCATCGGTAAATTGTTGACTTTCTGTAAAGAAAATCACTTGGAATATACGCTTATAGATCAACGGGTAACGAAAGAGCAAGTACTTTTCAAAGGATCAATCGAATTACGAGATTATCAGAAAGCCGCCAAAGAAGCAGCGGATAAAAAAGAGTTCGGAGTTCTTGTTGCTCCTCCGGGAGCGGGAAAGACAGTTGTAAGCCTGGCTATCATTCAGTCCAAACAGCAGCCTGCTTTAATTCTCGTTCACCGAAAGCAATTGGCAGATCAATGGATGGAGCGCATTGAATCCTTTCTTGGTATTCCTAAAAAAGATATTGGCAGAATCGGTGCCGGAAAAAATAAGCCCGGTAAGCAAATTACTGTTGCTATGATTCAAAGCATAGAAAAAGCATTTGATTCTATGGAGAATAAGGATTTAAGTGATGCGTTTGGAACCGTCATCATTGATGAATGCCATCATGTTCCTGCGGATTCTTACCAAAAGGCCGTTTCTAAGCTAAATAGTAAATATCTCTATGGATTAACCGCAACTCCATTCAGAAAATACAATGATGACAAGTTGATATTCATCTATTTAGGAAAGGTTATTCATGAAATAAAAGCACCGGAAATCACTCATCAGAAGGGCGTTAAAGTTGTAATAAGAGAGACAGATCTGTTTGTTCCGTTCAATATCAAAACCGATAAGTTTGAAACCCTGTTCAAAATCCTTGTACACGATTCCGCAAGAAACCAGCTCATTTTAAATGATGTGATCGCAGAACTCTCATCTGGTAAGAAAGCGGTTATCTTAACGGAACGCAGGGAACATATTACCTCTTTACAACAATACTTGAAACAGAGCTATGATACAGTGGCTATTTGTGGTGAAGATTTTGAATCTGAAAAGAAAGCAAAATGGGCGTTGATAAAGAATGGAGATTTCCAAGTGCTAATCACTACCGGTCAGTATTTTGGTGAAGGAACAGACATTCAGAATATAGAAACGCTGTTTCTGGTTTATCCTTTTGCATTTGAAGGTAAGCTAATTCAATACATTGGTCGTGTGCAACGATCTGAAATTACGCCGACTATTTACGATTACCGGGATCATAAGATCGTCTATCTGGAAAAGCTCTTTCAGAAAAGAGACGCATATTACAAGAAAATTAAAACGGAAGATTTTGCAACAACGTCAGACGATAACGAAACTGTAGATACAAAGATCGATAGAGAAATAGAGGTACCAGTTGAAGTGCTTGAGTTCAAGTTTGGTGCGATGTTATTTAAGTACAAATGCGAGGAACTCGATGATAAAGAACTTGAATTTGAGATCGAGAACATAAATATCCGTCCAGAATTTGTTGTACTTAAACCCTACTTTATCAAGTTTTTAAGAAAAGAAGATGTTGCAATTCATATAAAAGCATCTTTCATTAATAAGCACTTAATTTTTAAATCCGCTTCATCAAAGGATCTTGATAAATTAAACCGTGAAGTAATAGACAGCCTGCGATTCCGGTTTATCGATAAAACACTTATTAAAGGGACATCACTTGGTAAAGCGAATCTGTTGAACGCAGATACATTGCAAGGGGAAGCGGTAATGCCTCTTTATGCCAACGAGGATGAGTTATTGGAAAACATTCTTGCATTAAAGAACTACAAGCATCACCGACATCTACGGTATCTTTCTAAGATCCATGAAAGTGGAATTCTTAAACTGCGTTTTGTTCTAGAACCATTTTCGTTCATCTTCCTGCTTTCGGGTGACGATCAATATCACCTGGTTTGGGAGACTTTGGATACCGAAGAAGCTACTTACGTTTGGCATCTTGAAAAATCCATTCAGCAATTAGGTTTGAAGATAAAAGAGATAGACCACCTAATTGGACAAATCCGAACAGGTGGCCGACAAGCTTATCTCGAAACTAATCCCTCCGGTTTTAGTCGTATTGTTCACGATTATTCTAACGATCAAAAAGGTTTTATTATCTGGAAAGATCAATTGGAAGCAAAGCTATTTTAACCATTCGAGATTATTCCAACACTTGCTAATTTCCTTAAATCATCCATGAAATGGTTCGAGAGGAGCCCACTTGCGAGCACAAACAAGGAAGCTTCCAGAAATGGAGGCTTTTTTTGTTTAAAGCTATTTTGATGGTGTTTTTTTCGTAATAGCGACGGATAATAAGCAGGTAGCCATTTTATAACTATGATATTGTCGGAGAAACTATCTGGAATAATTATTGAGTAATAATTTCTTAAATATTGAATATCTCTAGATACTACCATCGCCACTAAAACAGAGAAAGCTTTAGGAATTGATACAGGCACCTTCATGGAACTGCAGCAGTATTATGAGGCCAAAATCAAGCTTGAAGCCGAGAGAAGAAAATTCCATCCTAATCTTTCAATACTCCGGAATATTCTTTTTTGGGATACAGATATAAATCGCATCGACTGGGAAAAGCATTCTAAATTTGTTATTCAAAGAGTGTTCGAGCGTGGTAATGAAGCAGAAAAAGAAGAGATCACTAGATTCTATGGGTTAGAAAAAGTAAATGCTGTACTCAGTCAAAAGTTTCCTACGGGTAAAATTCATGTAATGGGGCATTTAAAAGTTCGGTATTGCTTGCTTTATTGGAATACTGTAGATGACTTATTAAAGTCAAGCTTGGTGGCTTTAATGAACGCAGAAGAACTGGTTTCTTTCAATTCATTATGCCTTTCTCGATAGTTCTTAATCCTTATAATATTAGTGTAGTGACGGTCAAGATCAAACCAATTAACGTAATCCGCATTATAGGACACTGCTCTTATTCCTTTAGTAGTATAATAATTTATTGCTCCGGCTTGTCCATAATTATCACAAAGAACCAGTGTTTTTTTAGGTTCAGGGAGATTTGAGTAAATCTTATCAACTTTATACTTAAAGTCATAATTATATTAGCATTGTATTGATTCAAATTTATTAGCAAAGTTTCCACCACGTTTACTTTTTCCGTTTAGTGCGCTTCTCGTTTCCACCCAGCATAACTCTAATCCGCCTTTCTGCTTCGCTCTTCGTTATTCCATCATAATAATCCCGTACAAACGGATGGTCAAACTCCTGATGAGGTACAATATCAGGTCTTTGATTCCCGGTACGTGTGTAAATAGTTGTGGGTATACTCTCATTGAAATTATAATCAGGCAAACCATTGCATAACCATCCAAAGTATGTTGCCTCATGATTGTCATTCTCAAAGGTCGACCTATAGTCTTCGAAGCTCTTCTCACTCAAAGAAACCCATAAACCATATTCTAAATCCTGACAATGATCGATGACTTTTTGGTTAAGAGTGCATCTGATGAAATGATCGGTTTGATCTGGATGACGAATTATACAAAAGTCATCGCTAATCTCAGCAATTTCATCTTTTTCTATTTCGGAGAGAGCAGCATAACTATCTGGAAATTTGTAGCCCCAAGAAGGCCATTCATTAAGCTCTTTACCACAACAGGAGCAAATAAATTTAGTAGGCTCAGACATTAAATTATAAGTTTTTGGAGCTGATAAGTCTTTTGCAAAATAACCAGAAATCATAAATAAACAAAGGTGCTGCATTTTAAACAGCACCTTTTCAATATATTAACTAATCACATAATCAACCAGATGAGCCTCCCATAAAGCAGGAACCTCCAGCTTATCGATCAAACGTTCAATCACATTTACCGGAACCATGGCTTCACGCTTAACATTCTGCTGTTTAAGAACTGCGTACGGCGCTTCGATATACACGATACGGACGCTCAGGTCATACAACATGAAGAGTTCAATTAACTGAGATCGCATTTGAAAAGTAACATTAGTAGCATTCCATACAAAGCCCTTCTTTTTTCGGAGCATCAGCTTTGCTTTTTCTTTAGCTTCCTGGATTACCCGACCGTTAGCCTTTTTGTCTGTTGGTGAAATCCGCTTTTCTCTGCGAATATCATCCAGCGAAATCACCGGAAGATCAGGGAAATGCTTTTTTACATACGTATCCTTTCCGGCTCCCGGCAAACCGGCGAGTAATATCACCTCAGCCTCCGGCTCCTGGTGTGGAACATAGTCTACTGAACTATTTTCTTTTAGCAGGTAGTACATTCGGGCATCAGGGGACTTAAAATCCCTTCGTATTCCCCAGCAGTTATGTTCGCGACAGAACTCCTCAAAGCAGTCGATCCGATATAGCAGATCTTCTCTATCCTGACATATTCGCCCCAGCGCATCGGCTCTTGCCAGTAATGTAAGCCATTCCGTATTAACCTCATAGCTTGTCCTGACCAAAGCTTTTAATGGATCTGGCTTTTCAAGTAACCACAGTGGTAAGCCATGATAACGTACCAGACTCACAATCTGCTCACGAATTGCAAAAGGAGCGGGTATCTCACGATATAAAATTTGCCTGGCTGTCATTGCTCCCTTTCGGGCATGCCCATGAGCGGTAATGCTGCCGTCTGCCTCAGTTACCGTGGTACTGTATTTCTCCACATCGTGAAGCAAAACAGCAGCCCATAAAATCTCCTGATCAGCGGCTTCCAGTTTCTGATAACCCGGCAATGCTTCCAGGGCTTCTAAAACCATTCGAGTGTGGACTGTAACATTTCCCTCGGCATGATGACGTGGATCCTGCGGTACGCTCTCCATCCGCTTAACCCAGTCAAAATTCTCATGCAAAAAATTCCAGTCTTTACTTTTAGCGATAGTCCACATAACTGCCTCCTTCCTGTCTTAAGTGCGCCCGCTTCCAGGTTCTTGTCCAGTGTTCGTCTGTTTTAACATGCCCTTTACGGACGTATTTGAACACATTGTTGGAAAACTGATCTGCCGGATAACCCATTACGTTACGACTTACAACTCCTTCTATAGTTGCCGCTTGTTGCGTATGAATATCGAAAGGTTCGAATGTGCCTCTGCTTGAAGCAAGGTTTAATACTTCCTGCTCAAATGCCTTTTTATCCGACAAGGTGGTACTCAGCTTCAGTTCTGGTACGGTAGGAAGATCGAGCATGGCCGCGTAGAACTTCGTTTCTTCCCAGCTTAACCATTGATCATTTTCCCTTACTGCAAATACATAGAAATGATGATCTATATTTCTGTATTCGATGGAATGCACCGCATATAAGTTTTCCAGAAAGATCTCCAGCGAACCAAGATCGTTTTTTATTAATTGCCAGAACCGCCGTAAACTTTCTGTCCACGGAGAAACTGTTGGTGCAGCATGAGAACGGGCAAATACGCCCAGTCGGGAGAGACAGTTATTTTCTCCGTCGAGTTTTTCCGTATGTACCAGTTCGGGAATGTCTTTTATAAGTTCCCAATAATTATGTTGAATCCTGTCGTCGCTGGTAGTGCCCGGCGAAAAAGGATAATGATATGTCCTGCCATATTTTTGTGAAATAGCCATGATGTTTAAGATTAAATAAAACAATAAGAGTCATCTCTTCCCCGGAGAGAGGAAGTCATTCTTTTAAACAGAATGTATGTATGACATTACATGGCTCAAATGCTATGAGGGTTGTTGATGGGGCAAAGGTAGGGAAAAAGATGAAAAGTCGTAGGCTTGCTCGGCAGGGGAGCCAGTAATCAAAAATGAAGAGAAGATTCAATTTCTTTACATTTGATTCCTTAGATCCACAAAGTCCGGATGTTAAAACTTTAAAACCGATGCTGATGCCTGTATCAGCATACAGCCCTGAAGCTCCTGAATTATCTTTATTTCCTGCCTTTTACTACCTTGGCCTCTCAAATCATTGAGAACTTAATTACACAAGTAAGAGTTGATGGAAATTTAAATTGGAAAACAATGGCTTTTAAATTCCGACGCCGATCTTCGCAATTACTAATCTTAATAATATCACTCTTATCGGTAAGCTGCTCAAGTAACCCGAAGGATATTTTTGAAGATCGAACAGGCTTAAAAATAGATCAGCCGATCTTCGGTATCAAAGAAACAGATACCTATGGAATCCACGAAGGAGAATACAGTATTGTATTCAGAAGCACGGAAGGTCAGATAAAAACATGGCTTAAAGGTAATCCACCCTGGAATAATAAAAAATGGAATAAAGGAGCTATTCCTCATGTAATGGGAGGTGCGTTTCAATTAAATTTTCCAGAGTCAGTTGGTTTGGCCTTTCCAGATAAAGGAACACCATTTTATATGGGAGATAAGGGGCTCGTTAAGCTGCTTAATGATACAAGTAATTATTATAGTTATATAGAAGATTGCTGTCCCAAGGATAACAAACTTCGATTCCATGACGGACGAATTCTGATTATTCAACCCCAAACAAAGATGGTGTACTATGCGGTTTGGGATTATTAAAAGTAAAGATCAGAGTAAAAACGTCCCGTCAACCTATTATTATTGAGCAAGTATATGTTAAGATGGATTCCAAAGGGATTTAAGATTTTGTTGATTATTTTCTTTATCTTATTGATAACAATTTGCTTTTACCAGGCTATCTTCTGGGACATATCAATGGAGCTGGATAGGATAACCTTGCTGCTTACTTTTATCTTCACACTCGTCTACCAATCCAAAGGATCATGGCTGGCAGCAATGGCGGTGTTCCTCTACGGGATCTACTATTACATATTTCAATCTTCCAAGGTAGCGTACGGAGGTAATTTCGAGTTCACTTTACCATTGATAGAAGTGTTATACGGCGATAAGCACGGCTACGAAGGTGGACATGCCCCCGCAGGGTATTTGCGCGTTTTTCCTTTTTATTACTACGTAGCTGGTCTAATTGTACTTATGACAAAAAGGGGAAGAAAGGCATACTGGAAATCTCCTGTAACTCCTGTTCGACCAGAGAGCTGATCTACTTAAACCAGAAGAAAGGCTTTTCACCTCACCCTGCTATCGTCCCGAAGGACCACTCCCCTCCTTCAATTTCTTCATTTCGCTTTCATAACTCTTGAAATTCGAATAAGGCTTATTGCTCCGACTATTGGGCTTTAGATAAATATATCCCTTCCTATAATCCAATATCACATTAAAATGGTTGAGAATTGCATTGCCAAGTAATGATCCTGCTCGTCTGGCTGCGGGCTTAGTGGGGTCTGCGGCATTCGTTACAATGTCTTTAAAGGTTACACCGCCAACAGTTGCGTCCAGACGAACGATTTTGCGTCCGTTAAGTATGGTCAACTCTTTTAGATTCTCCCACACGCCCGGTTGTTCGGTAAAATCTTCGCGTAAAAGCATGGTCCCGTCGCGGCCGGTATCAAAGCCAAACCAGAAGTCGTATTTTTTACCATCGTGGAGAATCCGTGTTTTTAGATTGAGTCCGTAAACCATGGCTTGCCTGCTAAACGTTTTTGTATAATCAGGTAAACGATCTCTCACAATAAACAATAGCTTATCATAATCAATTTCGATGATCTTATCTCGGAAATAGCTGGTTCCAATAATCAGATCTTCTCCGGGCTGCATATTGCTTACTTCGGCAAGAGACAGGTTCTCCAGCTGCAGTTTCCCGAGGCTGAGTGTGTTGTTCATACTTCGCCGGCTTTCATTGATCCCACTGCTGTTACTGACCACAATTTTCCGCGTAAAAGACAGTTTAAGCCTGTCGGATGATTGTTTGTTTACACAGGAAGTTCCTGCACCGGTGTCAAACTGTATGCTAACCGGTTCGTTCCCGTTGAGGATTCCCTGAAAGTAAATCCTGGCCCCTCGTAAGGTGAAAGGAATCGTATCGGGTGTTATACCTCCAGACTTCAAATCGTTTGTAGATGGATGCAATCTGGCGCTTATGCGGGTAAAACAACTGTCTTTGCCATTCAGCAAGACCACCAAATCGTAGTCTTTTCCAAACCTGGTTTTGAAGCTGATCTTACCCTGATCTGTTTCCAGGGTTATGGTGTTCTTTTTACGGGGAAAATCCACATAATAAATATCGGGCCTCGCTTTCGGATCCAGACCCCATCGCACAGGCCGCTTTTCGTCGTAGATGGTGCAGGATGCATCTGAAGCCTTAATTACGGGAAGCTTTTTTTGAGCGGATACATGCAATACCGCTACACTGCATAAGAGATAGCACAAAGTAACTTTGCTGATCATGGACAGCCTCGGTAATTTGAGTTTAAGCGTAGTCATTGGGGATTGTTTTTGCTGAGCCAAAAGAAGATAAAGTTTTGGCAAAATGCTCTCATTTGAGCCCGCCAAATACCCGACAACAGCCCGCCAATGCTATGCCAACACTATATAAAGCTAAAACCGGTATCAATTCGCAGCGTATTGCTTTTATCAATCTCTACCGCATTTCTCAGGATAACAAAGGTATTAACGAGCAACCATGCAAGGGGCAGCAATAGCATATACCGGCTCCTTATACCGAACCAATCATTTAACATCATAACGCTCAGAAACATCAGAAGTGCTATAAGAGACCAGATGATCTGAATGGTAACGAGCCTCCTGGTGGTGGGCGTAAATTGCTTTCTGGAAAACATAATCAGCAGCGGAACCACAATATTAAGTGGCGGAACAAACATAAATGGCAAGGCAGAAAGATTGATGACTTTCAACCATTTCGCATCCTCGGAGATGTCTGGTTCTTCGTCTCCAATCAATTCGTCTTCCGTTACACCTAATCCCTTCGCTAAAGTTTTCAGCGTATATCCCTTAAGATTGGCGCCAGCCTCAATGCGCTGAATAGTTCGCACTGAAATGCCTGTTCTTTCGAAGAGCTCCTCCTGGGTTAAATTTAATTTTTGCCTGATTGTCAGTAGTCTCGACATACAAATTTGTTTCGTCTCTGCTGCCCTGCAGTGAAGGAGCAGAAATGTGAAAGTATAAACTTTATTATTGGAACATAAAGACTTTTTGTGTTAAGTGCAATTCTTTTAGAGCAATTCTAAGGGGAGGGCATATCTTAAATATTTATGCAGAGCTAGAACTTGAGGAATCGGTTTCCATGAGAAAAATCGGAATTTCCGATTTTTCTATCATGCCTACAATTTCTACAACCTGGATGCTATCATTTCGGTAGGCTACCGCGTAAAGAGCCACCAGGAACTAAATTCAGGCAATGGGCAACTGCCCGGCTTTGCCATAAACACCTGTAATTATAATCCGCAATTGCCGCTTTAAGGGGTTACACGGTGTGGTAATTGGCAGCGAAATGTCTGCAGGGGTGCAAAACGTTTTTGTTGAGAACTGTACTTACGGAGGTTATTGCAAGCGCGGAATTTATCTGAAGTCTAACGCCGACCGTGGTGGCTTTATACGGAAAGTTTGGTGAGGTAGAAGACTGCTTTTTCATCACGTCCTATTATCCGACAGGCAGTGCTACAGTTTACGGACAGTGAGTGATTTTATTAACCTTTAAGATGTGCAAACAATGACTATCGTTTCTGCGTATTTAAATTAGTTAATCCGCACAATAAATCTTCCATGGTAAAAATTAAGAATCACCTGTTTTCGTCACTGCTTTTTGGTATTCTGGGAAGCACGCCGGCGATAGCCCATTCAAAGTCTGACGGTTCCGGATTATTAAAATCCTGTAATGCCGGCTTGTTCAGAAATGAGCTTTTTTCGGGAGCTGCAGTATTTACCGATAATACAACCGAAAATCGGACATTGAATGAAATTACAGCTTTGGCAGTTGCTAAGGTGACGGCATCAATTCGTGCGGTACCCGTCAGTAATACCTGGAGCGGAACTACCTGGAGTAGTGGTACGCCCACTTCTTCTACGGATGTGATAATAGCGTCAAGTGTGGCACCCGGAGCTTTCAGTTGCGCAAATTTAACGATTAATAGCGGCGTAGAACTCGCTATAGGCACAAGTACAGTAGTTGTGACTGGTAATATTACCAATAACGGTAACGGAATTACAGGTACAGGAACCTTACAGTTCAATAAAAGCGGAAGTACATTGCTATTGTCAGGAAATAACATCCGCTTTAACGGGGTGATAGATGTGGTTTCGGGCACAACCCTGAACACCAATGGACGACTTACATTAGCGGCCAGTTCAAAAACCAGCTATGGTCAGATTACGGGCTCTGCCGGTATTATTATAGGTTCGGTAACCGTAGAAAAAGTGTTGGATAATACAGACTTGGGCTGGAGACAACTTGCATTACCTGTTGATGCACTTATTACAAGCCTGAGCGGAATTGATATGCTAAACGGCAACTCTGCAGACGCAAAGGACCGGAATATTTTTTATTGGGATGCAGGTAGCTCGGGGACCGCTGCACCTGGTGGCGGAACAACAGCTATAGCCTGGGCTGCAGCAACCAATACCGATGATGAAACAAAAGCTTACACGATATACAGCGACAATAGTAAAAACAATGTTTATGACGTTGCTTCAAAGCTTAGCATCTCGGGCACACCGAATCAGAGCAATTACACGATCAGTCTGGGGTATAACTTCGACCCAAACGGAAATCAAACAGCCTCCAACTCGCGGGGCTGGAATTTTATACCTAACCGCTTTGCAAGTAATATTGATGTATATACATTGGTAAATGATGTGAATTTTGGCAGTACGTACAAGGCTGTCCATGTATTTAATCAGGCTACCGGACAGTACGTGGGAATAAACCAAAGCACTTTAAATACATACAACTCTACCGGCGGTTCAAAGACGATAGGCACTGCTCCTGGAACTGTTGGAGCATACGATATTTTACCTTTCCAGGGATTTTGGGTAAAGGCTACCTCAACTTCGCAGAGCATTATTATTAAAAATACTCATCGCAGCACTGATCTGAGTACCTTAGGGATATATTCCAGAATAAATGACAAACTGCTTCGTTTGAATGTAGCTGATGCTTCCGGCCGGGGTGATCAGATTACCGTGTTTTTTGATGCCAATGCCACTGAGGGCCTCGATGGGACAATGGATCTTCTGAAACTGAAATCCCCTGACAAGACAGTACCTACTCTGTACTGTAGTGAAGGTGAATTGGAGCTATGTGCCGATGCCTTGCCGCTGTTAAATAGTACGCGTAACATACCATTAGCATTTGAGAGCTATAAACCAGGAACCATCTATACGTTTTCTCCTGACTTATCCGCCTTTAATTTGCAAGCTACAGTTAGTATTGAAGATACCAAGACGGGTAAAGTACACGACTTTTTTAACGGCGATTATCAATTTACATACGATGAAGGCTTCGGGAAAAACCGTTTTGTACTGCATATTGCACCCCACAGCATAGCGCAAGCAGATACCGGTAATAAAATTGCGTTTAACCAAATCAAGGATCTACCTCATTCCAAATAAATATTTATATGAAAAGAAGTTTACTACTCTTCATTGTTCTGGTTTCAACAACGGTGTTTTTTTCTAAAGCACAACCACTTAATCCAGCTGCTCCTCCGATAGTGCCTCTGCCTGTTAATCTTACGGACTTCGCTGTAAAGGCTGTAAATGGTTCTGCGCAATTAAGCTGGAAAACAACCCACGAACAGAACAGCAGAGTGTTTGCAATAGAAAATAGCAGAGACGGAGAGCAGTGGACAAGAATAGGCTCAGTTAAGGCAACCGGAAACAGTGTGATACCCTGTTACTATTCTTATGTCCATAACCAGCCATTTGTGGGACAAAATTACTATCGCTTAAAAACGGTAGACCTTAATGGTGCCAGCGAAACGAGTAAAATCATACCTCTTACTATTACTATGTCAGCAGGTATTCGCATCTACCCAAGTCCGGTATCCGATCATTTTATTGCAGAAATAAATGGTTTTCAGGACGCCCTGCCTTATATCATCCTTGATGCAAATGGAAAGGAAGTGAATAGTGGTGTTATTAGGCAGAATAACCAACGGATATCTGTTCAGGATCTGGCAACAGGAGTTTATTTTTTCAAGGTCGGAAAGTTTGAGGCCGTTAAGTTCCTGAAATAAGCATCAATATTTGTAGACTCTGGATTGCTGTTTGCAATGTAAGCATACGCCTCTCCCCCTGTATTTTGCGGAGCCATAAATTCTTAGAATTGCCGAATGGAAAAGAAAAATTCAAG
>Ga0307408_100002623_pt1 | contig 12513 bp, 9 predicted proteins | sample 322Cmetagenome_FD_202116 | JGI IMG/M metagenome (GOLD analysis project Ga0307408, IMG submission 202116) | Maize rhizosphere microbial communities from greenhouse at UC Davis, California, United States - 322HYB-C-3 | ecosystem: Host-associated > Plants > Roots > Rhizosphere > Soil | place: USA... | reverse complement strand
AGCCGAGCTCGGGATCGACGAGCGCCTCGAGCGGCTCGCCCCGTGCGAAATGCCGGATGTTGCGGCGAACCAAGTTTCGCAATTCAGGCAGCGACATGTCCAGCGTGTTCGCGACGTGCGGCGTGATGATGGCGTCCTCGCACGACCAGAGGGGGTGGTCCGCCGGCAGCGGCTCGGGGTCGGTGACGTCCAGCCCGGCCCCTCCGATGAGCCCATCCCGGAGTACGTCCACGAGTGCGGCGGTGTCGATCAGCCCACCCCTCGCCACGTTGATCAGCCACGCCGTGGGTCGCATGCGTACCAGCATTCGCCGGCCGAACAGGTGTCTGGTCTGAGGCGTGAGCGCCGCCGCGAGCACAACGAAGTCCGCCTCAGGTACGAGCTCGGGCAGGCCGTCGGTGGACACGGTGAGCTCAGCGCCTTCGACGGGCGCTCCCGACCGGCTCACGGCGAGTACGCGGACGTCGAGGCTCGTGAGCAGCGACACGAGCGCGCGGCCGATCCCTCCCGTGCCGACGACGAGGACGGTGCTGCCCTTGAACAAGCGGTGGCGAGAGCCGATCGGCGCCGCCTCCCACGTCCGGTGTAGCACGTGCGTGTGGATGCGCCGGGCGGCCGTCACCATGAGCGCGAGGGCGTGCTCGGCGCACGCGTACCCGTAGATGCCTTTCGCCGACGTCCACACGCGCGCGGGGTCGATCACACCTAACGAGACGAACCGCTCGATGCCCGCGAGGGGCAACTGCACCCAGCGGGCGGGCGACTCCGCCAGCGCCGCGCGCAGCGCCTCCGGGCCGTGCGGGTCGGTCCAGACGATGACGTCGGCGCGGGCCGGGTCGGTCAACTGCCCTCCCCCCTCGACGACCGCCTGACGGAATCCGTCTTCGGCGGCGGGTAGTACGGCGGCTTTGGGCTGGAACTCGGTCAACTTTCCTGCCTCGCGTGCTCAGGTGGTGAGGGATGCGGATGCGAGGCACGCGGCTGCGTCGCGCCCGAGTCGGCATCCCGAGCCGCCGGGACGAGGATCGCTTCAGTGCGGCCGGAAACGAGCGGGTCGGCGGCGGCGGCGTCGCGCTCGCGCTCCGCGGCGGCGGTGCGCAGTTGCCAATGCCAGATCGGGGTGCCGGCCCAGACGCCAATCGCCAGGCCCCAGGCCGCCGCCACGGCGCCTCCGGCGAAGGCGCCGGCGACCGTGGCCACGAGCTGGAGCACCGAGACGATCATGCGAGCTGCGAAGCTTCGCTCACTCGCCGCGAGGGCACGCAGCCCCACCACTGCCCCGGTGGAGATGCCCCCGCCGGCGAACATCAGACCCATGGGGATGGCGACGGCGTGCGCCGCGGGCCAAGTGCGCCCGAGCAACTGCTCGCCGAGAGTGGTGGGAAGGAAATACACCACCACTCCCCCGAGGAACCCCACCGCGCTCAAGCCGGCGGAGACGAGGTTGCACGCGGCGTGCATGCGACGTACAGACGTCTTCGCGAGGCGCACGGCCTCGGGAATCGCCACGAGCCGGACGCCGTTCTGCAGCACCTGAATAGGGCCAAGCAGGATCTGCGACCCGCGGATCGCACCCGCGCCCGCGAGACCGACGATCGCCCCGACGGCATAGAACGAGAGCTGCCGGGCGCCGCTCATGGCAGTAAACTCGCCGAGGTAACGGGACGCGAGCTCACGCTGATCTCGAAGCCAGGCGGCGGCGCGCGTAGGCCGTGGGCGGACGCGCGCCTGCAGCACGCCCACGAGTCCCGCCGCCGCGCCGGAACCTCCCCAGCCGAGTGTCAGCCAGGTCATCGAGGTCCGCTCGGTGGCGACGAGAACCGCGACGGCCGGGAACATGACCACCGCCCAGATTACGTCATTCACGAACGCGTGGGCTCCGCCCCCGCGCGCGAAGAACGCGTACCGCCAGGCGTCCTGCAGCAACAACCCCGGCAACGTGACGCCGAGCGCGATGAACGCCTGAGCCATCGGCCCGCTCGTCGCCAATCCGAACAGAACGCAGCCCGCGCCGCCGACGATGCCGACCATCGTCGCCGTGCCCGTCCCGAACGCCGTCGCGGCTCGCCATGCCTCGGGCGACGAGTGGCTGAATCGAACGATCAAGGGCTCACTCGTCAGCGCACGCGAGAGGCCAAGGAACAGCGTGTACGTGGCGAACGCGAGGCTGAAGGCGCCGAATTCGTGTGGCGCTACCGACCTGGCGATCATGACCCCGAGTACGAAGTTAGTGAGACTCGAGAAGGCCTGATCGGCCAAACCCCAGCCGGTTCGCCGGGCTATCCTGCCGGCCTTGGTCAAGGTCGACCGGGAGCGCGAACTGTCTGTCACTAACTATCCTCGCGCCGCGGTCGCGGCACGCCGACCGACCTGACGCGCCACGCCAGACAGGATGCGCTCCGCAATCGGAAGTGGGTCCCGCAGCGACTCGGTACTGTGAGCCGCGCCGCGCCGCGGTCGGAGCGCTCGGAGCGCCTGCGCCACGCCGAGCCCGCCGTCGCGGACAGCCCCCGCCACGTTGCGAACGTCGCCCTCGAGCCAGCGGTAGAAGATGCCTGGCCGCGCCCGAACGGGGGTGATGTCCTTGCCGCGCAGAAGGTCGCAGTACAAGGCGACCACGTTGACACCGGCGGCCACGGCCAGCGGATGCGACGAGTGGATGCGGAGGTTGAGGTCGATGAGGTACGGGCCGACGAACTGCGCGCAAAAGATGCCCTCATAGCCCGACAACACAGCGACGAGGCGCTGCTCGAGCTCTGCATCCGGCGGCACCGTCTCCGCGGCGCTGGCGAGGCCACAGTGCCGCGGCCAGATACGCAGCCAGCGCTCGTGCACGGCGGCGACCAGGCTTCCCTGCCAGACGACACCGGATACCGCCCGGAGCGGCGCATCCACGTAGGGCTGCACGACGACTGGGCCGTCGTCGACCATGCCGTCCTGCAGCTGATCGGGACGGTCGACGCGGAACGCCCAGTAGCGCCGCTGCGTCGGCTTCACCACAAGGGGATATTCGAGCTCGTGCGCGCTGGCGGCGAGCTCGCGCCGGTCCTGGAAGGAGCGTGAGGGAGGCACGCGCAGGCCCGCTCTCTCCGCGGCCTTGCCCATCGCCGTCTTGTCGAGCAGGTGGGGCACCGACACCCCGAGCGCGACGAGGGCCTCCTCGCTCGCCGGCAGCACCGTCAGGTGTCGGCCGGAGTTCAGCTCCTTGCGAATGGCGTCCGCGTACGACGCATCGGTGACGGCGGGAACTTGCACCCGCCGTGCAAAGTAGCGCGACGGCGCCGACCGCCAGGACCGAGTAGCGACCGCGGCGACCGGCAGATAGCCACCGGCCGCGAGGCCCCTCACCGCAGCGATCACGTCTCGGCCGCGCCCGTCGCGGCCGTCGGTGACGAGCACTGATCTCGGATTCTCGCTCACCGCTCCACCTGCCCGCTCCGGATATGCGCGAGGAGATCCTTTCGGAACTCCAGGCTCATGGGTCCTTCCCGCGTGGCGAGATCGACACGCCTCGCGCTCTCCTCGAGGTAGGATTCCAAGTGGCGCGGCGCCTCCGCAATCGCGACGCCTGCCCCACTGGCGTACGCCGCTACCGCTCGCCCGACCCATCCATTTCCCTCGAGCCCGAGCATGAGGGCGCGCCGAGACGGTCGGCCCAGCAGCGTCGTCGACTGCACGAGGTAATGGAAGATGTCGTAGAACGGAGGCGCGCCGGCGTGCGCGTCATCCCAATCGATCAACACCCACCGGCGGTGTGTCTCCAGCAGGTTCCACGGAGCGAAGTCCCCGTGGGCGAGACCAACACAGCGATTCGTCGCGGGCCCTCCGTCGCCACTCTTCCCTGCCGAGAAGAAGCGGCCCAACGCAGACGCGACGTCCTCCGGGATTCGCCACGAACGAAGCCGAGGCTGCCAATCCACCACCTCGAACAGCAGAACTCCCTCGCCGCAGTCCAAGATGCGCGGTGCGGAAAGCGGATCAGGCAACAGCGAGCCGTAGAGAGCGGTGGCTTCGGCTTCTCGCTTCAAAGCCACCCGGCCCGATTCGTCCGTCGCGATCTTGGCGATACCTCTCCCCTCTCCGCGACTCCCGAGAAGCAGGGCGATGTATCGCCCGTGGTGGTTCGTCCGAGCGAGTGCAATCGACGCCGCGCCGGCCGCGTATGGCCGAACCGTGTCGAGGATTTCTTTCGTGGGTACCGGTCCGGCAGGAAGGAGCCGAAATCCCCCGACGGACGCGAACACTCGGGCGGCCACCCAGCCGCCGTACCCCCTGACGGTGACGGGGTGATAGACGCGTAGCGCACTCTTGGCCACTCGCCGCGGAGCGCGGGGCATGGTCCAGCGCGGCGTATCACGGCTGGGAAGGCCAGTCCAGCCGGGCGTCCGTCCCGAAGACGTGCCCTCGACGACCTCCTCGATCTCACGGGACGCCTGCCGTATAACCTCGTCGAGCGGAAGTGCGACATCGAGATACACCCGCCGCTGCCAGCTCGGAAGTTCAGTGTGCCAAGCGCGTGCCTGGCGGGCGATTTCCTCCTTGGTGAGCTCGGGCTTGCGGGCCCACACCATCGCCGGAGATCCCTCGAGCACGAGGATCAAGTCGGGTCGCGGCAGCAGCCGGCCCAGGAACCGGAAGAGCCGCGGGTGGGGTCGGAGGCGATACCGCCGTGGATCGACGGCCATGTCCCACCACCCCCGCTCCCGAACCAACCACACGCCCTTGCGGATGGCGGGTCGGACCCAGAGCACCCAGTTCAAGAGTGCGTCGGCGAAGTAGTAAAATGTCTTGGCTATCGAGAGCTGCGTCGGATAGGGCTCCTGGCGGTGCGGCTCCGTGACCGCCCCCTTGGTCCAGCGCGGCAGCATGGCGCGGCGGTCGGTCTCGATCGTGATGCCGGGCGGCGCGGATTCCGCCAGGGCGTGACGGACTGTCGTCTTCCCGACTCCGTCTGGGCCGACTACCAGCACGAGGCCGCCTCGTCTGACAACAGCCTCCGGCCGCTCCGATGCGGTCTGAGGTGAAGGAATCATCACCGACTGAATGTTGCTAACGGGAATCACCGGCAGTTGCGATCAGAACCAGCGCGAGTGGCGGGCGTGGTGTCGTCGACGGGGAACGTCTGGTGTGTCGCGGCCACGCGACGCAGCCACTCGGCGTAATCCGCGGGCGGGTGGCGGTGCCCCTCGATGCTCGCCCGGAGCACGGGACACCGCCGCATCGACCCCACGCGAAAGCGAGCGCGCGTGAGGGCGACGCCTGGCGAGCCCAGCGCCCTCAGTCTGCACGCCATCTCCACGGCCATCACGGCAGGGCGGTTCCACCGTCCAGCCAGATAGCTCTCGGCGGCAGAGACGAGAGCGTCGCGGGCCGGTCCGAAGAGTGCCGCGGCTTGACGCACGCCCGCCGCGTCCTCGCGCATCAACTCGAGCACACACTCCTTCGCGAGATTCCGCGCCCTTGGCCGACCCACTCGGTCCACGCCTTTCAAGACGAGCTTCAGCACGCCCTCGGCTCCCGGCCGCAACTTCCGGAACCCCCGCGGGTCCATCTCAGCCATCGGTTCGAGGTCGTGCGCGCGGAACACAGTCCCTCCGCGGTACGTCGCCCGGCTGCGCACGTCGAGCTGAAAGAACTCTCGGTCCTCGTCCAGCGCGATGATGAACATTCCGTCCGGGAAGTGTCGGCAGACGACCACCGGCCCGAGCCCGACGCGCGCGGCCCACGCGCGCACCTCGCCCACGATCGACTCCCACGTCTCCGAACGCGCCACCCAATCGACGTCGCCGACCCCATCCAGCGCCGGATCGGCGTTCTTCCAGGCGATGCTCGCCGGCGAGAGGGCGGTGAGGCGTCGGAAGAGTGGGAGCAACGATGCGCCGCGCGCTCCGGGGTCGGCCGGTCGAGGTGGTGCGTGTGTGATGGTGTGGGACATTGGACGCGGCGGGGTGCGCTGGTCTGACTATTCGTAAACGGGGTGAGCTGCCCGAACGTGTTCGAGCCACGAATCGAAGTCGGCTGGCATGCGTCGGTTGTCGGTGAAGATCGTTCTCAGCACCGGACACGACTTCTTGACCGGCCGCGACCGCAACCGTCCAGCGACGACGCCCGGCTCTGCGATCGCGCGGGCCAACGCCCACGCCTCGACGGCGAGCATGCTGCGTCTGTCCCACTCCCCACGCGCCACGTGTTCGGCCGCGCGCATGAGCGCGTGCCGGGCCGGGCCGAAGAGGCAGGCGCCAGTCGCCTCGATGCCCGCCGGGTCTTGCCGCAAGACCTCGGCGATCCGCTTGCGTCGCAGCCCCTCGGAGTTAGGCCGCCCGCCCCACCTGGTTCCGTTGCCGAGCAGGAGCATGACGCCCTCGGCGCCGGGCCTGAGGCGGCGGAAGCCGCGTGCGTCGATCTCCATCAGCGGCGCGAGGTCCTCGGCGTGGAACAACGTCCAACCTCGGAAATACTTCCGCGCGTTCACGTCGAGCTCGACGAAGCCCGAGTTCTCCCGATCGAGCGCGAGAAGGAACAGCACGCCGTCGACGTGCCGGCATTCGGCCACCGGCCCCAATGCGTTCTCCTTCGCCCAGCGCCGGAGCTCGCTGACGATCGAATCCCACGCCGCGACCGGGGCTGCGGAATCCATGTCGCCGGAGCCGGCGAGCGCGGCGTCGGCGTTCTTCCAGATTCCCCAGGCGGGGCAGACGTCGGTCAACCGGCGGAGCAGCGGCAGCCAGAACGCCGAGAGATCGACCTGAGCGAGGGCGGTCAAACGATCGCCTCGACCTGGGACAGCCATGCCCTCGCAACCTGGTCCCACGAGAACTCCTCCCTGAGCAGCTTCCCCCCTCTCTTACCGACCGCGGCGGCTTGCGGCGATACGAGACGGCGCAGGCCGTCCGCCAGGCTCCCCGGCGTGGCGTCAGCGAGGAACGCCCCCTCGAGCCTGGCGAGCTCCACGCCGAGTGGATAGGGCGTGGCGAGCGTTGGCACCTCGTACGACACGGCCTCGAGAACGGAGTTGGGACACGCATCCCACCGGGAGGGGTAGACGAACCCCTTCGCTTTGACGAGCAGATCTCGCTTGGCTTCACCCTTCACGGAGTCCCCGATGTGCGCCCACTCGTCGAGGCCGAGTGCGGACACCATCTCCCGCACCTTCTGTTTCCGGCCGCGCCAATCCGGGCCGTGGATGCGGAGCGTCGGCCGCTCGGCCGGCGGGAGAAGCGTGAGCGCCTTCAGCAGCAGGTCGAGACCCTTGTGCTCCGGGTCGAAGCGGCCGAGCCACAGCACGTAGCCGCCGCTCCCACCGTCCCACAGCGGGCCGGCCGCCGAGTCGACGCCGTTTGACGCGACGACGACGTTGCCGTGGTAGCCGATGGCGTCAAGGTGGGCGCGCTCCGAATCGAAGAATGCGTGGATGGCGCGCGCGCCCGCCACTAGCTCGCGCTCCGCGGCGAACCACCACGCCTTCTTCAGGAGCTTCTTTCGTGCGACGATGTGGGGGTCGTACGCGCCGCGCGGCTCCAGGATGTACGGGACGCGCAACTTCCTGGCGAGGGCGCCGGTTCGGATGTTGTGCAGCGCCCAGCCCGAGTGCAACACGACGACGTCCGCGTCGCGGAGCACCTCGTCGAGCCCGAGCGGCACCTCGGACCGGCCGAAGCGCGCGTGCCGGACCGGCGCCCAGCGGACGCCCCCGTTCCCGCGCGGCTCGCCCCCCGCCTCGTAGGCGATGGTCACGGTGGCGCCGGCGCGGACCATGCCCGCCGACCACTTCTGGACGGCGCTCGTCATTCCGCCATCGCCCACTGCGGCGCGTGGGTAGTACCTCACGATTCTCATCAGTTCGGCCCCGACGTGTTGGTGCGCACGATCAGTCGAAGTCGCTCGACCGTCAGCTCGCGCGCGCTTGGGAGCGCGACTCGAATCCGATGGCGGGTGGGCGATGGAGTTGTCTGCACTTGAGCGAGGAGGAAAGCGAGCACAGTCAGTCGCGGCGGGCGCTGAGCGGCGCGACGATCGACCGCTCGTCGCCGGCCCCGGTGATGTCGATTGCGCTCTCGATTTCTTCGAGCGTTCGCGGCGAGAGGCGAGCGCGCGCCGCGGGGAGCCAGCCGTCGACCTGCTCCGGCGACCGAGCCCCGACGATGGCGCCGGTGACGCCGCGGATCGAGAGCGTCCACGCCACCGCGAGCGCGGGCAGGCTGATCTGCGCCTTGTCCGCGATGTCGGCGAGTCGCTCGACGAGCGCCAGGTTCTGCGAGAGGCGCGGCTCGTTGAAGTTCGCCGCTCGGCGGCGCCAATCGTCGCCCGGGAGCCCTTCGATCCGCGCGCGGTCGAACGTGCCGGTGAGCAGCCCGGACGCCATCGGCGCGTAGACGATCACGCCCACGCCGTGGCCGTCGCACCACGGCACGACCTCGTTGCGCGCCGCTCGGTTGATGAGGTTGAGCGGCGGCTGGAGGGAGTCGACGTGGCGGACGGCCTCGCAGCGCTCCAGCAGCGAGACGTCGCAGTTAGACAACCCGCCCCAGCGCACCTTGCCCTCGTCGATGAGCTCCCCAAGGGTGGCCCAGGACTCCTCGATAGGGGTACTCGTGTCCCGGTCGGGCCAGTGGAACTGGAGCAAGTCGATTCGCTCGACCCTCAAACGCTTCAGGCTCTGCTCGCACTCCCAGCGGATCGTCTCCGGACGCAGATCCGAGGAGATCTTGCCGGTCGACCCGTAGTAGTTCCGGCCGCACTTGGTGAAGACGAACACCTCCTCGCCAGTGCGATAGGGCTCCAGTGCCCGGCCGACGACCTCTTCGGAATGCCCCTTCCCGTAGACCGGGGCGGTGTCGACCCAGTTGACCCCAGACTCGATGGCGTGGCCGATCGCGATGATCGACTGCTTGTCGTCCACCGGCCCCCAGCCGAACTCATACGGACCGCCGATGGCCCACGACCCGAGGCCGACGACGGTGATCTCAGGGCCTCGCGACCCGAGGTTTCTCTTCGGGATCATCGCTCCTCTGTCGGTTGCGTCAGGCGGTTTGCTCCGTCTGGCGACGACGCCACGACCGGCCCTCCGGCGATGGCCTCGCTCATCACTCCCGTCTCGGTGGGGAGGGGGAGATTCGAGTTGGCCCCGGCGCCCTCATCCACAGCGCAGTGGCAGAGCTGCTTGACCGGTCCCGGCACGCTCGGCGCCGCGTCGACACCGGCCGCCCAATTGCGCGTAAGACGCGGTGTCGGTGCTTCCTAGCGACCGACGCAGCGCGCCGAGCGCATTCGCGGTAATCAGAACGTCGGCCGCCCGAAGCAACTCGTCGCCCGTACTCCGCATGGCGGCGCACCGTTCGTGGCGCGTCGCCACTCCAGCCTCGAAGCATTCGCTCTGCTCGCCGGCCGGGAGCCACAAGAGGTCGCCGGACGCGACGGCGCCCGAACGCATCGCTTCCACACGCGGGGAGTCACTCCATAGTGACTTGCCGAAGAACCACGGCGGGGAGGCGAACCCCAGTGCATGAAGGAGGGTGGGCGCGACGTCCACCTCGCCGGCTGCCGCCGACACCGTGCGTGGCTGCCGGAGAGACGGAGGGAGCACGATGATCAGCGGCACGCGGGTCTTCGCCAGGAAGGAGCCGAGGCGATCCTCCGGAGACACGTCCGTCACGAACTCGAATCCCGACGCCGCAGGACCGATCCCTTGGTGGTCGCCGTACACAACCACGATCGTGTTTTCAAGGACGCCGCGCTTTCCGAGCTCGGCGAAGAACGTCTGGAGTGCGGCGTCCGTGTAGTGCAACGCGTTGACGTAGGCTGCACCGCGCGACGGGCCCTCCCGGTAGAACTCGGCGTTCCGGGGCAACTCCGGGTAGTCGAACGGAGTATGACTCGTTAGGGTCGCCACGAACCCGTAGAAGGGCCGGCGCAGGGTCGCGAGGTGCTTCGCGACGCGATCGAGGAAGGCGCGATCCGAGATCCCCAAGCCGATGCGTTCCGCCCCCCGGAAGTCGTTGAGCGAAAGGAACCGCTCGAAGCCTACCTTCTTGTACATGTCCGCCAGGTTCCAGAAGTCTGGTGACATTCCCTGGAAGGCTGTCGTGCTGTAGCCGGCCGCCGCCAGGCGACTCGGCAAGCACGCGTAGTCCGACGACGCGTAGTCGGCGTACGCCACCCCGCGGGCCGTCGGATACAGCGAGCAGTTGACCAACAGGTCGGCGTCTGCAGTCCGCCCCTCCCCGACCTGGGTGAAGAAGTTATCGAAGTAGAGGTTCTGCCTGGCCAGGTCTGTGAGGAACGGGGCAACCGGCCGGCCGCCAACGACGCGCCCGAGCGCAAACCGCTGGAACGATTCCAGCTGGATGACGAGTACGTTCGATCCACGCGCAAAGCCGAACGGCCGCATCGGGCGGTCCGCTCCGCCGAACGACTCATAACGCTGCAACGCGCGCTTCACCTGTGCGACTTCAGCCGGCTGAGCCACGCGGCTCTTCGTGAGCGCGCGTACGATGCCGCCGGCGCCGTCCTTCGCATGGAAGACGAGCATCCCCGTCTTCCCCACGGTCCAGATGTGGCCAGTGGACGGTCCCGAAAGCTTCGGGTTGATGATCCAGGGCGTGGCGAGGAGGAGCGCTGCGAGCAGCATCCCCTTCAACCGCTCCCGCCGGTGGCGCACGCCGTGCCGACCTTTCGCGGACAGCCACACGCCGCCCGCGACGGCCGCCGCACCGAACGCGATGAGCCCGTCGTACCAACGCATGAGCGGCGGGATCGCGTCCCACACGACCGCGAGCTCCTTGGCGCGACCGGCGGCGGCGTACGTCGGAAAGTCCTGGAACTCTCGGTAGTACACCGTGTCCGCGTAGCACACCAACGCGACGGCAAGCCAGGCAGCCACGAGCGCCTGGGCGCGGAACTTACCCGCGGTGGTCTCAACCGCGAGCGCGATCACCGCTGCCGCACCGATTTCCGAAACGAGCAGCAAGATCTCGCCACGCACGAACACGGCGTTGAACGATACCCGAAGCGCGAGCAGCAGTATCACCTGCAGCAGTACGACCGCCGCTACGAACAGCTTGGCGGCTGGATCGCACGCCAGGAGGTGCAATGGCCGTTCGAGTCTGGTTCGCATCACCAGTTCCCGGACTGCCTTGGCTGATCGTCGCGCGCCGCCACGCGGGCGGCCTCGGCGGGCTGGGACCGGCGCATTACTAGCGGACGAGGGGATGAGTTCGGACGCCGATCGCCTCCAAGAGCACCTGCCACACGAACATCGGGTTGTTCCGGAGGTACCGCCGCCACAGGCGGCGCGGCTCCGTCGTGAGCCGGAAGAGCCACTCAAGCCCAGACCGCTGCATCCAGCGCGGGGCCTGCTTCTTCAAGCCAGCGTGGAAATCGAACGCGGCGCCCACGCCCACGAGCACGGGGGCCCGCACGCGTCCGGCGTGCTCCGCCATCCACCGTTCCTGCTTCGGCGTGCTCAACCCTACCCATACAATGTCAGGTTCAGTGTTGTTGATTTGTCGGACGACGTCCTCGTCCTCGGCGGCAGAGAGCGGCCGGAACGGCGGGGTGTAGGTGCCGACCACCTCCAGCCCGGGGAAGCGGGCTCGCAGGCGCTCGACCAACCGCTCGGCGACGCCCGCACCGCCGCCATAGAAGAAGTGGCGGTAGCCGCGCGCGATCGAACGCTCGCAAGACGCGGCGAGCAGGTCGGGACCGTAGACGCGATCGACGTGGCGCTCGCCGCGGAGCCAGCTCAACCAGACTATCGGCATCCCGTCGGGCGTGACCAAGCCCGCACGGTTGTGGATGCGGCGGAGCACCTCGTCGGCCTGACTCTCCATCACACCGTGAACGCCCGTGACGCACACGTAGTGCTGCTCGCGGCGGACGATCCAGCGGTCCATCGTCTCGAGGGCCAGCGTCATGTCGATGGCGCTGACGCCGACCCCCAGGACGTTGACGCACCGGAGCTCCGCGGGGAGCGCGCGCGCGCCGGGGTCGGCGACCTCAGACGGCGACGCCATCGGCCGCGACTCCGGGCGCGTACTCGGACGCGGTGCCCTGCAGCCGAACCTGCGCCTCGATCCACTCGTAGGTGCGCTCGATGCCCTCCTCGAGCGAGACCTCGGGCTCCCAGCCGAGCACCTCGCGCAGGCGGGTGTTGTCGGAGTTGCGCCCGCGCACGCCTTGCGGCCCGGGCACGTGCTTCTTCACGATCCGCACGCCGGCCGCCGCCGCCACCATGTCGGCGAGCTCGTTGATCGAGATGAGGCGATCCTGCCCGAGGTTCAGCGGCTCGGCGTAGTCGGAGCGCATCAGCCGATAGATCCCCTCGACGCAGTCGTCGATGAAGCAGAAGGAGCGAGTCTGCTCGCCATCGCCCCAGATCTCGACGATCGGGTCTCCGGTCAGCTTCGCCACCGCGACCTTGCGGCACATCGCCGCGGGCGCCTTCTCACGGCCGCCCTGCCACGTGCCGAGCGGGCCGAAGATGTTGTGGAACCGGACGGTCCGCGTCTGGAGCCC
>Ga0307408_100002622_pt1 | contig 12527 bp, 12 predicted proteins | sample 322Cmetagenome_FD_202116 | JGI IMG/M metagenome (GOLD analysis project Ga0307408, IMG submission 202116) | Maize rhizosphere microbial communities from greenhouse at UC Davis, California, United States - 322HYB-C-3 | ecosystem: Host-associated > Plants > Roots > Rhizosphere > Soil | place... | reverse complement strand
TCAGGTGCACCGCCTCCTTTTCATAAGACTCGGCCAGAAACATCTGTAGCACTGGCGAGACTTTGTTGAAGCCCCGCACGTTCAGGCACTTTTTGATGAACGCCTTCGCAGCCTCCTCGGTCAGCCTCTCACCCAAGTAGATGTCGCACACAAATGAGCCGGGTTTGGGTCTCGACTTGGAGCTTGGGGGGCCGGAAACGCCGGGTACCCCGAGCAAGGGATGCAGATAGGAGGGTGCTGAAAGATCCCAGTAGTTGGGGCCCGCTGTCGGAAGAAGCCCTTCATCCCGGACGCGCACCTTGTTCCAGCTCCCGATGCCTAGACGCTTGACCCAATCCCTGACTGCATTCAAAGCCATGGCCTCAACCTTCAGGCGTGCATTGAGGTCGAGGAACGCAATTTGCTCGTCCTCCTCGTCAAAGCTGGCGAGGGCTAGCGATTCTCCGACTCCAGCTAAATCGACACGTTTGACTAAGTTAGCGGCAATCAACTGCTCTGCGACATTTTCCGCGCTGACTTGCTTGGCTTGCATCTTGGGCGCGCCGCACGCGATCTTGAAGTGATCGATGGGCAAAACTCCCCCGCGATCTTTGAGAGCAGCCAACCCATAACCGCAGGCGTGCTTTGTGTGCTTGAGCGCATACACAAGGCGGTCGAAAAAAAGCATTGACCCATATTGGCTCGGCAGATAAACGAAGGAGGCGCGGTGGGGAAAGCTGATACCCTTCAAACGCTTGGCGGTTGATCGCACGATCAATTGTCGGGCGTTCGGCCTGCTTACCCGAAACCGCCTGACTAGCTCATCTGCCAGCTCATTGCTAAGACAGGGGCCCCAGTGTTCCAGGATGGCTTCGACTCGGCCTTTCTTCACCCTGCTCCCTCCTCAAAACACGATCAACAAAACGGATTTTGTCACACTGCGCTATTTATAAGCCTGAATTACAGGCTTCCGGTTGGAATAAACAAAGCCGTGGCGATCATGGCCCATCCTACGCGGGTTGCAGAGGTACTTCTCTCGGTTTTTTATACCTGTTGTCACAATAGGTCAGACATCTTGTTTTTGGTGATGCATTTCAAAGGAGGGGAGCGTTCATTTGCTGGCCTCTTCCTACCCTTCAGGGAACCCTTGCAGAACGCCTTTCGGAAGGCCCCCATGGAAACCTTCCAGGAAGGCATCGCCACAGTGTTTGGTCTGTACCGTGGGGTAGTGACAAATAAGCCCTGGTTTACGGCCCATGGTTGGGAGCTAACCGCAGGCAGCTGTATAATCGAAGCACTATCGCTGGGGAGAACAGGAATTCGTTGCCGATCGACGCTGCTCTGCCAGCGCTTCTTCAAGCCTTTCGTGATCGCAATGAGGTCGTCCTCCAAGCACCGCCTGGTGCAGGTAAAACCACCCGTGTTCCTTTGGCGCTACTTGGTGAAGATTGGCTGGCTGGCTAGACGATAGTCATGCTTGAGCCCCGTCGGCTGGCTGTACGTGCCGAAGCCGAGCGCATGGCCAGTGAGCTACGTGAGCAGGTCGGTCAAACAGTTGGTTATCGTATTCGCCTGGAAGCCGGATCGGGCCCAAACCCCGAATCGAAGTCGTCACTGAAGGCATCCTTGCGCGCCGGCTACAGGACGATCCCTCGTTAGAGGGCGTTGGCCTGATTATCTATGACGAATTCCATCTTTTGCCGATTGCACAGAAATCATCATTTTCTTGTCAAAACCCCCATCCTACCCTTCACAGCCTCATGGCTGAATCACCTCTCCACATAGCCCGTCGTATACTGCCTCCCTGATTTGGGAGCCTCGATGATTTCTCTACCTATTGACCTCGTATTGCCAGACCTACGAGAGGCCCTGGCCAACCGCCACGAAGTGATCCTTGAAGCGCCACCTGGTGCGGGTAAGACCACTCGGGTACCCCTGGCGCTGCTGAATGAGCCTTGGCTTGGTGATCAGAAGATCCTGATGCTCGAACCTCGCCGACTGGCTGCTCGGGCGGCTGCTGAGCGTTTGGCGAGTGAGCTGGGTGAGAAGGTTGGTGAAACCGTTGGCTACCGCATTCGCCTTGAAAGCAAGGTAGGCCCGAGAACTCAGATCGAGGTGGTCACCGAAGGTATCCTTACTCGCCGGCTTCAAGATGATCCTGCGTTGGATGGTGTGGGAGTGGTCATCTTCGATGAGTGCCACCTTCGAAACCTTGACTCTGACCTTGCGCTGGCTCTTTGCCTGAGTGGCCGCGAACTGCTGCGTGATGAGTACCCGCTGAAGCTGCTCCTGATGTCCGCAACACTGGACGGCGCTCGTCTTTCGAAGGTGCTGAATAATGCGCCTGTAGTCACCAGCGAAGGGCGGATGTATCCGGTCTCTACTGTTTGGGGCAGCCAATATCAGCCAGGCGAGCGTATAGGTGCGCGGGTAACAGACACCTGTCTTGCAGCCATCAACGAGCAGCCAGGGAGTATCTTAGTTTTCCTTCCTGGCCAGGCAGAAATTCGGTGGGTTGCTGAGTCTCTAAAGGAGCAACTGTGCAGCCGCCCTGATGTGATGATATGCCCGTTATACGGTGACCTTGATCTCAACGCTCAGCGTGCTGCCATTAACCCTGCACCCAGCGGCTCCCGAAAGATAGTATTGGCCACGAACATCGCTGAGACCAGCTTGACCATCGAAGGCGTCAGGGTGGTGGTGGACAGTGGCCTTGAGCGAGTGCCGAAGTTCGATCCTCGCGGTGGTATGACCCGACTCGACACGCAGCGTATTTCGAAGGCCAGCGCTACCCAGCGTGCGGGACGGGCAGGGCGATTAGAGCCAGGCGTTTGCTATCGCCTGTGGTCAGAGTCGCAGCATGAGCAAATGGCCAGCTACAGCACCCCAGAGATCTTGCAGGCAGATCTTGCGGCCCTGGCTCTCCAGTTGGCCCGGTGGGGAATGAAGCCAGAAGAAATGGTCTGGCTCGACCAACCTCCAGTAGCTCCCTTCGCCCAAGCCAGAGATCTGCTGAAGCGCCTGGGCGCACTTGACGATGCTGGACAGCTCACACCGCACGGATCAGCCATGAGCGAGCTTCCAGCGCATCCACGGATCGCTCACATGCTCATCAAAGGCAATGCGATGGGGCTGGATGATCTGGCGTGCAACATCGCGGCGCTGCTCGGTGAGAAGGACATCCTCCGTGGAGCCGGTGCTGACCTCCACACCAGGCTGAGTGCCTTGTCAGGCGAGCAACATTCACGTCGTAGTGGTGGTTCCCTTCAGCGGGTGAAGCAGTCTGCTCGGCAGTACCGATCCCTGCTGCGCGGGAAGGCCTCCAGCCCTGTCAGCGAGCCCGATCACCCAAGATGGGTAGGGTGCCTCCTGGCGTTCGCATACCCTGATCGAATTGGCCTGCAGAGGCGTGCAAGTGCATCCGAATACCGTATCTCCAACGGTCGTGCTGCGGTGTTCTCAGAGCCCGATGCTCTCACCAAGCACGAGTGGCTGGTGGTGGCCGACCTGGGTAGCCGGCAAGGGCAACGCGAAGAGCGGATCTACCTGGCAAGTGATCTCGATCCGGCCCTGTTCGATGACGAGTTGGCTGATCTTGTGAGGTCTGTCGACGAGGTCGACTGGGATGAAAGGGAAGGAGTGCTGAAGGCTGAGCGGCAGTTGAGGGTTGGGCAGCTCATCTTGTCGACGAAGGCCCTGCCAATTCTTGATGAGCAAACCCGTTCGCAGGCCTTGGTCAACCTGGTGAGGCGCAAGGGTATCGAGCTCCTGCCGTGGAGCCCTGAGCTACGGCAGTGGCAGGCGCGGGTCGATCTGCTGCGTCAGCTGGATATCCAGAATGGTCAGACAGAGAGCAAATGGCCCGATCTCAGCGATGCCAATCTTCTCGACATCCTCGAAGAGTGGCTCACGCCGTACCTGGGCAAAGTCACGAGGCTCAGCCACTTCAGCCAGCTGGATCTGTCGTCGATAGTCAGAAATCTCCTGCCGTGGCCGCTTCTACAGGAGCTGGAGACCCAGGCGCCTCAGGCGATCCAGGTGCCGTCCGGCTCGAATATCCGCATCGACTATTCGCAGCATCCTCCGATCCTCGCTGTGCGGCTGCAGGAGCTGTTTGGGCTGGCAGAAACCCCTCGCATTGCCCAGGGTAAGCAGCCGTTAATTCTCCATCTTCTGTCGCCGGCTCGTAGGCCCGTACAAGTTACCCAAGACCTCGCCAATTTCTGGCACAGCACCTATGTCGAGGTGAAGAAAGATCTCAAGGGTAGATACCCCAAGCACTATTGGCCCGAAAATCCGTTGGTGGCCGAAGCCACTGCTCGTGCGAAGCCAAGAGGGACGTAGGGGAGTGGGGGTACCCGACAGACTCCTCACGTCCGCTTCTCGTAGCCTCCAGTCCTCGGTATAGAGCAGTTTGTCGCGGTGTAATTGCAATAACATCTTGCTTGGCTGGGCGTGTCCAGGTGGCAGAACCTCCTGTCATCATTGATTGACGTACTTCAGCAGAAGATTGAGTTCCGGTTGGCGATTTCTTACATTCCGCCCATGCATCTGTTTATCGCGATCCCTCAGTCCCTGCGCTGGTACATAGGGCAACGAGCTTCAACAAGCACATGAAGCAGTTGATCGAAACCCGATCCAACTTTCACTTCCTGGAGCACGACATAACTCTGGACTCATTGCTCCTAGCGTCGATGGTTTCCACCCCTGAGCCGATGATTTTTTTCAGCTCTGGGCAGGCAGCGCAGTGACAATGATCAGCACCTTGTTCGAGCAAAAAAAGCCACGTCAGGCTCGTACTGTGACCTAGCGAAATTAGGTCAATTCAAGTTTGCCGATACAGCTGAAACGACTGGGAGCCGTATCGCATGTATCGACTCTTGCCCAGTCCTATTGTCTCAAGGAGACTACTTAGGCACTGTCAGTCTCCTCAACTATCGGCGTAGCCTCCATAAACGGCTCCTGGCGATATAAAAAATCGTCAAGGGCATGAATCATGGCGGTCAGTCGACTTTGTTAGGTGCGCGTGATATAGGTTGGCAATTTTGTTAGTGAGTGTTGGGGAATATAACTTTGAGTGGATCAAGACATCATCATTATCTGTCCCAGTGTTACCTAAAGGGGTTCACTCAAGGCAGTGCTAAAAACTCAAAGCTCACAGTGCTGGACTTAAAAAGCCATGCTAGGTTTGAAACAATCCCAAGAAACGTTGGCGGTATGCGCGATTTCAATCGTATAGAAATTGCTGGCGTAGATCCCGAAATTGTTGAAAAAGCGCAGGCCGATTTTGAGGGTAAAGTAGCAACGGCACTCAAGAAGCTTGATGCGTCTTCTAATTTCTCTGGTGAGACAAAAAATATCATTCTGGAGCTGATTGGTATGTTGGCAATCAAGTCTCCAGAGATGCGAAGGCATTTAGCCGAACCGCAGATCAAGGTTGCGAAACTAATGATGGCTATGAACTTGGAGTCAAAAGAAAGGTGGGAGTCTCAGGTTGCTAAGTTCAAAAAAAGCACAGGCGAGGATCTTCCAGGTGATGCAACTTTCGAAGAGGTGAAAAGTGCATTTGAGCGGGGTGCACTTGAAGTGTCCGTGTCCAAGGAGCACCAGATACAGATGGAGTTGGTTGGGATGCGAGAAATAACTAATCTTCTCCATCAAAGAAATTGGCTTCTATTAAAGCCTGAAGATGAGGCCGGCGAATTTATCACTACTGACAATCCTGTTAGTTTGGCTTTCAATAAGCCAGCATCCTCTACTTTTGTCTCGCCGGGCTTTGGCTTGCCGGATACAATGGTTTATTTTCCGGTGTCAAAGAATTTGGCTTTGGTAGGTGAGTTCGGAGGGGAGGTTGGTGTGCGGGCGGCTGATAAATATTTGGTTGCAACGCTGAACAGCAAGGTGATTGTAAATAGCTATCAGCGCGTTTTCGCATCAAAATGTAATTTTAATTACATAGCAAAGGGCGGTGTCATGCAGCAGGGTAATTCGCTGTTGTAAAAGATCAAGGCCCCCTAAGGCGTTATTCGCTACAGATAATCTGTTCGCAGCAGCTCAGCCGGTGGACGGTGAAAGATCATGGGCGTTCTGGACACCGTGAACGCCCGCTGGGTAGGCAGCACTATGCGCCTAGCCAGTGCGTCTGTTGATCCTCCTTGGCGCATGCGGCGGGAAATGATGAGCCAGAGCTTCATTATGAAGATGAGTGAGCTCTGGACTGCCTTTTGCAAGGGGCAGGGCTGAGAAAGCAGAGGGTTTGCGTCGTCATTTTGTCGCAGTCGTGACATCTTGAGGAAGTTGGAAACGCTGGCAACCCATGATATAGATGGTCAGGCGTTGGGTGGCGATCCGCCATCTGTAGATAAAGCTGAGACCAAGGAATTGGTATGAACAAGTCTGTAGAGCTCGATATCCCACTGGGAACCCTGGTGACCTTCAAATTCACATTTGAAGGCATTGCCGACGAAAAGCCTGTGTCTTACAGCGCATCGGCAACCGCAAAGCTGAGTCCCAATCCAACTGAGGAGCAGATTCAGGAAGAGGTCAACGCTGTGATCGGCAAATTGCTGCAGCAGCAGGCGTCTGAGAATGGCTGGAAGAGCATGGCTGACGGCAAGTGCGAAGTCGAACTCATCGAAAAGAAGCACTTCGGCACCAAGGTTGATGCAACCTTCAAGTGATAGGCTGCGTCCTGCGTGTTGAGTGGCGCTCGACACGCAGAGTGCTTTAGGAGGGGCCCCTTCGTTGGCCATCATCCCAATAGCCTGCCTTCCAGGAGATGGAAAACCCCTGACCATTTCCAACATGATTGGCGATCTCCTACTCACGCCAGTTTCGCATCGCTCGCTCATCGATTCCCTTAGGCTCACGCTTGATTAGCCTGGCCACTGTGTTGATGAACTGACCATTCGTGAAGGTCGCGTCGTCATACGGCGGTTGCTCTGCGGTCTGTCATCACCACTCAGTCCACAACGGCATTCGCTTGGTCGTTCATGACAGGTATTCCAGAGCCGTGGAGGCAGCGCTTCTGGGCGGCGAGAGTGGGATCCACTCGCCTGGCTGCGAGGGGCATACTTCCCCGACGTCGAGAAGTTTGCTCTGGCTTGGCAGAGAGAGCATGAGCACACCGTTCCTGCCGGCATGATAGGTGCTCGAATTGAAGAAAACGATTCTGGTTATGGCCTAGGTAGGAGAGCCGCTGCTACGGCAAGCTCTCCAAGCGATCCTTGACCATCAGTAAGCTGTGGATGAATGGCAACCAGCCACTACGGTGGAAGGGCTTTGCATCGAGGCAGAGCAAACCGTCATCGACTACCAGTTTTGCACAAGGTCGGTATGGACATTGGATCGGTAGCTAATGTTGTTGGCAAGGCAAAGGAATACTAAGCCAACCCTCTTTCAGTCATACGATCCAAAAGCGCTTGAGGATGAATGCGGTAAGTGCCTACCCCGACCCGTTGCGTGAAGTGATCATAGGTTGGGCTACTAACGCCAGTGGTCATCTCGGAATTGGATAGGAAGACGCCTGTGTAGGATTCAGCAACGTCGCTGAAAAACTGGATTACTGCTTGTCTCGTAACAACGAGGCCTTTACCAAGGTGACCGTCGATTACAGCATCCAATACATCGGTACGTAGACTCATGTCGTGTTCCTTCTGTCAGGTAGAGCTGGCAGGGTGAGCTCTAGCTATTTTTGCTGGCCAATGGCTATTCTCTCATCTTTTCTACGGCAAGGAACGCGCATGAAGCTCAATCCACTACACCTCAAGATTGCTGGTTTGCTTGAGGGCAGGCTTTTTCGAATCCCAGAATACCAGCGCGCCTACTCTTGGAAATCTCGCCAGCGTAAAGACCTATTCGGCGACATCGAGGAGGCATTTCGATCTGGTCGGGAGCATTTCATGGCTACTTTGGTCGCGTTGGCCAAGGAGAAAGAAACCCGCCTTATCGGCGTCGACGAGTTCAAGACTGTCGAGTTGGTGGATGGCCAACAACGTGTAACGACCCTCATTATCCTTATGAAGGCGATTGAGAAGGCTCTAGACAACGATAATGTTACGCAAGCCAAGGTGCGACGGGAGCTAGGTGAGCTTCTCGTAAAGGGGGACGACCATTCCCTGATTCTGCTCCAGACAAACCATGACGCAAGTCAGGTTTTCACCAACTACATCCGGAAGGGGGTGGTGGAGGAAGGCTCAGCAAAAACTGCCGCAGATCAGAATTTGGTGGATGCTGCCCGTGACTGCGAGCTCTTTGTGAGCAAATGGTTGGCCCGTGGAGATACGATCTTTGAACTGTTGGTGACCATCAGGAATAAGCTAACGATCATTTACCATGAGATCTCTGAAGAGGCTACGGTTTACCGAGTCTTCGAGGTTCTTAACAGCCGTGGGCTGGATGTCAAATGGATCGATAAGCTTAAAAGCCAGCTGATGGCACTCATTTTCGAGCACGTTGAGGGGGGGACTCGGGATGAGGCGGTGTCTGAGATGCAAGACGTCTGGCGGGGTATCTACCGCTCGCTGGAAGACAGTACACGAATCGGAGATGAAGCTCTCCGCTTCGCAGGCGCATGGGCCTCTGACGCGCGACCAAATCGGATTCCCAGTGAAGCGGACTCGACCGCACTGCTCACCTTGAAGGCGGGCACGCAGTTAAGAACGATTGCAGAGGTTGGTCATGAGCTCGAGGCGGTAGTGCAAGCGAACTTACGCTTGTTCCGAGACCCGCGCCTTCGGGCTGTAACGCGGATTGTGCATGCTCGGTTTGTTGCAGCAGCGATCCTCCTGAGGAAATTCGACAAGAAGACAGAGCAAAAGCTGCTGGGTAAATGGGAGCGCGCAACGTTCAGAATCTACGAGCTGGCGGGCCGGGATAGCCGTCACAAGGTTGGGGAATACATCCGCCTTGGTTATGAAATCTACCGGAGCAACTTGGATAAAGATCAAATTCTCAGTGGACTGGAAAAACTCTCCAAGGGTTATTCGATTGACGAGGTTTTGAACAATATTGATTGGATGAGCAGTTACGAAGGCTGGCAAAATCAGCTCCGCTATGTGCTGAACCGTTATGACGAGCACCTGGCGAAGCTCGCGGGGCAGAGGCTCAATGAGAGTCAGTGGGGCAAGATATGGGAGCAGGATGCCGCTAACTCCATAGAACATATTGCACCACAAAGCAGCGGGGTCGAGTGGGTGCATCACCTCGGGAATTTAACGATGCTGCCACCGGGAACAAACTCTTCACTCAAAGCGAAGCCTCCAGTTGAAAAGATTGACGTCTACCGAAGCTGCGGATTGATTGCAACAATCCACGTCGGCCACCAGCTTCATGAAGCTGGTTCTTGGACAGAAGATATGATTTTAGCTCGGGCAAAAAGCATCGAGGATTTCATCAGGCTTGAATGGGCTGACTAATCACGGTGTAAGTCACGTGAAGCGAATCTTGGAGGTTATCGTTACCTCCATGTGGGCTGCGTAAGCCGGACTGAAAATTGCGGAGATCGATGGAGGCGTAGGATGAAGTGGTTTCCTGCACCTTCGGCTTAAACCTGGTGGGCGCGAACGGCTCCCATGGACTGGACTACATCTTGTTCAAAAGGAAAACCAAGATTGCTGCGCTTGATTGGATCACTAAACCAGTGCCACCGAAGCAGCCCTCCACTTTCTCGCAAAGAAGAGATGCTGTTGTCGTCAGGATGTGTGGTTATTTTTACCAGCGCTGGTTAACAATGCAGTTTCCCGAATTCACATTCGATGAAACTAATGTGCAAGCGGAGCGCGCCGGCCAGGAGGGCCAGAGGCGAGAAGATGGAAGCCCGCCAAAGCCAAAACCGGGCGCAGCCAGGGTTTGGTTCACGACAGCTGCCCCCCGCAGGGGCAAGCCAAAAATTTTGCGGATTCAAAGACTCCCTGAAACCCTCGCCACGCATTGCCTAAACCACCGAAGTCTTCCAATTTTTTCCGATTTCTCTGCGTATTTTCCCGCCCGCTCTACGCATGTCAAGGCGCTTCAGGCGGCACAAGCTTGCAGGCCGGCTTACCGTTCTTGGTGATCACGAACGAGTGCCCCTCCTGCAGAAGCTTCATGGTCCTCCGGAAACGACGGCTCGCCGGGGTCGCGCTGATCACCTGCCTCACTCTCGGAGAACGGAGTTGAGGGTGGCTAGCTCTCCAGCCGACCACCCCTCAGTTAGCTCACATTTCAGGATGGATGTCGTCGAAAAAATTGATGTTCAGTTCGAACTCCAAGGTGCCGAACCTGGCTAGCAGATCAGCCCGCAAGGATCCCTCGGCATACGGCGCAACGTCCACCCAGTAGCTGTAGATCATCCCGTCATCCGAGGTGTTCGGGGTAACTTCCGCATCTGTTAGAAGCTCCGCATCTTCGAGTGATATCTTCAGCTCATTGGCCAGCGCTTGCGCAAGGCTACTGCGAGGGCGGTTCTCCTCGGCTTCAGCGGCCTGCTGCTGCGCCATGTACTCCCATTCATCCCTGCGATCACGATCTGCATCCGTTTCGCTACTGGTGATGGAAACACCGTCGTCACCGAGCGACCAATTGCCGTCGCGGCGAATCAGCTCAACCTCCGCCTGAAGGAAGAAGGCTCTGCCGTGGTAGACCCGCTCAGGATCCTGCTCCCCTTCGTAGGTAAGCGACATACCCAGCTTGAGCACGCCAGTAGCATCCTCATACGTAGCAGACTCCACCTCGTATTCACCGATAGCAAACTCACTGGCGTTGGTCTCGGCCATGGCGCCGGAAAGCATGTGCTCCAGCTCTTGATCCAGCTCGGAGAGAACCTCGTCCTCGTGGATCGCGTCCTTTAAGTCACGCACGCCAAAGGCGGCGAGCATTAGCCGAGGATCCGTGGGGTTTCGCTGAGCGACAACAACGAGCTCGTGGTACTCCTCGAACCCTGCCTGACGCGCAAGGGCTTCTTGTACAGCAGAAAGCTTCATGTCGCGATCACGAGCATGCTGCTTGGCTTGCGATTTGATGATGCTGATAGGGGAAAAATCGGACATAGCAAGTCTCCAAAACCATTCGACGCTTTGGTTACCGATTGCCTGTTCACCGGGCAGCGCCTGGTTAGGGACATGCCGATGTAAAACGAGAGGGTGTATCTACGATGGGCTATTGCTTCGCGAAACAGGCGCCAGGCGACCATCACCGCCTATTTCGATCATAGGTCAGGTAAATCGGCTTCGCAAGAGCCTGCGGGAAGGGCATCGCCAGGTTGGTTTCGCGGGAGGTGTCTTGGAGGGTTGCTCGGGTAACAGGCACGACCGCAAGCGGAGCGCGCCGGCTGGGCCAGGAGACTTGAGGATAAAACCAGACGCAGCCGGGATTTGGTACACGAGAGCCGTCCCCCGGAGGGGCATGGATTGAATGCCTGCTCGCGCTTGCGTACCCTGATCGTATCGCTAAACCACGGCATCCGGGCGGGGCTCAATACCGTCTGAGCAATGGAGGGGCAGCAATGTTCGCTGATGCCGACGCCCTCATGAAGCATGGTTGGCTCGTTGTGGCAGATCTTGGGAGCCGTCAGGGACAGCGCGAGGAGCGCATCTAACCGGCAACTGACCTCGACCCAAGTTTGTTCGAGAGCGTTCTTTCAGATCAGGTCAGCCAGGTTGATGAGCTGGACTGGGATGAGCGCGAGGGCGTACTTCGAGCGGAACGGCAGCGGCGTATTGGTGAGTTGGTTCTTTCCACTATCCCCCTGACCGACCTCTCTGATGAGGCTCGCAGTTTTGCGTTGGTTAACTATGTACGCCGAAAGGGGCTTGAGCTCCTCGCCTGGACGCCTGAGCTGCGGCAGTGGCAGGCGCGTGTAGGGCTTCTACGTAGTCTCGACCTGGCGGCACAGGGCGTCAGCGACTGGCCGGATGTCAGTGACGCGGCGTTGTTGCTGGGTCTTGAAGATTGGCTCTTGCCGTATCTCGCCGGCCTTACACGGTTGAGCCATTTCGCGCGGGTGGATCTGTGTGCTGCATTGAATGCTTTACTGCCATGGCCTTTGCCTAAACAGCTGGACGCTTTGGCGCCTCAGACTTTTCAGGTGCCCTCTGGCTCCAATATCCGGATCGACTACAACGAGCATCCGCCTGTCCTCGCGGTACGGTTGCAGGAGCTTTTTGGATTGTCCGAGACGCCTCGGATTGCAAATGGACGCCAAGTGCTCAAGCTGCATTTGCTCACGCCTGCCAGGCGCCCGGTACAGGTTACTCAGGATCTGGCGAGCTTCTGGAGCACGACCTACGCCGAAGTGAAGAAAGACTTGAAGGGCAGGTACCCGAAGCACTATTGGCCCGAAAATCCCCTGGTGGCAGAGGCCACGGCGCGGGCGAAGCCTCGCGGGACGTAAACTTTCTCGGTATGTGATTTTGTTGGGGTATGTCCACGTTCCGAGGATATTTACCATGCTATTCAGTGTAACCGTCCGAGCAACACATCTTCCTGATGCCATCGGTTAAGGCGATGGTGTCCACCTAAATTTAAGTGGACACCATTTTTAGCCTTTTTAAGCGGACGCCCATGCCACA
>Ga0307408_100002620_pt1 | contig 12528 bp, 15 predicted proteins | sample 322Cmetagenome_FD_202116 | JGI IMG/M metagenome (GOLD analysis project Ga0307408, IMG submission 202116) | Maize rhizosphere microbial communities from greenhouse at UC Davis, California, United States - 322HYB-C-3 | ecosystem: Host-associated > Plants > Roots > Rhizosphere > Soil | place... | reverse complement strand
GGAAAGCTCCCGGCCGCTGGCCACCATGGTTGCCTCCGGTCTTGGCCTGCCGGTCACCATCCTGCTGGCCGACCCCGGGCAGACCGGCGCGCGCGCCACAGCGGAGACGCTGGACCTGCCCACCAGACTGACCATGCAGGCACGCCAGCAGCTCCACACGGAGGTCTACCAGGACATCCTTGGCTACGCCATTGAACAGGCGGTCATTGCACCGCGTGGACCTCTCCGGCGTCTGGGCCGCCCCCTCCGGGACGGCGACAGGCTCACGGTGATGTTTGCGGATCCAGAGGACCGCACGGTGGAAATTGTGTGGCCGTCCCTGGAGGACGTCAACGTCAAGGAAGCCATGGACGCTGTGGTGGCCGCCGACGGTATGCCGGATGTCCCCAAGCTCCCGCTGGTCCGCCTGGCGCTGCAGATCCTCAAGGTGGACAACATCGATGAGCTGATAGATGCCATCACGGATGATGACGGCAACCTCATTGACCAGGGCGTAAGCGCCGGGGATGTGGCGGCCGATGCCTTCCGGGACGGCAAGGACCCAGCCGCCGCCCTGAAATAGCTGTAACCGGGTGACCGAACCAAGTAGGAATCCGGCGAAACGCTGGTTGGCCAAGATGATGACTTAGCCCAACCAGCAGACTTTAGAGGAGGCGCCGTGGCAGTGACCACTGAGACCCTCCGGGTGGTGGAGCGGCTACGGCGCCAGCTCACCGCCATGACCGACGCCCAGACCAACGCCCTCACCCGGGCGTGGGTTGAGGCGTGGGACGTGCTCCTGCCGGAGTTTGAGCTGGCCCTCACTGAGCTGCTGACCAACGCCGGGGACACCATCCCCCGGGGCGTGGTGGCGCGCAACGCCAGGCTCAGCAAGGCACTGCAGGCAGCACGGGCCATGCTGGATGAACTGGCCCCGGCATCCCGGGACATCATCTCCGCCGACGTCCAGCAAGCGGTGTTCGACGCCGTGGACGGCCACGCCCTGGTCATCCAGTCCCAGCTCCCGCCCAACGTGGCGGGCGTGACGGTGGACTTCAACCGGGTATCTGCCGACGCCATGGCCGCCATGGTGGAGCGGACCACCCAGCAGATCCACGCCAGCACCAAGCCCCTGCCGGCGGACATCGTCCGGCAGATGAAGCGTGACCTGGTCCGGGGCATAGTGGTGGGGGACAACCCCCGCAAGACCGCCGCCCGGATGGTCAAGCAGGCGGAGGGACGCTTCAACGGCGGCCTCACCCGGGCGCTGGTCATCTCCCGCACGGAGACACTGGACGCCCACCGGGCCGCCACCAAGGCGTCCGAGAAGGCCAACAAGGACATCCTGGCGGAGTGGGAATGGCATGCCAGGCTGGACGCCCGGACCTGCCCCTCCTGCCTGGTCCAGCACGGATCCCGCCACCCGCTCAATGAGCACGGCCCGCTGGACCACCAGCAGGGACGCTGTGCACGGGTCTCCATTACCAAGAGCTGGAAAGAGCTTGGCTTTGACATTGAGGAACCCAAGAGCCTCACCCCGGACGCGCGGGAATGGTTCGACGGCCTCACCCCTGAGACCCAGGCAGAGATTCTGGGCCCCGCCAAGCTCAAACTCCTGCAGGACGGCGACATCACGTGGGAGCAGCTCAGCACCCGCCGGCAGACCGACGGATGGCGGGACAGCTACGGAGTTACCCCGCTCAAGAACCTAACCGGAGGATGACCATGAGCCAGACCCCCAGCGTGGGCCGCATTGTCCACTATCACAGCTATGGCACTCCCGGCGGGGAGTACCTCCCGGAAGCCCGGGCGGCCATCATCACGGAGGTTCAACCCGGGGCGGAACCGGGAGATGGCCCTCTGGTCGGCCTTGCGGTCCTGAACCCCACCGGGGTGTTTTTCAACCAGTTTGTCCGGTTCTCAGAGGAACCCAAGCCCGGTCATTGGACCTGGCCACCCCGAGTCTAGAGGAGGCACCATGCCGACGATTATCAAGGAAGCCGCTGGCGTTGGTGCACTCACCGGCACCCGCCAGGAAATTACCATCATCACCCCCGGGTGGGGATCCAGTGGCTACTACAGTGCGGAAGTGCTGGAGGCAGCCGCCAAGGACAAGGTGTTCCCCAAGGGCACCCAGATGCACATTGACCACATGACGGAGCAAGCCAGGTTCGACTCCCCCGCGGGAAGCGTGGCCACTCTGGCAGCCGCCCTGCAGGAGGACGCCCGTTGGGATCCCAACTGGGTGGACCCGGACACCGGGATCAAGGGACGCCTGGTGGCTGAGAACCGCGTCTTTGGCCACTGGAAGGAACCGCTGGCGGAAATGAAGGACGCCATCGGGGTCTCCATCGCCGCCGCCGCTGAGACCTCCATGGGTGAGGCGGAAGGCCGTAAGGGCCGGATCATTGAGGCCCTGGTCCCCGACATCCTCAACCGCGTGGATTACGTCACCGTGGCCGGCCGGGGCGGGCGTATCTCGGAAGTGCTGGAAAGCGCCCGGGTGAAGGAAGCCCGCAACATCGGCCAGTGGCTTGAGGCCCGGATGCACGGCATGTTTACCAACCTCTCCGATGAGTTCTACGGGGAGGGCCGCCTCACCCGTGAGGAACGTAAAACACTCTCCGCCGCACTGGGCCAGGCGCTGACCAGCTTCACCGCCACGGTTGAGGCCGAAGCACCCCAGCTCTTTGAGCGGGACCTGTGGGAGGACCCCACGCCCACCACAACGGAGGAATCCGTTGCACCAAGTTCCCCGCCGGACCCGGCTGGGGTTACCGAAGGAAAGGAGGCCGCCGTGCCTACCATTCAGATTGAGGAAGCGGAACACCGCAACCTCGTCGAGCAGTCCAGCCGGGCCACCGCGCTGGAAGCCGACGTCAGCAAGGCGGAGGAGCGGGCCAACACCGCTGAGTCCGCCCTCAAGGAATCCAACGACACTGCTGCCGCCACTCTGGTGGAAGCAGCCCTCAAGGCCGTTGGCCTGAACGCCCCCAAGACCGCGGCGCGCCTCTCCCAGGGCTACCCCGTGAAGGAAAACGGCGCCCTGGACGCCGACGCCCTGGCAGAAGCAGTGGCTGAGTCCATTGCGGAACTGCAGGTCTCCGGTGGCGCTGGCTCCGTCCACGGTGCCGGTCACACCCAGGAATCCACCGCGCCGACGGTGACCCTTGAATCCGCCCGTGAGGCGATTCTTGCCAGCGCCGGCTACACCCCGAAGGGAGCCTAACCATGGCTAAGAACATGCGCCTTCCCGAAGCGCTCCACATCGAACTGCCGGTTCCCTCCGGCACCGTCTCCGGTGACCTGGTCTCCGTTGGCGCTTGGCGTGGTGTCGCCCAGACCGACCGGGACGCCCGCGGCAACGCCACCGTCTGGATCAACGGCAGCACGTTGCAGACCGTCTCCGGGGCTGTCGCCACGGTCGGCCTGCCCATCTACATCACGGGCACGGGCACCAGCCTGCGCGCCCAGGCCGCGACGGCAACCGCCACCGGCAACACGCTGATCGGTTACGCACTGGGCACCAAGGCAGCAGCCGACGGCCCGTTGGAAATCGGTCTGCTCAACGGACCGGCACAGGTCTAGGAGGAGACACAAAATGACCATTCTCAACACTGAGGAACTCCTGGCCGCGGAGGCTTGGGAGAAGCGGAACACCCCGTCCGCTGAATACCTGGCCAAGGCCGTTGAGGCCAGCAAGCTGTTCAACGAGGGCCTCTCCGGGCGCAACCCGTTCAAGCAGGCCATGCTCAAGGAAGCCCTGACCCGGGCAGACTTCAACCTGTACCTGGGCAAGGCGTTCGACGTCCAGATGCTGGCTGAATACGAGGACATCACCCCGGAGTGGCAGAAGATCGCCACCCCCACCACGGTGAAGGACTTCAAGCCCAAGACCTTCAAGGATCTGTTCGGCGGCCGTGGTGCTCTTGACCGCGTTGCGGAAGGTGCGGAGTACAAGGAACGGAACAAGGACGCGGCAGAGTACGAACTGTCCGCTGAGAAGTTCGGTAACACGTTCAAGCTCACTTTCGAGCTCATCAAGAACGATGAGCTGGGCGGCCTTGCTTCCCTCCCGTCCGACCTGGCACAGGGTGCCGTGGAGACGGAGGACAAGGCAGCTTTTGAGGCTTTCGTCTCCGCCTCCGGCCCGAACACGGCGTTCTTCAAGACCGCCAACGGCAACGCCCCGACGGCTCTCCCCTTCACCCGGGAGAACATCCAGGCGGCCTACATCTCCATGAGCAAGCGCAAGGACAAGAACGGAAACCCCATCCGCCTTGGCTCCGCCCGCCTGCTCATCGTGGTGCCCAACGCTCTCCTCTTTGAGGCTGAGCAGATTGTCAACGCGCCGACCATTCCGGATCCGGCCGGTGGCGCTGGCACCATCCCCAACCCGCTGGCGGGCAAGTTCCGCGTGGTGGTCTCGGATTACCTCACGGTGGTGAACACCTCCGCCAAGGCAGATGCAACCTGGTACATCCTCCCGGATCCCCAGTCTGCACGTCCGGCGCTGGTTGTCGCCAAGATGCGTGGTGAGGAAAACCCGGACATCCGCGTCAAGGCTGACACCGGCAGCCGTCTGGGCGGTGGCTCCATTGCTCCCGAAGAGGGCAGCTTCAATGACGACACCATCACCTACCGCGGGCGCCACATCGTTGGTGCCGGCACGCTGGACCCGCTGTACACCTACGTGTCCACCGGCTCCTAGCCCCACAACGCCCTGCACCCGGTCGCCCCGGGTGCAGGGCACCAGACTTTTAGGAGGGCCCCATGGCTGACTACACCACACCGCTGGGCCAGGTGCGCCTCCTCACGGCAGACCTGGACGAGACCGCCCCGCTTCTCAATGATGAGATCCTCACCGGTTACCTTGGACTGCACAACCAGAACGCCTACCGGGCCGCCGCCGACGCGCTGGACGCCATGGCCACCTCTGAGGTGCTGCTGGCCCGCAAGATCCGTTCTCAGGATCTGAGCACGGACGGTCCGGCTGTAGCTGCCGAACTCCGGAAGCAGGCCTCCTACCTCCGGGGCAAGGCTGATCTGGATGACCAGGCGGCGGACTCCGGATTCTTTGAAATCGTCCCGCTGTACTCCACGGAGTATCCGGAAGCCGCTGAACGGTGGCTCCCGTGAGTCCGCTTCCCGGCTGGCAGGTCATCCCGCCCCGCTGGTCGGAGCACCACCGCCCCACGGCGGAGAGCGCCTTCACCGCTGAGGTGGCGTTCTACCACCAGGGAACCCCGGAGCCGTGGCCCATCCCGGACGGGTGGACCCCTGAGCCTGCCTTCTACACCACAGAGGCCCGGATCCAGCAGCTCAACCGCGCCGGCGTCACCTCCGTGGCAGACCAGCCCACCAACCTGCATGACTACCTGGTGGCCATCCCGGTAAGCGCTCCGGAGATTGCCCCCGGGGAGGGCGGGGACTTCTGCATTGTCCTCTCCGCCAAGGACCCGCTCCTGGTCGGCCGCCGTCTGGACGTCCGGGACATCCTGCACGGGTCTGAGGTGTGGCAGCGGGACCTGGTCTGCACTGACAACCTCACCCAGAACAGGACTCCCTGATGTTCTCCATGGACCCCAGCGAGATAAACCGCCTGGCCCACAGCTTTGAGCAGACCGCCGCCAACGTCGGCCCCGCCGCCCAGCAGGTGGTCCGCAAGACCGCGCTGGACATTGAGGCCGACGCCAAGAGGTTTGCCCCGGTGGACACCGGCAACCTCCGGGACAGCATCGGCCACAGTGACCTCCGGAACGTCGGCCAGTCCGGCGCGCTGGAGGCCCGTGTCGGACCGACCGCCAACTATGGCCACTACGTGGAGTTCGGAACGTCCCGGAAGGGACCGGCGGCCTACATGGGCCCCGCGCTGGACCGGCACTCCGGACCCTTTGAGCAAGCCATGATCCAACTGGCGGAGAGGGCAGCTAATGGCGGCACCTAGCCCGGCGTTCCTCTTTGCCCGGGTCCAAGGGCAGATCCAGGGACTGGCCCACCTGTACCCCGGGAACGTGTTCGATACCCACGTACCGGACGTCCTGCCCAAGGACGCCATGGGGTTCATCCGGCCCTACGTCGTGATGTTCGCCGGCACCACCTTGGACCTCCCCGGGGAGCGGAGCCTGACCCAGCTCCCGGACCTGGACGTGGCGGACTTCCGGTTCCAGACAAACTGTGCAGGCCCCACCGGGCAGCACGCGCGGGAACTGGCCTACCAGGTAACGCTGGCGCTCTCAGGTCTCGCTATCGGGGCGGGCTTCATCAAGCCGGACCCCGACGCCTTCCGTACGGAAGTGCTCAAGGATGACCAGGTCACCCCGGCCCGGTTCTACATGCCACTGATGTGGCGACTAACTACCACCTAGAGGAGGCCACTATGGCAACCCCAGCACGGGTGACTGAGCCTGCCACGTCGGAAGTCGTGGAGGTTCTGGACCCCGCAATCCCGGAGGACACCGGCCGCCAGTATGACCCGCGAAAGCTGGTCTACGTGTACGACAAGTCCACAGGGGAGAAGCAGCCCAACCCGGTCCCGGAGACCTGGCTGGACGGCAGGTTCCCCAACCTCACTGAAACGCCTTCCAAGAAAGCAGGTAAGTAACCATGGCTGTACTCGGCCCCAAGATGCTCACGGACGCCAACCGGCGTCTGGCGTGGGTTCCCACCATTGCGAACTACCACGCCCCCACCGTTGCGGAAATCACCGCCGGCAAGGATCTGTCCTGCCTCATCACGGCGGCGGACTTCTCGCTGGGCGCCACCGGTGACGACGCCATCAACGATCCAGCCTACTGCGCCAGCTCCAACAGCACGGCACCGGGCCGGACCAACTATGAAGCGGCCATGAATTTCTTCCGCTTCAAGAACGAGGTGGACGACGCGGCATGGACCACGTTTACCCAGAAGGGCCTCAACGGCTACCTGGTGGAACGTATCGGCCAGATTGCCGACGGCGAGAAGGCCCACGAAATCGCATGGGCCGCTGCCGATGAGGTCCGCGTGTTCCAGGTCATCACCGGCACCCCCCAGGTGCTGGCACCGTCCGGTGCCGGATACGAAAAGTTCCGTGAGGTCTTTTCCGTCCAGGACCTGGTGGACGAGCGCGCCGTAATCGCCGCCGGCTAGTTAGACAACCGGGGCGGGGAGTTTTCCAAGGTCTCCCCGCCCCGGTGCTTTACCCCAACCTTGGCCCACTGACATTCAAAACCTTGGAGGGTTTGACATGACCGAATTTCCCGTAGCTTCCCCGACGCCGGACGCCCCGCTGGACATTGACACCTGGCTGGACGGTGCACACCGCACCACCCGCTCTGTGAAGCTGTACGCCCGGGCCGACCTGCTGGCCGACATCGACAGCCTGGAGGCCAAGCTCCGCTCCGTGCAGGAGGTCCCGGAGGAGGACCGCTCCTACGCGGATGCAGATGAGGCCTCCCAGATCCGCGCCGACATCGACAAGCTGTATGTCCAGATGGACGCCTCCGCAATGGAGTTCCGCGTCACCTCCCTGGAGGACACCAAGTACAGCGAAATCGTGGAGCAGGTCAAAAAGGACTTGAAGGATGAGGCCGACGCCGCCGCCGCCAAGGCCCGCGCCGAAGCACGCGAGAAGTGCGCCCGGCTGGAAATCAAGGCCGTAAATGACATCAACTCCCTGATCCGTCCGGCGGCCAACGCGGCAGCGGAGGCGGTCATTGAGCGAGAGGTCTCCATCCGCACCATTGCGGCGGCCGTCGTTGAGCCGGCCATGAGCGTGGACCAGGTCCGGAAGCTGTACTCCATCCTTGGAGACAGCCAGGTGGCCCTGCTGTCTCAGGCTTACACCCGGGCAGCCATTGAGGCTCCCCAGGTAACCGTCCCAAAATCGTAGAGGCCCTGACTGATCCGCGCTGGGGGCACATCCTGCTGGAGGCGCGGGCAGCCAGGGACTGGAAGGTCCCCCAGACCGTCCTCCGTGGACGCAAGGATGATGGCACCTGGTCCTATCAGGACCGGGTGATGGCATTGGCCTTGCGGGCGTATGAGGACGGTCTGTGCCCCGGGTGCGGACTGCATAGCTCCGTCACCCGGGGAGACCACAACGTGGGGCGGCATGAGGTCTCAGAGGACATCTGCCATGGATGTGAACCCATCCAGGCCTTCCAGCAAGACGACAAAAAGGACCGCTACCCCGGCCAGAAGGTAGGGGCGCGGCAGCGTGCCGACTGGGACTAACCCGGTCGGCCTCTTCCGTGAAACAGGGTGTTTCACGTGAAACACCCATAGGAGGTCCCCGTGGCTGAACGTTCAGTAGTGGTCCGTATCCGGGCCGAAATCGGGGACTTCCGCCGGCAGATGGCGGAGGCCACCCGGGCCACGGAGGAGCTGGGGCGGTCCACAGAGAACACCTCCCGCCAGGCCTCCACGTCCCTGGGCCGTATGGTCCAGTCCGCCCACCGGAACCGGGACGCATGGGAAACCGCCGGATCCGGAATGCTCAAGTTCGGCGCGGTGGTCGGGGTGGGCGTCGGCCTGGCCATCAAGGCCTACGCTGAGTTCGATAAGCAAATGTCCAAGGTCCGGGCCGCCACCCACGCCGGGGCCACGGACATGAACCTCCTCCGGGAGGCCGCCATCAAGGCCGGTGCGGACACGTCGTTCTCCGCCAAGGAAGCGGCACAGGGCATCGAGGAACTGGCCAAGGCCGGTGTCTCCGTCAAGGACATCATCAACGGTGGTCTGGACGGCGCGCTGTCGCTGGCCGCTGCTGGCGGACTTGAAGTGGCGGAAGCCGCTGAGCTCTCCGCCACCGCGCTGACCGTGTTTGGCCTCAAGGGTGACAAGATGTCCCACGTGGCCGACCTGATGGCGGCCGGCGCGGGCAAGGCCCAAGGCTCCGTCCAAGACCTTGGCCAGGCGCTGAACCAGTCCGCCCTGGTGGCCGACTCCATGGGCTACTCCATCGAGGAGACCTCCGGCGCGCTGGCAGCTTTCGCCAGTGCAGGCCTGCTGGGATCCGACGCGGGAACCAGCTTCAAGACCATGCTGGGCGCACTGACCCCCAACAGCAAGGCCGCCGCCGAAAAGATGGCGGAGCTGGGATTCAGCGCCACCAATGCAGACGGCAGCTTCAAGTCCCTGGATGAAATCGCCGGGATCCTGCAGTCCTCCATGTCCAACCTTGGGGACGCTGAGCGCGCCGCCGCCATGGAAATCATCTTTGGCAGTGACGCGGTCCGTGCCGCCAACGTCCTGTATGAGCAGGGCGCGGATGGCATTGCTGAGTGGACCCGCAAGGTCAACGAAGCAGGTTACGCAGCAATCACCGCCGGTATACAGCAGGACAACCTGGCCGGTGACTTTGAGAAGCTGACCGGCTCCCTGGACTCCGTGTTCCTCAAGTCCGGCAGCGGTGCCAACGACTTCCTCCGGGGAGCCATCCAAGGCGCTGAGCAGTTTGTGGACGCCATTGGGGATATTCCCGGGCCGGTCCTCTCCACCATTGCGGTGGTGGCCGGACTGACCGCCGGAGCCGCCCTGGTCGGAGGGGCCTTCCTCACGATGGCCCCCCGGGTGCTGGACGGGGTGGCCGCCTTCCGGCAGCTCGACACCCGGGCAGACGGAACCTCCCGCGGGCTGGGCAAGATCGCCAAGGCCGCCACTATCGCCGGCGCCGCTCTGGTCGGTCTGCAGGTGGCAGGCCAGGTGGCCAACGCCCTGAACGGCCCCACGCGGTCCTTTGAGGAGATGGCCAACAAGATCCTTGAAGCCAACCAGGCGGGGGACAAGTTCGGTGAGACCTTCAACGGGGACTTCCTCAAGAACGTTGGCGGGGTCTCCAACCTCACGGAACTGTTCGACGCCTCTGATGAGGACAACGTCGTTGGCTTCCTGAACAACACCGCCAAGGCCTGGCTGGGGTTTGACTCCACCATGCACCGGGCCACGGACACCATTGGCAAGGCTGATGAAGTCATTGCCTCCATGGTCAAGAACGGCAACCCGGACGCGGCGGCAGAGACGTTCAAGCGCTTTGCCAAGGCGTCGGAGGACGCCGGCCTCTCTCAGGAGAAGCTCTTTGACCGCTTCCCTGAGTACCGGGATTCCCTGCTGGAGCAGGCCCGGGTGCTGGGTGAGCACGTCGATGACCAGGAGCTTTACGCCTGGGCCATGGGTGAGGTTCCGCCCAAGATTGAGGCTGCTTCCGCCGCACAGGAGCAGAACGCGGTGGCAGCGGAGGCACAGGCCACGGCTACGGCCGCCGTCTCAGAGCAACTGGCGGAGCTTGGCGTCAACGCGGATGGCACCATTGCCAGCTTGGAGAAGTTCACGACGGCCCTCTTCAACGCGGGCCTCATCCAGTTGGATGCCAGGTCCGCCACGGCAGCCCATGAGGCGGCGCTGGACGCCACCCGGGGAGCTGTGGAGGAAGCCACCGACGCGCTGGCCAAGCAGTATGAACTGGAGGGCATGTCCACGGAGGCAGCACGCGCCCAGGCAGAGGCCCAGATGGGCGTTGGAGCTGCTCTCAAAAAGAACAAGTCCGACTTTGACCTGTCCAATGCCGCCGGCCGCGCGCTCAACGAGTCATTCCAGAACGTGGCGTCCACCGGCATGGCGGCCATTGAGGCCAAGGCCAAGGCGGGCATGGGCCAGAAGGAACTCCAGTCCAACCTGGTCACCACGTTTAATAACCTGAAACAGACCGCCATTGACATGGGTATCAGCGCCACGGCGGCGGACGGTCTGGCCCGCAAGGTGATGGGTATTCCGCCCAAGGCCAACGTGGAGTCCTGGATGTCCGACGCCGCCAAGCGGATGGCGGAGGACACCAAGTCCGCTCTGGACAACATCCCCAAGGAAACCAACATCTCTGTCAACACCACCCGGACGGAGACCACCATCCAGAGGGTTATCACAGACCTGATGGAGGCCGGCGGGAAAGAGCGGACGGGTGAGGGCACCGTCCTGGCTCCCCGCAAAAAGGCAACCGGTGGCGCCATCGAGGGTCCCGGCACGGGAACCTCCGATGAAATTCCGGCCATGCTCTCCAACGGTGAGCACGTGCTTACCGCTGCAGAGGTGCAGAAGGCTGGCGGGCAGGCAGCAATCTACCGGTTCCGCCAGGCGCTTATGGCCGGTGAGCTGCCCAAGTTCGCCTCCGGTGGTGCGGTGTTTGCCCGGAACGCAATCTCCGGGAAGCGCCTCACGGCGGCCGACGTGGCCCGGATCAATAAAGAGTGGCAGGACATCCGGTATGACATGTGGCTGGCCAACACCCGCGGTGACGGTTACGCCACGGCCAAGCAGTCCCCCACCACCTACGCCGACAAGATCCGGGGCATTGCCAACTCCGGCACCTGGTCGGGGGTGGAGGGTCGCCTGCTCAAGGTGGCCAACGACGGGGAGGCCCAGCTCCGGGTCCTGCACCGCCGGGCCGACCGGCTGAGCTCAAGCATTGATGCCACCCAGAAGCGTCTGGACGACATCAACGCCGACCGCTCCGCCGTCCGGGAGAAGCTGGCCGGGGAGTTCTCGCTCTCCGACGCTGTGAAGCAAGCCAGCTTCTACGGCAAGGGCACCGTAAAGGGTGTCCAGCAGCAGGCCAGCGCCACTCTGGCACGGATCCAGAAGTTTGCAGGCAAGCTCAACGCCCTGCAGAAGATGGGTTACATCGGCGCGGTGGTGCAGGAAATTGCTGAGATGGGCAGTGAGGAAGGCACCAAGGCGGCAGACATCCTGCTGGCCGGGAGCCGGGCCGAAGTGAACCAGCTCAACAGCACCTACCGCGCCATCGATAAGGCGGGGGACGCGGCTGGCATCTACGTGACCAACGCCATGTACAAGGGCGGGGTCAACGCGGCGGCCGGTCTGTTGAAGGGCCTGCAGTCCCAGGAAAAGGCCATTGAGAAGCAGATGCTCCGCATTGGCCTGGGCATGGAGACGGCACTCAAGCGGGCGCTGGGGATCCGGTCCCCTTCCCGCAAGGCCATGGCCATTGCCCAGAATGTCACCGGCACGCTGAGGGACAACCTGAAAGCGGGCCAGGCCGACATTGAGGCTCAGGCCAAGGAACTGGGGCTTGCCATGCTTCCCCCGGTTCCGTCCAAGTCCCTGGCCGGGGGCTACGGAGCTGCTATGTCCCTCCCGGCCCGGGAGTACGGCATGGCCGCTCCGGGGGTCTCCGCACCAGCGGGACCCGTAACGCACAACTGGTACATAACCGAAACGTCCAGCCCGGTGGTAACCGCCCATGAGGTGGCCCGCCGCCAACAGTCGCTGAACGTCTAATACAGAGGAGCTGGGATGCCTTATCCAAGTCCGGTAACGTATCCCAGCCCCGACCAGTACCCCGGTTTCCGGGACGGGTCCGCTGGACGGCAGGTGGCACTGGGCCCTGACCTGGTGCTGGGTGCCACGGATCCCGACGGGGTCCGCTGGACGGTCAACACCATTGACGGGTGGGCCGGGTCCCCGGGCAGCACGCTGCAGCTCACACAGCGCGCCCGGGGCACGGCGCCACCGGTTCGGAACCCTTCCTGCAGGCGCGGGTGATGACCATATCCGGTC
>Ga0307408_100002619_pt1 | contig 12528 bp, 11 predicted proteins | sample 322Cmetagenome_FD_202116 | JGI IMG/M metagenome (GOLD analysis project Ga0307408, IMG submission 202116) | Maize rhizosphere microbial communities from greenhouse at UC Davis, California, United States - 322HYB-C-3 | ecosystem: Host-associated > Plants > Roots > Rhizosphere > Soil | place... | reverse complement strand
TCACGCGGATTGCTTCCCGCGCCACGTCCGGCTTCGATGTTCGTCAAACTTTTTGGGGAACAACGATTTGGCGGAGGAAGCGGAAACAGCCGGATCCGGGTTTGCATTGACGCTGGCGCTCGTGACGCGAGGATGTCAGACCCGTTAGGCAGTATCCGGCCGCTTCCGCCACATCCGCTTCATCGGTGTTCCCCGACAAGGCTTGGCAGACATCGAAGCCGGTCCGCCACGGCTGATCGTCCTCATTCCTTCACCATGGCGCAAGGTATGAGGACTACGTTCGGCATTATGGCAGACGGACCACCGCTCACCAGCAACGCGACCGACGTCGCCGAGGCGATTGAACACCCATCGCGACTGGCGCGATTCGTTGCCGCGCGACTCGATCCCAAGGCGTACCTCGGGCTGCATGTGACCGTGCGCCTGGGCATCGCGGCACTCGCGCTCTCGCTCTTCGGTGCCGTGCTCGAGGAAGTGCTCGACAATGCGACCGTCGTGCGGCTCGACGTGGCGACTCTGAACTGGATGGCCGCCCACACGAGCCCCATCGGCCTTCGGATCTCTACCTTCATCACCCACCTCGGCGACATACCGGTGATTCCGACGATCGCCGTGGCGGGCGCCTGGGTGCTGTGGCGCCAGCGGCATCGACTGGTGTTCGTCTGTTGGCTGTCGGCGTACTTCGGTGGCGTGCTCGTGAACCGGCTGCTGAAGCTGCTGATTCACCGTTCCCGCCCGATACGAGTGGTGCACGAGAGCACGTTCAGCTTCCCGAGCGGCCACACGATGGCAGCCACGATCGGCTATGGGATGCTTGCGTACGTGATGGCGACGTACTGGCATCCGCCGGGGATCAAGCGCCGCTTCCTGTATCTGGCCGCGGCCGTGCTCGCGCTTGCCGTCGGTGTGAGTCGCATCTACCTCGGCATGCACTTTCCGAGCGATGTGATCGGCGGATTCGCCGCGGGAACCGCGTGGCTCGCCATCTGCGTGACCGGTACGCGGATCGCGCGTGAGACGCCCGCCGCGACACCGGGCGCGCAGGACGAGGAGCGCGCCGGTGGCGCCTAACGTCTAGTCCTACCCTGTTCCAGGAGCCAGCCCACCGCGCGATGCGTTTCGAAGGCGGCCATTGTCAGCCCCTTGAGCGAGTGGCCGGCCAGGAGCACGGAGAACCGCTCGATCCGGTCACCGCCGGCGGCCATCAGCGCTGGATCGGCACGCGTGAGCTTGTCTTTCGTGCCGCGGATGACCGCGATGCGCTCGTCGCCTGGAACCTCGCCGATCGCGTCCGCCACTGCGAAGCTCCCGGGTTCGGTTGGCTCGGGTCCGTTCATGATGTCGCTCACCGAGACGCGGAGATGGCTTCGCGAGCCCGGTGACATCGCGAGCACGCCCGCGACCCCGGGCTCGCAGGTATGGGCCGCAGTCCAGATCGCGATCTCGGCACCGAGCGAGTGGCCGGCAACGATGAGCGGCACGGAGTCGGCTCCGAGCTCGTGGCGCGATCGGGCGATGATGGGCTCGATGGCGGCGATGAACGCACTGTCGCGGGTCGGGCTGCGGTCCGGAAGACTGCGGAGGAGCGGGCGCATGTCGAAGCCCGCCACGGCGTATTGCGATTGCGCAAGCGACGCGGCGAGCTGCCGATGCGGGTGCCAGAAGCCGATGTCGTTGCCGAAGAAGAAAATCATGGCGCGCGGCGGACGCGTCGTGTCCGCGGCGCCATAGAGGAAGACCGGCTGTGCGCGGAGCAGCGGGTCCCGCGCGGCCCACGTGGGCCGGTCGCCGCCCCCGCATCCGGAGGCCGCGAGCACACCCAGTGTGGCGAGATAGTTTCTCTTGATCTGACCCAACACAGTGCACCCGCGTAGCGTACTTGACCTGAGCCTGCCTGATGGCTCGAAGTTAGTGGTCCCAAGCTGTCGCCAGCATGACGATTGGGCCTCCGCAGAATCATCCCCATCGTGCCGCTTACCCGTTGCCTAACAGGATTTTCATGCGAGCGAACTCCCCGATGACCGCAACCGTCGCGGCCTGGTCCCTCGTCGCCGCCCTTGGCACGCCGGCCTTGGGCCAGGGCGGTGCACCGACCCCGGCGCCGGATACGGCGAACGACGCCATTCGCACCATGGTCGGCCGCCTCGACCTCGAGAAATACAAGGCGACGATCAAGGGGCTCACGCAGTTCGGCGATCGGCGCCAGGGAACCAAGCGCAATCGCGATGCCGTGGACTGGATCGAGGTACAGCTCAAGAGCTATGGCTGCACGAACACGGAGCGGATCACCTACACGTACCAGCCGCCCGCTCCACCAGCGCAGCCGCTGGACAGCGCGGCGATCGCGGCGCGCCGCGCGGCGGCAGCTCGCAGCACGCAGGCGCAGGGTGGCGGACGCATTCGCGGCAATCGTGCTCCCACCGGAGTGAACACCGATTCGCTCAAGCAGCCCGACTCCAGAATCCGCGCCATCGACGCGGAGCCCACGACGCCTGGGGAGCGGCAGGAAGTGTACTGCACGAAGGTCGGTGCGACGCGCCCGGACGAGATGTACATCGTCGTCGGCCACATGGACGGTCACGGTTGGAATGAGGCCGCGAACGACGACGGCTCGGGAACGGCGATCGTCATGGAGCTCGCGCGCATCTTCTCGAGCCCGGAGGTACAGACCGAGCGCTCGATCCGTTTCATCCTGTGGAACAACGAGGAGACCGGATTGAACGGCGCGAGAGCGTACGTGGCGCAGCGTCAGGCGCTGCAGGGGAAGGAATCGCCAGCCGGATCGAAGAAGTACCCGGAGCCGAAGTGGCTCGGCATGATCCAGCACGACATGATGATGTGGGATCATGGCATGCCGCGCGCCGATGGGACGGTGAGCTCCGAGCAGCGTCCAGAGGCCGACGTGAACATCGAGTTCCAGTCGAGCTCGAAGATGTCGGAGGGCGCGCAGAAGCTCGCGTGGGCTTTCCATCGGGCGAACGAGCTGTACGCGACGGACTATCCGGCGCAGGTCGGGCCGCACATGACGAACACGGACAGTGCGCCGTTCCAGGACATCATTCCGGCCATCAGCCTGCGGGAGAACGAACGTGGCCGCGAGATCGGCGCCGGCTGGGATCCCAACTGGCACCAGCCGACCGACGTATACACGACGTACAGCGACAAGGACTTCAGGCTCGGTCTGAACGCGGCGCAGACGACACTCGGCGCGATTGCGCAGCTGACGGGGGCAACGCTCAAGAAATAGGCGGATCAAAGGGGTCAGAGTCCGTTTGAATTCGAGATCTCGACTTGTCGAGATGCGTCAATTCAAACGACTCTGACCCCTTTGATCCTCAATACAAGCCCAGCCCGATCCCGATCGCGCCGAGCCGGTAGTCCTGGCGGTCGAGGTTCCATGCGAGGCCGCCGCGCGCCGAAAGGACGGCCGCGATTCGGTGGGCTGGTGGACTGACAAGCTCCAGCCGCGCCTGGCCGCCTAACGCGCTTCCGCCCCCATCCGCCCGGAAATGTGTCGGACCGACGAGAAGTCGCGCTGCCCCAAACCGCCCTCGTTTCTCGGCGCCGGCGAGGATCCCGAGGGTGTAGACTTTCGGGAAATCCGGGACGCAATCGATCCCCGGCAGGTTGAGGCACGCCACATCGCTCCCGTTGCTTCCCTGCACGCCGACGCCGATTCCGAACACGAGGTGCAATCCGGGTTGGCGCGGCCGCGACGAGAGCAGCCCGTCCAGCGCGGGGCCGTCACGATTCTGCCGAGCGCCCCCGCCCTGGCCGTAGCTCCGACCGTAGGTGGCTTCGAACGACGTCAACCTGGCGCTCTCCTGGGCGGTCACGCACGCAGGCAATACGGCGCCCGCGCAGAAAGCGGCGAGCAGGACAGCTGACGTGGCCACTAACGCGCCGCGATCGTGACCGGCTGTTCCCGGACGGTCGGTGGGGGAACCCGCAGCCATTGTGGGCGGCCAACCGCGGTCGCGCGGAGCATCGCAGTTCCTGCCTCGAACCCGTCGAGCATCGCCGGCGTGAGCGCGACGACCACTGACCCGTGCTGTGGCCGTGGGTCGAACACCGGCTCATGATTCCGTGGCAGATACACCTCGCCAAGCATTGTGACGCGCCCACCTTGCACCAGCTCGATCCGCGCGTCGGACTCGACCCGGGCCCAGCTCACGAGATTGGACCGCACCACCACGCCTGGCGCCAATGTACCGCTCGTGGTGGTCAGCGTGAGCTCCTTGATCTGCACCCACGCGCGGTAGCTGGAAAGGGCCCCGATTGGCAGCTGCAGGAGAATGAACCACAACACGGCTCGCTTGCCGAGCCGGGACGCGCGGGACTCCTCGAACGGAGAAGGTGTGGTTATCGCCCGAGCCATTGGACTCCAATCGAGACCCTAACGCCGCACGGCGCGGAACGCCGCAGGCGACGAGTGAGATGCGCGGAATGTGACACCTCGGATCCGCCAACGACAAGGGCGTTCGCTACCTTAGGGCATGCCAGTCCGAATAGGCGTCCTCGGCTGCGGCAACATTGCCCGCGTGGCACACCTTCGGTCGCTCGCCGGTACCACGGGCGCCGAGGTCGTGGCCATCGCCGACGCCGATGCCGCCAACCTGGCCGCCGCGCGACGGCTCGCCCCCGGCGCGAAGCCCGTCGGCCACTACGCCGACCTGCTCGCGGAGCCCGGCGTCGACGCCGTAGTCATTGCGCTGCCGCCCGCTATTCACGCCGACGCCGCCGTCGCCGCCCTGCAGAACGGGAAGCACGTGTACGTGGAGAAGCCGCTCGCCACGACGGTGGCCGATGCGGCGCGGGTGATCAGGACGTGGCAGGGCTCCCGGCTTACGGGAATGATGGGATTCAACTATCGCTACAACCCGATCGTTCGCCAGGCGCGTTTGCGCATCGCGGCGGGCGCCATCGGTCAACCGATCGCGATTCGCACCGTGTTCGCGACGCCGCGCCGCACTATGCCGAGCTGGAAGCAGAAGCGGGGCACGGGGGGCGGAGCACTCCTCGACCTCGCCGTCCATCACATCGACCTCGTCCGCTTTCTGCTCGATGCGGACGTCGCCAGGGTCAGCGCCGAGATTCACTCGACAATCACGGATCAGGATACGGCATTTCTGCAGCTGTGCCTAACGAATGGTGTCACGGCGCAGTCGATGTGCTGCCTCAGCGCCGTCGACGAAGATCGCATCGAGGTCTACGGCTCGAAGGCGAAGGTCACGATCGATCGCTACCGGTCGCTTCGAGCGGAAGAGACGCCGGCGAGCGCACGCGGAACGCTGAGCGGCGCGATCGGCCGGTTGCTTGGCGAGATGGGGGCAGCGTCCTACGCGTTGCAGAAGCGCCGAGCCCCGCTTCATGATCCGTCGTTCCCTGCGGCAATGAATGCGTTCGTGCGAGCGGTTCGGGACCATGAAACAGCGACCCCGTCGCTCGTTGACGGGCTTTGCGCTCTCGCCGTCATTGAAGCGGCAGAGTTGTCCGCCAGCTCAGGCAGGGCAATCCCGCTCGACGGCACGGCTGCCGTGTCGTCTTGTTAGCAATTGCGAACCGATGCCGGAACGAACCGACCCTCGGCCTAACGGGGACCGCCCGCCGGAGCTGTCCGTCGCCCTCATGACGCCCGATTCCTTCGAGACGCTGCGTCGCACGGTCGGGTGTCTCGTTCGGCAGACGGCGCGCGAACGGATCGAGCTTGTGGTGATCGCGCCCGCGGCGGCACGCATCGACGTCGATCAGGCGCTGGTCGCGCCACTCGCCAGCGTGCAGGTCGTCCGACTCCCGTCACTCACGCCGACGGGCCCTGCGCGTGCGGCGGCAATTCGTGCGGCGCGCGCTCCGGTCGTGGCCTTTGGCGAGGACCACTGCTTCCCCGAGCCCACATGGGCGCAGGCGCTGATCGACGCCCATCGCGACGCGTACGCGGCCGTCGGTCCCGCGGTGACTAACGCGAATCCAGACACCATCGTCAGCTGGGCCGACCTGCTGATCGGCTACGGTCCATGGCTCGCACCGGTCACACGGCGGGACGCCGATTATCTCCCGGGCCACAACAGCAGCTACAAGCGCGCCGTGCTGGTGGAGTATGGCGACGAGCTTGCGCGCCTCATGGAAGCCGAAACGATTCTCATGTGGGACCTTCGCGCGAAAGGACACCGGCTGTTGCTCGACCCGACCGCGCAGACCGCGCACATGAACTTCGGGCTGTGGTCGTCGTGGGTGCGCGTCATGTTCCTCAACGGCCGCGCGTTCGCGCACACTCGGTCTGCCACGTGGCCGATCGCGAAGCGAGTCGTGTTCGTCGGCGCGTCGCCGATCATCCCGTTCGTTAGGCTCGCGCGCACGCTCGGCGACGCCCGGCGCCTCGGGCGCGGCATGTCGTTCCTCGCCCGCGTGATCCCCGCGCTCTGCGCCGGGTTGGTCATGGATGGCGTCGGGCAAATGGCCGGCTACGCGTTCGGGGCTGGCGACGCCCACGCGCGGCTCGCCGAGTTCGAGTGGCACCGGACGAAGTACGCCCCGAGCGGCACCACGACCCTGCCGTGACGGCACGATCGTCGGCAACGCGGGAAGTCTTCGGTGGCTCGGCGCGGGTCTTTGTCGCGGAGGCGATATCGCTACCGACGGGCCTGATCACCGCTGCCTTCCTCGCGCGCCGATTCGGGCCGAGTGGCTACGGTGTCTTCACGCTGACGATGGCCATCGTGGTGTGGCTCGAGTGGTCGCTTGCCTCGCTGCTGGCGCGACCCGCGGTAAAGCTCATCGCCGATGCAAAGGAGTGGCGACCCGTCAGCGCGATTGTGCTGCGAACGTACCTCGTGAGCGGGTTGGTCGGCTTCGCCGCCCTCTGCGTCGCCGCCGGGCCGCTCGCGTCGCTCATGCACGAGCCGTCGCTCACGCGACACCTCCGTGTGCTTGCGTTCGACGTCCCGCTGTTCATGGCCACGCAGGCGCACCAGCAAGTGCTCGTGGGGACCGGGGCGTATGCCCGCCGTGCAACCGTCGCCGCGTGGCGCTGGTCGGCGCGGATGGTGCTGGTGCTGAGTCTCGTGGGCGCAGGGCTGTCGATCGATGGCGCGTTCGCAGCCATCGTAGGCGCGTCCGCGCTCGAGCTGATCGTGGCTCGACGCTACGTGCAGCCAGGCTTTCGCGGCGGCTCGGCGGTGGACGCGCTCACGATGTGGCACTACGCACTCCCGCTCTTCGCTGCCACGATCAGCCTTCGCCTCTTCGACAAGCTCGACCTGTTCGTGCTCAAGGCGCTTGGCGGGAGCGCGACGCTCGCGGGGCTGTACGGAGCCGCGCAGAACCTGACGATCGTCCCCAACCTCATCGCGTTGTCCGTGACGACGCTTCTGCTCTCCACCCTGAGTCGCACGCTGCGAGCGGGGGACACTCACGGCGCTCACATGCTTGCGGCGAACGCCCTTCGCGGCGTCCTCGTGCTGTTCCCGTTCGCCGGAGTGGCCGCCGGCGCGTCTACTGCGCTGTCGACGATGATCTACGGCGCCGAGTTCGCCGGAGCCGGTCCGCTGCTGTCGGTGCTGATTTTTGCCTCTGTGATGACAGCGCTGGTCTCGGTAGCGTCGGCGATTCTCACGGCGGCCGGGCGACCTGGCTGGGCGATGGCCGCGGCGTTGCCTGTTGCTCCCCTCGCCCTCGTCGGCCATTTGCTCGTGATTCCGCATTTCGGCGCGCGTGGCGCAACCGGTGTGACCCTCGTCGTCGCTGCCGTCGGTGCAGGGCTCGCGCTCATCGCCGTATTTCAAGCGTGGCGCGTGCGCATCCCGCGGGCTACGGTCGCGCGTGTGGCCGCGGCGACAACGTTGACCACCACGGTCGGCGCCCGGTGGCACACCGCCGGCGCTCTCACGATCGTCGAGATCGGGGTCATGTCGGTGGTTGCGATCGTGTTTTTGGTCGTGTTAGGCGAGCTGACGCCGCGGGAGCGCGAGCTCGCCTGACTGGCGGAAGACACACTACGACCGCCCCGTCCGCGGGCTCGTCGGGCCACTTGCCGGTCGATTGCAGCCAGCGTGACGGCGTCGGTGAAAGGAATTGGCGGATTCCAACGTACAATCTCCAAGCGCGCGACGACCGAGCGGATCGAGGACGTTCCGACCCGGGCCGCGAGCCATTCAAATTCGCCACCACGACGATGGACGCCATATACCAGAAGGCAGACACCAAACCGTTGGCCGAGCAATGTTTGGCGCTCGCGCGAGGCCGGAAGTGGGACGCCTGCGCCGGGCTGGCGCGCGGCTGGCTCGCTTCGGACCCACTGAACGCCGACGCAGCGCTCTACCTGCTGAACGCCCTGAAGGCTCCTGCGACCGCGGACGCGTATGAGGCAGCACTCCGGGAGTACGCATCGCTCGAACGGCGGCTGGAGCGGGAGTACGAGTTGGCCCCAGCGCGTGAGGTGCGCCAGCTCGCCGCTTCGATTCTGGACAAGCTCGCGGAAATTCCCAAGCCGGCTGTCGCGGACGTCGCCCCCAGTCAACAGGTCGCCGATCGCGGTCGACTCGAGAAGGCCTTGGGGCGGATGACGACCTCTCGATTCGCGTCGATTCCCTTCGCGACATTTCTCTTTCTGGGGGCGACGAGCTTCACCGCGCGTAATGCGACGTCGCTGCCGGCCACCGGGGTTGGCGCGGACCGGCCGTCGGTCGCGGTCATCGACGTTCGAAACACCGCCGGCGACTCGGCGACCGCGTGGCTCGAGCTCGGCCTGCCTCAGATGGTGGCGTCGAACATCGCGGGGCTGTCGGGGGTCGAGGTCGTCTCCCCCGAGCGGGTTCGGGAGGCGCGTCAGGCGCTCGGTCTTCCGCGCGGTTCCGCGCTCACGCGCGACGACGTGAGACGGCTGGGCCTGCAAAGCGGCGCCCGATGGGTCGTGACCGGCGGCATCGTCCGCGGCGACAGTCGCTACGTGCTCGATGTGACCATGGAGAAGACAGCCGGCGATGTCGAGCCGCGCCCATTCACGGTCACGAGCTCCAGCCTGATCGCGCTAGCGGATCAGGCAGCCACAAAGCTGGCTGGTCTCGCGACGACCGGAGGCGCTGACCAACTGGTGAACGTACGCCGGAGATAACGCCGCAGGGCCGTGCTTGTGTGCGCGGTTCTTGCTATCTCCCGGTCTTCCGTACGAGATCGGGAGGCCAATCATGCAGGAGACAAACGGACGTAGCGCGACTCGAGCGACACGCTCCACGACGGATCGTCGGCGACGATACGAGCCCACCGCGGTCTACCATCTTGCGGAATCCTTGCGGCGACGAGGCGTCGACCTGGCGTCGCGATCGGGCCCATGGCGGGCGATCGGGAGAGCGCTGCGACGACCAGGGCGCAACCGGATTCCGGTATTGCCCATTGTGACGAACGGCGACGCCCAGGTGATGGTCGACACCATGGATCACGCGCGGGACCTCGCGGGACTGCTCAACTGGTGTGGCATCGAGGAGCTGGATCCGGTGCCTGATCTCGTCCCGCCGGCCACGGTTCAGTAGCGTTCGCGGGGACGTACAAGCTTCGTTTCAAGGGGTCAGAGCCCTTGAAACGCATGCAAACGACTGTGACCCAGCGATCGCGGTGACGCCACGCCCCCGACAGGGGTTTCAACGAGTTGGACAGACTCGGCCCCTGAACCTGGAGCTCCGCATGAGATCTCGATCGTTCTTGCTGCTCTCCGCCGTTAGCGTCGTGGCCGCCTGCTCAGGCGACTCGACCAGTCCGGCCATCGGCGGTAACACCGACGGCCGGCTGCAGATCATCCCCGGTGTTGCGGCACTGGCCGCCATCGACGTCGTGGTCGACGGACAGACCCGCCTCACGAACGCGGCTTACGGCGTGCCGACCGCGCCCATCGCGCTGTCGTTAGGCCAGCACCAGGTGAAAGCGGTGCCCGCGGGGACGGCGGCGACGGCCGGTGGCGCCACGGTCACGCTACGGGCCGGCGACACCACGCGCGTCGTCGTGATCGGCACGCCGGATGCGCTCAACCCGGTGGCGCTCGGCGACACCGGCGCGACGCCGGTGCCAGGGAAGGGAAAGCTTCGCGTCTCACACCTGGCGGCGAACGCGCCCGCCATCGACGTATACCGCACGCAACCGGACTTCGGCACGTTCGTGAAGTTCATGGATCCATTCCCGTACCAGGCCTCGACGCCCTTCATCGAGAGCACGCCGGGGAACTGGGTCATCCGCGTCACGAAGAAAGGCACGGACGAAGTGCTGGCCGAGAGCGGCCCGATTCGGGTGGACGCGCTGTGGATTCGGACGATTCTGCTCCTCGATGAGCCTAACGGCGGGATAAAGATCACGCCGCTGGGCGAGCAGTAGGCTTGAGCGACGGCTCGACCGTCAGCCGATCTCGAAGACCGGCCGACCGAGGTGATCGAGCCGGGGCCTAACGCCGAGCCCGGGCTCGCGCGACGCGGCGAGGCGCCCCTGAGCGCGTCGGGGCGCCCCGTCGGCGAACGACACCGTCACGTACGAGTTGAAGTCGGTGGCCGAGAACAGGTACCGCGTGGGCGTACTGTGCGCGAGGTGCGCGATCGCCGCCGTCGTGATGTCGCCGCCCCAGGTGTCCTCGATCGTCATCGCGATGCCTAACGACACGCACAGGTCGCGGATCTGCCTGGCCTTCGTCAGGCCACCAACCTTCGAGATCTTGAGGTTGATGACATCCATCGCGTGATCGCCGACGCCGCGAATGACCATGTCTATCCCGTCGATCACCTCGTCCAGCACGAAGGGCCGATTCGTGTGCCGACGAACCGCGAGGCACTGGTCGTACGTCGGACATGGCTGCTCGATGTACACGTCCACGTCGCGCACGGCGTCGGCGACGCGGACCGCGGCATGCTGCGTCCACCCGGTGTTCGCGTCGGCGATCAGCACGTCGCCGCGCTCGAGCACCGCCGACGTTGCCCGAATGCGATCGATGTCGGTATCGGGGTCGCCGCCCACCTTGAGCTGGAACTTCCGGTACCCCTCCTGCCGGTACGCCGCGATCCGCCCGGCCATCTGTTCGGGGGACTCCTGCGATATGGCGCGGTACAGCGCGAAATCGTCGCCGACGTGCCCACCCATGAGTGTCGCGACGCTCAACCCGCTGGCCTTGCCGAGGATGTCCCAGCACGCCATGTCGATCGCCGATTTGACGTACGGATGGCCGCGCAGGGCGGCGTCCATGCGCTCGTTGAGCGAGCCTAACGCCAGAGGGTCCGCGCCGAGAAGCTGCGGTGCCAATTCCGCGATCCCGGTGCGGGCACCCGCGGCGTACGCCGGCAGGTAGGCGGGGCCGAGCGGGCACACCTCACCCCAGCCCGTGATGCCGGCGTCGGTGTCCACGGCGACGACGGTCGAGTCGAAGACAGTCACGGCATTGCCGCCGGACCACTTGTAGCTCCCCTCATGGAGGGGGAGCTCGATGCGATACGCGCGAAGGCCAGAGATCTTCATGATCGCGCGAAAGCGCGTTACCGGCCGCGCGGGCCCCCGGCCTTCGTCGATATCGCCGGGGACTTCGGCGGGAGGTCTTTTGGCGATGGAGGCGCTGGCGCGGCTACGTCCGACGGCACCTTCTCCGGCCGCCCTTTCTGCTTGCGGGAGAAGTCCGGTATGGATCGCGGTCCCTTCTTTTTCATAGGCTCTCCGTGGTAGGCCGACGGTCGGCATCATGCTGTAATACGTCGAAAGCTGGCTCACGTGAGCCGTCGCTGCCACCTCCGGCCCGCGCGACCACTTTGCTCGCCCTCGGCTGTTCGCCGGGGCGTCCCACTCGTATGTTGGATCCGCGACCAACGAGTGGCGCGCGCCGGAGGACGAAGGTGACAACCGAGCTCCGTGAACAGCTTCAGGCAACGCTAGGCCGGGGATACACGCTCGAGCGTGAGCTCGCCGGCGGCGGGATGAGTCGCGTCTTCGTGGCCGAGGAACGCGCGCTGGGTCGGCGCGTGGTCGTGAAGATCCTGCCGCCGGACATGGCGCGCGACGTCAGCCTCGAACGCTTCCATCGCGAGATCCACCTCGCCGCCGGACTCCTGCATCCGCACATCATCCCCCTGCTGAGCGCTGGCGACGCGGATGGGCTACCCTACTACACGATGCCCTTCATCGTGGGAGAGTCGCTGCGGCTGCGGCTCGCGCGCGAAGGCCGGCTTGGCCTGGAGGACGCCGTACGGCTCACGCGCGAAGTGGCGATGGCACTCGACTACGCGCATCGCCAGGGGATCGTCCATCGAGACATCAAGCCCGAGAATATCCTGCTCCACGACGGCCACGCGCTCGTTACCGACTTCGGCATCGCGCGGGCGATCACGAGGTCGATGCCGGCGTCGACGCTGACTACCGTTGGTGTCGCGCTCGGCACTCCCCTTTATATGAGCCCCGAACAGGGAGATCCCGACCGCGAGATCGACGGGCGCAGTGACATCTACTCGCTTGGCTGCGTGCTCTACGAGATGTTGGTGGGGGAGCCACCGTTTCGCGGGAGGACGGGGGCGGCGA
>Ga0307408_100002618_pt1 | contig 12530 bp, 6 predicted proteins | sample 322Cmetagenome_FD_202116 | JGI IMG/M metagenome (GOLD analysis project Ga0307408, IMG submission 202116) | Maize rhizosphere microbial communities from greenhouse at UC Davis, California, United States - 322HYB-C-3 | ecosystem: Host-associated > Plants > Roots > Rhizosphere > Soil | place: USA... | reverse complement strand
TCGCCGCTCCCTATCCGAGCGGCAATCAGCCCTTCATCCGGCTACCGCGCAAGGCGGCCTCGGCGCCACGGTTACCCACGGTCGCGGAATATGTTTTATCGGCTACGAGATACGCGTTGCCCCCATTGGACTGCTCATGAGGCGTTGTAGGACGCTTCGAGCAGGGGCTTGGCTTTCTCAAAATCTGCAAGGTTCGTGATCGTGATTTCCAGGTCGCCGGTTCCGAAGTGCCCGATCGATTTCACGTTGCGAGTGAAGCCCTCCTCCAACTGGATCGAGGCCGGATCGACCTTGACGTAAACGAGGAGCTTGCGCGCCTGATTGCGCAGTTCGACGCTCGCGAAGTTCTTGATGCGGCGAAAGGCAATGTAATAGGCGGTCGTCTTCGCTTCGACATCATCGCCCAGCGCCAGCAGAAAATCGGAAATCAGGTGATAGAGGTCCAGAAGCTCCTGCGGAGCTTCGGCCAGGTGTTCGGAAATCGTCTTGTAGTTCGGCTTGGCGCCGGAGCCGGCGGCGGGCACCACAGGCGCGTTGGGCTGTTTGGCACTGGCTGAGGTCAACTGCTCAAGCAGTAGAAGATCGCCCTCGAACCGTCGGTACCGGATGAGTGCGATGTTGCGGTTCATCTGTTTGACCGCATGCTCATCATACTTGCCGAAATCTGCAGCGATGCAGATCAACCTCGGGCCGGACCAGTCGACCGCCTTGGCGACTTCCGCGCCGAGCTTTTCAAGGACCAGCCATTCGAAATCCTTGCGGTGGCCCATCAGCCAGTCGAGATAGTAGAGACCCTGGTTTATCACGTTCTCGTTCGAGGAGCGCTTGTACTCGATGACCACGGGGCTGTTGTTTTCATCGATACCGAGCGTGTCCATCCGGCCACCCTCGTTGGTCGAGAACTCGCTGGCGAGGAAGCGCACGCCGATCAGCGCGTCGAGATTCTTCTCGAACACCGTTTGCAGCGACTTTTCGAGAGCCATCGCACCGCCAGCCAATTCAGTGACCTGGGCTGCCCCCAGCCGATAGAGCTTGATGTCGCTCATGCGGCGTATCTCCCATCCTCAAGCCTGCGTGCCATGCCGATGCCGGCGAGTGCTTCCAGCACCGGCCGTACGGTCGCGGCGCGTTTGCCCTTGAAGGCACGTGCGACGTCTTGCGGAGCGAGCGGGGCCGATGCCGCCGCAAGCACCTGCTGGACGGCGCTGACCTGCTCGGGGAGTGCGTTGGGCCAGGCGATGATGTTGTCGGGCACCGCCGTCGCTGTCTCGCCGAAATCGAGGGTCTGGGTGACCGGCGCCTTGTACTCGGGCGCCTGGTATTCGGGGCGGAGCCAGCGGATGAGACCCTTGGCTTCCTCGGCTGCGCGCTGCTTGTTGAGCACGACGAGGCGCGCGAGAATATCTTCATCCGAAAGATCGGCAGGCCAGCCATAGGCCTTGGCGACTAGGCTATCGATCGCGTCGTGACGCTGACGGATCAGGGTGACCAGACCGCGATCGTGAATATCGCGCTCGGCCTCTGTCAGCGCGCGACCTTCGCGCAGGGCTTCAAGGACATTATAGAGTTTCGTAAGGGTGAGGTCCACGTGCTCGGCGAGTACCCGCTTGCGGAGGCTGTCGAGCCCCTCGGCCTCGGTGCGAATGAGAGCCTTGAGCTGTTCGGGAACATCGGCGGGAAACGGGAATGGATCGAAGCAGCGAGATTTGCTGTAGCGCGGATCGTCACCAACTCCGAGGCGCGCGCCCGAAGCCAGCGCCCAGACAACATGAATCCGGCTCGAAAGTACCCCCAGAACCTGGGCGTCATCGGACGCAACGGCGATCAGCATATGGTCCGGCAGGATTGTATAATCGAGAAATTGGAAGACGCGGTGTTTTGTCGTTTCGACAGTTGCAATGTAACGACAAAGACCACGGAGGGCTGACCGGAGAACGGTTCGGGGTTCCTGATAAATCCACCAATTCTTGGCGTAGCGAGTCGCATTTGGCGTGCGACCGGCGCGGGCCTCTCGATCCGGACGAACATTTAAAGCCACATGCTGGTAGATCGCCGGCCAGCGCTGCAGAACCTCCGAGTCCGCGTAGCCGAACAAGTCAATGACGAAAACCTTTCGAGGTTTTGCCATCAGGTCGCGCCCATTCCTATACGGTTTGACCACGAGCCCAAGCGCGTCGGTTCCCGTGCAAAGGGCATCTGCAGTTTCTCGATCAAGAATAAAACCTGCGCCATTCAAAGCACATCCATTCGATGCGATCTTGTTGTTCGCCTTGAGGGACTGAGCATCGACCACTGCTGCTCCGATGGTCAGATCACTGTGAATGTCCCCAATCCGCGTCCGAAAATGAATGGTCTCTGGCGCTTTGCTCTCGTCAGTCACGTTTAGCAGGACGCCCATCGTCTCGCCCTTGCGTGCCACAGTCATTGATATCCTGACCGATGCACCGTCTGCTTCATCCACCCAAGGGTGATTAGGTATTGCGAAGGCGAGGCCAACGCGTTGTTTGCCCTGCATGTGCATTTCAAGCACACGCCGATTGAATTTCTGGGGCAACGAATTGGTGGTAATAAATCCGAACTGTTTGGTTTGCCCTTGCACTGTCGCAGAAGCAGCCTTGTCCCACCAGTGCATCACGAAATCGGCACTCTCTGGGACTTTCGTCGTAGAGAAGAGAGCTTCAAGGTAACCTTCGCCAAGGCGTTCACGCATAGCCTTGTCACCTATGAAGGGCGGGTTGCCGACGATGAAGTCCGCCCTTGGCCACTTGGCCGCACGCGGCTTCACATAGCGCCAGACTTCGACCCAGGCATCTTCGTTGGGCACCAGTTTGCCGGTCACAGGGTGGACTTTCATCGTCTCCCCGTCCCAGCGGGTGACGGGATTGCCGTCCGCATGGCGCTCCAGCACCTTTTCGTCATAGTCGATCAGCGCATCGCGATTCTCAATGGTGCGCACGTCGCGCAAGATCGGCTCGGGCGGAGCGCGGTCCGCGCCATTCACGCGGAAATGCCATTGCAGGTAGCCGATCCACAGCACCAGCTGCGCAATCGCGGCGGCGCGCGGGTTGATCTCAATGCCGAGGAAATTCTCGGGCGTGATCGTGTGCCCGGTGATCTCGGCCACGTACTGGTCATCGCCCAGTTCGACCAGTAGGTCGAGCACTTCACCCTCCAGCTCCTTCATCCGAGCCATGGCGACGTAGAGAAAGTTGCCGGTGCCGCAAGCGGGATCGAGCACCCTGGTCTGCGCCAGGCGCGCATGGAACGCCTCGACATGCGCGCGCGCCTCGCCCGCCTTGCCTTCGTCGATCAGCGTTGCGGCGGCACCGCGCACGCCGTCCCAGTCGGCGCGCAGCGGTTCCATGATGGTGGGGCCGACCAGTCGCTCGACATAGGCGCGCGGAGTGTAATGCGCGCCCAGCTTGGCGCGCTCCTTTGGATTGAGCGCGCGTTCAAGCAGGGTGCCGAAGATCGCCGGTTCCACTTCGGTCCATACGTGTTCGCCTGCCTGGATCAGCACCTCCAGTTCCTCGGCGTCGATCGGGATCGCACTGCGGTCCTTGAACAGGTAGCCATTGAACTGCCTCAGCGGCACGCCAAGCGCGGGCGAGAATTCGCCCTTGTCCATCGCCGCCCACAAGGCGGAAAGCTGGTGCTGGAGGTGTTCTGGATGCTCGCGCTGGCCTTTCAGCAACGTGGTGAAGCTCTTGTTCGGGATCAGCCCCGTGTCCTCCGCGAACATCGTGAAGAGCACCCGCATCAGAAACCCGCTGGTCGCCTCGGCATTGTAGCCGCGCTTCTCGATTCGGCGAGCGACGGTAGCCAGCAGTTCGGCGATATCGCGGGTAACGCGCGCGGCCTTGGCGGCGGGATCAAGTTCCTTGGGATCGGTCCAGATCGCACGCAGCCGTTCGCGCACGCTCTTGTGGCGCAAGTCCTCCAGCATGATGCGGTAGCGCGCCCGGTCGGGGAACTGGGCATAGGCCTTCCCGGTGCCGGTGAAGTCGGCATAGACTTCGATGCAATAGCCGATGTCCGCCACCAGCAGGAACGGCGGCCATCCGTGCTCGACCGGTAGCGCCTTGGCATAACGCTCGGCCTGTCCCTTGGCCTGGACCATCGCCCGCGCCCAGCCCGGCGTGCCGCGCCTGGCCGTGCCGCGCTTCATGCGGGTACTGGCGGTCTGGCCGAAAAGATCGAGGTCGTCTTCGTCCCGGTCGGCCGCCGCGCGGTCGGCATCACTGCCCTGCTTCGCCTCTAGGATGAAGCTGTCGCGCTTGTAGCAGTCGATCCGGCCGAAACTCTGCGAGCCATCGCCATTGTCCTGAAAAACCCGGCGTTCGAAGACATAGTCGTTGCGCGCATCGTCGGCCCGGCTGCCGGCCGGAGCGTCAACGCCGATCAGGGCGCACAAGCCGTTGATGAAGCTCTGCGTATTTGCGAGTTCGGAGCCGCCGGTCTCGCACCAGTGGGCGATAAACCCTTCGATCCGCTGCTGTTCGTCGTGATCCCCCTGCATGGTTTCCGTTTAAGCGGCTCGATCCGGAGAGGGCAATCGGAAAGCATCGGTTTGGGCATCGGAAAAGTTCGGCCTATAGTATTCCGGCATGAAGGGGGCTGCGTTGGCGGAAGTCTGGAGCGATGCTGAAATTGATCTAATCGTCGCGGATTATTTTGCGATGCTCCAGGACGAACTCGCCGGCCGCGAATTCGTAAAGGCTGAACGAAACAGGGCGCTCCAGCAACTGCTGCCACGAAGCCGGGGATCGATAGAGTTCAAGCACCAGAATATCAGCGCGGTCCTGCTGGGCCTGGGGCAACCATTGATCGAAGGGTAGTCGCGCACCGTCGAGAGCAGAAGATAGGCTAGTGCCCTCACGATCGGACCCTGATCGACCCCGGTCTTCATGACCCGCGCGTAGAGGTAGACGAGATTGAACATGCCGTACTGGAAGGTCTTCAGCACCTCTTTGGATGGGGCCGCGCCTGCCCAAGGCCGCTCATCGATACTGCCATGCGCAAACTCGTTGGCGATCAGCGCAAAGCGCTCCATTACCCCGAGCTCAAGCTTGTCGCGCTCGGTCCAAATGCGCTTGATGCGTTCGATCGAGCTATACTCGAGAAGGTTCCAGAAGCGATCGCGGATCGCGCGGAGATAGCCCGCCGAGCTGAGGCCGCCCTCGAATAGGCGCAGCACTGCGGCCGGTTGCTGCGCGAGCATCCTTTCTAACGAAGCCCGGTCCCACAACAAGATCTGCGGCCGAGGGAATCGCGCCTGCCATTTCTCGACCCAATCCCGCGTTGGGTTGGTGAAGGTCGTGTTCGTCGCAATTACTAGGCAATCGACGCTCTGGTCGGAGAGCACATTGTTGCAGGCGATTTTCACCGCGTCGGTTTCCAGCGTGCCGGCGCGCCCCTTACATTCCACCCACCATTGGCGCGCGACGATCTGTCCATCGTCATCCGGGACATAGAAGCGGGCCTCGAGATCGCGGCCGCCATCGGCAGTGCCGGCCCCGGTGCCGCCCACGCGCCACGCGATGTCCCGTGCGCCCATACCGTCGAGCAACCAGAAGAGGCATTCCTCTAGGGCATGACCCTTCAGCTCGTCGAACGGTATCTCGCTTGGCAGTAGCCAGCTCTTCACATCCTCATCGTCTGCCATGCGCGTCCCTAGTTTAGGCAACGGCCGAGACAAGCCCGGCGTCACCGCGCGGCGTCAGCTCATGAACCTCGAACGGAATACCCGCGATGCGGCATTTACGCGCGAGGAATTCAGCTTCTGAACTGTCATGCGTCGACAGGATGACCTGATAGCCGAGCTCGCGAACCATCTGCCGCAGCAGGTCCATGAAGGCGCTCGCGTGAATGATGTCGTTATGCTGCAATGGATCGTCGAGCAGCAGCCCCCGCCAGCGCGACCAGGAGAAGGTCGTGCTCGCCGCCAGCAGAGCGCTGACGCTGAGCGCGGAAAGCTGGCCTTCACTGAAAAAATAGTTCGGATTGATCTCGAGCTGGCTGGTGGTTCCGTCTGTGCCGGTGTGAATGATCGCCGGGCGGAGTTCGGAGCGCGTCGCATGGTGCTCGGCGCGGTATATGATCGACGAATCCGACCAAGTCATGAGCGTGCGCGAGAACCGCTGGATCGTGTCGTTGAGCGGCTTCAGCACGTCATCGGCAAATTCCTCGGCGCGGGCCTGCATCTTAGCGCCAACCTCTTCCATTCGGTCGCGCGCACGCTGGGCGATCTCAAGCTGCGCCTGGGCGGCAGCCACATCGGCCTGCAGCTTTTCAGTCGCCTCGGCTTCGGTTGCGACCCCCTTTTCGCGGATCGTCGCCGCGATCGCGCCCTCACGCATCTGCAACTGCTGATCATTTTGCCAAATGCGAAGGCCATTTACCAGATCGGCATGTGTGGACACGATCGGCTCGGCGCGCGCCAGCCGCTCCGTCACCTGCGACCGCAGCTGTGCGACGCGGGCAGGGTCGGGATCACCGGTTTGGCCAAGCTCGCTCCACCGGCGGACAAGATCCCTGCGCGTATCGGCCAGCTTGTCCAGTTCGGCATTGGTCGTCGCAAGGCTCACGTCCTCGCGATTGATCGACGCTGCGAAGCTGTCGCGCGCGACCCGGGCCGAATCGAGCTCCTCTTGGTCGGCCAGAAGCTGCTCTCCGACTGCACGCGCTTCAGCCTGAGTGGCGGCATCTTCCTCCGCGAGCGGAATGAGCAAACCACCGCCCGGTGTCCAGAACTCGGAATGCTGGGTCAGCAACGCGCGTGCCGTTTCCAGATCCGACGACGCGTTCGCCAGCACCCGTTCGAGACTGACCCGCTTGACCCGTTCGGCCTCGATTGCAGCTTGGGCGTCCGCGAGACCCGCATCGAGAACGTCCTGCGACGGTCCCTCCGAGATTTGCCGGTCGAGCGCGTCGAGGCTGGCGCGAAGCGCGATTACGGCGGTATCGTCATAATGGGCGTCGGCGGCGCCACCGGCCTCGACAAGTTGTTGTACCAGATTTGCCTCACGCGCTTGCTCGGTCGACAGGGCCGTCACGAGTTGGGCATGTTCCGCGAGGCGGTGATCGACTTCGGCAAGCTGGCGGTTGACGTCTTCCCGACGCACCTTTGCCGCCGCGAGCGCGCTGCCGAGTTCGGCTGCCGGCGCAGTATCGACAGACGCATTTGCCAGAGCGAGCGTTTTCAGCTGACCGAACTCGAACGGCGTGGCGCACACTGGACAACTGGTGTCCTCATGCGACAGCTGATGCGCGATCCGCGATACAGCTTCGGCCATCGTCTGGGCGCGCTCGTCATGGCTCCGCAATTGCTGCGTTAGACGCGCGATCTCGTTATCGATCGCGGTGACATCCGTGGCTAATACCGCGCGGTTGCCGCGAAGCGCGAATTCGTCGAGCGCGTCGGCGAGCGGCTTCAGGCGCTGGATCTCGGCGCGCACGGTGCGTAACGAGGCGGAGAATTGCGACCGCAATCTCGCGGCATCCATCTGACCGGAGATCCTATTTCGTTCAGCGCGAAGCGCCGTCGCGGCCTCGATAGCTGCTCGGATTGTCGTCAGGCGTGCCTCTGCGCGTTCAGCACCGATCCTCGACATGTCGAGCTGGCGCTCGGTATCTGCCATCTGCGCGGTGCTGCGGTCCAGCTGCCCCATCGCGTGCGCCACGCGCGCAAGCGACGCGGCACGCGCTTGGTTTTGGGCTGCGCGCTGTTCGGTGCGCGACAGGGCTGTCGTGGCAGCAGCGAGACTGGCCTCGGCCCGCGTCAGGTCCTCGACAAGCTTTGTGCGCCGAGCGGTGATTTCCTGTGCTATTTTCGATTTGTGGATGCTCTCATCGCCCGCGCTGGCATAGTCGGCGCACAAGCTCTCGAGCTCGGCGGCGCGGCCTACGGCCGCTTCATTCGCAGCCCTGCCATCGGCCAGCAATGCCGCAAATTGGTTCAGTGCGCTTTCGGCTTCGGTGCTCGCGGTAACGGGAATCCAGCGACTTGCGGGCACAAGCGGTAGGAATTGCTGCGCGAGGCGCTCGACCGCTTCGGTGACCTGTCGAGGTGAAAAGGACCGTTCGGAACTCGATAGCCGGAAAAGGCGATCACGCTCGTCGATCAGCATCCGCCACGTGTCGAGCAAGCCCGATGCGGTTTCAAGCCGCTGGCCACGATCGCGAATTGCGCGGGTGAAGGCCTGGCGCGCTCCCTGGCCGCTGACGCGCTCACGCAACAGGTTGATGCGATCGACCCCGGCTGGACCCTTCAGCGCTTCCCACTGACTTTTGGGTTCCCGCAGAGAGAACCGGCGAGTTGACGCCTGTCCGAGAAAATGAGTGATCGATAGATAGCCGTGCAGATTGCCGATATCGGGCCAGTCAGGTCGCTTGAGCAACCGTTCGATTGAGCCGTCGGATGGAAGAAATCCCGCTCCCCGATCGATGGGCGCCCCTTCCGAAAAGGCGAGGCTCACGCGGTGGCTGTTCTCGATCGCACCGACCCGGGTCAGGGGATCGCGTCCCTTGCGCCGGGCGTCATTGGGAATGTCCGAAAAGCGACCGACCTGGTTGGTCAGTGCCCATTCCACCGCATCGAAGAAGCTCGTTTTGCCAAGGCCATTGGCGCCGGCGATAAGGGTCACCCCAGGGCCGTCGGGAAATTCGAACGCATAGCTTTCGCCATAGATACGAAAGTTCGAGAGCTCGACGCTGCGCAGGAAGATGTCGTTCATATCTTCGCTTCCAGTTCGATCAATGCCTCGACAAGTCCGTCGAAATCGAGATCCTTGTCGTCGACGGCCTCTTCCCACCCGTCTGGCAAAGCATAGCTTGCAACCGTATCGAGCAGCACCTGCTGTTGCTGTGTCGGCCAGGGACGTGCGACGAAGGTTCGGGTTAGAAACGCCTCGGCATCGTCTACAGTCGGCACCTGATCGAACAGCCACACGAGTTTTCGGCAGGTCCGGTCATCAGCCTCAATCTCGGCCGCGAGCTGACGCCAGTCTGAGCGGCTGAATGCTCCCGGCGGACCGATCAGAAACAGCTGGAGATTGGGGGCTTCGGCTGCAAGCCATGAGCGGGCAATGATGGTTTGGTTGCGATACCGGCGTAGCTGCGGTTCGATGCTCGCCCGTAACGCCGTTCCCGAGAGTTCGCCGATCAAAACGGGGATGTCGTCGATCCGAACAGCGTAAGCCGCACTTGGAAGGTCATCGTCGTGCCGTGCGATCGACGACCTCGAGACGGCTTCGCTCAGGACTTCGGAATTGAAGCGGCTGCCGACCAGCTCGACCGCGCCAGCCTCAACGCGCGCGCCGATGCGCTCGGCCGCCTGCAGCAGCAAATCCGCGAATACGGGCTCTTCAGCCATGCGCTTCCTCCTCAAGGCTGGCACGGGCCGCCTCCGATCGCCATCTGAATATCGATTGAAGATAATCTTGAACGCTCTGTTCCCCGGCCTCGAGAGCGGTTACAAACGCGTCGTCGGCCCCAATCACCAGCGGCTCCTCGCCCAGCGAAATCATCCCCACCCTTGGAGGATCGCCCGCCGCACGGTCGAAACGCAACTCGCCCTCGATCAGCTGGAAGGCGTCCTTGAGCTGAGCGAGGAGGACGATACCCGTGGACCAGTTCTGGCGCGTCGCGCACGATGCGCCGAGCTCCCTCCCGCCAATCCACCCGACGCCACACGCATGCCCCGTAATACCATGGGTTGCGACATTGCCAGGAGGGCCACCGGCCGGGGCCAGAGCATGCCCCGAGCATACAGCGAATGTAAGGCCGAACAGCGCGGGCTTGGTCAGGAAGGGTTTCAGGATTTTCGGCCCGAGGCGCACGAGCATCCCACCGCGCAAATCCACATCATCCTGTTCGGTGGCGAGCAGGAGCAGGAAACGCCGCCGCGTCGCCGCGCCGGCAAGGAGCGCTCCATGCCATATCTCCCATTGCGCCCAGAGCCGGGCCTTTAATGCCGGCTCGATCGGCCAGCCCATCTCGACTGCCGCAGGTCCGAGGATATCATGAAGTGCGCCGCGTAACTGACGCAGCATTTCATCGTCGAGCGCGGCATGGACCGTTTCCGCGAGGAGTGCCGGTGCAATCGAGGCGTGTATGTTGAGTTGGGGCGGATCGGCCCAGTCATGGACTAAGCACGGTGCCGCAAGATCCGGCCCGGGCAATTCGCGCGCCGCGCACAGCTTGTTTATTGCCGCTCGCCAGCCATTAACGTCACGGGTGTGGATGACGAAGCCCGGAACATGGGTGCCGATCCGCGCGATTGCCGCAACCAGCGGACCGGCGTCGGCCGCCGATATATCGGCATGTACGGCAAGTGCGCGGCCGCCCACCCAATAGCGTTCCGCTTCGCCGGGCGTCACCAGACTGTTCCATTCGATATCCGCGCCATTAGCGCGAAGCAGAAGATGGTCGATTTCACCTGCAACCTCGGGGGCCGCAACAGTCGAAGGCGCGGCGGCGCCCGGCGCGGCGGCGGCGGCTTCGAACCGGGCGCGCGCCGTCGCTGTCAGTTGCGGCGATTCCGGCCGCGTCGCCGACACTCGGACGCGGCTGGGAAATGTCGAGAGCGTCGCCTCGAACGGCTTGAGGTTCGGACGCGAATCAGGGCCAAGCCGCAGGAACCGGCGATAGGGTGTGAACGGCGCGGCCCCCTCAAGCGTGATGGCGCCGGTGATAGGCACCGCGCCGTCAAAGGCGACATCCGTGGTGATTTGAACACGGTTGTTCCCGCTTATCCGGTCGGCCTCAATCACGAGGAAGACGGCGAGCCGGTTATGGAGCGCGGTCGTGCGACGAAGCAGCCGTGGCTCGTTGGTATGAAAATGGATACGCGCCTGTGGGCGCAGCCGCGCGATGATCGATTGCCAGACGGCCTGTGGCACGAGGTCAAGGACCCGATTCCGGTATAACGCGAGCAGATCGAGATTGGCCCCGCCCGCTGCCCAGGCTTCCTGTTCGATCAGCTTCAGCGCAGTGATGGCGGGGCCGAGATCGAGCCCGAGGATGAGCTCGCAAATGGCACGATGCTCCATCGCATTGAAGGCGGACATCAGGAAATCAACCAGCCCGCCATCTCCATTACCCGAGACGAAGATCAGAGGCTCCGCCTCATGGGTCAGTAGCGCGGCTGACATTTGCGAGGGCAGCCAGTATGATGGCGTCTCACCATCGAGGAATGCCTCGAGCCCGAACCCGATCGCTAGGATGACGACGTCATAGATCTTGCCCAGCGGGGACGCGCCGGGGACGAGGACGCGTACCGTGCTAATAGAGCTGGGATTGAGGCCGGTAACTCCCAGATCCGGCTGGAACGACAGGATCGACGACCGGCGAGCGTCGTCAAACTGTGCGCGCAGGGTGGCGGCGACCTCGCCCGCGGAGCCCGCCGTCCAGTTCATTAGGGGCAGGCCGGCGTCGGGATTGTCCGAACCGGCATTGGGCCAGTCGTAGAAATGGGGATGGAGGTAGCGGCTGCTATTGTGCTGCAGCTCCAGCACGTTCGATCGGCTTTCGAAAAGATCGAGGGCCTTGAGGTTGGGCGCGGCGCGGGCGAGCGCGACGGCGGCGGTAATGCCCGCAGCGCCGCCGCCCACGATGGCAACGCTGCCCGTGTCCTGCAGCAGACCGCGCAACAGGATCGCATCGACCAGGTTCAGCGCTCGGACCTGCTGGGCGAAAACAGTCACACGCTGTTCGAAGCTGCCCAAGACGAACACGCTGTGCGTACCTGGAATGAGTGCCTCTGCGATGATCTCGTCTGCAGTCATGAACGCCTGTGCTCAGCTGCGGGCGATAAACATGGGCAGTTTGTTTTGGCCGCAAAGGCGACCCGAATCTTCTCGCATACCTTACCGTTTCCCCCTGAACGCCATGATGATAGCGAAATGATTGGCAATCGCGACCTCAATTTGTTCCCAAGTCTCCAGGTTGCTGTTGGCCGCATCGCAATAGCCGAAAAAACTTCGCTATCCTGCTGCTCGGGTCGTCGGCGTGGGTCGCTGCTACGAGGCAGCTTACCATTAAAGAAGCTCGTCTTGGGATCGTGCCAACGTCCGCTATCCCAACGTCTCAACTATAAGCTGCCAGTCAGGACCGTCCAACAAAGCGGACAAGATCACCGGGTCGAACGCGGGAATAAGATGTCCGCTCCCGGTTTCGCGTCAATTGGCCGCTGAGCGGCGAGGAAGGGTCGGTGTCCCCTAAGCGTCCATAAAGGGTCGCCGTCCGATGTGATTTAGCAGGAACCTTGGTGAGTTTATCGAAATTCGGCAACTTTTATCCAGACCGCAGCGGACACGCGATCTGCTGCCTCCAGCTTGTCTGAACGTTTCTCCCGCGGCCATCATGGCCACTGGAGATGTGTCATGGGATTATCAGAATTTGGTCCCGCCGCTCGCGAGCGGGTGTCGTGGAACGCGGGACGCAAAGTCGGCGCGAAGCGCGCGCTCAAGCCGCGTCAAATCTGGGCGATCCGCTTCTTTCTTGATCAGCATGGGCGGACCCGGGATCGG
>Ga0307408_100002617_pt1 | contig 12533 bp, 10 predicted proteins | sample 322Cmetagenome_FD_202116 | JGI IMG/M metagenome (GOLD analysis project Ga0307408, IMG submission 202116) | Maize rhizosphere microbial communities from greenhouse at UC Davis, California, United States - 322HYB-C-3 | ecosystem: Host-associated > Plants > Roots > Rhizosphere > Soil | place... | reverse complement strand
TGACCAGTCCACCGGAGCGCCGGAGCCGGAAGGTGCTGTGGGTCCTGTCGGTGCTGCTGCTCGGGACGATCACGCTGATCTGGCCGATCGAGATGCTGCGCGCCGTGATGTTCCTTTTGGCCCTGGCACTCATGCAGGCCGCACTGCGCGAGCTGTTCCTGATGATTCGCGGCCGCGCGGCGGAGCTTCAGCCGGCCGGTGCGCGCGTAAACGGGAGCGGTTGGTTGGCCATCACCGTTCCGGCCGTGGTCATCCTCGGCATCGCCGGCGTTGGCGCGAAGCTGGTGTCGCGCGGCCGCGCGGTCGATCCCGCGATGAGCGGCGTGCCCACGACCTGCAACGGCTCCGCGCGACTGTGCGACCGCTCGGTTGACAAGGTGATCTTTCCCGGGGCGCACAACGCCATGTCCAACGCGTCCATCAGCGACTGGATGTTCCCGCATCATCCGTCTGCCATCCCGCGGATGCTCGAGGACGGGGTGCGCATGCTCGCCCTGGACCTGCACTTCGGCATCCCGACCGGCGGGCGCGTGAAAACGGACCTCGACAGTGAGGTCGGCGGCCTCGGCAAGATCGAAGAAGCGTTAGGCACCGAGGGGGTTGCGGCGGCCATGCGGATTCGCAACCGGCTGGTGGGCGGCGACGACGGGCCCTGCTTCCCCACGGTGGACCAGCGCTACTTTCCGCGCGACGCGAAATGCGACGTGGGCGCGTTCGAGTTCAACGATTTCACCAAGGCGACGATCACCATCGACGCGAGCACGAAGGTGAGCGCGATCACGGGGAAGGCGCTGCTCACCGGCACGATCAAGTGCACGCGGAACGAGGCGTTCCGTCTGGCGCTCGAGCTGCACCAGGATCAGAAGGTGAACGGCCAGGTCGTCGATGTCCACTCGGCAACCGACATTCCGGTCACCTGCGGGACATCGCCCACGGCGTGGAGCGCGAGCATGGGGTTGTTGCCTGGCGAGGCGTTCAAGGGCGGCGCTGCGCGGGCCATCGCGAACACGTTCAGCACGCCTGAGTGGGTGACGCCGGCGAGCGCCGCGGGCGCGGTCAAGATCGCCATCAGCAAGCGTTAGGCGGCAAGGTCCTACGTGCGGGCAATAGTGAAATGCGCGGCCTTCGCGCTCGGCACGCACTCTGTGCATCGGTAGCCGAGCGCCGGAAGGTCGAGGCCGGCCAGCAGATGCTCTCCGGAGCCGAGCAGGATCGGCGATACAACGACGTGCATCTCATCAATCAACCCGGCTTGCAGATACTGGCGAATGGTCTCCGCACCGCCAAGGAGGCGAATGTCCTGGCTGCCTGCGGCGGCCTGGGCGCGCTCCAGCGCCGCGTGGATCCCGTCGGTGACGAAGTGGAAGACGGTGCCGCCTTCCATTTCCACCGGCGGCCGGGGGTAGTGCGTCAGAACGAACGTGGGCGCGTGATAGGGCGGATTCGCACCCCACCAGCCGCGCCACGACTCGTCGGGCCACGGCCCCCGGATCGGTCCGAACATGTTGCGACCGAGGATCCATGCGCCGAAGCCGGTCATGGACCGAGCCGCGAAGTCCTCATCGATGTCGGTGGTCCCGCCTTCGCGGCCCTGCATGCGCTTGAAGGTCCGGGTGTTGACCAGCCAGTCGTGAAGTTCCTCGCCGCCGACACCGAGCGGTTCCTTCACTGACTGACGTGGACCTGCGCCGTATCCGTCGAGGGAGATCGTGAAGGCGCGAACGAGCAGTCGGGGCATGGGACTAGGGACTGGGGACTGGGGACTCGGCCAGGAGGCTATTACTGCAGAGGAGGGCTCCTCGTCGCTAGTAGCATCCCGGCCGAGTCCCCAGTCCCCAGTTAATTTCGTCCACGATGCGACTTCGGAAGCACACCGGTCTCGTCGTCCTCGCCCTCCTTCTCTTCGCGGCGGTCTACGGCGTATTCCTCACGCGCCCCGGGCCACCGGCCACGAAGGGCGTGCCCGCCGCGCGAGGGCAGGGGCCACTCGTCGTCAACGAGAGCGCGCTCGAAGCGATCAAGGCGTTGATTCGCATGCCGATGTCGCCTGAGGAGCGCGAGCCGGCCCAGAGGACTCTGCGGCTGGCCGACAAGGCGAGCGATCTCGCCTTCGCGCAGGCGGTCTGGCGCATGGCGTCGCGTCCCGCCGCCGCCACGCCCGAGGCTCAGCAGATCAATGCGCGACTTCAAGAAGCACTGAAGACCCTCGCCGCGGACAAGGCGACGGTCGATCGCCTCACCGCCGCCGTGGCGAAAGCGAGCGTGACCGAAGCGCCGCGACTCAAGGATCAGCTCGAGCTGGCCAAGGCGATCGCGACGCTCGACCAGGACGCGGTCGACGACGCCCAGCAGGATTTGATCGGCGTCGGCGGCAATCCGCAGTCGGGGTTCGATGAGATGATCCGACAGCACGAGGCCACGTCGCAGTCGTCCGACACGCTCCGCCTTGCGACCGAGCCGCTCGTCAGCAAGCCTGGATTGCTGGCGCACGTCCTGGAGTGGCGAACGCTGCACGACAAGCGCCTCGCGCTGGACCGCGCAGAATCGTCGGCCGACTCGACGGCGACGGTGCTGCGCCAACGACACGATTCGATTCAGGCACGCGCCGCTCGTCGACTCCAGGCTTCCCACGACACCGCACTCTCGTCTGACTCCACCGCCGCGTTGCTCGCCGAGGCGCGCCGCCAGGCCATGCGCCAGAAATCGCGCGCCACGCTCGACCGTCGCGTCGACAATCAGGAGCAACTGGCCGGCGCGCTCGCGGCATGGACGACGATCGTTGTCGCGCAGGAGCGCGCCGCCGTCAATCGCGCGCTGCGCAGCATCGTCACGCTGCTCCTGGTTGCCTTCGTCGGCGTCCTGCTGCTGCAATGGACCGAGCGAACGACGTCGCGGTTGGCAGTGGACCGTCGTCGCATGCACACCCTGCGGATGGTCAGTCGCGTCACACTGCAGGTTCTGACGATCCTCGCCCTACTGCTTGTGATCTTCGGACCGCCGAGCAATCTCGGCACGTTCCTCGGCCTCGCCGGCGCCGGGCTCACCGTCGCGCTCAAGGATTTCATCGTCGGCTTCATTGGATGGTTCGTGCTCCTCGGCGCGGACGGGATTCGGCCCGGAGATCTCGTCGAGATCAACGGGGTCACCGGCGAGGTGACCGAGGTCGGAATCTTTCAGACGGTTTTGCTCGAGACAGGCGACTGGGGCGGGTCGAGTCATCCCACCGGGCGTCGAGTGACCTTCAACAACAGCTTTGCCATCGAAGGGCACTACTTCAACTTCTCCACGACGGGCCAGTGGCTCTGGGATGAGCTTCAAATCGTGGTGCCGGAGGGACGGGATCCGTATCCGATCAGCGAGTCGCTTCGCCGTGAGGTCGAGGAGGCGACGAAGGAAAGCGTGCTACAGGCCGAGGCCGACTGGAAGGGAGCGCGCCGCACACCGCAGTTCGCGTCGCTGACGGCGACGCCGACCGTGAACCTTCGGCCGATACCCGGCGGTACGGAGATCGCCGTGCGGTACGTGACGCGTCTCGCCGAGCGATCGGCGATCCGCGCGCGGTTGTATCGCGCGGCGATGGACTTGTTAGGCTCGGGCGCCCGCGTGAGTGCGGGATGGACGAACGCCGAAGCCGGATAGAATTCTCGACTGCCGGATCGATCCTCGGCCATGACGTCTCATTGGTTCTGTGATTCCTTCGACTCGAGCGCCGGCATCGGCGCGTCGGTGAAGTCATCGCGAGGCAGCCAAACGAATAGCTCGTTGGCGTCCAGGTCCGTGACCACGAGCGTCGGTCGTCCCCACTCAACGCGTTGGGTCTGGATACCCTTCGCTACAATGTGTGTGAGGAACGGTGCGCGTTGATCGTCTTCGAGGCCGATAAACACTCGCCCGTGGCCAGCCCGAGCTTGCGTTCGATCATCGATTTCATTGAGGATCAGCTCGAAACCGAACAGGCTGACCTGACACACAGCAATCCGCCCCTCTTCCTGATACGTCCAATCCTCGGAGAACCCAAGCCGCTCCAGATAGAAGCCCAGTGAGCGCTCGGCGTTCTTGACGAAGAAGACGCTTCTCGCGTAGAGGTTGTTCATGATTCTCTGCGCTGCCACTACCGATCGAAAGTCGATTGCACGATAGGGTGGATCCATCGGCTGCTGTCGACAGAAGTCACCGGGCCGCGGATCGTATTGCCGAGTCGAGGTCGACCCAGAGATCGTCGGCGTTCTCGATGCCGACGCTGAGTCGGAGAAGCGAAGGTGGAAGGTGTTCCTGTCCAGGAATCCCGGCTCTTCGCTCCATCGTCGATTCCACGGCCCCGAGACTGGTCGCATGGCGGATAAGCCTAACGTTTCGGCACACGCCATCCGCGAGCTCGGATCCTCCACGCAGATCGAACGAGATGATGCTTCCGAAGCCCTTGAGCACGCGCTTGGCGGTCGCATGCGTCGGGTGTGACGGCAACCCCGGATACCGGACATGACTGACCAGCGGGTGCTTCTCGAGCCGCTCCGCAAGCGTCATGGCGGTGTGCTGGGACCGGTGCAACCGAAGCGCGAGTGTTCTCGCGCCGCGGACGGCAAGGAAGGCCTCGAACGTTCCCGGTGTCGCGCCAGTCAACGCGCGAGACTTTCTGAGGCCACGCCACAGGTCATCGTCCCTCGTCGTGGCGACACCCGCGAGTAAGTCGGAGTGGCCGCCAATGAACTTGGTGGCCGATTGGAGAGAGACAGTGGCGCCGAAGTCGAGCGGCTGTTGATTCAAAGGGGTGGCGAAGGTGTTGTCGATCGCCAGGATCGCTCCCGGCTTGCGTGGCGCCGCGCAGATAGCCTCGAGATCCGCGACGGTGAGCAGTGGGTTCGACGGTGACTCGATCCAGATCAGGTCAGCGACGCCGCATGCGCGAATCCACCCGGCCGTATCGTCTACGACCACACGTTGCACGGACCAACGCTGTCTCTCGGCGCCCGCTGCTGCCAGCCCTGCAACTCCTTGATAGAGGTCGTCTGGCAGTACCACGACGCTACCCGCCGCAAGCTGATCGAACACGGCCGCGACGGCGGCCATGCCGGACGCGAACGCCACGGCTTTACCAGATTCCAGCCCGCCGACGATTTCTTCGAGTGCTTCCCAGGTTGGCGTGCCATCGTCGCGCGAGTACTCGCGTCCAGCGCCGATGATGAAGTTCGAGGCGGGGATCAGCGGTACGTTCAGTGGGGCGCCGGGCTCGGAAGATCGACCTGCCGAGACGAGCCACGATTCTGCTGTGATGTCGGGCTGGCGACGCTCCATTCTTTCGAGTGCCTCGAGATGAAGGGTGACGACTCCGATCCGCGAAGAAGGGCTTCACTCACCCATCATGAAATAGCGTTCGCCGGTCAGGCTAGGGTGACCGACTTCCAATCCTTCAGTCGCTCGGCGATCAGCTCGACCCGTTGCCGATCGTCACGTCCGTCCATGACGGTCAAGTCGTTAGGGTCCGCGCGCACGTAAATGCCGGACGTCCGTGCGTTGACGTTCGGGTCTCCAGCCGATCGCGTCGTGAAGTAACCAGCCGCGCGATCCGCGGACTCGATCCTGATCTCGCCGGTTCCGTCCAGTTGCGGCGCATTGACTTGAAGCGGGCGTTCTCCGTTCCAGTAGTAGAAGACACCGGGAGGATCTCTTTTCTCTTTTGCCGCTTCGCTCCAATATCGGGCCGATAAACGACCGTCCTCTTGCCACGAGCGGCCGCGAATCTCAAGCGCTCCGTCCCGGTCGCGCGAGATGCGCAAGAGGCTGACGGCCGAAGGCTCCCGGTCACTACGCTCCGTCAGCGACAACTGCCACCACATCCCTTCGATGCGGTTCAGGCGGCCTTCGGTCTCGATTGCCTTTCGGACCTTTTGGTTGACGACCTTGAGGTCGCTGGCGGCCGTTGCCTCGGCATAACGCACGCACGTGAGACCGAGGAGGTCACTCGGCAGCTTCGCGCCGTTCGCATGGAGGATGAAGGTTCGGCGCATGCCGAGGACTCCACCGAACAGACCGGCTTCGAAGACGACGTTGTCTCGCGGAGCCGCCTGGCCCGGTGCCGACGATTCCGATGCCGGTGGGGTGTTACTCGTCCAGTCATCCTGAGCGAACACGAACGCCGCGAAATCGACCTCGCGCGTGAGCTCGAGGAGTCGCTCGAGCGTCGTGGTGCCCGGATTGAATGACGTCGTCCAGGGCTCTACGTGCGCGACCGATTCGAGACCGCGCGTGAGCGCCTGCAGCAGCTTCGCCTGCTTACCCGACGAGCCCAGGAAGATGCGTGGCTTGTCCATCCGTTCGTTCCCCGTCGTCTAGCGACATTGCCTCGAACATACGCCGTCGCCGGCGCTCCGCCATTGGTTCGCGCCGATCGCCCACGCAACCGGCAACCACGGCAGCAGTCGTCGCATCGAGTGCTACTTGGGGAAGCGGACGCGCGCAACGATACCGCCGACGCGCCCAAGGAACCATCCACCCGGCAGTCCTTCGAGGGGTGCAGGGAAGGCACCCACACGCGAGGCCGTACGTTCGCCGCGCTGCCATGCGTAGACGCCGGTCTTGTCCGTGTACGTCCTGTGGAAGAACACAGTCGCTCCGTCCGCACTCACGGCGGCTGCGCCATGGACCGTCTCGGGCGTCTGCCACACGTGCTGCGAACGGCCGGTCAGGTCGACCTCGGCGAGCTGAAAGTCCGGATAAATGAGAAGCAACACCGACTCCCTACCAACCGCCCCAACGGCGTAGCAATCCACGATGTCGAGCGCGCCTGCCACGTCCCGTCTGTAGTCGAGTAGCAGCTTACCGGTCCGATCAAACGCGAGCGCACCGTGGAGTGGGTTCCCGTACCCCTCGTCGAAGTGCGTCACGACGAGCCGCCCGCCGACGGCCGCGAGGCTCTGCACCGCGTCGCCGACGTGGAATTCGCTGACCCGTTCACCATCCGAGCGTATGATCCACGCGTTAGGCCGCCCCGCTGTCGTGCGTGCGTCCACCAACGCGACCGTCTTCGCATCGAGGGCACAGATCAGCGGGAACTCACAGGCGATCGATGTCCGCACGCGATGGCTGCCGAAGAAGAGCTCACGAGCGCGCGGGGTGCCGCCGACGCCGACCCAGGCACCGGTGGTGAGGCTGACCGCCGCAAGATCACCTGGAATCGCCGGGAGGAGTTCGAGGTGAGAGTCCTTCACTTCGATTCTCAGGGAACTGGGTATTAGCCTAACGCCGTAGATGCAGCCCGCTGGCTACCTTCTCGGCTCGTACCGCATCGCGACCACCCCCGAGCCGAACTCCAACCGGTCCACGAGCTTCAAGTCGACCAGCTTCGATAGCCCCGCGAACAACGTCGGCCCGTGGCCCGCTAGCCTGGGCTGCACGATGAACTCGTACTCATCGATCAATCCGAGCTCAGTCAACGCCTGCGGGAGCTTCACGCCTCCCACGAACAGTCCGTTACCCGACTCCTGCTTGAGCTGCTGAACGGCCGTCGCCACATCCCCACGTACCAGCTCCGCGTTCCAATCGACTCGGTCCAGAGTGCTCGACACGACGTACTTCTTTGCCGCGTCGATCGTTCGAGCGAAGGGTTCCATCCAATCCGGCATCCAGTCAGGCCTCGCCCCCCGCGCCACCGGCCGCCACCCTGCCTCCATCAATTCGTACGTCACCCGGCCAAAAAGAAGGGCATCGGCCTGCTCGATGTTCTGCGCCGCGTGACGATGCATGTCTTCGTCCGGGAGCATTGCCCGGTGATCGCAGCAGCCGTCCAACGTGACGTTGATGGAGTATCGAAGGGGTCGCATCTACGTGCTCATGAGGTGGGCTAACGGGATGAGTTGAGCTGCCGAGCGCGTTGGCGGTTGGCGCCGCGACGTTGACACTACGAGGAAGCTGTCAGACGCACAACCTCTGCCGGTCGCTCCGCCGCTCCCAAGACACGTTAGGTTGCCGGCGCGCAGGTGGTGACTGTCGCCCGCGGCACCGGCTGCGGCGGACACGATCCGATATCGCACGCCTGCGCCGCATCTGGCGCCGTGGCCGTCCGGCACTAACCTACACCCGTGCGTGACTGGGCACCCGAACATCGATGAGCATCGACATCGCCGCGTTGCGGCCCAAGCTCGAGGCGGCGCTCGGAGAGCAGCTCCAACTCGGCGCCCTGCTGGGACAGGGAGGGTTCGCCGCCGTATTCCGTGCACACGATCCCTTCCTCGAGCGCGACGTCGCGATCAAAGTGTTGGATCCGTCGCTCGCCGTCGACGCCGCCCTCGAGGAGCAATTCCTGCACGAAGCTCGGACGATTGCCGCGGCCGAGCATCCACATATCGTGCCGCTGTACTCCGCGGACTCGACCGGAGGACTGCTGTATCTCGTGATGCGGCTTCTCCCCGGTCACTCTCTCGAGGATCGGATCGCCGAGGGAAAGCTCCCGGCGGCGGAGGCGGCGCGGATCGGGCTCGAGTGCGCGCGCGCCCTGGCCGCGGCGCATGCCGTTGGCGTCGTGCACCGTGACATCAAACCCGCGAACATCCTGCTCGACGCCAACGGCAACGCGACCGTTACCGACTTCGGGATCGCGCTCGTTACCTCGCGACCGGTGCGTGAGCTCCTCGGGTCGACCGCCGGCACGCCGCATTACATGAGCCCCGAGCAGTCGCTCGGCGAGCAAGTCGACGGACGCTCGGATGTCTACGCGTTAGGCATCGTGCTCTACGAGATGCTCACGGGCACGTGCCCCTTCCGGGGGCGCAACGCGACGGAAGTGATCGCGCAACACGTCTCGGCGCCCATCCCCAAGGTATCGGACCGTGAGCCCGAGACGCCGGTGGCGCTCGTTCGGCTGGTGGACCGCATGTTGGCCAAGGACCCGGCGGGGCGACCCACTGCCGCCGAGCTCGTGAAAGACTTAGCCGCGGCAAGCGCGCCAGATGCGCTGCTGACACCCTCGGAGGTTCGACGTCGACGCTGGAAGCGCCGCGGAATCTACGTGGGCGTCGCTGCGGTGAGCGCCGGAGCCGTGATCGTTATCGGCGTGCGCATCGCATTGCAATTGATGGCATTCTTCATGGGCGGCGGCGAGGGTGCCGATCCCGCCTTGCTCGCGTCAGGTGGTGCGGTGCCGGATTCGATCGTGCGCCTGGCGCGAGAGGCGGGGAGCGTGGGCGCGAACGAACGCGTGGTGTTCGTCTTCATCCAGGCCAATCACACCTTCGCGGATGCGTTGCTGATGACAGACTCGGCGATCATTCGCCGCACACCCAAGGGCACCGTCCGGCGCTCGCTTCAGGAGAGCGACATCAACCTCCAACCCCTCAAACGCGGCGGTTCGGCAGGTGGACTCCTCATCGTGAAGCGGAAAGGGGCAGCTCCCGACACGCTGTATCAGGACTTGACCGGCCGGGAGGGGGTCCGGTTGCTCACTGAGTTCACGACCTGGCACCGCGCGCAGAAGGCGCGGGATTCCACCTCCAAGTAGTCGCGCGGGCGCGATTGCTGGTTCTCGTCGCCTAACGCCGTCGGCGAAGTGGCGAACGCTACTTGAACTTCACCTTCGCGATTTCCGGGTTCGGCGTGAACTCGGCACCGAAATCCTCGACGTCCATCAGCTTGCGGATCTCGACCACCGCCTCGCCGTTTGGAAAGACGTTCGGAGTGCGCTTCACCAACTCGATCGCCTCTTCCCTCGACTTCACCTGAATGATCGAGAAGCCTGCAACGAGCTCTTTCGACTCGGCGAACGGACCATCGGTGACGATGCGCTCGTCGCCGTTGAACTTCACGCGCGCACCCTGCGAGGTCGGGGTGAGCCCCTCCGCGGCGAGGAGGATGCCTGCCTTCACGAGCTCCTCGTTGTACTTCTGCATCGCGGCGAACGCTTCTGGCTTCGCCGGAGGGCCCGCTTCGGATTCCTTCGTTGCCATGCCCATGACGATGAAACGCATTGTGCTCTCCTGAATTCGGTTCCTGTCAGTTGCCGTGCCTTCGCCGCCTCACTAACACGTCGAACGAGACCGGTCGAAATCGACACAAGCTGTCGCCCTGGCTCCTACTTTGCAACAGAAAGGACTTGACGCTTGACTGAAGCCAGAGCCGCCGAGGTGCGCGGCGCGTGGGTCGGAGGCGATCGTGCGGAAGTGGCTGCGACGCATTCGCGGGGCAATCGGGATGGGCTTCACCTGGGCAGCAGTATGGTTCGCTGCGGGCCTCGTGCCGCGATGGGTGCTTGGCGTCAATACTGATCTCCCGCTTCCTCTCCTCTTCGGTGCGCTCGGCTTCATTGCCGGGGTCACCTTCTCCGGGCTCCTCGTGCTGACCGAGAGCCGTCGCAGATTTGATCAGATGTCGCTTCCGCGCTTTGCGGCGTGGGGGTCGATCGGCGGCCTTCTGCTCTCGGCCCTATTCGTCAGAAGCGAGTCCCTTGGCTGGGGTGAGGTGCTGGCGATCTCCACTACGTTCGCCTTTGCTAGCGCCGCCTGCGCCTCTGGTTCGCTCGCTGTGGCGAGGCGAGCGGTAAGGCGAGAATTGCCCGACATCGGTGAGGATACCGCGGAGGCCGAACTCGCCGACCATGAGAATCGGAAACTGCTTTGAGGCGGTGCTGCGAACGCTGTCGTTCAAGGATCAATCCGCCCTGCGCCCGCGCCCGACTTGCTCACGACCGCGGCGACGTTGTCGTCCCGGTCCCGCTCGATCAGCTTGCGGTACGGGTCGATACCGGCGCGCGTTGGCAAACGCGGCACCGTGAGCACGATCGTCTGCTTGCCCGAGCGAATCCGGTGCTGCTTCAGGTACAGCGTCGCCCCAGGCGCGCCGTCGACCACCGGTCCCACGAAGGCCCCGACCTCGACAGGCTCGTCCATCGCAACCGGAGTCTGTGTCCCGACACTATCGGCTCGCGCCTTCGACGCATCGACGAACAGCGTCACTCGATAGCTACCGCCACCCACAGGCTCGGAGTGCGCGGAGTCCGTGCGCACGTTCCACAGCGTGATGTGCTCGAAGAGATCCGACAGCAGCGGCCGCAACGAATCGGGCGTGACAGCCTCCAGCTCAGCATAGAGCGCGCGCGATGTTGGCGGCGGCGCGTCTGCGCCAGCGAACCTATCGCGGAACCGCCGCAGCGCCCCATTGAGCGCGTCGGCGCCGAGACGATCGCGTAGCGTGTACATCGCCACGGCGCCCTTGAAGTAGTACACATACGCCTGGCTCACGACGTCGAGCAGCGGGACCTCGCGGTTCGTGTACACGCTTCGACCCGTAAGGTATTGGTTCATGTTGTAGTCGTAGAAGCGGCGCGCCATCTCCGGCCCGTACGTCGCTTCCAGGACCATCATCGAGCTGTATTGCGCCAGCGTCTCGGAAACGAACGCCGCGCCCGCCGCGGGCGCCGGAATCACCTGGCCACCCCACCATTGGTGCGCTGTCTCGTGCGCGACGACGAAAAACGTCCGGTCGATGTCGCCCGAGTCGACGCGCGTGAGGAACGCGCTCCCCTCCGAGAACGCGATCGTGCGAGGATGGGCCCGCGCAAACGATGCATAACGCGGGAACTCGACGACGCGAAGCTCGCGGAACTGATACGGCCCGAACTTCTCCGTGTAGTACGCGAGCGACGCCTGCATGCTCTTGAGCATCCGGTCGACGTTCACGTCGTGCGTCGGGTGGTAGTAGACACGTAGCGGAATCCCCTTCCAATGCGTCTCGCGCACCGCGTACTTCGCGGAGAGCACCGCGCCGCCGTAGCGGGTCGGCGCGTCGGTGCGGTAATGGAAATAGCGGCGACCATTCTCTCGCCACTCGCGGACGAGCGTGCCCGGCTCGACGGCGATCTGGTCCGGATCGGTGCCGATCACCGTTTCGACGTCCACGAGCTCGACGGAATTCGCGCCAACTCGTGTCTCCACGTCGCCTGCGCTCGGCGGCAGCTTGCGAGGCGGGAGATGCTGCTCGCGCCGGAACTGTTCGTCCATCACCTCGCGGCCCGGCTGGTAGCCTAACGCCGGGAGCCATCCCCGGTCGATGTAGGCGCCGTTAGGCGTCACGGCCGTCGGCGCGCCGGCGTTGCGAAACCCGCGCGGACGGAAAGCGACCTCGAATTTCATCGCGAGCGAGTCGCCCGGCGCGAGCGGCCGTTCGAGCGCGTAGATGCGGTAGCGCAGCGTGGAATCGTTGGTCACGACGCGCGCGGCGCGGTCGAAGCCGAGCGCGCGCGTCTCGACGTCCAGGCTCGGGAGCACGTGCAGGGAGTCGATCGGCTGCGTGGTACGGTTCACGAACCGGAAGGTCCCCCGGATCTCGGCGGCGCGGTCCGCGGGGTAGAGCTCCACGCGCGTCTGCGCTGCGACGAGGGTCGGCTCCGGCGCATCCTGGAAGCGCTTGTACCGCCGCTCGTACTCGGCGCGCTCGGCGGCAATGTCGTTAGGCGAGCGGTTCTCGTTGAGCACGTTCGTGTTGTAGAACACGAAGCCGCCCAACGTTATGATGAGGAGCGCCGCGACCGCTGCGACGCGCATCATCGG
>Ga0307408_100002615_pt1 | contig 12534 bp, 8 predicted proteins | sample 322Cmetagenome_FD_202116 | JGI IMG/M metagenome (GOLD analysis project Ga0307408, IMG submission 202116) | Maize rhizosphere microbial communities from greenhouse at UC Davis, California, United States - 322HYB-C-3 | ecosystem: Host-associated > Plants > Roots > Rhizosphere > Soil | place: USA... | reverse complement strand
CCGAAGGTGCGGGCAATGTAATTTTCGTTCTCGCTTATTGAAGCAAGTTCATCGATCTTCGAAAAAACATCTTGTGCCCGCGTTAAATAATCAGCCATTGTTAAATATGATTTTTCCTTCGTTAAGCCTTATAAATGCGCCACTATCATAAGTTTTAGTTCCCCCAATATAGGTTTGTGCCACCAACCCGCATAACTCTTTCATAAAATAGGGGGTAGCTTTATGTTTATGCTGAATGATTGATTCTCGCACCTTAAAAGATTTCTCGTCGTCCCAAACCACAAGGTCAGCATCATAGCCTGGCAATATTTTCCCTTTTGTGGCTTCCTTGCCGATTAGTTTAGAAGGATTTTCGCTTAGCCACCTGGCAATATCTGTTACATCGAAGCCCCGTTTCCTGGCGGCAGTCCATAGTATTGGCAACGCAAATTGTAAGGACGAAATACCACCCCAGGCAGATATAAAGTTTCCGCTTTCTAATTGTTTTAAGTCAGGCGGGGCAGGCGAGTGGTCTGTAGCAACAAAATCGATAATGCCATCTTTCAACGCTTGCCAGAGCAGTTCGTTGTTCTCCTTTTCACGGATTGGTGGTGCACATTTGAACAGAGTCTGCTTGTCTTTAATCTGTTCTGCGTTAAAGAAAAGATAATGTTGCCCGGTTTCAACCGTTAAAGGCAAGCCCTTATTTTTTGCAGCAGCAATTTGCTCAATTGAGTTGGACGATGATAAGTGAACGATATGTACCCGGCAATTAAACTCCTCACATAACTTTATCATCAGCTTTATAGCATTGTCTTCCCATTCGCGCGGGCGCGAAGCCAGGTAATCCTGGTAGGACGTAGGCTTTTGCTTTCTAAATTTTGAAGTCTCGTCGTTTAATTCACAATGAACCAGCAATGGCAAATTGTGTTTGGCAATAAGTGGCATTACTTTGCGTAAATCCCTCTCGGTTGTGTTTGGAAATTCATCTATGCCCGAGTGGGTGAGGAATGCCTTAAATCCCAAGACCCCTTTCTCTATTAAAGGCTCAATCTGCATACAATTACCAGGAATTACACCGCCCCAAAAGCCACAGTTTACGTGCAGCTGCTGCCTAGCTTTACCTAGCTTTTTTTCAAAATTGGCTACGCTGGTGGTAACCGGTGATGAATTTAAAGGCATATCAACTAAGGTTGTAATCCCCCCGGCAATGGCGGCCTTCGTAGCAGTGTTGAAGCCTTCCCAGCTGGTACGCCCAGGTTCATTGATATGTACATGCGGGTCAATCACTCCTGGCATTATCAGTTTACTTCCCACATCATTTACCGGACAATCAACCTGGGAATCATAAGGAAGCACTGATTCAATGGTTGCGCCATTGATGTAAACAAGAGCTTCTTTTATCCCTTCGGGAGTAATTACCCGCTTACTTTTGATTGCCAGATGAGTCATTTATAAAAAATTGAAGAAAAATTCTAATTCCGTTGTTGTTTGAGAGATGTATTTTCTAAATTGTAAAAAATAACGGAGAAAACAAATGGTAGTCTTAATAAAAATTATGAAAAAATGGAATAATGATATTTTTATCTATCTAATGCTGCGATTTTTTTAACGGTTTCTTTAAAAGGGTAAAAAACATACTGAAAAATAGATTTTGAATGCTGTACTACCTACTCCTTGCTATCGCTTCTATCATACTTTGCTTAATCATTGCTTCAACTTATTCTGTTTATTTTTTGGGAAAGAATAAGCGAGTAGTTTCATCAACAGCGGAAAAGGCTGAAGAGTTTTATCCGGAAACACTCAGCGAAACAAAAAATTGGTTATATGTAGCTTTAGTAGGCGTTGTGCTTATCTCAGTTTATCTGCTTTATCTTTTAACTGATGGCAGTGCATGGCAAGCCCACATAATGGAGTGGCTGAATATTATTATACGGGTGTTACATATCACCTTTGGAATTGCCTGGATTGGGGCTTCATTTTATTTCGTTTTCCTTGAAAATGCCCTGAATAGAACCGATAACCTTCGTGATGAATTAGCTGGCAATTTGTGGGCGGTGCATGGCGGCGGTTTCTATTATCTTGAGAAGTACAAAGTTGCGCCGAAGGATATTCCGAAAGATTTGCACTGGTTTAAATATGAAGCCTATTTCACCTGGCTGTCTGGTTTTGCTTTGCTTTTTGTTGTTTATTATTTCAATGCCAAGGCAATGCTGATAGATAGTAATGTACTTGATATCTCTGCATTTGCAGGAGTTAGTATAGGCATTAGTTCATTTATTGCAGGCTGGCTTATTTATCATTTATTGTGCAGAACATCGCTGCTTAGAAATAATACCGGGTTTGCTATTGCTGGCTTTTTAATAGCAGCGGCGTTTGCCTGGTTTTACTGTCACATATTTGCGAGCAGGGCAGCATATATCCACTTCGGTGCAATGCTGGCTACTTTAATGGCGGGGAATGTGTTCTTTATTATCATCCCGGCTCAAAAGGCTATGGTAAAGGCTGCGAAGGAAGGAACGCCTCTCAACCCAGAATTGGGAAAGCATGCCGGACTCCGTTCGCTGCATAACAATTATTTCACTATGCCCGTGCTTTTTGTGATGGTTAGTAACCATTTCCCGAGCACATTTGGCAACCAATACGCCTGGATAATTTTAGCAGCCATTACACTTGGAACCGCAGGAATTAAGCACTGGCTTAATTTGAGGGAGAAAGGACAGCTGAATGTCTGGGTATTCCCGATATCTGCAGCGATACTGTTGGCGGTGGCATTTGCATCAGGCCCGATTGAAAAACAAGGTAGTTGTAAGGATACGAGCCTGGGTGATGTGAATGCAATTATTCAGAAAAGATGCGTTTCCTGCCACTCCATGAGTCCTACGGATGACGTTTTTAAAGTTGCCCCCAACGGCCTAATGTTCAAGTCTCCCGATGATATTCTAAAACTAAAAGACAAAGTTCTCCAACGTGTAGTGATCACTAAAACCATGCCTCTAAATAATAAAACACAAATGACGGAGGAAGAAAGGGAAGCGATAAGGTGCTGGGTGGAAAGCGGGCAGTGAAAAGTTGGGGAAGTCTGAGGTCTCAGGTCTGAGGTTAGAAGTCTGAGGGTCGGATGTCCGAGGTCTGATGTCCGATTTCTAGGCTGATTAGCTAATTCCCTTAAAAATAAAAATCCCGGTATCCCCGGGATTTTATATACTCTATGACTAATTTCTGTTTCTTACGTCTAACTTCAGTCTTCCGACTTCCAACATCAGATTTTCGGGCTTCTGTCTTCAGACCTCAGACCTCCGTCTTCCAATCTTCAACCCCTACTTAATAAACAATAACTCTCTGAATTTAGGCAGAGGCCATTTGTCATCAGCAATTAATTGCTCCAGTTTATCAACATGGTAACGAATCGGTTCGAAGTAAGATTTTACCTTCTCATCGTATGTTATTGACCTGTCGCGAATATCCTCGATCACGTTAGCCTCTTTACGGGCATTGATCATGTCTTTAACAGTAGTTCTGATAAAGTTGACGTGCTCTGATATTTGTGTAATGATCTCAATCTGAGCGGCATAGTTCTCTTGTCCTAAACCAATAGATTTCAAGCCCTGAACGTTATTGATCAGCTCTGTTTGGTAAGAAATAGAAGCAGGAATAATCACGTTATTCACTAACTCTCCAATTACACGAGCCTCAATCTGAAGTTTTTTGAAGTAGCTTTCCAGTAAGATTTCGTGGCGTGCATGCGCTTCACGTTTGGTATATACTCCGGTTTCTTCAAAAAGCTTTTCCGTTTTTTCGGCAATTAAAACATCTAGAGCTTTCGGAGTAGTTTTGATGTTAGATAAGCCCCTTTCAGCTGCTTCGGCTTCCCATTCAGGGCTGTAACCGTTGCCTTCAAAGCGGATATTTTTAGACTCTTTAATATATCGCTTAATCACGGTCATGATCGCTACGTCTTTCTTCTCGCCCTTTTTCAGCAATTTATCAACGTCAACCTTGAATTTATTTAGCTGGTCAGCCACAATAAGGTTCAAAATAGTCATTGGGTTAGCTGAGTTCGCAGAAGAACCCACAGCACGTAACTCGAATTTATTTCCTGTAAACGCGAAAGGCGAAGTACGGTTACGGTCGGTATTATCTAGTAAAATTTGAGGTACTTTGGGAATATTGGTCCAAAGTGCAGCCTCATTTTTCATTTTGCTGGTAACGCGGGAAGTTTCGATCTCATCAAGAACGTTGCTCAACTGGCTTCCCAGGAAAATTGAAATAATTGCCGGAGGAGCCTCGTTTGCACCCAGGCGGTGATCGTTACTTACCGATGAAATAGAAGCACGAAGTAAGTCAGCATAATCATGTACTGCTTTAATTGTGTTCACAAAAAACGTTAAGAACATCAGGTTGTTCTTTGGCGTTTTTCCAGGTGAAAGTAGGTTCTTTCCGGTATTAGTAATTAGCGACCAGTTGTTGTGCTTGCCGGAACCATTAATACCAGCAAATGGCTTCTCGTGTAGTAATACTTTGAAGTTGTGCTTACGGGCAATTTTATCCATTAAGTCCATCAACAGCTGATTGTGGTCAATAGCAAGGTTGATTTCCTCATAAATAGGTGCGCACTCAAATTGAGAAGGTGCAACCTCATTGTGGCGGGTTTTTAAAGGAATGCCCAGTTTAATCGATTCGATTTCAAGCTCTTGCATATACGCCAAAACTCTGTCAGGAATAGAACCAAAATAATGGTCTTCCAACTGCTGGTTTTTAGCAGACATGTGGCCGAATAAAGCCCTTCCTGTTAAGTATAAATCAGGGCGTGCGTTAAATAAAGCAAGGTCGACAAGAAAATACTCCTGCTCAATACCTAAAGATGCATTTACTTTTTCGATGCTTTTATCAAAATACTGTGCCACCGAAACAGCTGCTTTATCTAAGGCAACCAATGCTTTTAACAGAGGTGCTTTGTTATCTAACGATTCGCCTGTATAAGAAACGAATACAGTTGGGATACAAAGGGTTTTTCCCATTAAAAAAGCTGGAGAAGAAGGGTCCCACGCGGTGTAACCTCTCGCCTCGAAAGTACTGCGGATACCACCGGTAGGGAAACTTGATGCATCTGGTTCTTGTTGCGCAAGCGCATCACCCGAGAATTTTTCAATGGCAGAACCGTCGCCTGCAGGTTCAAAAAATGAATCGTGTTTTTCGGCTGTAGTTCCAGTTAATGGTTGAAACCAGTGCGTATAGTGAGTTGCGCCACGTGCAATAGCCCATGATTTCATGGCTGAGGCAACCTGCTCTGCAATCTCTCTCTCAATTCTGGCGCCATGAATAATAGAATCATTTACGCTATCAAAGGCATCTTTAGATAAGTACTCTTTTAATTTTTTCTTGTCGAAAACGTTGCTAGCATAAAAATCAGAAACTTTATCAGATGGAGCTTTTACCTCAGGGATAGTCCTTGAAAGTACGGCATTTAATGCCTGAAAACGAAGATTGGACATGATTTAGTTTTGTTATTGTATCGTTTTTTGTAAAAAGAATATGTTCTCTGTTCCAAATATTTATAAAAAGTATTGAAATAGCTAATGTTTGTGGAAAAAAACAGAAATAAATGACAGCTTATACAGGCTGAAAAAGTTTTTAAAAAATCCTTATGGAATTTTGTGAAGCAATAGCATCATACATAAAAAACAACCTATTATGCTTAGCTCAAAATTTAATGTTTACAACGTCGAGTGGCTTGATGTTGTATTCGCCAACCGAAACCAAACCTACGGAGCTTACGAATTAAGAAAAAATTACTCTTCCAGGTTAATAAAAGCTCTGTTTGTAGCCTCAACGTTGTTTGTTACGGTAGTTTGCTCGCCTTTGATTTATGATTATTTGAAGAAAGAGGATGAAATAGTGGAAGTGGCTGATGCAAGCAAACCTAAGGATGACCTGGTAAAAATAGTCGATGTTGTATTGCCTCCTAAAAAAGTGGAGAAAATTTTTGAATCCAAAGGTGCTCAAAAGCAGGAAAGTAATTTCAAACAAAAACGATTTGTTAAACCTGTTGTGACCGCTTCTGATAAAGTTACAGAAGAGCTTCCTGAGCAATCCGCCCTTGCCGATGCTGTGGTAGCATCAACAAATCAGGAAGGAACGGCACTTGCCGGAAACGGAACTGAAAAATCTGAAGGAGTTGCCAACGGAAGCAGCGAAAGTGCCGGAACCGCTGAAGGCACAGGCAATGAGCCAATAAATGTCGGGCTGGTTGAACAAATGCCCGAATTCCCCGGAGGCTATGCAGCTTTCGCCAAGTACCTCCAACGAAATCTTCATTATCCTCATTCAGCTTCTGAGAACGGCATTATGGGTAGGGTATTCGTGAACTTCATTGTTGAAAAGGATGGTAGCTTAACGGATATCTCCGTATCCAAAGGAATCGGCTTTGGTTGCGACGAGGAAGCCGTGCGAGTGCTGAAAAAATCTCCCAAATGGAGTGCTGGTATCCAGAATAAGCAAAAGGTAAGGGTGATGTTTACTATTCCAATTGTGTTTTCGATGGGAGAGTAGATGGATACTGAATGAGGCTGTTAGTATGTTTATGGATTATATTTATAGGCATACTAACAGTTTTAGGTGAAAACATAATCGCCGTCGCCATCCTGAAGTTTAGGCGACATTCCGGATAATTTTTCCTTAAAGTATTTTGAAAAGAGGTAGGGGCGTTTAATTCTTTTTTTAAATAATCCTAAAGATCCTGGGCGTAAATAGTAATCTACCAAGCTGGCATGGTAGGTTGTAAATTCATCAGTCCTCCATTTTATTAAATGATAATTTATTGTATCAATTACTTGGTTGAAAAAATGCGGATGGAAATAGCAGTAAGGAAGTTTCACGGAACCATCTCTTTTAGAAAACATAAGAAATCCAACTAGTTTATTCTCATTGTCCCGCACTTTGATACAGTAATAATTGAAGGATTTGGCGTGTGAAGAAAAATGATATTTCTTATTAACCTGTTCGCTTGAAATAATCCATTTGTTGTTAATAATCCAGTTTAATTCTCGAGCAGTTCGCTTAAATATATTGTCTTTAGAATGCTCTATGATAAAGGCTTCAGCTTCTGAATCAATATTCTCAACATGTTCAAAATTACCTGCTTTTAAATTTGGCTGCAACAGACTTATTAAGCTATTGCAGGTTCTATCTATCAAACGAAACAGAAATGCGGCTTTTTTTAAGTTGGGAAATTTCGAAGGTCGAAGCTTAGTAAGGTTGGACCTTAAAAAAATCCTCAGCCCTGAAGATGAGCATAATTCATCAAAATAGCCGGTTTTTGAATGTAAACTGTACGAAAACTTGTTCAGGTAGGTGGTAACTATTTTTCCATCCCATAAATCAAGCGCCATCTTTACAAGCTGTTTTCCAATTCCCAATCCTCTGAAGGCCGGGTCAATCCAAATAGTGCTAAACCATCCAAATCGTTCGGATGTTCCATCCGAATAAAAAATCAAACCAGGAAGTATGCCCCTGTACCCAATTAATTTTCCATTTTTATATGCGAGTATCATCACTATATCTTTTTCATCACCTTCCGGGTTAAGAAGGTATGATAGCGCTCTATGTTTGGTAATTGCTTGATGCCTCTCTAAATAATATTCCTCAGAATCGACGTAGGCTTGTAACTGCTTTCTATTTAGTGCCTTAAATTCAATCATCGTGGTTGTAGAAGCGTCCTTAAAAGTACAGTATTCAGAATCCCTTTAGCGGAATAATTATTTCTTTCTAAGCTGATCCGATTAAAATGAATATGATTTTTAAACTTGCTTTCGCCGAACCCATCAGTTCCGAACGAGAATGGGATGTCATTAATTTTTTCAAAAAAAAGTGGCTCAACCCCCTCTGCATTAAAGGGAAATGCAAAAACTTTATAGTCTAAAAGAAACTTATTGCAGATATACCTAGTACTTTCATTAGTTTGATTTATCTGTGTGCTTAATGGGATTTCTTTGTATTTCGGATGATCAATGCCATGTGAACCAAAGGTAAAGCCTTTCTTTATCAGGCTTTCAATCTGGCTACTTGTCATAAACGGTTTGGTGTTTTGTAGGTAAAAATCGAAATCATAGTTTATGGCGTCTGCAATTTCATCCAATATATGCTTGTTGTGGTAATTTATAGATAACAAGATCTTCTTCGGATCGCAGTCTGAAAGGTGCTGCACCTTTGTCTTTATGATGCTGGCGATTTCTGGACTTTTGTTACTCTCCTCAATCAATAAACTTGCTTTAAATCGATAAAATAAATCTTTGTTATCAATAAATGAACTATTTAAAAAACAGGTAGCTGCAATACCCTTTTGAAGTAGAATTGGAGCAACTATATCGTGAAACTCTCTCAATCCGTCGTCGAAAGTAAGGAGTAGGGCAGGTTTTGAAAGCGCCCTTTTCCTTTGCAAAAAATTGCTTAGTTCATTTAAATGGATAGGTGTGAAATACTTGAGTAAAAAATCTAAATCTTTAATAAACTTTTTAGTGGTCGGGACACGATAAAGGTGCTTTATATGCTTTAATTCGTTGTCCGAAACGGCATGATAAAATGGTATAGCCAAATTTTGTCTTGACAGTTGTAATAAAAGTTTGGTTGAAATTGGTTTACAAGCTGTATATAAAAGCTCTTTTAAGTGCTTCGCTTTAAGCATCTATTTCGAATTGGCTTTAAATATAAAATTTTATGACGGTAGGTGGTTACAAGTTAGATTTTTTGTTTAACCTTGCTCGGATATAAGGAAATGTTAAAGGAGGTCTCTCAGGCTGAATGGATGGCCACAGTTGCTGGTTCTGCCAATTATTCGATTTTTGTGAATCCGGAGTTTTTGGCTCCAATAGCATTTGCCTATAACTATTCTCTAAAGTATTACTTATATAATCTTAATGAAAAGCCTGTAGTTGGTTTTGCTTGCTTTTGTCGGGGTAACAGGATCAAAGTTCCCACACATCAAATATATTCTGGTATATGGTGGGATATTAAATTTAATACTATAAAATATCGCGAAGTCCTGATTCAGGCGATAAGTCTCTTAAAAAAAAAATATTCCACTATTCATTTTCGGTTACCACCAACCTTTAACGATATCAGGCCATTCCAATGGGAAGGCTTCTCCTACAAAATCAATTATACATATACCAGAGACACGACAGCCCTTAACTTTGAGTACAATATCAGATCGAGGGTGAGGAAGGCTGCCGGAGCAGGGATAGTTTGTGGACCGGGGCAATCGTTTGACAAAGTGTGGGACTTTCAATATACAGATTTAAAAAGGTTTAGGAGAACTGATAGTTATATAAATCAATTGGGAGGTCTTCTGAAAGAATGCCACGAAAGGAGATTTTTGGCTGTTTATGAGGCGCGGTTAGGCGATAAAATGATGGGCTGTGCCTGTATATTAATCGACCGTACAACCCAGAAAGCATATAATCTGCTTATTGGTTCTGCTAATTCAAATTACCAGACTGGGGTGCAAGCAATGTTGTATGATTTTATTTTTAATGATTTGCAGAAGCAGGATATCAAGGAGTTCGATTTATACGGAGCAGATATTAAAGGTGTAGCAGATTTCAAAGCAAGCTTGGGAGCTTCTTTGCAACCGCACTATACTGTAACATACCAAAAACGGAAAAATCAGCTAGCCATGTTTAAAGAATGGATTAAGGATAAGCTTAGGAAGTTAAGAAGCAGATACTTTTAATCAAACCATTCCTGGAGCCACAATTCCAGAGAAATCAAGGTCCATACCTGCCTTCTGTAAAGCTGAGGCTTTTGAAAAAAAAGGCTCAGTGTTTGTAAAACATATTTGGAGTTAAGCAGAGAGCGGCTACTCAAAGCTGTAATTGTTTCAATTGTAAAATCACGAAGGTCTTCAGAAAGCCATTTGTATGCAGGGATAGAAAATCCACGTTTTGGGCGGTTTAATAGATGAGGCGGCACATATTTATGTGCTATTTCTTTCATGAGAGCTTTTGGCCGGTTATTCGGACATTTTATATAGCCTGGCAAACTGGCAACATATTCAATTAATTTCAGGTTTAATAGAGGGTCCCTGTTCTCAATCCCAAAATGCATCATGCACCTGTCTGCTTTTAGAAGAAGATCATCTGGTAAATAATGTTGAAGGTCGAAATTCAAAAGTTGGTTCAGTTTGTCATTACTCTCTGGCTTATAATTTATCTTAACGTCCGAGTTTAATAACCGATCAACGTGCGGCTTCGGAATAAACTGTTTTAAGCTGTCGAATAGCTCGAAACTATTTGGTTGTGAGAAAGCATCGAAGTATCGATTATATCGAAGCTTTTTGGGTATGGGGAACAAATTCGTATATTTTGCATATTTAAGCGCTTTAAAGTAAGAAAGATAACCGCCAAATAGTTCGTCTCCGCCCTCACCAGATAACAAGACTTTTACTTCGGGCTGGGCCAATTTGGCAGCTAAAAATAAACCAATTGCGCCGCTGTCTCCCATCGGTTCATCAAAGGTTTTGCCAAAAAGAGGAACCAGGCCTTTTACGGTTGTTTTATTAAAATAAAGTTCATAATGATCAGTACCGATGTGCTTAGCTATTTCTTTTGCAAAAGGGGCCTCGTTGTATTCTTTTTCTTCAAAACCAATAGAAAAGGTTTTTAACCGGGTTGCAGACTGCGATTGAGCGATAGCGGTAACTAATGAACTATCGTAACCTCCGCTAAGCAATGAACCAACTGGCGCATCCGAAACAATCCTGCTTTTAACAGAATCAACAAGTAAACTTTCAGTTTGATGCAATACATTTGCCGTATCAAAATTAGTTTTGGATTCATCGAGTTTCCAATATAAGCTCTTCGAAATTTTACCTGAACTTAAATCTATCTCAATTTTTTCACCAGGCTTAACTTTGTAAGCCTTTTCCAAAATCGTTCTTTCATCCGGAAAAAAAGAGTACTGAAGATAAAGGCTTAAGGCATCAAAGCTTAGTTTTTTTGTAATACAGGGATTTTTTAAAAATACCCGTAATTCTGATCCAAAAATAAAGGTGCCATTTTCATAAAAGTACATTAAGGGCTTAACACCTACTGGGTCCCTTGATAATAAGACTTTAGATCGGATTTTATCATAAATCGCAAATCCAAAAATTCCATTTAATTTATCAAGAAATGTTTCTGGCCAATATATATAACTCTGTAGTAAAACTTCAGTATCCGAATGGGATCTAAACTGTGCCCCTAATGCGCATAGTTCCTTTTTTAGATTTTCATAATTATATATAGTGCCATTAAAAACTAGTATATAGTTTCCACAAGCACTTGTAAAAGGTTGGTGCCCTTTGGAACTGAGGTCGATAATTTTAAGGCGCCTATTGCCAAGTCCGATATTGTAGCGTTTGTGCGCTTCAAAAAAGGCCCCGAAATCGTCCGGCCCTCTATGTTGCAGTGTATTTACCTGCGTTTCCAAATCGAAGGAAGATAATCTGGAAGTATAATCAATAAAGCCTGCTATTCCGCACATAGACTACCTCATCAGGTATATTTTCCCAAAATTGTTTTTGAAGAACTTATCGCCGCTTGTAAATCGATGTTTAATAGCGCTATTGTCGCTGTGCTCTACTGATACTCTATAAAAGTAAACCCCGTTTGCCAATCGGTCTCCAAATTGGTCCGTTCCGTCCCATGTAAAATCAGAAATGTTGTTGCCAATTTTTAAGGCGCCCAATTCTTCCTTAAGTACTTCCCGCACCACTTTACCGCTTATTGTCAGTATTTGTATTTTTAGTTTGTCTGGTGTTTTTTCACCAGTTAATGTAAATACAAACTTCATGCTGGTTGTAAATGGGTTAGGGTAGGGGTAGAAATTGGAAATGCTTGACTCATTGACAACTTCAAAGTCAATCACATAATCATTAGCTGCATTAAAGTTTCCAGAAGCATCTTTGCTTCTGATTTTTAAAGTGTATGACCCGTCATCGAATTTATCCGGATGATATTCAACAGAAGCCTTATTGGAACCATTCCCGGTTGGAGGGGTAAATGTCATCTTAGCTGAAGAAAAGCTTACTCTTTTATACTCTGTGTCATCTTCCTCTTTCTTTTTAATAAAAACCTCAACAAGCGATGAATCAGCCAGCGTCAAGTATTTATTTTCATCTAAAACACTGATGTGAATATTAGGCTTGGGTGATACAATCTCATTGTTTATAATGCTTTTTCCATCAAAAAGCACACTTACAAGAGGTGGTTTTTCATCTCTTACTACCGTGAAAAATTGATTTAAATAATTATTGAAAGAATATAAATCCCGGTTGTTTTTTGGAGAAAATTCGACTTTGAGAGAATTATTGCCAGAAAGCCCTTTTGTTGGCAGGCTTAGATTAACACTTAAACTGTCACCAGCTTGTAGTGGCGCGAAAGTTTTGATGTGAGCAGTATTAATTGACCTGTCAGATTTTGTTAAAGTATAGTATGCCCTAATGGAATCAGTCGCTGTGTTAGAAACATTCTGATATGCTAATTGCCACCTAATACTATCTCCCTCTTGAATGGATGT
>Ga0307408_100002614_pt1 | contig 12535 bp, 10 predicted proteins | sample 322Cmetagenome_FD_202116 | JGI IMG/M metagenome (GOLD analysis project Ga0307408, IMG submission 202116) | Maize rhizosphere microbial communities from greenhouse at UC Davis, California, United States - 322HYB-C-3 | ecosystem: Host-associated > Plants > Roots > Rhizosphere > Soil | place... | reverse complement strand
TGCTTGCCGATCGCGTTGGTAATACTTTAATTTTCTATGTGAGCGATGAACATAAGACCTGTTACCTCCATCATGTAGGCTGGCAACATGGCAGTTTGTCAGGCTAGTCCTACAACATTGTAATTTTGGCTGGCGCACTGTTGAAAATGCGGCTTGCCGAACGCAGTCGGAAGTGTTCCAGGGCTTCATTCAGCATCGCAGTTTCCGCATGGACACGGCTGGCGCTATCCGAGGCTTGCACCACCAGCGCCGCATTCTGGCGCGTCATGTCGTCGATGCGGTGCAGGGCGCCATTGATGCGGGCGATTTCGCTGCGCTGGCCGGCTTCGGCGGCCGTGATGCGGGCGATGACTTCCTCCATGCTGCGCACCGACGCCACCACTTGCTGCATGGTGGCGCCGGCGGCGTCGGCCTGGGCGTTGCCGCTCTCCACCTTGCTGACCGAGTCGCCGATCAGCTGCTTGATTTCCAGTGCCGCGGCGGCCGAGCGCTGCGCCAGCTTGCGCACTTCGCTGGCCACCACAGCGAAACCGCGGCCGTGGCCGCCGGCCCGTGCCGCTTCGACTGCGGCGTTCAGGGCCAGGATATTGGTCTGGAAGGCGATGCCGTCAATCACGCCGATAATGTCGGCAATGCGATCGGAACTGGTGCGAATTGCCGCCATCGTGTCGACCACGGCGCCCACGCTGGCACCCCCGCGCTGGGCGACGCCGGCCGCCTGCCGTACCAGCTGGCGGCCATCGTCGGCGTGGGCGCTGTTGCGCCGCACGGCCCTGTCGAGCTCTTCCATGGCCGTGACGGTCACGCGCAGCGCGTCCGCCTGCGTCGTGGTCGAGCCGTTCAGCGCGCTGCTGCCGCCGGCCAGTTCGTCAGCGGCACTGGCAATGCGGGCCGCGCCGCTGCGGATATCGGCCAGCACCGTCTCCAGTGCCGCGGTCATGCCGCTGAAGGCGTTGGCCAGGCCGCCGATTTCGTCGCGCGCCGGGGAGGCGATGCGCACACTGAGGTTGCCGGCAGCGGCGGCGCGCACTGCGCGGTTCAGCTGGCGGATGTCGCGGGTGAATGAGGCGTAAAAGCCGGCGCCCAGCCAGGCGGCCACGGCAATTGCCAGCAGCACCATGGCGGCGACGCCATTGCGGCGCAGCGTGTCTTGCGCCGCGCGTTCGGCCAGCAAGCGCGCCAGCGCATCGGCACTGCTGGCGGACAGGGCCTGCAGGGCCGCTGCCGCCTGCAGGCCGGCCGCGTTGAATTCCCTGCCGCTGGTCTGGTTGTAGGAGTTCAGCACTTCGTTGCGGGCGCGTTCGAGGAAGGCGAGGGCGGCCGGCACGGCGGCCAGGCGCGGCTGCAGGGCCGGCGCCAGGCCGGGATTATTGGCCAGGATGCCTTTGTACTGGGCCGGCAGGCGATCGAGCTCATGGCGCGCCAGCATGGCGGTGGCGTTCAGCACCTGGTCTTCGTTGGCTTCGAGCAGGCCGCTATCGATATAGGCCGCGCCGCGGCCGCTAATGACGGACAGGTTTTCTGCCAGGTCCGGCAAGGTCTTGAGGAAGGCGGCCAGCAGGTAGACGCTGCGCACCTCCGGGTCGAGCGACAGGCGGGCGCGGTCGGCTGCCTCGGCGGCGAGCGCATCGGCCAGCGCGATCAGTTTGCTGTGCTCGGCAAAGCTGGCGCGGGCATCGAGGCTGGCCTGGCGCTGCTGCAATTGCTGCCAGCCCTGTTCCAGTGCGGCCTGTGCCGGCAGGCCGGCCAGCGGCCCGATGGCGAGTGGGCGCAGGCTGCCCAGCGCGGCGCCTGCAGCCTGGCCGGCGGCGGCGATTGCGCCTGTGCCGCCCTGCTGATTGGCGGCCAGGCGCAAGTGTTCGAGGTTGCGTTTTTCCTGCAAGTGGCGGCGCAATTCATGCAGCTGGCGGACGTAGGCCAGGCCTTGCCGTTCCTGTACCGTGAAGGAGACCGATTTATGCAGTTCGGCCACCAGCAAGCCGGAAACCAGCAGCAGCGGCAACAGGAAAACCAGGGACACGAGGGCGAATTTGGGCAGCAGCCGCAGCCTCTGCATGAGGACGATGGCGGGGCGAAGGAGGGTCATGGTCGGGCTTCCGGATGGGATTCTTTTGAGGCGCGATAATGATGCAAGGCAATTGTTACCCCGTGATGAATCGGGGCATAATGCGCGGTAATCAACTCAATCCGATTCTCATGCACGTAATCCTGGTAGAAGACGACGCTGTATTGGCCGATGGCGTGGTCCGGGTGTTGTCCGGCCACGGCATGAAAGTGGAGCTGCTGCAAAACGGCAGCGAAGCCGACGCCATGCTGCAGCGGCCCGGCCCGGCCGACGTGCTGGTGCTCGATATCGGCTTGCCTGGCCTGGACGGCTTCGAGGTGGTGCGCCGCCTGCGCGCGCGCGGCAGCCAGCTGCCGGTGCTGTTGCTGACGGCACGCGATGCGGTGGAAGACCGCGTGCGCGGCCTGGAACTGGGCGCCGACGATTACCTGGTCAAGCCGTTCGCCACGCCGGAGCTGGTGGCGCGCCTGCGGGCCCTGGCGCGGCGCCATGCGCCGAAGCCCAGCGTGCTGCAGATGGGGGCGCTGGCACTGGACCTGGGGGCCAAGCGCGCCCGCGTGCGCGATACGGTGATCGACCTGTCGGTGCGCGAGTGGGCGGTGCTGGAGTACCTGCTGCAGCATAGCGCGCGCGTGGTCAGCAAGCAGCAGATCATCGATGCCATCCTGCCTTGGGGCGAGGACGTCACGCCCAACGCGGTGGAAGTCTACATCTCGCGCATCCGGCAGAAAACCGCGGACGCCGGCATCAGCATCCGCACCATCCGCGGCTTTGGCTATATGCTGGAGGCGGCCAATGGGTAAGCCGCTTGGATAGCATCCGCCTGCGCCTGCTGAAATGGCTGATCGGCCCGGTTCTCTTGCTGAACCTGGCCGGCGTGGCGCTGAGTTATGCCTTGGCCTGGATTCCGGCCCAGATTGCCTTCGACCAGTCGCTGGCCGACGCCGCTGCCATGCTGGCGGCACGCGTCAGCGAAGACGAAGGCCGGCTGGTGCTCGACTTGCCGCTGCCCGCCGAGCGTGCCCTGCGCGAAGACGAGCTCGACAAAGTGTATTTTTCCGTGCGCGACAGCCAGGGCCGCCTGGTGGCGGGCGATGCGGCCTTGCCGGTGCTGGCGGCGCGTGCCGGGGCGCCGGCCGTCGATGGCGTGGTGGAACAGGGCGCTGTGCGCCTGGTGGCGTTGCCGGTGCTGACCGGCCAGCAGCAAGGCATCGTGGTAGTGGCCAAGACCTTGCGCAAGCGCGGCCAGGCGCGCACCGCCATCGTGCGCGCCATGCTGCCGCTGGCGGCGGTCTTCACCCTGGCCTCGGTCGGCCTGGTGTGGTTTTCGGTGACCAATGGCCTGTCGCCCTTGCACCGGGTCAGGGCCGGCATCCAGGCGCGCAGCGCGGAGGACGTGTCGCCGATTTCCGCGGCCGAGGTGCCGCTGGAAATCATGCCGATGGTGCACTCGTTCAACGGCTTGCTGGAGCGCGTGCGCGAGGGCGCCCAGGCGCAGCAGGACTTCCTGGCCAATGTGGCGCACCAGTTGCGTACCCCGCTGGCCGGCATGCGGACCCAGATCGAATTGCTGGCGGGGCAGGAGCGCAGCCCGGCCGCAGCAGCCTCGCTGGCGATGATGCAGGCCTCGACCGAGCGCATGATCCGCCAGGTCAACCAGTTGCTGGCGCTGGCGCGTGCCGAGCCCGGTCCCTTGCGCAAGACGCGCATGGAGCGCCTGTCGCTCGACCAGCTGCTGGAGGAATCGATCCAGCATTTCGTCGAGCAGGCGCTGCGCAAGGATATCGACCTGGGCTTCGACCTGCAGCCAACCAGGGTGACCGGCGACCGTTTCCTGTTGCGTGACCTGGTCGACAACCTGGTCGACAATGCCATCCGCTATACGCCGCCCAAGGGCACGGTGACGGTGAGCTGTTTCCCGCACCTGGGCGGCGGCATGCTGACCGTGGAAGATTCCGGCCCCGGCATTCCCCAGGGCAAGCGCGCCGCCGTGTTCCAGCGCTTCCAGCGCCTGGACCAGAAGACCAACGGCAGCGGCATCGGCCTGGCGATCGTGCGCGATATCGCGACCGCCCATGGCGCCAGCGTGGCCATCGACACCCCTGCCAGCGGGCAGGGCGCCCTGTTTTCCGTGTACTTCCCGTCCTGAATTTGCTCCTGTCAGGGTTTTGTCAGGTTTTCCTCAGGGTAATGCAAGCTTGCTTGTCTAGACTTGCGTTATCAAATACCTGCTTTGGAGCAAATACATGGACCAGCACAAGGCCGTCGCATTCCGCCAGACGGGCGTGACCCTGATTGAACTCATGGTGACGGTGGCAATTATTGCCATCATTGCCTCGGTGGCGATCCCTGCCTACGGCGACTACGTCAAGGCGGGCCGCCTGCCGCAGGCGACCAACAGCCTGTCCAGCATGCGCGCCAAGCTGGAGCAATATTTCCAGGACAACCGGAGCTATGTGGGCGCCTGCGCGGACGGCACCAACGCGGCCCTGCCGGCGGCGGATGACTTTACCTATACCTGCCCAACCCTGACGGCAAACACCTATATCGTACAGGCTGAAGGCAAGGGCCCGATGACCGGCTTCACCTTCACGATCGACGAATCGAACAACAAGAAGACCATTGCCTTGCCAAGCGACTGGGGCACGGCGTCGGAAGCGGCGCCGGTTACCTGCTGGGTACGCAAGAAGGGGGGCGCATGCTAGCGCGCCGCCAACAGGGGGTGACCCTGATCGAGCTGATGATCGGCATTGTCATCCTGGCGGTGATGCTGGCCATGGGCGTCCCGGCGTTTACCGGCTGGATCCAGGATACGCACATCCGCGGGGCGGCCGAGTCGATCCTGAACGGCTTGCAGACTGCGCGCGCCGAAGCGGTGCGGCGCAATAGCGTGGTGCGCTTCGCCCTGACCAGCAAGGATGGCCAGGTGAGCTGGACTGTCGGCTGCCCGGTCGCGACCGACGCCTGTCCGCAGACCATCCAAAGCCGCTCGGCAGCCGAAGCTGGCACGCTGGCCAAGGTCACCGTCAGCGCCGAGCCGCTACCGGTGCCGGCGCCGGCTGGCTACTTCGAGGCGCAACTCTCAAGTGGGGGGGAACTGCCGGCCGAGGTGAACTTCGACGGCCTGGGCCGGGTGTATACGCCGGCGGCCGGTACGCTGTTCAACCGTGCCGACGTGACCAGCACGGCCAGCGCCACCGCGCGCCGCTACGTGGTGCTGGTATCGAGCGGCGGCCAGGTCAGGATGTGCGATCCGAAAATGGCATTCGCCACCGATCCGCGTGGCTGCAGCTAAGGAGAATCTCGTGAAATCTCAACGCATAGTACGGAAGCAGGCTGGCCTGGCGCTGGTGGAAGCCATGGTTGCCATTGTGATTTTTGCGTTCGGCGTGCTGGCCATCGTCGGCCTGCAGACCGCGTCGGTACGCCAGGTCAGCGACGCCAAGTACCGCATCGATGCCGCCAATGTCATCAGCCAGTCGCTGGGGGCGATGTGGGCGGACCGCAGCAACATCGAAGCCCACGCCGTCAAGGACCAGGAAGTCAGCATTTTGCCGAACGGGAAGCTGACCATCCTGGTGCCCGGCCCGTGGACCGCGGCCGCAGGCGTCACCGTCACGGTGACCGTGAGCTGGCAACTGCCGGGCGAAAGCACCGTACACACACAGACCAGCGTGCAGTTCATCGCCGGTTAGAAAAAGGAATAATCCTATGCACGACAAGCAAAACGGTTTCGGCCTGGTCGAAATCATGGTGGGCCTGGGCGTCGGCATGCTGGCCATGGTGGTCGTGATGCAGGTGTTCAGCCAGGCCGAAGGCCAGAAGCGCACCGCGACCGGCGGCGCCGATGCACAGAGCAACGGCGCGATCGCGCTGTCCATGATCGAGCGCGACACCAAGATGGCCGGCTGGGGCATGGCCAATTCGATGTTCTCCAACTGCAATACGACTTACTCCTATTGCGACGGCGACCTGAGCTGCGGCGGCAAGGAAGGCGCGATCGACGGCTTCTCCCTGGCATCGGCCATCGTCACCGACGGCGGCGACAAGCCAGACAGCATCCTGGTGCAATACTTCGCCAATCCGATCGAAGGCTCGTTCCGCTATCCGGCCAACACTGAACTGCGCAGCAATATGCCGCAGCCTTCGTCCGAACTGAATGTCGGCAACACGGCCGGCTGCCGCGAAGGCGACCTGATCCTGGTGCAGCAGGCCGGCAAGTGCACCCTGATGCAGGCCACCCACATCCAGGACCAGGCACTGAAAATCCAGCACAACCCTGGCGAGAGCGGGCACTACAACCCGCCGGCCAGCTACCAGAACGCCAACAACTGGCCGGCCTACACCAAGCCAGCACAACTGTCCTGTTTCAGCGCGCCGCCGGCCGGTGCCCTGTACCAGCGCGGCTATAGCGTCAACGACCTGCACCAGCTGCTGCGTTCGGACAATTCGGCCACCCCTGCCGTCGTCGATGACGTGGTGGCGCCCGAGATCATCGACCTGCAGATCGAGTATGGCGTCTCGCAGCCCAACCAGCCATCGGTCAGCTCCTGGCAGGCGGCCACCGGCAGCTGGGCCCACCCGTCGGCAGCCGACTTCCAGCTGGTCAAGGCGGTGCGCCTGGCCATGGTGGTCCGCAGCATCCAGTACGAAAAGCCTGCGCCAAACCAGGAATGCGCCACCACGACCGATGCCATGGCCAGTAACTGGTCGAGCTGGGCAACGTTCAAGACCGGCAGCTATCCAGCGGACTGGAAGTGCTACCGCTACAAAGTGTTCGAGACCATTGTGCCTCTGCGCAATGTCATTTGGGGATAAGACATGATTCACAGCAAACGAGCCGGCGCCGTCCGGCATGCATGGGAGCAGGGCGTGATCCTGCCCGTGACCCTGATCGTGCTGGTGGCCATGACGCTGGCAGGCATTGCGCTGCTGCGTTCGGTTGACACCTCGGCGGTCATCGCGGGCAACCTGGCCTTCAAGCAAAGCGCCACCGCCAGCGGCGACGCCGGCGTGGAAGCGGCCATCGCCTGGCTGATCCGGACCGCGCCGACCGGCTCCCTCGACCAGGACATGCCGGGCAATGGCTACTACGCCACGCGCCAGGATGCGCTCGACCTGACGGGCAACAAGCGCTTGCCGGAGGCAAGCGCGGACGACGACCTCGACTGGAGCGATGGCGGCGCCGTGACCAAGCTGCAGGCCGATGCCGCCGGCAACGAAGTGGCCTACGTCATCCATCGCATGTGCGACGGTCCCGGCCCGCTCGACGCCCGCACCTGCTCCACGCAGCAGGTATTCAAGAAGGGCCAGGACGAAGGCGCCCAAGGGGCGATGGAAGGCTACCGTCCGCCCAGCTTCGACAGCTCGGCGGCGCGGGGCTTTTACCGTATCACGGCGCGGGTAACCGGGCCAAGGAATACCACCAGCTACGTTCAGGCTGTGGTCTCAATCTAACGCAGGAGAATTCAGATGGACTGGACCAATGTCCCACAGCCGGGCCTGCGTGCCATGCTGGCCTCGATCGGGCTGAGCCTGGCAATGGCCGTGCTGCCGGCGGCCGCCGGCCCGACCGAACTGGCCGATATCCCGCTGGCCAACGCCTCGACCGCCCCGATCTTGCCCAACATTATGTTGGACCTCGACAATTCCGGCAGCATGGCGTGGAGCTATATGCCCGATTACGTGCGCTACACCTCGCTTGGCAACTTCGGCACCATGTGCCGCGGGCCCAACAGCAACAATACGCTGGTCGTGTGCGAGCCAGGGGATGCGCCGTTCTTTGCCAGCGGTTTTAACGGCCTGTACTATAACCCTGCGATCCGCTACACGTGGCCGACCAAGGCCGACGGTACGCGATTGCCCGACCATAAGGGCAAGACTTCGTATGTGGCGCCGTGGAACGCCGTGGCGAGCGATGGCTACGGCGTGCAGATGATCGATGACACCAGCGCCGAACAGCCGAGCGCATCGCCCTGCAAGGGCGTTGTGTCCGGCGGTAACTGCCCGCGCCTGTCGAAAACTGCCACAGTGAACCTGGTGACGGGATATCCCGAGCGCATGTGGTGCAGAAACGAATCGGATTGCAAGTCGGAGGTAGAGAACGGCAACTACTCCTACCCGAATGGTACTTACAAGTACCTGTATGCGAAAGACGGCGCGCCTTACTACTACAACGTCAGTGTCGAGTGGTGCAAGACGGCGGACAATTCGCCCAACCAGAACTTCGGCAAGGCCGGCACCTGCCAGGCCAAGAAAACCGGCACCTACAAGTTTGTGCGCTACTACAACTGGTCGCGCGTGGACATCACGCCGACCACGGTGTTCCCGGCCAAGGCGGCGGGCCGTACCGACTGCGCCGGCGCCACCTGCACCTATCAGGAAGAGATGTCGAATTTCGCGACCTGGTTCGCCTGGTACCGCACCCGCACCCAGATGACAAAGAGCGCGATCGGCCAGGCATTCAAGGATGTGCGTGGCACGCCGATTGTCAACGATTCCGATGACGCGGCCTACCTGCACGCACGCGTTGGCCTGACCACCATTAACAACCCGATTGCGCTCAATATCGAGAATTTCGACTCCAGCCAGAAGGAGTCGTTCTACACCAACCTGTACGGCTTCGATCCGCTTGGCGGCACTCCGCTGCGCAATTCACTCGATTCGCTGGGCAAGATGTATATGGGGACCAGTGGCACCTACAAGGACCCGGTGCAGTATTCCTGCCAAAAGAACTTCACCATTCTTGCGACCGATGGCTACTGGAACGACAACTATTCCGGGGTGGGGGACGCCGACGGCGCTGCCGGTGCGACCCTGCCATCGAGGGACGCCCTGAAAACGCCCAATACGCTGGCAGACTTGGCGTATTACTACTACCACACCGACCTGCGTTCCTCGTGCACGACGAAAGATGTGTGCACCAACAATGTCGCGCCATCCGGGGCAAATAACGACGTCGACGATGTGGCGCAGCACCAGCACATGACCACGTTTACCATCGGCCTTGGGCTGGATGGCACGCTGACTTACGACCCGAACTACAAGACCAGCACATCCGGCGACTATTTCAATATCAAGCAGGGGGTGACCAAATGGCCGGCTCCAAGCAGCAACCAGCCCGAGACCATTGACGACTTGTGGCACACCGCCGTCAACGGCCGCGGCACCTACTTCAGCACCAGGGACCCGGCGGCGCTGGAAGGCGGCTTGCGCCGTGCGCTGCGCAGCATCGACAGCGTGACCGGCAATGGCGCGGCGGCGGCAACCAGCGCGCTGCAGCCTACCGCGGGCGACAACTTCATTTACGTGGCGACCTACCGCACCGTGAAGTGGGATGGCGATGTCAGCGGCTATACGCTCGACCTGTCGAGCGGTGAAGTATCGAAGACGCCTTTCTGGCAAGCGGAGCCGCTGCTGCGCAACAAGATCGCCGCCAGCGGCGACAGCGACACGCGCGTGATCTACACGGCTGACGGCAGCACCCGTACCCTGTTCTCCACTGGCAAGGGCGGCCTCACCGCGGCCCAGCTGGCATTGTTCGATACCACCAAACTGAGCCAGGCCAGCACCTGGTCCAGCACGCAAAAGACAGCTGCCACCGCGGCCTCGCTGGTGAACTACCTGCGCGGGCAAGACCGCAATGAAGACCAGGAGCGCGACCTGAAGTATGGCGCTTACGAGCGCCTGTACCGCGACCGCGAGAAAGCGCTGGGCGATATCGTTCACGCCCAGCCGATCTATGTGAAAGCGCCGCCGTTCAACTTCGACGACGACGGCTATCTCGACTTCAAGAGCGACAATGCCGACCGCCAGCCAACGCTGTACGTCGCCTCCAACGATGGCATGCTGCACGCCTTTGACGGCGAGTCCGGCCAGGAACGCTGGGCCTATGTGCCCCCAATGGTGCTGCCGAATATGTGGCGCCTGGCCGATGCCAACTATGGCAGCCAGCACCGCTACTTCCTGGATGGTCCGTTGGCCATGAGCGATGCGAAGATCAATGGCAGCTGGAAGACCATCCTGATCGGCGCCATGGGCAAGGGTGGCCGCGGCTACTATGCGCTGGACATTACCGATCCTGCCGATCCGCGTCCGCTGTGGAACTATACGGCGGACAATAATCCGAAGATGGGGTACAGCTTCGGCACTGCCTTCATCACCAAGATGGCTGACGGCAGGTGGGTGGCGGTGCTGGCTTCGGGCTACAACAACGTGCCGGAAGGTACGAAATATGCCGGCGGTGACGGCGGCGGCCATGTCTTCATCCTCGACCTGGCCAGCGGCACGCTGCTGAAAACCATTTCGACTGGCGTCGGCACCACGGCCAATCCGAGCGGCCTGGCGCGCATCAATGTCCGTTCGCCCGACTTCAGCAACAATAACACCGCCGTCGGCGCCTATGGCGGCGACCTGACCGGCGTCATGTGGCGCTTCGACCTGGAGCAGGGCAAGGCCAGCAAGCTGGTCGATTTCCCTGGCAAGCCGATCATGGTTGCGCCGTCCATCGGCCAGATCCAGGACAAACTGGCCATCTTCTTCGGCACCGGCCGCTATCTGGGGCAGGGCGACCTGGACGATGTTGATACCCAGTCCATCTACGGCATCAAGGACGATGGCACCACCACTGTCACCGATACCAGCCAGCTGGTGCGTCAAACCGTGACCACGAGCGGCGCCAGCCGCAACATCAGCACCAACGCTGTCGAGTGGTCGAGCAAGATGGGCTGGTTCGTCGACTTGCCGGATTCCGGCGAGCGGATCACTCTGTCGCCGCAACTGTTCCTGGGCACGCTGATCTATGCGTCCACGGTGCCGTCGGTGTCGGCTTGCCAGCCTGGCGGCTATAGCTGGCTGTACCAGCTCGATTACCGGACCGGCGGCAATGTCCTGGTGAATGTGGCGGGCGGCTTGAAGTATGCCTCGCCGATTGTCGGCAACAGCGTGGTCAAGCTGCCTAGCGGAACCCCGATGATCTATCCGGTCGGAGCGTCGAACGGCATGGGCATTCCCCAGGTGCTGCGGGTGAGCAAGGACGATCCTGACGCCGCCAAGATGCGCGTCCTGTGGCGCGAAATCTCGGACTGATGGGATTGTGATGGAAAACCGTCTGCGGCCCTGGCTGGCGCTGCTGGTCTCCGGCCTGGTGCATGTGGGGCTGGCCCTGGTCCTGGTGGGCCAGGCCAGCCGCGTCGCCAGCGAGGGCGGCAGCGTGGCGCAGCCAGGGCCGGCCCTGACGGTCAGGCTGCTCCCGGCGGCCCCGGTGCGCATGCGCCTGGCCGCCAGCGGTGCTTCCAAGGCCGACGCGGCCCCGGCCCCGGCCCCTGCACCTGTGCCGCGGGCGCAGCCGCAAGCTGAAATCGGCGGCCGGGCTGGCATGGCATCGGCTGAACGGCACTATTTCGGCGCCGAAGCGATGACCGCGCAGCCGGAAGTGGCAGATGGGCTGGTGGCGGGCAAGCTGCTGGTGGTGCCTGGCATCACGCCGCAAACCGTGGCCCTGCAGGTCTGGATCAGCGATGAAGGCAAGGTTGAACGCGTGGCAGTCGACTCGCCGATGAACCTGGAAGAAGAGCAATTGTTGCTGGCAGCCTTTGCCAGCGTCAGGTTCCAGCCGGGCCGCATCGGCCGGATTGCGGTGCGCGGCCGCCTGGCGATGGAAATCATGCTCGATTACGCCCTCCGGCTGTGAGGGGAGTGGTGGTAAAATAGCGGGTTTTCCGTCTGCGCCAACCGCTGGCTGCCATCATGTCTGACGATATCCAAATTCAAAGCTCGAGCAAGACCCCCGCGCTGATTGCGCGCGAAGTGGCTCGCCGCCGTACTTTCGGCATTATTTCCCACCCGGATGCGGGTAAAACCACGCTGACCGAGAAGCTGCTGCTGTTCTCGGGTGCGATCCAGATGGCCGGCACCGTCAAGGCCCGCAAGAGCGGCCGCCACGCCACCTCCGACTGGATGGAAATCGAGAAGCAGCGCGGCATTTCCGTGGCGTCCTCGGTGATGCAGTTCGAGTTCCGCGACCACACCATCAACCTGCTCGATACCCCGGGCCACCAGGACTTCTCGGAAGACACCTATCGCGTGCTGACCGCGGTCGACTCGGGCCTGATGGTGATCGACGCGGCCAAGGGCGTGGAAGCGCAGACCATCAAGCTGCTCGACGTCTGCCGCATGCGCAATACGCCGATCGTGACCTTCATGAACAAGCTGGACCGCGAATGCCGCGATCCGCTGGAATTGCTTGACGAAGTGGAATCCGTCCTGAAGATCCAGTGCGCGCCGGTGACCTGGCCGATCGGCATGGGCAAGAACTTCCGCGGCGTGTATCACCTGATCAACGACGAGATCCTGCTGTTCCGCGCCGGCGAAGAGAGCGCCGACCAGTCGTTCGAAGTGGTGAAGGGCATCGACAACCCGCGCCTGCAGGAGATGTTCCCGCTCGAGATGGACCAGTTGCGCATGGTAGTG
>Ga0307408_100002613_pt1 | contig 12539 bp, 6 predicted proteins | sample 322Cmetagenome_FD_202116 | JGI IMG/M metagenome (GOLD analysis project Ga0307408, IMG submission 202116) | Maize rhizosphere microbial communities from greenhouse at UC Davis, California, United States - 322HYB-C-3 | ecosystem: Host-associated > Plants > Roots > Rhizosphere > Soil | place: USA... | reverse complement strand
AGGTCTGCGCATTAATGGCGCCGTCAGGAAGAATATTGTGTGTCGATTGAAAAAGCTCTACCCGTTTTTGTAAACGTTCAGTAAAAAACTGGCGCGTCAGGGGCGCTGGTTGCTGATCAATACGAGCAAACTGTTCCGCTACCCAGGTCACCAGATCGCTTTTATCGCCCATCTGCAAACTATTTTCAAAGCCCTTTGGCCGCGACCAGACATACAACAAATCACCATTCCACAGATTGGCGATTTCGCTCCACGACACAATTTTTTGCGTGCCATTCTCCAGCAATAACGCATGATTTTCACTCAAACCAGCAAGCAAGGCGTAGACCCATTTTTTATCCGGTGTCGCCAACGTTATCAATCCCGGACGATTAATATCTTTCAATTCATCCCAGGAATTGATGTGGATTTTTTCGCACACATAATCCGCATCAGTCACAACCAGACACGGATTTTTTTTATCGCCTGCGGTAATTCCCACATGGCTAAACAATGCCAATTGCGCTGCAACCAAATCCCGGGTGGCCATAGCAACTACTGCGGGAATTGGTGGTGGTTTTGGTTGGCTGCGCAATTCACTCAGCGAGCCGGAAGCCAACTGCCGCGCCGCACTGGATTGTGCAACAGATGAAGATGCGTTGCTCGCTGTCTGCGCTACCGCTGGTGCAACTGGCAGAGGCGCTTCGTCTGGAACCAGAAACCAAACCGCCACCATAATACCGATCAACGCCACCACAAAGAGCGCATGCCATGATGTGCGTGTCGTCGCCAGTTTTTCTTCTTCCTGCGTCGTAGTACCGGCAACCTCTTTCACCGCTGCTGCAAAAATCTGCTTATCAATATGGTGATGATTTTGCGCGTAGGCGCCCAGCAATAATCGCTCGCTAATCACATTGATCAAACGTGGAACACCACCGCTAAAGGCGTGGATTTTTTTTATCATCGCGTCACTAAATGGCCGCTGGTGATCAGGCAGTCCGGCAATTTTTAACCGGTGGGCAATATAGGCTTTGGTTTCCGGCAGACTTAAGGCTTCAAGATGGAAACGTGCAGTGATCCGCTGGGATAACTGCCGCAGCGCCGGGCGTGCCAACAATTTTTTTAATTCCGGCTGACCAACCAACATAATCTGCAATAATTTTTCAGTGGTCGTTTCAAGATTGGTCAGCAACCGAATCTGCTCCAGCACCGGCACCTTTAATAGTTGCGCTTCATCGATCAACAACACCGTTTTGCGCCCTTTGCGATGATTATCCAGCAGGAATTGATTGAGCGCATCGGTCAAGTTTTTTACCGTCAACTCATCGTCGATATAACCTACGCCCAGCTCATCGCAAATGGTGGAAAGCAACTCCGGCGCACTGCCCATCGGATTGAGGATAATCGCCATATCGGTATTGGGCGGCAACTGTTCCAGCAAACAGCGGATGATGGTCGTCTTGCCCGTGCCCACCTCACCAGTGAGCATCACAAAACCACCATTCTGGATTCCATATAGAAGATGCGCCAAAGCCTCCCGGTGCTGGTCACTCATAAAGAGGTAGCGCGGGTTCACGGCGATGGAAAAGGCGGGTTCTTTGAGCCCGAAAAAATCGTGATACATAGGCTTATTAATACAAAGTTATTATGGGTGCCGCCTTTGAGCGGAGCTGAATCATAGCAGGCCTATGATTCAGCTGTTACCTTCTTGTTCCCTTGATGCCCTTCGAAAGTGGCGAGCGAATAGGCTATTGCAACAAAAACAGCCGTCAAAACCGCTATTGGGTCACAGCTCGATTGCCCGAAAAGCACCAAATTGATACCATTGCCGCCTTTTTAAGCAGGCTCCATTTTTAAAGTAACTCCAGCCGTCGCCTCTCCCTTCTTTATTAGTTGATTTCCTTACACAGAGAGTTTCTATGTCAGTTGATTTTCGTTCAGCTTCCCTGTCCTTATTGGCCAATCACGACGAGTTTGTACAACGTCACATCGGCCCGGATGCCCAACAAACTGCCGCTATGCTGGCAACCCTGGGCGTCAGCTCAGTCAAGGAGCTGATCGACAAGACTGTACCGGACAACATCCGCCTGAAAAACGAACTGAATCTGGGCGATGCAGTGAGCGAAGCCAATGCGCTGGCGCAACTTAAGGCCATCGCCAGCAAAAACAAAATCTTCAAAAACTATATTGGCATGGGCTATCACGATACCCATGTGCCACTCGTAGTCCTGCGCAACGTACTAGAAAACCCGGGCTGGTACACGGCTTACACACCCTATCAGCCTGAAATTGCCCAAGGTCGTTTGGAGGCACTGCTCAACTACCAGCAAATGATCATCGACCTGACCGGCATGGAAATGGCCAACGCCTCAGTATTAGATGAAGGCACAGCCGCTGCCGAAGCCATGGCGATGTGTAAGCGTCAAAACAAAAAAAGCAAATCCGACGTGTTTTTTGTGGATGCCGATACTCACCCGCAAACCATTGCCGTGGTTAAAACCCGCGCCGAACATTTTGGCTTTGAAGTCTTTGTTGCCAAGGCAGATGAACTGGTCAATGGTGACTACTTCGGTGCCCTGCTCTCTTACCCCGGTTCCAGCGGCCAGGTGCGCGATTTAACTGCGTTGATCGAAACCGCCCACAACAACAATGCACTGGTGACGGTGGCATCGGATTTGATGGCGCTCATGCTGCTCAAATCCCCTGGCGCTATGGGTGCCGATGTTGTAGTCGGTACCAGCCAACGCTTTGGTGTACCTATGGGTTTTGGCGGCCCACACGCCGGTTTCTTCGCCTTCCGCGATGCCTACAAACGCTCTGCTCCGGGCCGCATTATTGGCGTATCGATTGATACGCGCGGCAAACAAGCATTGCGCATGGCGATGCAAACCCGCGAGCAACATATCCGCCGCGAAAAAGCCAACTCCAACATTTGTACATCACAAGTACTGCTCGCCGTAATGAGCGTGTTCTACGCGATTTACCACGGCCCCGATGGCTTGAAGCGCATCGCCAACCGCATTCACCGTTTGACTACCATTGCAGCGGCCGCATTAAAAGCCAAAGGTTTTGGCATTGCCAACAGCCAGTTTTTCGACACTATCACCGTCAACGTGGGTGACAACCAAAAAGCAATTTACCAAGCCGCATTAAATGCCGAAATTAATTTGCGTTTGGTAGGCAGCGATTCATTGGGCATCAGCCTGAATGAAACTACGTCTGCTGCCGACCTGGAAACATTACTCTCGGTATTTGGCGTGACCGGAACTGAATTAACGTCATTCGACGAACAAATTCTCGCCGGAAAAAACATTACTGCTAACAATGCAATCCCGGCCGATTTGCTGCGCAGCGACGCCGTGCTCTCTCATCCCGTATTCAATACCTATCACAGCGAAACCGAAATGCTGCGCTACTTGAAGCGTTTGGAATCGAAAGATATCGCCTTGAACAACGCGATGATTCCGCTCGGCTCCTGCACCATGAAATTAAATGCAACCGCTGAAATGATTCCCGTCACCTGGCCGGAATTTGGCAAGCTGCATCCCTTCGCGCCAATTGATCAAGCTGAAGGCTACAAAGCATTATTTGAAGAACTGCAAGAGATGCTCAAAGCCTGCACCGGCTACGATGCTATCAGCCTGCAACCCAACGCCGGTTCACAGGGTGAATACGCAGGCCTCGTGGCGATCAAAAAATATTTTGAAAGCAAAGGCGAAACCCAGCGCGATATTTGTTTGATTCCCGCATCAGCGCACGGCACCAATCCCGCATCAGCCCAAATGGTGAGTTACAAAGTCGTCGTGGTTGCCTGCGATAATAAAGGTAACGTTGACCTTGAAGATCTCGCCGCGAAAATTGCAACCTACGATAAACAAATTGCCTGCATTATGGTGACCTACCCATCCACGCACGGCGTGTTTGAAGAAGGCATCACCCAATTATGCGATATGGTTCATGCAGTCGGCGGTCAGGTGTATATCGACGGTGCCAACATGAACGCACTCGTCGGCGTTGCCGCGCCGGGTAAATTCGGTGGCGATGTGTCGCATTTGAATTTGCACAAAACTTTCTGTATTCCGCACGGCGGTGGCGGCCCAGGTATGGGGCCAATCGGCGTCGGCAAACATTTGGAACCCTTCCTCGCCGCGCACCCGGTACAAGCCGTTCCGGGTACAGACGTAAACAACGGTACTATTTCTGCTGCACCTTGGGGCTCAGCCAGTATTCTGCCAATCAGCTGGATGTACATCAAAATGATGGGCGCTGTGGGCATGCGCCAGGCCACTGAATTTGCGATGCTTAACGCAAACTATGTCGCGAAAAAATTGGAAAGCGCCTATCCGATTTTGTACAAAGGCACCAACGGTTTTGTTGCACACGAATGCTTATTGGATTTGCGCCCGTTAAAAGAAGCCAGCGGTATCAGCGAAGAAGACATCGCCAAGCGTTTGATGGATTTCGGCTTCCACGCCCCGACTATGTCATTCCCGGTTGCGGGTACACTTATGATCGAGCCAACCGAATCTGAATCCAAAATCGAATTGGATAAGTTTATTGAGGCGATGCTGATTATCCGCAGCGAGATCGAGCAAGTGATCAAGGGTGAAATTGCTGCAGAAGCCAGCGCGCTGCACAACGCTCCGCACACCCAAGACGATGTACTGGAAGAAAACTGGACACGCGCCTATTCACGCGAAGCAGCTGGCCGCCCAGCAGCCTGGCTGAAAAGCCATAAGGTATGGCCAACGGTAAACCGCATCGACAACGTGTACGGGGATCGCAATTTGGTCTGCTCATGCCCAAGTATTGATAGCTATATGGAGCAATAACAGGCCCCACACCATTATTTTTGACTCAAAATTGTAAAAGGAGCTGGTTATGCTCCTTTTTCTTTGGGCATTTTTGGATAACTTCCTGTATATTACGCCGCTATTTTCCAACCCAGCTTTTCTAACCTTGCTTAACCTATAAAAGAGAGTCCTATGGCTGACTTATCCCTTTACAGAAACATCGGTATCTTCGCTCACGTTGACGCCGGTAAAACCACTACCACCGAGCGTATCCTCAAGCTCACCGGTAAAATCCACAAAATCGGTGAAGTTCACGAAGGTGAATCCACCACTGACTTCATGGTTCAGGAAGCTGAGCGTGGTATCACCATCCAATCGGCAGCGGTTACCTGTTTCTGGAAAGGTTATCGCTTCAACGTTATCGATACCCCCGGACACGTTGACTTCACCGTAGAAGTTTACCGTTCATTGAAAGTATTGGACGGCGGTATCGGCGTATTCTGTGGTTCTGGCGGCGTAGAGCCACAATCAGAAACCAACTGGCGCTATGCGAACGACTCTAAAGTTGCCCGTCTGATTTTCGTAAACAAACTTGACCGTATCGGTGCAGACTTCCTGCGCGTTACCGAGCAGGTGAAAAAAGTTCTGGGCGCTCACCCGCTGGTGATGACCCTGCCAATCGGCCGCGAAGACACTTTCGTCGGTGTAGTTGACTTATTGAACCGTCAAGCCTACGTATGGGATGACTCTGGCTTGCCAGAAAACTACAAAGTTGTCGATATCCCGGCTGACATGGTGGACGATGTTGAGTTGTACCGCGGTCAGTTGGTTGAAACTGCCGTAGAACAAGATGACGACCTGATGATGGCCTACATGGAAGGCGAAGAACCTTCAATCGAAGACCTGAAACGCTGCATCCGTAAAGGTACCCGCGATCTGGCATTCTTCCCAACTTTCTGTGGCTCTGCATTTAAAAACAAAGGTATGCAATTATTGCTGGATGCCGTTGTTGATTACCTGCCAAGCCCAACTGAAGTTAACCCACAGCCACTGACTGACGCTGAAGGTAACGAGACTGGCCAATACGCTATCGTTTCTGCTGATGAGCCATTCCGTGCATTGGCGTTCAAAATCATGGACGACCGCTTCGGTGCCCTCACCTTCTGCCGCATCTACTCAGGCGTGTTAAACAAGGGCGATACCCTGCTTAACTCCTTTACCGGTAAAACCGAGCGTATTGGTCGTATGGTGGAGATGAACGCTAACGACCGTACTGATTTGACCACTGCGCAAGCGGGCGACATCATTGCGTTGGTAGGCCTGAAGAACGTTCAGACTGGTCACACCCTGTGTGATCCAAAACATGAATGTACTCTTGAGCCTATGGTGTTCCCGGAGCCAGTAATCTCTATTGCGGTAACTCCGAAAGACAAGAGCATGATCGAGAAGATGGCCACTGCCATCGGCAAGCTGGTTTCAGAAGATCCAACCTTCCGTGTTGAAACTGACCAGGATTCAGGTGAAACCATCCTTAAAGGCATGGGTGAATTGCACTTGGATATTAAAGTAGACATCATGAAGCGCACTTATGGTGTTGAACTGAACGTTGGTCAACCACAAGTAGCCTACCGCGAAACTATTACTCGCGGCATCGAAGACAGCTATACCCACAAGAAGCAATCAGGTGGTTCTGGTCAGTACGGTAAGATCGACTACCGCATCAACCCGGGCGAGCCAAACTCTGGCTTCGTATTCAAAACCTCATGCGTTGGCGGTAGCGTTCCAAAAGAATTCTACCCGGCAATTGAAAAAGGTTTCGCCTCCATGATGGGTACTGGTCCATTGGCTGGCTTCCCGGTATTGGACGTTGAAATCGACCTGTTCGACGGTGCATTCCACGCCGTTGACTCCTCGGCAATTGCGTTTGAAATCGCTGCAAAAGGCGCTTTCCGTCAATCTATGCCAAAAGCAGGTCCGCAACTGCTTGAGCCAATCATGAAAGTTGACGTTTACAGCCCGGAAGATCACGTAGGTGACGTTATCGGTGACTTGAACCGTCGTCGCGGCATGATCTCTGGTCAGGAAGCCAACGTAACTGGCGTGCGCATCAAAGCTAACGTACCCCTTTCAGAAATGTTTGGTTACATCAGCACCCTGCGCACCATGACCTCAGGTCGCGGTCAGTTCTCAATGGAATTCTCTCACTACGCTCCATGCCCTGCGAACGTAGCTGAAGCAGTAATCGCCAAAGAGAAAGAAAAGAAAGCTGCCGCTGCTAAAAACTAAGGTTTAAGCAAACGCAAAGGAAGCCCCGCCAATGCAAATTGGCGGGGCTTTTTTATGTCTGGCAATAATCTGACGCGAGAGGATAACGATTGAAACTTGGCAAGCGCTTAAAGCAAATTGAATCGATGGTTACCGTACAATACGATCACATTTGGGATTGTTGTTGCGACCATGGGTTGTTAGGCGCAGCGCTACTCGCACGCAATGCAGCACCAAACATTCATTTCGTGGATATAGTCCCTGAACTCGTGTGCGAACTGGAAAACAAGCTACATCAGTTTTATCCCAAACATGCCAAATCACATTCGCAGTGGCAAACGCATTGTATGGATGTCGCAACCCTGCCCTTACAAAAATTCAGCGGCAAACATTTAGTTATTATTGCCGGTGTCGGCGGTGATTTAATGACGGAATTAGTACTCGTGATTCATCAACAAAATCCTGCCTGTGATATCGATTTCTTACTCTGCCCCGTGCATCATCAATTCACGTTAAGGCAGAAACTAATTCAGCTTAATTTCAGTTTGAAGACTGAAGTCTTGATTGTTGAAAACCAACGTTTTTATGAAATTTTATTAGTCTCAACAGCCAATAATTCCAGCTCAAAAGTAAATCCTATTGGCAGTTTCATATGGCAAAGCAACACACCTGAGCAAGCAAAAATTGCGGCCGAGTATTTGCAAAAAACCTTAGTACACTACAAGAGAGTACAGTTAGGCCGCAAGGCTGAGGTGCAGCATATTATTGATGCCTATACTGCACTCACACACGATTATCCAAAACAAGAAAACTCACAAGGTAATTAACGTGCCGCAAAACACCTACCTCAAGGAAAGCATCGCCAAAGAAGACGTATGGCTGGTATACGACGGCGAATGCCCCGTCTGCAAAACCTATTGCAAATATATCCGCATCCGCGCAGCGGTGGGGAATTTGCATTTGGTTGATGCGCGTCAGCCCGGGGAGTTGATGGATGAGATCACGCGCTTGGGGTTGGATATAGATCAGGGGATGGTGTTGAAATTTAAAGATGCTATCTACTATGGGCCAGACGCAATCCATATGCTCGCGCTACTCAGTACGCCGTCCGGCATTTTTAATCGCATTAATTATTATGTATTCAGTACCAAAGTGGGCGCTAAAATTTTCTATCCAATCGGTAAAGCCTTCCGTACACTCATCCTGAAATTACTCGGCATTAAATATATTGAAAACCTGAAAAAAGATTCGAACACTCCGGCCACGTAGAGAGCTAACAATGAACAACGACATCCTGAAAGAATTATTAGCACAAGAAGATGAAATCCAACTGCCCCACTTTAACAACCAGACCGCTTGGGAGTTGGGTAACTTGATAAAACTCGCCGCTGAAAAACGCTCAGTATCGGTAGCCATTGAAGTTTATGCGTTTGAGCATGTGTTGTTTAGTTATTTTATGCCGGGCACCAATAAGGACAATCACGATTGGGTAAGACGCAAGCGCCAAGCGGTGATGCGTTTTGGTCATAGCTCTTATTATCAGGGGCAATACAATGCGTCAAAAAATCGCGACTTTGAAGCGCAGCCGCATATTGACCCCAAAGAATATTGCGCACACGGCGGATCATTTCCGATCCGGATTAAAAATAGCGGATTGGTTGGCGCCGTCACCGTATCAGGTTTACCACAAGAAATAGATCATCAAATAGCGGTAGACGCTTTACGTGAGGTCATGAAACTAATGTCATGAAATCACATTAATTAACATGAGTAATGATATGTAATAAATCCCAATCAGGGCTGACATTTATCGATTTTTGCGCAATTCTGTCAGCCTGAATTGTTTACACCACACCAATAATAAAATTTTTTCTCTGGCACGCATTTTCGGTCTCTATCTATTACAAAGTAGTTTTACGTTTACAACAATTTCCCTTGTTGTGCCCGTTAACTACCAATATAAAATGATTGGGAGACAATGATGAAAACAACCTTTCCACTACTATTAAGCACTGCCCTGTTAACAGTGAGCGCTGCATGCCACGCCGATACCAACAATCAATGCACTCCGCATTTAGGCAATGCCTTTTTGAAACACTGCCAGCAATGGACACAAGGCATTGAAGGCCAACGCAAAGCCGATCTCGGCAATGGAAAATATTTAAATCCGATTATGGCGGGCGATCACCCTGACCCGAGTGTACTTAAAGACGGCGACGATTACTACATGACGTTTTCATCGTTTGAGACCTACCCTGCCCTTACCATTTGGCATTCAAAAGATTTGGTGAACTGGCACCCCATCGGCCCTGCACTAAAAAAATATGTCGGCAGTATTTGGGCGCCGGAACTAACTAAACATAACGGCCGTTTTTATTTGTACATCCCCGCAAAATTACCCGGCAATAACAATATTTACGTGATCCGGGCGGATGATATTCGCGGCCCCTGGTCAGAACCTGTTGCACTGAATAATGACCGCATTGACCCGGGCCACATTGTTGGTGAAGACGGCAAACGCTATTTATTTTTATCCCACGGCGACCGCGTGCAGTTAAGTGACGACGGATTAAAAATTGTGGGCGAAATGGAACATGTCTACGACGGTTGGCAATATCCGGAAGAGTGGGATGTAGAAAGCTACGCACAAGAAGGCCCCAAAATGATGAAGCACGGGGACTACTATTACATGACGCTCGCACTCGGCGGCACTGCTGGCCCACCGACGGGGCACATGGTTGTTTCTGCACGCGCAAAATCGATTCATGGCCCTTGGGAAAACTCACCTTATAATCCGATTATCCGCACCGAATCTGCAGCAGAAAAATGGTGGTCAAAAGGTCACGCGACTTTAGTGGAAGGCCCGGGCAGCACAGTTAAAAAACCGGATTGGCATATGATGTATCACGCTTACGAAAATGGTTTTCACACGCTCGGCCGCCAAGCGATGATGGAGCCGATTGAGTGGACCAAAGACGGTTGGTTTAAAGCCAAAGGCGTTGATGTAGGTAAACCGATTCGCAAACCAAAAGGCGGTGAAGCTGTGCCGCACGGCATGGCGTTATCCGATGATTTCTCTACCAATAAATTTGGTATCCAATGGAGTTTTTTTCGCGGCGATGTTACTGAAAATCAACGCGTGAACTATAAAAATGGTGCTCTCGAACTAACCGCGAAAGGCACGTCGCCCAGCAACACTTCACCGCTCACTTTTTTGGCGGGCGATCAGGCGTACCAATTTGAAGTAGATATGGAGATAGACGCGGATGCACAAGGCGGCGCGCTATTGTTTTACAACGACAAACTCTACGCCGGAGTCGGTATTAATAAAAATGGCATGGTGTTACATCGCTACGGCATGGATCAACGCACTACACCTAAACCCGCTGGTATGCAAAATACATTGCGCATCCGCGTCACCAACAACCGCCATATCTTAACAATCCACACCAGCACTGATGCAGGAAAAACCTGGGTGAAATACGGCGTGCAAATGGACGTGACTGGTTACAACCACAACGTTGCTTACGGTTTTATGAGTTTGCGCCCGGCGATTTATGCTGCAGGCAAAGGAAAGGTTCGTTTTAGTAATCTGGTTTATCGCGCACTGCCGTAAACAAACAATTTTGCTCTGTTGGCGAGTGATAAATAAAAAAGGGATGCCAGGTAACTGGCATCCCTTTTTATTTATTGCAGTACCACTAATTAAAACGAATATTGCACACCGAGATAATACTGACGACCTGATGTGAGAGTTGTATCAACCAACTCATAGTCACTGATCAGCAAGGTTTCTGGTTCATCCGTTAAATTCAACGCATCAAAGGTAAATTTAATGGCGTCATTAAACTGATAAGCAAAAGATGCATCCACTACTGCAACATCATCGGTATTATCCGAGCCAGCAGCTTGACCTGCAGCATTTTTTGCAACAGTCACTGATGTCGATTGATAATCACTGCGGAATGTATAAGAAACGCGGCCAGAGAAGCCTGATTCATTTTCATACCAGAGTGTTGCGTTATAACTCTCATCTGACTGACCATTTAAGCGAGACAAAATCGGCGCTGCTGCGGTGCCAGTATTCACCTCTGATTCAATCGACGTAATATTGGTTTTGATACCAAAGTTACGCAACCAATCAGGACCAAAATTAAACGGTTGTTGGTACTGTAACTCCCACCCACTCAATTCGCCGCCTTCACCATTACCGGTGGTGCGGTAGTTGAAAATATCCGCTGGTGTTGCGGGGCCGCTGGCCAACAAACTATCGGGCAAACCGAGTGAGACCCAGGGTACATCGATACGAACAGTTGCAGGGAAAGATTCAATATCTTTTTGGAACCATGCCAGAGAAAGCATGGATTCCTCCGCAAAATACCATTCGACAGCGAGATCAGTAGCCTCAGCACGGAATGGATCAAGATTAGGGTTTCCTGCTGTATAAACGCGGTTGAATACATCCACGCTACCACCTGGTGTCAGGTTACCCAAACTTGGACGAGTCATTACTTCTGCCCATGATGCACGCAAGATCACATCTTCTATTGGCTCTAACGCGAGATTTACTGATGGCAATGTATCGCTGTAATCGCGCTTTACAGTAACCTCAGTACCGCTAACCAAGCCACTGGATGTCTGCTGGGTTTCTGCTTCACGCACACCAACATCACCGCGGAATGGCAGACCAAACAATTCGGTATTGAAATCCATTTGTGCGTAATAGCCAGTATCTTCCTCTTCTACCGAACGGTTTTCACCCGCAATATTCACCAGTGGGAAACAGGTGCTGTCGGTGAACAAACCGGTTTTATCTGCAACAGCATTAATGTTCGGCAAGAAGAAAGTGTTGTCACCATTTGATGGCGTATAGAGTGAGCCCAAGTCACTGCTCACGGCCATGTCGGCCAAGGTCAAACTACAGCCCGCTGGGACACTGACAGAAGTACCTTGCGGTGCGGTTTGATTGAGCACAGCGCGGTCGCGTTGTGATTTGTCATTATCAAAACCAAACTCTTTTACTGAGGCACCGACCTTAAGGGTGAAGGTTTCATTCAACTCCCATGCGAAATCAACTTGAGCTACATCGTAGGTATTTTCGGTGTAACCGGGACGGTCACGCAGCTCAGAAATTTTCCAACTATTTGGATCCTCTAAATCAAAACCATACGACAACTCAGGGTTAAAAGCATTGCCGCGATAATCATAAGTGAAGCCCGCATTGAAACGCTCAAGAATAACCGTAGATTCCTCATTCAAATCCATTCTGGATTCAGAGGTGCCCACCAGCGCTTTCACGCGCAAGCTATCCGTAAAATCATGCTCAAGCGCTAAAGAATACTGATCAAACGTGGTATCTGCATCAACAAACGCATTCTCTGAACGCACATCAACACCACTTAGCGCAGCATATTCCAGCGAGTTTGTTTCAGCGTTGTAACCATAATCAGTAACCGTAGTTTCACGGCGACCAGTGGCACCCGTGCGCGCCAATGAGATAGG
>Ga0307408_100002612_pt1 | contig 12540 bp, 8 predicted proteins | sample 322Cmetagenome_FD_202116 | JGI IMG/M metagenome (GOLD analysis project Ga0307408, IMG submission 202116) | Maize rhizosphere microbial communities from greenhouse at UC Davis, California, United States - 322HYB-C-3 | ecosystem: Host-associated > Plants > Roots > Rhizosphere > Soil | place: USA... | reverse complement strand
CGTTTGCGGCCCAGGTCAAGGCTGGCCTGGCCAACCGTGACCAACTGCAGCGCGTCGAATTCGACAACAAGGGCGAAGCCAGCACGTTCTTCATGCGGCCCATCGAAGGCTCGCCCTGGTTTCTCGCTACCGCGTTGCCGACCCGCCTGATCACCGCCCAGCGTGATGACGTATTGAACACGCTGAGCCTGCTGCAGATTCCCATGGTGATCCTGCTGGTGCTGATGCAACTGTATGCGATCCGCCAATTGACCCACCGCATGAAGATCCTCAAGGGCAACATCGATGCGCTGTCCACCGGCGACGCCGACCTGACCCGCCGCATCACCATCCGCGCCGAAGACGAACTGGGCGCCATTGGTCACTCGGTCAACAAGTTCATCGCCTACCTGCAAGACATGATCGGCGAAGTCACCCAGGCCACCGGCGCCATGGCCTCGAGCCTGGACAACCTGCAGCAGACTTCGGCCCACACCAGCGAAATCCTCATGCGTCATGCTTCGGAAACCGACCAGACCGTGACAGCGATCACCGAGATGAGCTCCACGGCTGAAAGCGTCGCGCAAAACGCGGCGGAGACGGCAGCGTTCACCCAGCGGGCCAACGAGCATGCCGATCGTTCTCGCGTCGTGGTTGGCGAAGCGTCCAACAGCGTCGTGGCGCTGATCGATGAAGTCGCCAGCGCCACGCGCAAAGTCGAGAACATGCAGCAGGATGCACAACGCATCACCGAGATCCTCGGCGTGATCGGGGCGATTGCCGGGCAGACCAACCTGCTGGCCCTCAACGCCGCCATCGAAGCCGCCCGGGCCGGCGAACAGGGCCGTGGCTTCGCGGTGGTCGCCGACGAAGTCCGCGCCCTCGCCGCCCGCACCCAGGCCAGCACCTCGGAAATCAACGAAATGCTGACCCGCCTGACCCAGGGCGTCAGCTCCTCCGTGTCGGCCATGGAAAATACCCAGGCCAGTTGCCAATCGGCCGCCGACGCCACGTCCCGGGTGAACTCGGGCCTGGACGAAATGGCCGGCTCGGTCAGCCAGATCAACAGCCTCAGCACGCAGATCGCCACCGCCGCCGAGCAACAAAGTGCGGTGACCGAGGAGATCAACCGGAGCATGGTGCAGATTCGACACATGGTGGAAGAACTGGTGGAAAGCGGCTTGGCCAGTGAGCGCAATACCCGGCAGTTGCTGGAGGCCAATGGTCGGGTGAATGCGATTATGGGGCGGTTCAAGGTTCGCTAGAGCGTCCCCACACCCTCCTGGGGTTGGACACGCATCCCGAGTTCACCCCAACCTTTTTGTGGGAGCGAGCTTGCTCGCGAAAGCATCGGATCAGCCTACATCAATGTTGGATGTTCGACGGCTATCGCGAGCAAGCTCGCTCCCGCAGGGTTCTGTTCCGTCTCCAACCTGACAATTCTGTAATCCGTCCCTCAGCCTACCGTCAGGCGCTCGCCGCTAGTCTGTTATCCTTCCAAACTTCGTCGCCAAGAGACCGTTCCCCATGGCCAATCCCCTGCACCTGCTCGCCCTGAGCGCCGTTTTTATCTCCACCCTGGCCCAGGCCGCCGAACCCGTCACCATCGACGTACACCGCGACGCCAATTGCGGCTGCTGCAAGAAATGGATCTCCCATCTGCAAGCCAACGGTTTCAAGGTCAATGACCATGTCGAGGCCGACATGAGTTCGGTCAAGCAGCGCCTGGGCGTGGCGCCGAACCTGCGCTCCTGCCACACCGCCGAGATCAACGGCAAATTCGTCGAGGGCCACGTGCCGGCCGATCAGGTGCTGGCGATGAGCAAGCGCGATGACTTGCTGGGCGTGGCCGCGCCGGGCATGCCGATGGGCTCGCCGGGCATGGAAATGGATGGCATGGGCGATGCCTATCAAGTGATCGGGCAGAAGAAGGACGGCACGCAAACCGTCGTGGCGGATTATCCAGCCCACTGATGGCTGGCGTTTATGTCGGGCTTTTCCTGACCGCGTTTGGCGCAGCGACCCTGCTGCCGCTGCAATCGGAAGCGCTGTTGGTCGGCCTGGTGCTCAGCGAGCGTCAAGCAGCCTGGCTGCTGATGGGGATCGCGACCTTGGGCAATGTCCTGGGTTCGCTGGTGAACTGGTGGCTGGGGACCCGCCTCGAACAGTTCAAGGATCGCCGCTGGTTTCCCGTCAGCCCTTCCCACCTGGACAAGGCGCGTCGGCATTATCAACGCTACGGGTACTGGTCCCTGTTGCTCAGTTGGCTGCCGATCATTGGCGATCCCCTGACACTGGTGGCGGGCGTGATGGGTGAGCCATGGCGACGCTTCCTGTTGATCGTCACCCTCGCCAAGGGCCTGCGTTATGGCGTGCTCGTGCTCGCGACCCTGGGCTGGATGGGTTGAACGTTCCAGCGGTTCGGTTGCCTGTGATTAATGTCGCCATAATCGAGCCGTTCCAGGATCGGCCGGTTGCCTCAAGGAGATTGATCATGCCGCGTTTGACCACCCGCTGGCTGCCCAACCTGTTCTTGCTCGCTGCCCTGCCGATGTTCGCCCAGGCCGAGACGCCACCCGAAGGCCCCGCCTATGGGCCGCAGCTCGAAGGTTTCGAGTATCCCTACACGCTCAAGCATTTTTCCCTCCAGTCCCAAGGCAAACCGTTGCAGATGGGCTATATGGACGTGCCTGCCCAAGGCAAGGCCAACGGGCGCAGCGTCGTGCTGATGCATGGCAAGAACTTCTGCGCCGCCACCTGGGGCGACTCGATCAAGGCCCTCAGCGAGGCCGGTTACCGGGTCATCGCCCCGGACCAGATCGGCTTCTGCACCTCCAGCAAACCGGACCATTATCAGTACAGTTTCCAGCAGTTGGCGACCAACACCAACACCCTGCTCAAGGCGCTTGGCGTGCAGAAGGCGATCGTTGTCGGCCACTCCACCGGCGGCATGCTCGCCACCCGCTACGCCTTGCAGTTCCCCGACCAGGTCGAGCGCCTGGCGATGGTCAACCCGATCGGCCTTGAAGACTGGAAAGCCCTCGGCGTGCCCTACCGCACCGTGGACCAATGGTATGAACGCGAGTTGAAACTCAACGCCGAGGGCATTCGCACCTACGAACGCAACACCTACTACGGCGGACGCTGGAAGCCGGAGTTCGACCGTTGGGTAGACATGCTCGCTGGGCTCAACAAGGGACCGGGGCACACGCAAGTCGCCTGGAACTCGGCGCTGATCTACGACATGATCTTCACCCAGCCGGTCTATTACGAATTCAAGAACCTCAAGGCGCCAACGCTGCTGCTGATCGGCACATCCGACACCACGGCAATCGGCAGTGACATTGCCCCGCCGGCCGTAAAAGCCAAGCTTGGCCACTACGAGGTGCTCGGCAAGCAGGTCGCGCAATTGATCCCTCGGTCAACGCTGGTGGAGTTCCCCAACTTGGGGCACGCGCCCCAGATGGAAGAGCCGGATCGGTTCCACAAGGCCCTGCTCGGCTGGCTGGACAAACCCATTCCCTGACGAGGTGTTCCATGGCGGTGCAAATAGCGGTCATCGATGATTGGCAAGGCGTGGCGCAAGACGTGGTGGACTGGTCGCCACTGGACAGCATTGGCCAGGTGACTTTTCTCCACGATTACCCCGCCGATCACGACACTCTCGTCTCGCGCCTGCAAGGCTTCGATGTCATTTGTGTGATGCGCGAACGAACCCGTTTCGATGAAGCACTGCTGCGTCGCCTGCCCAACCTCAAGCTGTTGCTGACCGGCGGCATGCGCAACGCTGCGCTCGATCTCAAGGCTGCCACGGCGTTGGGAATCCAGGTCTGCGGGACCGACAGCTACAAGCACGCCGCGCCCGAACTGACCTGGGCGCTGGTCATGGCCCTGACGCGCAACCTGGTCCCGGAAGCCAACGCGTTGCGTGCCGGGCTGTGGCAGCAGGGCCTGGGCGGCGATCTGCATGGCAAGACCCTGGCGATCCTTGGCCTCGGCAGCATCGGCACGCGCGTGGCGCAGTTCGGCCAGGTGTTCGGCATGCGGGTAATCGCCTGGAGTGAGAACCTGACCGCCGAACGAGCCGCCGCGGCCGGCGCAACCTATGTCGACAAACAGGCGCTGTTCGAGCAGGCCGATATTCTTTCGATCCACTTGGTGCTCAGCGACCGCACCCGCGGTCTGGTGGATGCCCAGGCGCTGGGCTGGATGAAGCCTGAGGCGCTGCTGGTCAATACCGCTCGCGGGCCGATCGTCGATGAAGCTGCGCTGGTCGAGGCACTTGAGCACAAGCGTCTGGCCGGTGCGGCCCTGGACGTCTTCGCCGAGGAACCGCTGCCAGCCGACCACCCGTTTCGGACTCTGGACAACGTCCTGGCGACACCCCACGTGGGTTATGTCAGCCGACAGAATTACCAGCAGTTCTATGGCCAGATGATCGAGGATTTGCAGGCCTGGGCAGCCGGCAAGCCGATTCGGGTGTTGACCCCCACAATCTGAAAATCCGCTAGTACCCTGTGGGAGCGAGCTTGCTCGCGATAGCGGTGGACCAGTCGCACAACCATGACCTGACACACCGCTTTCGCGAGCAAGCTCGCTCCCACAAGGGGCATGCAAGCGCTCGTCCTGAAAGCCATCAAAACGCCTCCATCCCGCCCGCCTCTTAATGGTGCGCAGCGCCGCTGAACCGCGCACGCGATTGCACCATCGCCCTTCCATACACCCCGACTGTTTCAAACAAGCTGCATTTCGTCGGCTCGAATTCCCCTACGTCGTGTAAGACATTGCCGACAGTTCGCGTGATTGTCCGACAATTCGACGAAGCGAACCGCACCGCTCTAGCTTCTGACCTAGACTGCCGAACCGAGGGGAAAACCGACCGGTCATCCGAAGGAAAAAAAGTCGAAACTTTTCGCAACGGCGACAGGTCAGGTTAGAGGAAGGGCACCAACGGCTGGAGCATTCCTTGCAACGGCCCCCTCACCTGATTCGCTTCGCCGCATTGGGCAGCGCTTTGCTCTCCTTGCGTAGCGCTTGTGCGCCTGGCCGCAGGATTCGGCCAATGAAACAACAGCTCTGGCGCTTGCCGGAAACAGATCGAGAAATAGGAGTTATTTATGATCAGTGCTGCCTTGGAACCACAGCAAGTCCGTTCTCAACTACCGCCGGCGGCCGAATCGCCGACGGCACCGGTGTTGGCCACCGGAGGCAAGGCACTGCTACCTGTCGTTCGACAGAATCCCAATCGCAAGAAAATCCTGTTCGTGACGTCGGAAATCGCCGACCTGGTCAAGACCGGCGGCCTGGGTGACGTCTCCTCCGCGCTGCCCCGCGCCATGGCCGGTTTGCACGACGTGCGGATATTGATCCCTGGCTACCCGCAAGTGATGAACAGCGGCAATCCTATTCATATCATCGGCGAACTGGGTGGCCACGCAGCGCTTCCTCCTTGCAAGATCGGTCGCATGGACATGGCCGACGGCTTGGTGATCTACGTACTGATCTGTCCCGAACTCTACGCTCGCGAAGGTTCTCCTTACGGCGCCAACAACGGTCGCGACTGGCCTGACAACCACATCCGCTTCGCCCGCCTGGGCCTGGCCGCCGCCGACATCGCCGCCAACCTGGCGCAGATCCACTGGTGCCCCGACCTGGTCCACGCCCATGATTGGCCAGCAGGGCTCGCGCCGGCCTATATGCACTGGCGCGGCCAACGCACCCCGACCCTGTTCACCATCCACAACCTGGCGTACCAGGGCGTGGTCAGCCTCGCGTCCTGTCCTGAATTGGGTATCCCGGAACATGCTCTGCAACAGGAGGGCATGGAGTTCTACGGCAAGCTGTCGTTCCTCAAGGCCGGCATGGCCTATTCCAGCCACATCACCACCGTCAGCGCCACCTACGCCCAGGAAATCACTACCCCGGCGTTCGGCTGCGGCCTCGACGGGTTCCTTGCTTCCAAGACTCAACAAGGCCTGCTCAGCGGCATCCCCAACGGCATCGATGAAAGCTGGGATTCGGCCACCGATTCCCACTTGCTGCGCCAATTTTCCATAGGCGATTGGGATGGCAAGGCCGCCAACGCCGCTCATGTGCGCGACCTGTTCGGCCTGGAGGAATCCACCGGCCCGCTGTTTGCCGTGGTGTCGCGCCTGGTCTATCAGAAAGGCCTGGACCTGACCGAGGCCGTGGCCGAGTTCATCGTCGAGTCCGGCGGGCAGATCGCGATCATCGGTCGTGGCGAGCCGGAAGAAGAACAGGCCATGCGCGAACTGGCGCTGCGCTTCCCCGGGCGCATCGGCGTGCGTATCGGCTTCAACGAGACCGACGCGCGGCGGATGTTCGCCGGCAGCGATTTCCTGCTGATGCCTTCGCGCTACGAGCCCTGCGGCCTGAGCCAGATGTACGCCCAACGCTTCGGCTCGCTGCCCGTTGCACGCAACACCGGCGGGTTGGCGGACACCATCGAGGACGGCATCACTGGTTTCCTGTTCGATGAGTCGACCGTGGACAGCTACAAACAGGCCTTGAGCCGCGCGTTCAAGGTCTTCGAATTCCCCGAACTGCTCAATGCCATGCGCTGCCGCGCGATGTCGGCGCCCTTCAACTGGAGCAAGGCCGTAGAACCCTACGCCGAACTCTATGAACAACTGGTCGCTAAATCATTGGGAAAATCGGCTAGACAATGAGGTAACCGATGCCGTCAAGGATGCCTGAAACCCGGACCCACGGCGCGGTCTTGCTTGATCCAGAGCACACCCGTTTCGCCCTGTGGGCCCCTGATGCGTTTTACGTCAGTGTCGAACTCGACACTGGAGAATCCATACCGATGCTGCCCCAGGCCAATGGCTGGTTCATGATCCAGGCCCGTTGCCCCGCCGGCACTCGCTACCGCTACAACATCGACGGGGAACTGGAAGTGCCTGACCCGGCTTCCCGGTCCCAGGACGGTGATATCGACCGCCACAGCGTGGTGGTCGACCCCCACGCTTATCAATGGCGCCACACCAGTTGGTGCGGTCGCCCCTGGTACGATGCCGTCATCTACGAACTGCACGTCGGCACCCTCGGCGGTTTCGAAGGCGTCGAGCAACAACTGGCGCGCCTGGCAGGACTTGGCGTGACGGCCATCGAACTGATGCCGCTGGCGCAGTTTCCCGGCGATCGCAATTGGGGCTACGACGGTGTACTGCCCTACGCCCCGCAAGCCTCCTACGGCACGCCGGACCAGCTCAAGCACCTGATCGACAGCGCCCACGGCCATGGGTTGGCCGTCATCCTCGACGTGGTCTACAACCACTTTGGCCCCGACGGCAATTATCTGCATCGCTACGCCAAGGGGTTCTTTCGCGAAGACAAGCACACGCCCTGGGGCGCGGCGATCGATTTCCGGCGCCGCGAGGTCCGCGACTTCTTCATCGACAACGCGCTGATGTGGCTGCTGGAATACCGTTTCGACGGCCTGCGCCTGGACGCCGTGCACGCCATCGAGGACCCCGATTTCCTGCAGGAACTGGCCGCCCAGGTGCGTCAGCAGGTGGACCCGACGCGGCATGTCTGGTTGACCGTCGAGAACGAACACAACCAGGCCAGCCTGCTGGAACAGGGCTATGACGCCCAATGGAACGATGACGGGCATAACGCCCTGCACGTACTGCTCACGGGCGAGACCGACGCCTACTACGCCGACTACGCCGAGCAACCGACGGAAAAACTCGCGCGCTGCCTGAGCCAGGGCTTCGTGTTCCAGGGCCATACCAACCGCCATGGCGAATCCCGTGGCGAACCCAGTGGCCACCTGCCGCCGAGCGCGTTCGTGCTGTTCCTGCAGAACCACGACCAGATCGGCAACCGTGCCCTCGGTGAGCGCTTGCATCAACTGGCCGCGCCACAGGCCCTGCAGGCGGCGACGGCGTTGTTGCTGCTGTCGCCGATGATTCCGTTGATGTTCATGGGCGATGAAGTCATCGCCGACCAACCCTTCCTGTTCTTCACCAGCCACCACGGTGAACTGGCGGAGCTGGTGCGCGAAGGCCGACGCAACGAGTTCAAGGCTTTCAGCGCCTTTGCCGATCCCGAAAAGCGTGCGCGAATCCCTGATCCGAATGCGGCCAGCACCTTCGAGGCCTCTCGACCAACCCTTGAAGCACACCAGCCGGAGCAACTGGCCTGCGAAGCGCTTTATCGCCAATTGCTGAAAATTCGCCGTGAGCAAATCGTCCCGCGCCTGCCCGCTGCCCATGCCTTGGGTGCCGAGGTGCTGGGTCATGGCGCGGTGAGCGCACGCTGGCAACTGGGCGACGGCAGTGTGCTGCGTATCGACCTGAACCTCAGTGACCAAGCCGTCGAACACAGCGCACCTCACGAGGCACAGATTCTTTTCGAACATCCACCGCAGGCCATGGGTCTGTTGCAACAGGGGGTTCTCACACCCCATAGCGCGCTGGTCAGTCTGACGCAAGCGGCCACCTTGCCCACAATTACTGGAGAGCGCCTATGAGCGATGCGCAACTGGAAATCCTCGCCGGCCGAGCGGGCCTGGCGGTGGACTGGATCGATGCCAATGGCCGAGCCCAGAAAGTATCACCGGCCGTGTTGCGCTCGGTCCTGACCGGCCTGGGTCATCCCGCTGGCAGCGCCCAGGAAATCGATGCCAGCCTGCTGCAGTTGCAGGAAGATCAACAGAACCATCGCCTGCCCCCGCTGATCACGGCGGATGTCGGGGTCAATGTCGATTTGAGCCGCTATTTCGAGCCCGGCACGCCTTGCGAAATCCAGCTTGAGGACGGCGCGACACTGAATTCGAAACTCGATGCCGCCGCTGCCCTGCCGGGGATCGTGCCGGTGGGTTACCAACATGTCAGCATCCAGGGCCAGCACTTCACCTTGGCCGTGGCCCCGGCTCGCTGCTACAGCGTGGCGGATGCGGTCGATGACCCGACGCCACGGGCCTGGGGCCTGAGTGCCCAACTGTATTCGCTGCGCCGCCCGGGTGATGGCGGCTTCGGCGACACCCAGGCCTTGGAAGAGTTGGCGCGGGTGGCCGGCGAACGGGGTGCCGACGCGCTGGCCATCAGCCCGATGCACGCCATGTTCAGCAGCGACACCGGACGCTACAGCCCCTATTCACCGTCCAGCCGACTGTTCCTCAACAGCCTGTACGCCGCGCCGGGCACCATCCTGGGCGAACGTGCACTGCGCACGGCCATCGACGCCACGGGCCTGGCCAATCAGCTACAGAATCTTGAGCAACAGCCACTGATCGATTGGCCGGTGGCCGCCGAGGCCAAGCAACGGATTCTTCGTGCGCTATACGACGGTTTCAGCCAGGGCGAGCATCCGCTGCACGAGGATTTCAGCAGCTTTCGCCACAGCAGTGGCGAAGCCCTGGAAAACCATTGCCGCTTCGAAGCCCTGCAGGCCGAGCGCGCCGCCCGGGGTGAAAGCCTCGACTGGCGCCAATGGCCGGCAGAATGGCGCGATCCGCGCAGCGCCGCGATCGCCCGTTTCGCCGAGGAAAACACCGATGAAATCGGCTTCTACGCCTTCTGCCAATGGTTGATTGCCCGCTGCCTGGAACGCGCCCAGAGCGCGGCCAAATCCAGTGGCATGGGCGTCGGCCTGATCGCCGACCTGGCGGTGGGTGCCGACGGTGGTGGCAGCCAGGCCTGGAGCCGGCAAGATGAATTGCTCGCGTCGCTCACCGTCGGCGCACCGCCCGACATCCTCAATCGCTCGGGCCAGGGCTGGGGCATTTCGGCCTTCTCCCCCGAAGGGCTGGTACGCAATGGTTTCCGCGCGTTCATCGAGATGTTGCGGGCCAATTTCGCCCACGCGGGTGGCTTGCGCATCGACCACATCATGGGCCTGCAGCGGTTGTGGGTGATCCCCAACGACGCGCCCCCCACCGACGGTGCCTACCTCTATTACCCCATCGATGACCTGCTGCGCCTGTTGGCCCTGGAGTCCCATCGTCACCAGGCCATCGTGCTGGGCGAGGACCTTGGCACCGTGCCCGACGGCCTGCGGGACAAGCTCATCGCTCGCTCCATCCTGGGCATGCGCGTGCTGTTGTTCGAACAGGACAACACCCACTTCAAGCCCATCCTCGACTGGCCGGACAACGCCCTGGCGACGACCAGCACCCATGACCTGCCCACACTCAATGGCTGGTGGCACGGCCATGACATCGATTGGAACGCCCGGCTGGACTTGATCGATTCCCACACCGAGATGGATTGGCGCCGGCACCGCGAGCGTGAACGCGACGGGCTGCGCAACGCGCTGAACCAGGATCCGCAGAATTTTCGCGAGGAACATCGCGAAACCGACCAGGTGCTGGACGCCAGCGTGCGTTTCCTCGGGCATACCCGTGCGCCACTGGTGCTGCTGCCACTCGAAGATGCCCTGGGCGTCGAAGAACAGGCCAACCTGCCCGGCACCACCGACACCCACCCCAACTGGCGGCGGCGCCTGGCTTTGGACAGCCGGGAACTGCTGGACGACCCGGACGCCGCGCGGCGTCTGGAAATACTCGCCTGCGCGAGACTTCAGGCGAACGAGCGTGACCGATGAACCAGACATTGATTCAACCGCTGCGGGCGACCTTGCGCCTGCAATTTCATAAAGGCTTCACCCTGGACGATGCCATCGCCCAGGTGCCGTATTTCGCTTCCCTGGGCATCAGCCATCTCTATGCTTCGCCGCTGCTCAAAGCCCGCGCCGGGTCCATGCACGGGTACGACGTGGTCGATCCGACCCAGGTCAACCCGGAACTCGGTGGCGAGGCCGCGCTCAGGCGCCTGGTGGCCACCTTGCGCGAGCATCGGATGGGCCTGATCCTCGACATCGTGTCCAATCACATGGCCGTTGGCGGCAATGACAACCCTTGGTGGCTCGACCTGCTGGAATGGGGGCGCCTGAGCCCTTATGGCGAATTCTTCGACATCCAGTGGCATTCACCCGACCCGCTGATGGAAGGCCAGTTGCTGTTGCCTTTCCTGGGCAGTGATTATGGCGTGGCCTTGCAGGAAGGCACCCTGAAACTGCGCTTCGACGCCGATCAAGGCAGCTTCTTCGTCGAGCACTATGAACACCGCTTTCCCATTTGCCCGATGCAGTACGGCGAGCTGCTCAAACCCTCGGACAATCTGCCACCGGAACAGGTCGACTCGCTCAGGGCACTGGCCGAGCGTTTCACCACGCTGAACTACCAGACCGATGCCCATTCCCTGGCCCAGCCCCTGCAACAGGACCTGCGAGACCTGGCTTGCGAGCCGGGCATCCTTGGCGCGATCGAAGACAACCTGCGCAGTTATGATTCGCTGGAGCCCGAAGGTTTCGAACGCCTGCATCAGCTACTGGAACGCCAAAGCTACCGCCTCGCCAGTTGGCGCACGGCGGCGGATGACATCAACTGGCGGCGCTTTTTCGATGTCAACGAACTGGGTGGCCTGCGAGTCGAACGCCCGGCGGTTTTCGAGGCGACCCATGCGAAGATCTTCGAGCTGATCGCCGATGGCTTGGTCGACGGCCTGCGGATCGACCACATCGACGGCCTGGCCGACCCTCGCGGTTACTGCCGCAAACTGCGCCGTCGCGTCGACTCGCTTTCGCCCTCGCGGCACCTGCCGATTTTCGTCGAGAAGATCCTCGGCGATGACGAAACGCTGCGCCGCGACTGGAAGGTCGACGGCAGCACCGGCTATGAGTTCATGAACCAGATTTCGCTGCTGCAGCATGACCCGGCCGGTGCCGAGCGCCTCGCCGAATTCTGGAGCCGACACAGCGAACGGCCCGCGCACTTCATCGAAGAAGCCCGCCTGGCCCGCCAGCAGATTCTCAACGGTTCCCTGGCCGGGGATTTCGAGAGCGTCGCCCAGGCCTTGCTGCAAGTGGCCCGGGACGACGTAATGACCCGCGACCTGACCCTCGGCGCGATTCGCCGGGCGTTGCAGGAATTGATCGTGCATTTCCCGGTGTATCGCACCTATATCAGCCCCTTGGGTCGCTCCGCCGAGGACGAGGTATTTTTCCAGAAGGCCCTTGAAGGCGCCCGGCAAACCCTCAGCGAAGCCGACTGGCCCGTACTCGATTGCCTGGCCAACTGGCTCGGCGGCATGCCTTGGCGCCAACGCCCGAGGGGGAGCCAGCGTAAACGCCTGCGGCATGCCTGCGTGCGCTTCCAGCAACTGACCTCGCCAGCCGCCGCCAAGGCGGTCGAGGACACCGCGCTCTATCGCTCGGCGGCGCTGCTGTCACGCAACGACGTGGGCTACAACACCGAGCGGTTCAGCGCGCCGACGCAAGAATTCCACGATGCTTGCATCGAGCGGCTGAAACATTTCCCCGACAACCTGATCACCACCGCCACCCACGACCACAAGCGCGGCGAGGACACCCGTGCCCGGCTGGCGGTGATCAGCGAACGTCCCGACTGGTACACCACGTGCGTGGAGCAATGGCGCATCCTCTCGCCGTCGCTGCACAGCGACCCCGCGGCGCCGTCGGCCGGCGATGAACTGATCCTCTACCAGGCGCTGCTCGGCAGTTGGCCCCTGG
>Ga0307408_100002609_pt1 | contig 12554 bp, 11 predicted proteins | sample 322Cmetagenome_FD_202116 | JGI IMG/M metagenome (GOLD analysis project Ga0307408, IMG submission 202116) | Maize rhizosphere microbial communities from greenhouse at UC Davis, California, United States - 322HYB-C-3 | ecosystem: Host-associated > Plants > Roots > Rhizosphere > Soil | place... | reverse complement strand
GAATCGGCGTAGGTGGTGGCATGCGAACTCACCACGCCGACGATGCGCAGGCTGCGCTTCAAGGCCAGCTTGGCGGCAATCGCCGAACATGCGCCCGAGCCCTGGCCTATAGGCACGTAGACCACGTCGAGCTGCGGCACGGCCAGCATGAATTCCCACCAGTAGGTGCTCACGCCGCGCAGCAGGTCGGCATGGAAGCTGGGCACCATGTGCGCGCCGCGCTCGGCGGCCAGCGTGATGGCGAATTCGCGGCTGGCCTGGAAGTCAGCGCCGTGCTCGATCAGCGTCACACCCAGCGCGCGCATGGCGGCGTTCTTCTCGACCGAGTTGCCGTGCGGGACCACGATGGTGCAGGCCACGCCGTGGGCGCGCGCCGCCCAGCCTATGCTCTGGCCGTGGTTGCCGCGCGTGGCGCTGATGACTTCCTTCGGCATCTCGCCGCGCCGCTGCAGCGCCTCGAAATACGTGAGCCCGCCGCGCAGCTTGAAGGCGCCGACCGGTGTGTGGTTTTCATGCTTGATCCAGCAGTCGGCGCCCAGGCGCTGGCTGGACAGGCCCCAGCGGTACTGCGGCGTCGCCTGGAATTCGCGGTACACCACGCGCGCGGCGTCCTCGATCTCCTGCAGCGAAGGCAGCATGTTGCCGGCGTTGTCCAGCCCCGGCGAGCGTTCCAGAACGGCGCTCATGCTCACGCGGCCGCCCGTTTTTCGGTCAGCAGGCGCAGCGCCAGCAGGCCCAGCACCGTGCCCATCACATAACGCTGCACGCGCATCCAGCTGATGTTGCGGTTCAGGAAGCCGGCGATGGCCGCGGCAAAGCAGATCAGCAAGGTATTCACGCCGGTGCTCACGCTGATCTGCACCGCGCCCAGCGTCAGGCTTTGCAGCAAGAGGCCGCCGCGCTCGGGGTGCAGGAACTGCGGGAAGAAAGAGAGGTAGAACATCGCGACCTTGGGGTTGAGCAGGTTGGTCATAAAGCCCATGAGGAAGAGCGTGCGCGGCGGGTCGTTGGGCAATTCTCGGGTTTCAAAAGGCGCGAGGCCGCCCGGCTTGACGGCCTGCCAGGCCATCCACAGCAGGTAGGCCGCGCCCGCCACCTTGATCGCATCAAAGGCCAGCGGCACGGCCAGCAGCAGCGCTGTGAGCCCGAAAGACGCGGCCAGCAGGTGCACCACAAAACCCAGCGCCACGCCGCTGAGTGACATCAGGCCGGCGGCGCGGCCCTGGCACAGCGTGCGCGAGATGCAATAAATCATGTTGGGCCCGGGCGTGAGCACCAGCACCAGGGCGGCGAGGGCAAACCAAGCGAGTTCGGTGGAGGTCAACAGGGTGTTCACAGGGCTAGACTCCTTTGGATTCAAGCGTGACAAGGCCGCGCGGTGTCTGCAGCGTGGCGATCAGGTTGGGCGGGCCCTGCGAGAGGCCCACGCCGGCCAGGCCTATGGCCTCGTAGCCGGCGCGCAGCGCGTCGGGCCGCGGGTGGCTGGCATGCAGCGACTGCAGCGTGACGCCCGAGGGCGCCATGTTGTGGGTGGGATGGGTTTCGCCCCACTGGATCAGCGTCGGCAGCGCGCCGTAAAACAAGCGCTGGCCGTCCTCACGCACGGTGATCTTCCAGGACAGCAGGCCTTGCGGCGTCATGCGCGAAGCCTCCAGCACTTCGCCGCGGTCCAGCCCCAGGCGCGCCAGCGCGCGCACGCCGCCTTGGGCGCGGGTGATGGAGGCTGCGAAGTGCACGAGTTGCGGGCCGCCTTTGCCCAACTGCAACTGCAGTTCCAGGTCATCGAGGTCAAACCAGCGTCTGGCCGGCGCGGGGCGCGTGCAGGGCTTGCCCGGCTGGACGGCGATGATCTCAAAGTAGGCCGAGGGAAAGGCCGGCGAGGCGATGCTGAAAAGCCGGTTGTGCGTGCCCATCAGCACATGTTCACCGCCCGGCCCGGGCGTGATGCCCAGCACGCGTTCGCACCACTGCACACCCTGTTCCAGGCTGGCCGCAGCCACCACGAGGTGGTCGACCTGTGAGGCCAGCGGCGGGGCGGCGGTGTTTGTTTCCATGGCCGTGGTTTAAAGCGTGACGCTTCCATCCATGCAACTCACGGATTCTCCGCCGACCCAGACCTGGCCGGCCGCGTCGCGTTCCAGGTGGACCTGGCCCGCGCGGCCCAGGCACACGCCCTGGGAGGCGGTGTAGCGATCCGGCGCATGGCCTTCGGCGATCAGCCATTGCGCCAGGCTGGCGTTGAGGCTGCCGGTGACCGGGTCTTCGTCCACGCCTACCGGCGAGACAAAGGCGCGCACTTCAAAGTCGGGTGCAAACGCGGGCGCGGACGCCGCGAAAGCCCTGGCCTCCCGGTTGGCCCGCCCTATCAGCGGCGCCGCTTCTTCATGGTGATAGCGCGCGACGACGCCGACCTTGGTGCCCAGCTTGGCCAGCGCCCTGTGATCGGGTGACAGGCTCAGCACGGTTTCGGGGCTTTCCAGCAGCAGGCCCAGCCAGAGCGGGCCGTTGTCCAGGCATTGCGCGGCCAGCACCTGGCTGGCCTTGAGCCCAAGAGCGGTTGCCACCTGGGCCAGCGTGGTGGGGCTGGGGGCCGTGCGCTTGAGGGCCGGCGCGGCAAAGGCCAGCCGTTTGGTGCCCGTCTCGCGGCGTATCTTGACCAGGCCTACCTTGCATTCCTGCACGATGAAGTCTTTGGCGCGCGGCTGCCCGCCCGCTTCCAGCCAGCTGTGGCAGCTGCCCAGCGTGGGGTGGCCTGCAAACGGCAGCTCACCGCCCGGCGTGAAGATGCGCACGCCGTAGTCGGCCGTGGGGTCCTTGGGGGGCAGCAGGAAGGTGGTTTCCGACAGGTTGGTCCATGTGGCAAAGCGCTGCATCGCGGCATCGTCCAGGCCGCTGCCGTCCAGCACCACGGCCAGCGGGTTGCCGTAGTACGGGGTGGGGGTGAATACGTCGACTTGCTTGAATGCGCGCTGCTTCATGGGGCTTTCGGTTTTCCAGGGATTTGAAGATTTATGACAAGGGAAGGTCCAGCACGCCGCGTGCGGCGGGGCGGGCCAGGAGGTTTTGGTACCAGCGGTCCAGATGAGGGCGCGCGGGCCGCGGCTGCGGCAGGCCGGACCAGCGGTGCATTTCGCAACCCAGCGGAATGTCGGCCATGCCGAACTGGTCGCCGCCTATGTAGGCATGCTCAGCCAGGTGCGCGTCGAGCAAGGCCAGCAGCGGCTCGGTGGCCGCCACCGATTGCGCGATGAGATCGGCATTGCGCTGCTCCGCCGGTGTGCGTATCCATTGCACAAAGGCCGCGCGGCCGGCCGGGTTGAAGGTGGTCTGCTGCCAGTCCATCCACTGCTCGGCGGCAAAGCGCTGCGGCAGCGCCGTGGGATAAAAATTGCCCGGCGAATACTTCGCGCACAAGTAGCGCACGATGACGTTGGATTCCCAGATGAGAACCTCGCCGTCCTCCAGCAGCGGCACCAGCGCATTGGGGTTCTTGCGGCGGTAACCAGCTTCCTTGACGATGCCGAACTGCCCGCCGGCATCGGTGCGCTGCAGTGTCAGGCCGAGTTCCTGCGCGGCCCAGACGACCTTGCGCACATTGATGGAGCTGAGGCGCCCCCAGAGATGAAGCATGTCAGGTTCCTTGCGTGTCGTCATGCTGCCGCGCGCAGTGCAGGCGCACCGGCCGGCATTTGCTCGCGTATCGCCGCAGCCAGCGCGGCGATGCCGATGTTGATCTGCTCGGCGCTGGAGGTCACAAAAGACAGGCGCAGCGTGCGGGCGTCGGCGTGGTCGGCATAGAAGGCCCAACCGGGCACAAAGGCCACGTTGCGCTCGACGGCCTTGGGCAGCAGGTCGATGGCGTTCATGCCTTCGGGCAGGCGCGCCCACAAAAACATGCCGCCGGCCGGCGTGTTCCAGCTCACGCCTTCGGGCATGTCGCGCTTCAGGGCGGCCAGCATGGCGTCGCGCTGCGACTTGTAGAGCGCGCGTATGGTCGGCACGTGGCGCTCCAGGAAGTTGTTCTTCATGGTTTCGGCCACCATGCGCTGGTTGAAGCCGGGCGTGTGCAGGTCGGCGGCCTGCTTGGCCTGCAGCAGCTTGGGGTAAAGCGACTTGGGCGCGACGAGGAAACCCAGGCGCAGGCCGGGCGCCAGGATCTTGGAGAAGGAACCCATGTAGACACAGCCCTCGGGGTTGCGCGCCGTGAGCGGCAGCGGCGGCGGGGTGTCGAACCACAGGTCGCCATAGGGATTGTCTTCAACGATGGGCAGGCCCAGGCGTGCGGCTTCGGCGCTCAGTGCGGCGCGGCGCGCTTCGCTCATGGTGCGGCCGGTCGGGTTCTGGAAGTTCGGCAGCACGTAAAGGAAACGCGCGCCTGCGGCTTTGGATGCGAGGTCCTTGATGTCGACGCCTTCCTCATCGCTGGCCACTCCCACGACCTCGGGCTCCATGGGTGTGAAGGCTTGTAGCGCACCCAGGTAGGTGGGCGTTTCCACCAGCACGCGGCTGCCGGCGTCGATCAGGATCTTGGCGATCAGGTCCAGGCCCTGCTGCGAACCGGTGGTGATCAGCACCTGCGCCGGGTCGACCTCCCAGGGCAGCATGGCGGCCACCATCTCGCGCAGGGGCGCGTAGCCCTCGCTGGCTGCGTACTGCAGCGCGGCGTGGCCGTCTTCGCGCAGCACCTTGTCGCAGGCTTCGCGGAAGGCTGCGACCGGAAATGTCTTGGGCGAGGGCAGGCCACCCGCAAAGCTGATGATGCCGGGCTTCTCAGTGACCTTGAGAATCTCGCGGATCACCGAGGGGTTCATCTTGTGGGCGCGCTGCGCCTGGGTCCATGTCATGTTGCTCATCTCACTCTTCTCCTTGGAGGCTGCGACAGGCAGCCCGGCTCACACAATGCTTCGAAAAATCCGGTGCGCTTCGCAGGCGCTCAATCCACCACAAACAGCGTAGCGCCCATCGGCGAGGTGGAGCGGTGCGCCTCGGCCTGGTCGGCGACCTGGTAGCTCATGCCCGGCTCCAGCGTGAAGCTGCGGCCATCTTCCAGCTCGGTATGCAGCTGCCCTTGCAGGCACAGCAGGATGTGGCCTTTTTTGCACCAGTGGTCGGACACATAACCCGGCGTGTACTCGACCATGCGCACGCGCACGTCGCCGAATTTCTGCGTGCGCCAGAAGGCCTTGCCCTCCAGGGCCGAATGTTCGGTGCGGGCCACGGTGGACCAGTCGGTGGTGCCGAAGGGGATGTTGCTGATGTTCATGTGGTCAGTCCTTGTTGGTGTGCGCGTTCGTTGGGCGTGATGTGCGCGATGCGGCCGTCGCCATAGGAGCGCAGCACCTGGGAGATGACGATGTGAAAGCCCTTGTACCACTGGGTGTACTGGCGCTTGGCTTCCAGGTGTTTCGGGTGGGCAGAGAAGGCGCGCAGCGCTTCCTGGTTGTCCCAGAAATAGGTCGCGTTGCTGCGTGTGCCGTCCGGCGAGCGCCATGTCTCCGCGCCCAGGTAGCCCGGCGTGGCATGGGCGGCTTCCTCGATCAGCGCGTCCAGCGCGTGGAAGCGCTCGTCATAGGTGCCGGGCTCGAAAATAAAAGAAGCGCAATACATCAGGTTTTCCTCGGGTGCAACAACGACGAAGGGGACGCGGCCGCCGGCTGGTTCACCGGCATTTTTTTGCCGATAAATACCGTGGCGATCACCGCCAGGCCGAAGCCGACGGTCACCGCGTCCAGTCGTTCATTCAGCAGCGGCACCGCGAACAGCATGGACATAAAGGGCTGCAGCAGCTGCACCTGGCTCACACGCACCGTGCCGCCCATTGCCAGGCCGCGGTACCAGGCGAAAAAGCCGAGCCACGCCGAAAACACCGCGACATAGCCAAACGCCCACCAGGCGGAGGCCTTGATGGGGCCGGCGGGCCAGCTCATGGCGGCAATCGGCAGGGTGAACGGCAACGACAGCAGCAGCGCCCAGCAGATCACATGTTCGGCCCGCATGCTTTGCGAAAGCTTGGCGCCGTAGCCATAGCCGACGGCGGCGCACAGCACGGCGGCCAGCAGCAGCAGGTCGGCCGGGCTGATCGCCAGGCTGCTGGCGCTGCCCGAGCGCAGCATGGCAAAGGCCACGACCAGCGCGCTGCCCAGGGCGGCGCACAGCCAGAAGCCGGCGGACGGGCGCTGGCGGTGCAGCAGGGCGCCCACGGCGGCGGTGGCCAGCGGCAGTGTGCCGATGATCACGCTGGCATGCACGGCCTCCACGTGGCGCATGGCGATGGAGGTGAACAGCGGGAAGCCGAACACCACGCCACCCGCCGTGGCGGCCAGCGGCCACCAGGCTTCACGCCGGGGAAAGGGCGCGCGCGTGGCCAGCAGGAAGACGGCCGACAGGCCCCCGGCCACCACGGCGCGGCCCAGGGCGATGAAGACGCCGGACATCTGCGGCACATCCGGCGTGCCCACGGCCAGCCGCGTCATGGGCAGCGTGACCGAAAAGATCACGATGCCCAGCAGGCCCAGCCACAGGCCTTGGGTGATTTGCGCGCGGGTGTTCATATAAAGAGCATCCAGATCGCGGTGGCCACCAGAACGGCCGCCATGGCGTAGTTGAACCAGCGCAGGCGCAGGCCGCTGCCGTCCGGCCCCGAAAGCCACTCGCGCAGCAGCGAGCCGGCGAGGGCGTAAACCAGGTTGCTCACGAAGGCATAGGCCAGCATTACCGGCAGCACGATGGCCAGGCGCATGGCGGGCGCTTCGCGGCCGGCGATCCAGCCGCTGACGATGGCCAGCGCCAGCATCCAGGCCTTGATGTTGACGAACTGCAGCGCCGCACCCTGCCAGAAGGTCACATTCAGGCGGGCCGCATCGGCCTGGCTGAGCTGGCGCGACAGCGCCACTTTGAAGGCCAGCCACAGCAGGTAGGCCACGCCGATGACCTTGACGGCCCAGCTCAGCAGCGGCACGGCGAGCACCAGCGCCCCCAGGCCCAGCGCGCACACCAGCAGCAGCGCGCCCCAGCCGACGGGCACGGCGCAGACAAAGGGCAGTGCGCGGCGCAAACCATGGTTGGCGCCCAGTGCGGTGGACAGCGTGGTGTTGGGGCCGGGCGAAAAGCTCATCGCCGTGGCCAGCACCAGTAAAGCCGTGAATTCTTGCCAGTTCATGCTTCCCACTTTATAGTTGAAAGCAGTACACCACCAATACAGTTATCGGTACAAATTCCAGAACTGTATTGGTCAAATAATCAGCACACGACTTTCTACGCAGCGACAAAAGGCCCCTGTCATGTTGATGAAAACCGCTTCGCAGTCCCTGACCGAGCAGCTGTCGGCGCGCTTTGCCGAGCGCATCCGCAGCCGCCTGCTGGCGCCCGGCGCGCGCCTGCCCTCGGTGCGCCTGTGCGCCGAGCAACAGGGCGTGAGCGTGTCCACCGTGGTGGCCGCTTATGACCAGCTGCTGGCGCAGGGCCTGGTGGTGGCGCGCAAGAACCGCGGTTTTTTTGTGCGCGATGCCTCGCTGAACGCGGCATTGGCGCCCACCCTCAGGGCGGGGGTGGGGAGCGCGGTGGGAAAGCCCGCAGCCATGCAGACGGCCGACCAGGCCGCGGTGGCCCTGGCGCCGTTGGCCGCCTGGAGCACCGCCAGCTGGATGGCCGCGCGCCAGGCGCCGGTGGATGCCACCGCGCTGATACGCGGCATGTTCCACAAGGTCAGCAACAAGCCCCAGCCCGGCATGGGCGTGTTTCCCCCCGACTGGCTGGAAACCACCTTCATGCCGGCGGCCGTGCGCAGGGTGACCAGCGTCAGCGCACTGCGGGATTTTTCGCTGCAGTATGGCGAGCCCATGGGCGACAGCGGGCTGCGCCGCGCGCTGGCGCAAAAGTTGAGTTCGCTCAATGTGCATGCCGTGCCCGAACAGATCATCACCACCGTGGGCGCCACGCATGCGCTGGACATCGTGAGCCGCACGCTGCTGCGCGCCGGCGACTGCGTGATGGTGGAGGAACCCGGCTGGGCCGTGGAGTTCGCCCGGCTGGACGCCCTGGGCATGCGCATCCTGCCGGTGCCGCGCCGCGCCGACGGGCCCGACCTGGAGGTGATGGCGCAGTACTGCGAGATCCACCAGCCCAAGCTGTTTGTCAGCGTCAGCGTGTTCCACAACCCCACCGGCTTCTGCCTCACGCCGGGCAGCGCCCACCGCGTGCTGCAGCTGGCGATGCAGCACAACTTCCACATTGTTGAAGACGATACCTACAGCCACCTCGCGCCAGAACACGCCACCCGGCTGTGCTCGCTCGACGGCCTGCAACGCACGATTTACGTCAGCGGTTTCGCCAAGATACTGGCGCCGGGCTGGCGCGTCGGTTTCATGGCCGCGCCGCCCGACCTGGTCGAACGCCTGCTGGACACCAAGCTGCTGGCCACGCTGACCACGCCGGCCTTGCTGGAAAAGGCGCTGGCCTGGTGCATAGACCAGGGCCAGCTGCGCCGCCATGCCGAGCGCATACGCACCCGGCTCGACGCGGCCCGCGCCCGCAGCGTCAAGCTGGCCATCGCCCACGGCTGCAGCTTCGCGACCGAGCCGGCGGGCCTGTTCGGCTGGGTGGACACCGGCGTGGATACCGATGCGCTGGCCCAGCGCATGCTCGACGAGGGTTATCTCATCGCCCCGGGGGCGCTGTTCCACGCGGTGCGGGCGCCCAGCACGCTGATGCGGATCAATTTTGCGACCACGCAGGAGGCGGCGTTCTGGAAGGTGTTTGCGCGGCTGAGGGATGCGGTGAAGTAGCCGCCGTCTTGCTCCGGGTTTCGCGCTCTGGCCCTTGTTCCTCTTCTTCCTTTGCTTCCCCGGGGTCCCTGCTGGGACTTGGTGGCCGGGTTAGCCTGACGGTACTTTTGGCGAACCGCGCAAAGCGGGTTCTTTTCTCTGCCAAAGGCGCGCCATGCGTGCGGGGCTCGCTCGCCTCGCTTAGCGACGTTACGCAAGCACCAAAAGTAAGCAAAAGGGGGTAAGCCGCCCCGCCGGCAAGTGCCGGCCAGTCACCCCTATGCCGTGGAATTCGTAACATTTCCACGCTTTTCTGTAACAAGTCCTTGAAATTCAGCAATAACAGCGCCCGATTTCGCTGTTTCTGCGGATTTCTGTGAATTTTTCACGGAAACCAGCCTTACTACTTGTGACTACTTGTAAGTCACCGGCGTTAAAAATTACAATAAGTCACAGAAGTGGCTCTATTGCCACTCGAATTTGCGTGTTTTCTCACGGAAATCACGGTTTTTCATTTGTTTTTGTGCAAACCGTGACTTAATCGCGCCAAAAAAGCGCAACTCGTAACATAAAGTTACGTTCAAAGAGCCTGTAAGCGCATGCAGGCCGTGACCGCCGATCCCTGCGCTGTGATCGCCGACCTGTAACGAAAAGGAAGTGAACCATGAAAGCAGTTCTGAAATTTTGTATTTTTGCCGCCGGCCTTGCCATGGGGCAGGTTGTTCTGGCGCAAGCCTCGCCGGTGACGTCCCAGCTGCTGGCGCAGCGCGTCGAAATGGTGGCGGGCAAGCCTGTGCTCAAGCCTGCCGGCGACGGCAAGCCGGGCGACGTGCTGCAGTACAGCGCCACCTACCGCAACACCGGCACCGCCGCCGCGGGCAAGCTGCTAGCCACTGTGCCGGTGCCCCCGGGTACCACTTTCATCGCCGCCAGTGAGCAGCCCGCCCCGGCCCAAGCCTCCACGGACGGCAGCACTTTTGCTCCCATGCCCTTGACCCGCATGGTCAAGCAGGCCGACGGCAGCATGCGCAAGGAGCCGGTGCCCCTGGCCGACTACCGCGCGCTGCGCTGGGAGATCGGCAATCTGCCCGCGGGCGCCAGCTCGGTGGTCAGCCTGCGCGTGAGCATCGATGCGCCGGCCGTGGCCTCCGCCGCGCCCGCCAAACGCTGATGGCGGCCGGATCCATCCGCAGCGCCCCTCCCAGTTTCTGTTGTTAGTTGTCAGTCGATCCACCGTTGTCTTGTAGTCAGGAGTAAAACGCCATGTATGCCAACCCCTCGAGTCCGCGGCCCTTAGGGCTGCCGCACTTCTTTACCCACTGGTTAGTGGGTTTGTTCGTTGCCTTCGCGCTGGTGATGTCCGGCACGTCGGCGCACGCCGCGCCGCCCCCGGCAGGCACGTCGATCAGCAACCAGGCTTCGGCCACGTACTCGGACGCATCGGGCATCACGCGCACGGTGACTTCCAACGTGGTGCAGACCACGGTGCAGCAGATCGCCAGCCTGACGCTGACCGCCAACGGCGCGCAGAACGCGACGCCGGGCAGCGTGGTGTACTACCCGCATACCCTGACCAACACGGGTAACGGCACGGACACCTTCAACCTGACCACCAGCAACACCGGTGCGTTCTCGATGGCGAGCGTGCAGATCTTCGCCGACAACGGCAGCGGCTCGCCCACCGGCGCCGCCATCACCTCGACCGGCCCCCTGGCCGCGGGCGCCCTGTTCAAGTACATCGTGGTGGCCACCCTCCCGGGCACGGCGACGGCCACGCAGACCAACACCATCACGGTGACCGGCACCAGCGTGTTCGACAACACGAAGACCCAGTCCAACACCGACGTGACCACGGCCACGACGAATGCGGTGGTGACGCTGACCAAGGCTGCCAGTGTCTCCAGCGGTGCAGCGGGCACGGCCATCACCTATACGCTGACTTATACGAACACCGGTAATAGCACGGCCACCGCCGTGGCGATCACCGACGTCCTGCCGGCAGGCCTGACCTACACCGCGGGCTCCGCACGCTGGAGCGTCACCGGCGCCACCGCGCTGAGCGACAGCGGCGGCTCCAGCGGCTCCGCGCCCAACACCCTGACGTCGAGCTACACCCTGGGCACCAAGACCCTGCTGGTGACCCTGAACCAGGTGACGGCCGGCCAGTCGGGCACCATCAGCTTCGGCGTGACCGTGGCTGGCGGCACCGCACCCGGCGTGCTGAACAACACGGCGACGACGTCCTACAACAACGGCGCCGCCACGGTGACGGGCAGTTCCAACACCGTGCCTTTCACGGTGCTGCAGACCGCGGCCGTGACACTGACCGGCGCCACTGTGGCCGGCCCGGCCGCGCCCGGCTCGACGGTGAGCTTCACCAACACGGTGACCAACACCGGAAACGGCTCCGACACCTTCAACATCACGCTGAGCTCGGGCAACTTCCCGGCCGGCACGACCTTCCAGCTGTTCAAGAGCGACGGCGTCACGCCGCTGGTTGACACCAACAGCGACGGCACGGTCGACACCGGCCCGCTGGCCGCAGGCGCTGCTTACAACGTGATCCTCAAGGCCACGCTGCCGCCGAACGCGACCAACACCGGCGCACCGTTCATCATCGCCAAGACGGCCACCTCGGTGTTCGATCCGACCAAGACCGCGAGCGCGAACGACCAGCTGACCGCCGTGGCCAACGCAGCGGTTGACGCGACCAACAACCTGCCGACCGCAGTAGGCGTTCCCGGTGCGGGCGTGTTTGCCAACGGTGAAGGCGCAGCGCAGGTCACCAACTCGCTGAACCCCGGCGCTTCGACGACCTTCACGATCGTCGCCAACAACACCGGCCCTTCGCCCGACAGCTACAACCTCGGCGCCAGCACGGTGAACACCTTCGCCAGCGTGACGCTGCCTGCCGGCTGGACGGTGAGCTTCCGCGCCGACGGCGGTGCAGGCAACTGCTCGACCACCGGCGCGACCATCACCAACACCGGCACCGTGGCCGCCGGCGGCAACGTCGTCGTCTGCGCGGTGGTTGGCGTACCGGCCGGCTTCGCCGCAGGCACCACGCAGCTGTATTTCCGTACGCTGTCGCCCACGTCGAACGCTTCGGATACCTTGCATGACGCCGTGATCGTGAACGCTGTGCGTTCGATCACCCTGACGCCCAACGGCGCCGGCCAGACCTATCCAGGCGGTTCCTACGTTTACAGCCACACGCTGACCAACACCGGTAACGTGCTGGAAGGCAACGGCACGGTCAGTACGGTGACGCTTGCCGGTGCCGACAACCAGCCCGGCTGGACCTCCGCGCTGTACTACGACGCCAATGCGAACGGCGTGCTCGACGCGACCGATCCGCAGGTCAGCAGTACCCTGCATGCCGCTGGTGTCCTGCCCGCGGGCCTGGCTCCCGGTGCATCGATCACCGTGTTCAACAAGGTGATCGCACCCAGCGGTGCAACGCCTGGCGCAGTGGATGCCACGACCATCACGGTCACGACCAGCAACGGCAGCTATGTGACGACGGTTCCCGCCGTGGCCACCGCTGTTGACAGCACCACCGTGATCGCCGGCAACCTGACGCTGACCAAGGCGCAAGCCCTGGATACGGCCTGCGCCGGCGCCAACGGCGGCACGGTCTATGCGGCAGCGACGCTGAGCGCACGTCCCAACCAGTGCGTGCTGTACCAGATCACGGTGACCAATGTGGGATCCGCGAACGCCACCTCCGTCGTCGTCTCTGACGCGACGCCGAGCTACACCACCCTGAGCAGCGCCGCTGCGACCACCGTG
>Ga0307408_100002608_pt1 | contig 12554 bp, 5 predicted proteins | sample 322Cmetagenome_FD_202116 | JGI IMG/M metagenome (GOLD analysis project Ga0307408, IMG submission 202116) | Maize rhizosphere microbial communities from greenhouse at UC Davis, California, United States - 322HYB-C-3 | ecosystem: Host-associated > Plants > Roots > Rhizosphere > Soil | place: USA... | reverse complement strand
CAAATAACAAACTGGTTTCCATCGGAAATGAACACTTTTATTATGGTGCCAATGGTAAATTATCTGCCAGCAGGATTTATCAAATTGATACGTCAAAAATCAATATGCAGGTAGTGGGCGAACCCAACAATCCTATTTTGATTGAAAGGCTTGAAAAATCTTCCTATATATGGCAAAATGGGCAAATAAGCACCAGAGTTATAGACACATTACAAACAAAATCATATAGATCTAACGGTTCTGCAAACCTTTTAGATCCAGTGAATTCCTACTCACTGTCTACAAATTTTGTTGCAGAGAATTTTTTTTATAAGAATAGGATGCTCGATTCTTTAAGCCGCCTTGAATATTCCAATCGAAGCTCAAATTCCCGGGTTAAATTTTTTTATAATGAAGAAGGTGACCTGGTAAAGATCATTGAAAAGGCTGAAGATTTTCGGCTACCTATTCCCTATACTGCGGCCAGTACAGCCGAAACAGAAATTACTTACGACAATAAACCCAATCCTTTCTTTTATTTATTTAAGCGAACGGGTGTAATACTAAACCAAGTGAAACGATTCTACGTTTCACCGCATAATCCGATCTCCATTAAAAGTAAAATAGCCATTCAGGGCCAAACACCTATCGTTGTAGAAAGGCTATTAAGCTATGAATATGATAAAAAAGGCTTTCCTGTTAAAATAAAGCAACATAATCCCTTAGGCGGAGAACAAGTGACCTCCATAAGCTATAAATAAATAGGAATCAAATATTTTTTAATTAGGTATAGAATCCGTGCAGAACGCCGAGTCCTTTCAAGAGACTCGGCTAGGAAAAAAGTGGGCGAAACCGTTAACCTAAGAGCTTCTGCCAATCATCCAACAACGTATCTTCCTAACAATCAAGGTCGTGCATTTTTTTTAGTTTCTTTTCCATTGATGAAAAGAAACAATACTTAGCGAAGCGATCTCATGAACACCTATTAAAAATAATTATAGGTGAATAAATCTAGTGCCTTGCCGAGGTGCCTTTTTCGCACAATCCTTTGCTCAAATTTCCTTATCAGCCGCACGGTGCTGCGCCGGCTTTTCTCTTTCACTCATTCCCTTGCTTCAGAAAACCCGCCAATGCACCCTCCCAATTCACAAGGCCAGCTGATAACGAATTTTTTAACCCAGGCAATCGCCAAGGCACGCCTTCGAACAATCCTTTGTGCTTTATTCGAAAGGTAAACGCTTAAGTTAACGGCTATGCCCAGTGGGCGAGAAAGGCTCTACACCCGTGCAAGCCCTCTAATATTCGAAAGACAAACCCTGAAACCGGGCAACCACCATATATCAGCACTATGCTCAAAATACCTGTTTTCTTTCTAGCCGAGTTTCTCAACGAGGAATCGGCGTACTAGAAAAAAAATAAGTTTTAACTAGACCAGAGTCGTGTAAATCGCCGAGTCCTTTCAAGAGACTCGGCTAGGAAGGCATTTTAACTAGGCATAGAGCCCAAATTGTCTTCATCAAGACTTGTCCACCTGTTCAACGCGGCCGTCGAGAAGATTGATAATCCGGGAGCCATAAGCTGCATTTTTCTCTGAGTGGGTTACCTGTATAATCGTTACCCCTTCTTCTTTATTAAGCTTTTTAAAAAGTTCCATAATCTCCTCTCCTTGTTTGGAGTTAAGGTTACCTGTAGGTTCGTCTGCCAGAATTACTTTTGGTTTTACGGCTAAGGCTCGGGCTATTCCTACTAATTGTTGCTGTCCTCCGGAAAGCTGAGAAGGGAAAAGGTCTTTCTTGCCTACGATGTTGAAGCGATCGAGCAGATCGGATACAACTGCCTTACGTTCTGCACTTTTCATATCCTGATAAATAAGGGGAGTTTCAATATTCTCGTACACAGTAAGCTCATCGATTAAATGATAAGCCTGGAATACAAAACCTATCTTCTGTTTATACAAGGCTGAACGTTGCTTCTCTTTTAGCTTGAAAACCTCTTGCTCTTGAAAAAAATATTCCCCTTCGGATGGCTCATCGAGCATGCCTAGAATGTGTAGCAGAGTAGATTTACCGGATCCTGAAGGCCCCATAATGGAAACGAAATCCCCCTGATTTATTTGGAGATTGATGTCTTTAAGAAGGAATACCCGGTTAGAACCGTTATTTACCCATTTGAAAATGTTGCGTGTTTGTAGCATTGTTTTTTTTAGCTATGAGCTGTCAGCGATTAGCTGTGAGCTCTGGTATGTTGTTTTATTTGGGGTTTCAGCTGTCAGTATCAGCTGTCAGCTCTTGTATGTTGTTTAGTTTAGCGATGAGCATACAGCTCATTGCTGACCGCTCTCATTCCGTCCTTAAGCTTTTAATAGGATTTGCAACGGCAGCTTTTATACAATGAAAACTAACCGTTAATAAAGCTATTACCAAAGAAGAGGCACATGCCATAAAAAGCATCCACCATTGGATTTGAATATGATAAGCAAAGTTTTGCAGCCAGCCATTCATCAGGTATACTGTAAGTGGCAAAGAGATGATTATTGCAATCAGAATTCTTTTCATGAAATTTCCTGATAGTAGTCCGACTATATCAGAAACTGAAGCGCCAAGAACTTTTCGAATGCCAATTTCTTTAATTCGCTGTTCTGCCGTAAATGCAACTAAGCCATATAAGCCAATACAGGAAATAAAAATAGCGAGTGCGGCAAAAGCTTTAGAAAGCTCACTCATCCGGGTTTCTGTTTGATAAAGTTTATCCAGGTCATCATTCAGAAAATTATATTCAAACGGAGTTTTGACACCAGATTTCTTCCATATATTCTTCAAAGCTGCTAAAGTGGCTTCGGCTTTACCGGGCGGGGTTCTGACAATAAAATAATTACTCCTCTTTGAATAATTGATAACAAGCGGCTCAATAGCTTCATGCAATGGTTTAAAATTAAAGTTTTTTACCACTCCAACGATCTGCACGGTATCCCGGCCGCGCATTATTGTTTTTCCAATGGCAGAAGATGCCTTTAAATTCAATATTTGAAGGGCTCTTTCATTTATTATACACGAAGTTTGATCAGTCTGCGAGTTCCCTACGAAGTTTTTTCCGCTAATAAACTGCATATTAAGAGTTCTGATAAACATCTCATCTACCCGCATTTCAGAAAAAAAGAGTGGGTCTTTTTGTTCTTTTGTGAGCGATCCCATTCGAATAGTAGAGGACATATTTACAGGGAGCTCGTAAGTACCACAAAAGGTTTTTGTTAAGGTATTTTGCGCCAGTTCATTTCTTAATATATCCTTATTTACATTCGAAACAGGTATATATAACAGATTCTCTTTATCAAAGCCCAGGTTTTTAAATTTAATATATTGAAGCTGATTGTATATGATAATGGTTCCTGAGAGCAGAACAACAGTGATCACAAACTGCACTACAACCAGAATACTCCTGGAAGCTTTGTTTAAATCTCCGGTTCCTAATTTTCCTTTTAAGGTATTAACTGGCAAAAAAGAAGACAAGAAGAAAGCGGGATAGCCGCCTGAAATTAAACTGGTGATGACAATTAAAGCGAAGAGGTTGGTAAAAAACTGTCCGTCAAAAAGACTTATTGTCAAACTTTTACCAGATAGCTGATTGAAAGCCGGCAGAAGCAGTATCACTAAAATAACAGCAAGAATAAAGGCCAGCAGAACCATAAGAAAAGATTCACCAAGGAATTGAAAAATAAGGTTCTTACGATCTGCACCGATTACCTTTCGCAAACCAACTTCTTTTGCCCTGCTTGTATATTGTGCAGTAGAGAGATTTATAAAGTTAATACAGGCCAGAAGCAGGATAAACAGTGCCGCAACAGTAAAGATCCTTACATACTGAATGTTTCCATGACCGCTTACATCCATTAAAAATTTGGAATGCAAATGGATCTTATCTAATGACTGTAATTGGAATTTAACTTCGATATCGGCTTTCTTGCTTTTATATAAGTTGTTAATCTTTGTTTCAAGATTAACAAGCTCTGATGAGTTTAAGGGGTGCTTTAATTGTACATAACTATAAACCCCCAAGCCATTCCAGCTTTTATATCTTGAAGGATCGTGTATGTTTTTCAGGTATGCGATAGGTAAAAGATAATTGAATTGCAGGTGCGATGTTGCAGGAATGTTTTTAAGTACGCCGGTTACAACAAATTCGTCCTTTTTATCCATACGCAAATGTTTGCCAAGGGCATCCCTGGTGTGAAAAAACTTTTCTGCAAGAGCCTCTGTAATAAGGATACCGTTTATTGTGGAGAGGGCGGTTTTTGCATCTCCTTTTACTAAGGGATATGTAAATAATTCAAGAAAAGAAGGATCAGCAAAAAAGCCGTTCTTCTCTTCAAAATGCACATTTCCCACCTCAAAAAGATTGGAAGCAGGATCTAATCTTGCTGTGTTTTTAACTTCGGGCATGGTTTTCTTCAAGGCTTCAGCGAGAGGAGCCTGAGACATGGCAAAGCGCATATCCAGTCCTTCTACAGTGATGCGATACAGGCTTTTTTCATTTTTATTGAATCCATCATAACTTAACTCATGCTGAACCCATAGAAGAATAAGAATGGTACTGGCCAGGCCGAGGGCCAGTCCGAATATATTCAGCGATGAAAACATCAGGTGTTTCCTGAAGTTCCGAAGGGTGATTTTTAGATAGTTTTTAAACATTCTTGTTTGTCGTGTTAGTTTAGCTGTGAGCTTTCAGGTATCAGCTGTGAGCCCTGTTTTGTGTGTTGGCTTAGGTTTCAGGTATCCGCTGTGAGCCCTGGTATGTTGTGTTAGTTTAGCTGTGAGCTTTCAGCGATTAGCTGTGAGCTCTTGTTTGTTGTGTTATTTTGCTATGAGCTTTATTTAGCTATGAGCTTTCAGCAATCAGCTGTCAGCTCCTGTTGGTGTGTTATATGTTCCTGTTTCTATCTTTAATCAGATTGCATTAAGCTGATTAAAGACTGCTAATAGCTCAAAGCCTTATTAGTCGCTTGTCAAGAGCTAATAGCTCATCGCTCACCTCTCCCACCTCTCTCACTCCGTCCTCAAACTCTTTACCGGGTTAGCCAGTGCGGCTTTAATAGCCTGAAAACTGACGGTTAACAAGGTAATTGACATCGCAGCAATCCCGGATACAGCAAATATCCATACTGAAATATCAGTTCTATATTCATACTTCTGAAGCCATTGATGCAGGTAAAACCAGGCAACTGGAACAGCGATTAAAAAAGATACAATTACTAACAGCACAAATTCTTTCGATAACATTTTCCAGATATTTAGAAGAGTTGCTCCAAGTACCTTACGGACTCCTATTTCTTTAGTGCGTTGCTCGGCCACAAAAGAAGCTAAACCAAACAGGCCCAGGCAAGAAATAAAAATCGCCAACATTGCAAAGAATAAAGCCAGGTTGCCAATACGTTCTTCATGAGAAAATTTTTCAGCATACGTTTCATCTGTAAACTTGTAATCGAACGGTGCACCGGGATTATGTTTTTTGAAAACTTTTTGAATTTTGTCAAGCGCATCAGTGACATTTACTGTGGGTTTTATCCGTACCGTGATTATGTTTACCCAACCAGGGTTCATGGCAAAAACAGTGGGTTTTACAGGAGAATAAGGGGATTCCATCACCATATCTTTTACTACACCAACTACTGTATGCTGCCTATCATTCCATTTTATATTTTTACCAACGATATTTTTAAGTCTGGTTAATTTTACCGCAGCTTCATTCAATATTAGCGCACTGCTATCTGTTGCAAAATTTCTTGAAAAATCCCGGCCTTCTTTAATTTTCCAGCCAATGGTTTCTCCATATTCGTGGGTTACTCCGATGGTGCCAAATAGTGGCAGAGAATTAGGGTCCTTGCCCTCCCAACTAAAACCAACCTGGGTTGAATTTACCTGGGTAGTTGGACTTGATGATTCTGCCATATTCTCTACTACCCCGGTTGAAAGTAAATCTCCTCGTACGGCATCATAGTGTCCGTATAGATCTGGCGTGGTCATGGGGACTGTAATTAATCCTGCTCTGTTATATCCAATAGGACGGTTTTTAGCAAATTGGATCTGCTTAAATACAATAACGGTTCCGATAATAAGTGTAATGGATACTGTAAATTGTATGACTACCAGAACTTTGCGTGGAAGAGAGGCAAATCTGCCAACACGAAAAGTTCCTTTTAAAACTTTTATTGGTTTAAAGCTTGATAAATAAAAAGCGGGGTAACTACCAGAGATTAGGCCCGTAAATAAAGTAAAACTTAGTATCAGAAGCCAAAACATAGGGTTGCTCCATGGAATAGAAATGTTTTTATCAGCAAGGCCGTTGAAAAAGGGAAGCAGCAATTGCACAAGTACAATGGATAACAAAAGGGCGAATAGCGCTACCAGAACTGATTCAGAAAGAAACTGCCCTATTAATTGCCAGCGTAAAGATCCCGCTGTTTTACGTATGCCCACTTCTTTTGCTCGTTTTTCACTGCGGGCAGTAGAAAGGTTCATAAAGTTGATGCAGGCCAGCAACAGTACAAAAAAGCCGATGATACTGAATAACCAAACAAATTGAATTCGACCGCCTACAAGCTTTCCGTTTTTAAACTCGTTATACAGATGCCAATTATCCATAGGCTGCAGCACCAGTTCTTCTTTACCATCCTCTGCTTCCTTAAGATGAATCATTGAAGCATTCTTAATTTTAGTAGTTGTTTTCTCAATATCTACCTGATCGTTTACTTGCACAAAGGCCTGAAAAGAATGATTCCCCCACTCTGTCATGGCATCCTTAAGCCATGGTTGGCTTGTTAGATATTTTTCCCAGGACAGCAGTACATTAACATTATTCAGGGTGGTATTACGAGGGAAATCTTCATACACACCGCTTACTTTATAACTTTCTTTATTATCGACTTTAACTAGTTTATTTAAGGGATCCTGGTTGTTAAATAAAGCTTTAGCTACAGATTCGCTCACTAAAATAGATGAAGGATCTTCCAAGCCTGACAGGCTTCCTTTAAGCATATTCAATGAAAACATCGTAGGGAAAACGGGCTCCACCCACATTCCTTCCTGGCTTATTTTTTTATCACCTACAGAGAGTATATGGCCAAAATCCCAGGATGCCATAGATACTCGCTTAAAATTACTAGCATATTTTGTTCGTAGTTCATTACCTAATGGCATGGCTACTGCCTTCCCCGTACCTGTTTCACCATTAAAGGTTTGAGTAGTCATTACCTGCGCCAGCTGTTTATGATTTTTATGATACTGATCAAATGTTAGCTCATCCCATATCCATAAGCCTATTAGCAATGCTACGGCCATCCCTATGGATAATCCCAGGATATTGATAGCAGAGTAAGCTTTCCCTTTAAGCAAATTCCGCCAGGCGATTTTTATGTAGTTTTTTAGCATAGTTATTTGGGCTATGAGCTGTCAGGTGTTAGCAGTCAGCTCTGGTTTTAAGCTATGAGCTATGAGCTCTCAGCTCCCTGTATGTCGTTTTATTTTAGCAATGAGCTGTCAGCTGTCAGCCGTCAGCTCCTGTATGTTGTTATAGTTTTTAGCAGTCAGCTTTGAGCTGTCAGCCTCTGTGTTGTATATCCTGTTTTCCTACCTTTAATCTGATCGCATTTAAGCTGATACCTGATTGCTGACAACTCAAACCCATTAGGCCGCTTGTCCCAGAGCTGATTGCTGATACCTCATAGCTGAAACCCATTGTTATATCTGGTCAATAATTTTTGTGCCAACTACATAAACAATTAATTTTCAGCCATTTGATTTTAAATCACTACTCAATACCGTTCGTTTTCGAACAGTTGGTGTGCGCTGGCAAACATATAAATATCCTTTTGTGGGCGTTTGAAAGCTCTATATCTATCTTAGTCAGATTCCATGTAAGCTGATTGCTGATACCTCAAACCCATTAAGGTGCATCTCCAGACCTGATTGCTGATACCTCAAAGCTGACAGCTCACAACTTCCTCTATTCCGTCCTCAAACTTTTCACCGGGTTAGCCAATGCAGCTTTAATTGCCCGAAAGCTCACCGTGCAAATGGCGACCACAATTGCGAGTACTCCGGAAATCGAAAAGGTCCACCAATGAATATCTACCCTATAAGCAAAATCTTCCAGCCATTTATTTACTCCCCACCATGCAATTGGTGCTGCGATGAAAAAAGCGATAATTACCAGCCAGATAAAATCTTTGGTGATGAGAATTAAGACGTTTTGTATTGATGCTCCTAACACTTTTCGGATACCGATTTCTTTGGCGCGTTGAGCTACAGTGAAAGCAGCAAGACCAAATAACCCAAGGCAAGCTATGATAATGGCTAAGGAGGCGAACAATATAAACAGGTTCCTTTTTTGGCTATCTTCCAGATATTGACTCGCGAAGTTTTGATCTAAAAAATAAGTCTCATACGGATTGTAGCTATCAAACTCACGAAAAGTTTTCTCTATAAACCCTAAAGTTTGCTTTATATCTTCCGGCTTAATCTTAATGTATAAATTATCCGATTCGATGGGCGGGACGAGGAAAAAAATTAAGGGCTCTATAGCCTTATGAAGCGAGACAGCGTGAAAATCTTTTACTACGCCAATTACCTTTGCCTCTTGGGTGTTTCCCTCGTCATCTATAAAATACCAAATTCTTTTCCCGATAGGATCTTTCCAACCCTGGCTTTTTACCAAAGTCTCATTAACCATAACTGCCTGGGTAGAGTCAGACTTGATTGTGGGCGAAAAGTTTCTCCCTTCCTTCATCGTAAGGCCCATCAATTGGAGATATTCGGTATCTATCCCCAATCTTTGAGACATGGTAGTGCGTGATGATTTTTGCCCGTTATTCTCAAAAAAGAATCCGCCGCCCGACATCCTGCCATCTAATCCGAGTTGGTTCGTAGTGGCGGTGGTTCCAAGTATGCCAGAATAACTGCTAAGCTTGTTTCTTAGTTCCGAAAGTTTATTGGTTCGTAATTTGTTATCCTGAACACGTAAGCCCAAAACCTGATCTTTATTGAAGCCCAGATCCTTATTCATCACAAAGTTTAATTGCTGCCAGCTTATTAGGGTAAATGTGATAAGAGCAATAGAGATGGTAAACTGTATAATCACCAATGATTTTCTAAAATATCCCCGGGAAGAGCTCGCCATAAACGTTCCTTTTAAAACAGTGGCAGCGCTAAACTTTGAAAGGAAAATTGCCGGGTAAAGTCCGCTGAACAAGCTGACAACTGCGGCCACTCCCACAATGGAAATCAATATTGATTTCCATCCTAAATAAAATAAGGAAAGAGGGTTGCCGGCTACCTGGCTGATAAAAGGTTCCGTTACCTTGAGAAGAATCAGACTTAAAACGGAAGCGATTAGTATTAACAAAAACGATTCTGTGAAAAACTGCAGAATGAGTTGACCTCGGTTTGATCCCATTACTTTGCGAACACCAACCTCTTTTGCGCGTCGTGCAGATTGTGCGGTAGCGAGGTTGACATAATTGATACAGGCTAATAATAGGATTACAATTCCAATGATGGAAAAGATATACAGATATTGAATATTGCCGCCTGAACCTTCACCCTGTAAATGAGATGTTAAATGAATAGAAGTAAGGGGTTGCAAATCAAGGCTGTAATCAGATTTATAATCGTTCATCTGCTTAGCCATCAGTTGTTTGATCTTTGCCTCCAGTTTAGGGATATCTGTGCCTGGCTTTAATACTGTGTAGGTGTATAAACTAAAATTATGGAACTGGTTTACGTATTCGGCTTTGGCGTCTAACACCCCAACAGCATTAAAAGTTAAGTGGGAATTAGCGGGGATGTCTCTGATTATCCCGGTAACTTTTTGCGGAGGACGGTTAATGTACTCTAATGTTTTTCCATAAGCTTGATGGGGGTCTCCGAAAATTCTAACCGCCGCACTTTCTGTCAGGATCATAGAATTGGGCTGACTTAGAGCCGTTTTTGGGTTTCCATAAAGAAATTGGTGATCAAAAATTTCAAAAAAGCTACTTTCAGTGAAAATTGGAGAGATTTCGACCGCACTTGTACCAGATCTTACAAACTCCGATCCCTCGGCAAAAAAGCGAACCGTTTTTTCAACTTCCGGAAAGTTTTGTTTCAGTAAGGGGGCTATTGGTCCGGACGTGGTTGCAATGTTTAGGCTTTCTTCTCCCCATTTCCAATCCAAAACAACCCTGTAAATACGATCTGAAAGTTTATGATGCCTATCATAACTTAGCTCATTTAGCGTGTAGCTTATAATCGCAAAACAGCAGGTTAGACCGACCGTCAAGCCAAAGATATTTATGAACGATGTTAATTTGTGGTTTAACAGGTTCCTGAAAGCGATTTTAAAATAGTTCTTAAGCATGGCAATCTATTTAGTGCTATATAAAAGTTCCTTAGGAATATCTATTGGTTCTTTACTTCCCGGAATCAGGTATTTAAGCCGAAGGTCCATTCCCTTTTCTTTCTGGAAATATTCGAGCCTGATGGGGTAAAATCCTTTTTTTAACGGGACCAAGAATGTTTGTGAGTACCTGTTGCTGTGTGTTCCATCATAATCGATAAGTAATTTATTCTTTAAATAGAATTTGGCACCATCGTCAGCATCGATACCAAAAGTGTAATAGCCCTCTTCTTTTACTTCCAGCCTGCCCTCAAACAAGATGGCAAAGTTTGTTTTCGACGGAAGTTTGCTAAAGTTGAAGTCTTTGTTGGCAATCCCGGTTTGAGAAGGCCTTAATTTTTTAAAGTTGGGTATACTGTCCCATTGCCCTTCAAAATACTGGTATGACACCCCGCCTGGACTAAATTTGTCCGATGAAGAAACAGGAGTAAAGGCCTGGCCCAAAATAAAGTTGCCATTTGCAAGCTTGTCGTACGTTGCATTGCGATTAAACGACTTTATGTTAAGTTGAACAGGACCGGAGAACGTATTTTCCCATTCCATTTTCGCCGATGTGGGAATTGGTATTGATCCGTCAGTCGTAAACCGTACATCCGGAAAGCTGCTGAAGTTGTGAACCAAGTATGGCTTGTCTTTTAAAACAATTCCATTCATCGGACGATAACTGATCGGATTGTCCTTTCTTTTATAGCCATTGTAAACAAGCCTCAGACCATCGTACATGCTCTTAAGCTTTACGGAACCGTGACTTTCATTTTCGTAGGCTACTACCTTGTAGAGAAGGTCTTTGGGTGCATACAATTTTAATACGGAATCCAGCGATGAGATACCCATTTCCTGCATGTCGCCCTCTCTACCGCTTATATAGAGCGCTTTCTTTAAACCAGAGAGGGTTCCTAACTTTTGTATAGCAAGCTTATTCGTGTAATCTCCGTCGTACCAGAAGGAAGGATCTGCCAGTATGAAAGAAGAGAAGAGTTGTGGTTCTAAAAGTAATGTGTACATAGAAAATAAGCCACCCAAAGAATGTCCGCATAAAATATTTTCACCGTTTGCCGGATAGGTTTTACTTATATAAGGTATCAGTTCACTTTTAAGGAAGCTTAAAAAATTGGCTGCTCCACCGGATGACGAAATCTTTTTGAGCGGCGTTGGGGTAAAATCTCTACTTCTATTTGTATTACAAATTGCCACTATGATAAGAGGCGGTACATGTTTTTCTTTTTGGGCGAATTGCTGGATTTGGGAAAGAAGCGAGATATTATCTTCGCCATCTAGCAAGTATATTACGTCGTATTTGCTGTTCGGGTCTGATTTGGGCTCCTTAGGAAGCAATACTTGTATCATTCTTTTTTCTTTTAGAGCCTCCGAATAAATAGAGTCGCGTTTGCCAGGCAAATCTTGTGCATAAGTTAAGCTGGATGCGTATATCAAAAGTGCGATAGCGTTAAGCAATTTCATTTTTCAGTTTTTTGTTGCAATTTTTAAGTAGTTCTTTATCATGATTATAACTTGAGGTGTCAGGTATCAGCTGTCAGCTTGTGTATATCGTGTTATTTTAGCGATGAGCTTTGAGCTATCAGCTCCTGTATGTCGTTTTAGTTTTTAGCAGTCAGCCTTTTCCTATCTCCAATCAGATTGCTAGTAAGCTGAAACCAGAAACCCACCAGGGCGCTTTTCCAGAGCTGATTGCTGATACCTCATAGCTGAAACCCATTGAGTATTGTAAGCGGCTAAGCTGGATTTACATCTAGTCAATAATTTTTGTGCCAAAACATAAACAATTAATTTTCAACCATTTGACTTTAAAATCACTACTCAATACCGTTCATTTTCGAACAGTTGGTGTGCGCTGGCAAACATATAAATATCCTTTTGTGGGCGTTTGAAAGCTCTATAAAGTGGAGGTTGTATTTTCTTATTCGGTTCTTAAATTTTTAACTGGGCTGGCCAATGCCGCCTTTATGGTTTGGAGAATAATCAGCAAAGCAGTAATTGAGGATAGGCCAATAAAGGCAATCAGGAAGGGCTGGCTTGTAAGTGCTATCCGGTACACGTAATCATTTAACCAGCTTTGCATAACAAGATAAGCTATCGGACATGCTATAAGACCGGCAATCAGTATCACAGTTGTAAACTCCTATAAAAAG
>Ga0307408_100002607_pt1 | contig 12557 bp, 10 predicted proteins | sample 322Cmetagenome_FD_202116 | JGI IMG/M metagenome (GOLD analysis project Ga0307408, IMG submission 202116) | Maize rhizosphere microbial communities from greenhouse at UC Davis, California, United States - 322HYB-C-3 | ecosystem: Host-associated > Plants > Roots > Rhizosphere > Soil | place... | reverse complement strand
CCGTGACCTGACCTGTCTGTCCGACATCCTGCCGACCGGCTACCACGGCGCCGTCACTGCCGGCGTTGGCCCTGGCAGCACCGTCTACATCGCCGGTGCCGGCCCGGTTGGCCTGGCCGCTGCTGCTTCCGCTCGCCTGTTGGGCGCGGCCGTGGTCATCATCGGCGACGTCAACCCGGTTCGCCTGGCCCACGCCAAGGCCCAGGGTTTTGAAATTGCCGACTTGTCCCAGGACACCCCGCTGCACGAACAGATCGCCGCGCTGTTGGGCGAGCCTGAGGTCGATTGCGCGGTCGACGCGGTTGGCTTCGAAGCCCGTGGCCACGGCCATGACGGCGTCAAGCACGAAGCCCCGGCCACCGTGCTCAACTCGCTGATGGGCGTGGTCCGCGTGGCCGGCAAGATCGGCATCCCCGGCCTCTACGTCACCGAAGACCCGGGCGCGGTCGATGCAGCGGCGAAGATGGGCAGCCTGAGCATCCGCTTCGGCCTTGGCTGGGCCAAATCCCACAGCTTCCACACCGGCCAGACCCCGGTAATGAAGTACAACCGCCAACTGATGCAGGCGATCATGTGGGACCGCATCAACATCGCCGAAATCGTTGGTGTGCAGGTCATCAGCCTGGACGACGCGCCGAAAGGCTACGGCGAGTTCGATGCGGGCGTGCCGAAGAAGTTTGTGATCGATCCGCACAAGTTGTTCAGCGCGGCGTAAGGCTGTAGGCAAGACGGAAAAAGGGCGACAGTGATGTCGCCCTTTTTATTTTGTGCTTTCTCTCAGTTCCAAGCTCGCGAACCACCTCGTGCAGGCTCGTATGCCGAAGGGTGTGGCAGGAAAAGTCTTCAAAAAATAACGGTTTGCCCTTGCTAATCAGGTAACTGCCGTAGCGGTCATGGCTTGCGCCTGTAGCCTGCGTCCGATTACATCCAGTAAGTCGCATCCGTCGCGCAGCGGAATGGATAACAACAAGGCGAAATCGTGGAGCACGACCGCGTCCGAGCTAAGCTCTTCGCGAAATGCGATGTTTTCCCGCAGTGGGTCACGGCGCGAATACGGTTCCGATGCAGTCGTGGCGAGGGAGCTTGCTCCCGCTGGGGTGCGAAGCGGCCCTCGCTTTTCAAAACGGGAGGGCGAGCTTTGCACTCGCCACGGTCATTCAGGGGCCTTCGGTGGCAGGACCCGCTCGCAGAACTCAGGATAAAATCCACGGGCGCTAGGGCCACGGCAATAATCCTGGGCCTGGGTCAAGGCCTCGCGGCTGAACACCATGCTTCGCGGCATGCTGGCGAACGTCACGTAGCCGCCCTGTCGCGTCTTGATGGCGTCGAACCCCGACATGTCGTAGACCAGTTCCACGTCATCATCGACAAGCATCCGTGCCTTGATCGTGACTTGCGTGTATTGCTTGCCGCCGGGGGCGCCATTGAGTGCGGCCAGGCCATGGCCAACCACACGCAGCATGTGATCGACCCAAGGTTCTGACGCCTGCGTCGCAGCGTCTGGACGGTAGAGCACGATCAGGGCTTGCTGGTCGCGTATGACTTCGGTCAGGGCCGGGTCCGAGCGCTTGATGCGATGTTCAACAGTCAGCCAGGACTTCTGTTCCTCACTGGTGTCGTCGGCAATGTCCGGGTTGAGGGGGCCGCGTTGGCATTCGTTGACACCCAGGACGATGAGCATGCCTGTCAGGATAACGGCGAGTGTCGCACCGCCAATTTGTACGTTCATAGGCGAACTCTGGGAGAAGAAACCGCACTTTACGGGAACTGCGCCGGGAAGGGCAGGCCGAAAGCTGAAGCAGGTGGACCATAACCCAATCGACCCTAATCAAAGTTGACTTGGAAATAATCGGCGGTTATCAATTGGCACTGGTTGACGTCCTGGTTGTTGCAGGTGTTATCCCGCCACGCAGAGTAGGCCGGTTCTTGAACGCTCGAATATTCAAGTATCAAGTTTATTTCGCCGTATCTGCATGTGACGGTCGTAAGCGTGGGAAGTCCCTCGCCATTATTTTCAACATGCAATGCATAATTAGCACCCTTGAATGACAGCGATTGTGGGTCAACTGCATCCACAACGGATTGGCTCTGCCACTCGAACGCATTTTGTTCGTCGACAAAATAGATGTCTTCTACCGCTTCGATGTTTCGATGTATGTCCGCGGCGGAAGGGCAGGTTATTTCACTCGCATGAACCTGAACCATAATCAACGATAATAGTGCGGTGCTGCCGGTCCATAAGATTTTTAACATCGCGCGCCTCCTGGCTCGGTCCGTAGCCATTATTGTGGCTGTCTCCGGGGCGGGCTACTGTCAGAGTTGACAGGTCGTCATGTCAATTTTGAATTATGTATGAATATTTAACAGCTAATTGCTCAGGTTATGAGTTGTTTAAGTTAAAAGCTAAAACTTTCCGAATTGTCTGTAGGAAGTTTCTGAAGATGCTGTTGAAGCTTATTAAGTTAATGATGGAACAATTCCCCGATGCCCCAGTCCAACGCTCGGTTTTCGCGCCGCTTCCTACGAAGCGGCTTTTTAATGGCAAGAGGGTATGTCCGGATGAAGGTTTCACGCGGTTTTGCACTGTCTTGCCTGCTGTCGTTGGCGGCCAGCCCGGTCTTTGCGCAGTTCAGCCTTGGTGATGCGGCCAATATGATCACGGCCATCCAGGGCGACGAGCAGGAGGGCGCCGTGGCCGCTGCGCCGAAAGCGGCCGGACTGCTCAATTCGCTGGGCTCGGAACTCGATATAACCCCCGAGCAGGCCATCGGTGGAGCAGGGGCAATGCTGGGGTTGGCGAAGAACCGCCTCAGCGAACCGCAGTTCTCCGAGTTAAGCAAAAGCGTGCCGGGGCTGGACCAGATCGCCGGCAACAGTGCTATCGGCGGGCTCAACGGCTTGGGCGGCTTACTGGGCGGCGGGTCGGAAAAGAACGCCTTGCTCGACGGCCTGCTGGGGAATGTCAAGGACACCAACGACCTGAACAATGCCTTCGGCGCCCTGGGCATGGACAGTGGCATGATTGGTCAATTCGCCCCGATTATCCTGCAATACCTCGGTCAACAAGGCGTAGCCAGTTCGTTGTTGCAGAACCTGGGCGGCATCTGGGGGAACGGCGCCGGTCTCTGATCATTCGGGCTCGTTGCGCAACGTGGCGATGCGTTGGTCTTTCTCGGCCCAGAGCTGGTTGACCCAATCCTGGACGTGTTGGCGAAACACCGGGTCGTTTTCGTAGTCGCCTTGCCATAGCGTGGGGTCCAGCTCGCGAGTCTTGATGTCGATGATGACCCTGGGCACGGCGCCGCTGATCAAATTCCAGAAGCCGGGGATTCGTTCTTGCGGATACACCACCGTCACATCGAGCACCGCGTCCAGTTGCTCGCCCATTGCCGCGAGCACGAACGCCACGCCGCCGGCCTTGGGCTTGAGCAGGTGGGTGAAGGGCGATTGCTGCGCCTGGCTCTTGGCTGCCGTGAAGCGTGTGCCTTCGAGGTAGTTCACCACGGTGACCGGCTGGCGCTTGAACAACTCGCAGGCGGCCTTGGTGATTTCCAGGTCGCGGCCAGCCAGTTCCGGGTTCTTCGCCAGGAAGGCCTTGGTGTAGCGCTTCATGAAGGGGTAATCCAACGCCCACCAGGCCAACCCAAGAAAGGGCACCCAGATCAGTTCTTTCTTGAGGAAGAACTTGAAGAACGGCGTGCGCCGGTTGAGGGTCTGGACGAGGGCGGGAATGTCGACCCAGGATTGGTGATTGCTGATCACCAGGTACGAGGTGTCGCCGCGCAGCCCTTCGCCACCGCGAATGTCCCAGCGAGTGGGGATGCACAGGGCGAAGATCAGCTTGTCGATTTCAGCCCAGGTCTCGGCGATCCACATCACCGCCCACGAGGCGTAGTCGCGAAAGCGCCCGGGCAGGATCAGCTTGAGCAGTGCGAACACCATGAGCGGCCCGAACAGCACCAGGGTGTTGAGCAACAGCAACAGGGTGACGAGACAGCCGGTGAGCAGGCGGCGCATAGACGACTCTTGAAAGCGGGTGGGCGGGCCATGATAAGCAAGCTTCGGGTGGTAGGCCAAATTGCGATGGACGAATGTTTCACCTTTTGGCCGGTATGCTGGGTGTGCTCTGTGGCGAGGGGATAAATCCCCTCGCCACAGAGGTAGTGCTTGGCTGGAGTTTCTCCTAGCCATTGCTACCGAAGTCAACCGAACGAATTTATCCGCCACGGTCTAAAAAACCACCCACACAGGAAGCCCTATTGCATGAAATCCCTTCTAGCCCTGCTTTCCCTGGTGGCCCTTCCTGCATTGGCCGCCGAACCCACGCTGTACGGGCGCTATGAATACATCGCGCTGCCGGAAATGGGCGGCGAAGTGCTCAAGGCAAAGATGGATACCGGTGCGCTGACTGCCTCGCTGTCGGCCAAGGACATCGAGACGTTCACCCGTGACGGCGATGATTGGGTACGGTTCCGCCTGGCGACCAAAGGCGCGAGCAACAAGATCTATGAGCACAAGATCGCCCGGATCAGCAAAATCAAGACCCGGTCCGAAGAGGACGAGGACGACGATGAAAAGATCGCACCCACCAAGCGTCCGGTGGTTGATCTGGAGTTGTGCCTGGGCAACGTCAAGCGCACCGTCGAGGTCAACCTGACCGACCGCAGCAGTTTCAATTACCCATTATTGATCGGCGCCAAGGCCCTTCGCGAGTTCGGCGCAGCGGTCAACCCGGCGCGGCGGTTTACCGCGGATAAACCGGACTGTTGATTTCCCCGATTGACGTGCCCCGAGGCTTGGGGCACCGTTCCGGCAACTTTCCTGTCGGGCTCGGACGCCATGCCGCATATTCTGATTGTCGAAGACGAAGCCGCCATCGCCGATACGCTGGTGTTCGCCCTGCAGGGCGAGGGCTTTGACACCACTTGGTTGAGCCTTGGCGCCGCCGCCCTCGAGCACCAGAAACACACCCCGGCGGACCTGATCATCCTCGATGTGGGCCTGCCGGATATCAGTGGATTCGAGACGTGTAAGCATCTCAGGCGTTTCAGCGACGTTCCGGTCATCTTTCTTACCGCTCGGGATGGCGAGATAGACCGGGTCGTGGGCCTGGAAATCGGTGCCGACGACTACGTGGTCAAGCCTTTCAGCCCCCGGGAAGTGGCCGCCAGGGTCCGCGCGATCCTCAAGCGAGTGGCGCCGCGACCGGTCGCCGAGGCGGGGGCCGCGTTGTTCCAGGTCGATCATGATCGCGTGCAGATCAGCTATCGCGGCAAACCGTTGAACCTGACTCGCCACGAATTTCGCCTGTTGCATTGCCTGCTGGAGCAGCCCGAGCGGGTGTTCAGCCGCGAACAACTGCTCGATGCACTTGGCGTGGCCAGCGACGCCGGCTACGAGCGCAGTATCGACAGCCACATCAAGAGCCTGCGCGCCAAGTTGCGCCTGGTCAGGGCCGAGGCCGAGCCGATCCAGACCCACCGGGGCCTTGGCTACAGCTACAGCCCGGGGCACAGTTGATGTCCCTGGGAATCCGTATTTTCCTGGTCTACGTGCTGTTTATCGGCTTGACCGGCTATTTCGTGCTCAACACGGTGATGGAAGAAATCCGCCCTGGCGTGCGCCAGTCCACCGAAGAAACCTTGGTGGACACGGCCAACTTGATGGCCGAAATCCTGCGGGACGATTTCAAGGCCGGGACGCTCGGCCAGAATCGCTGGCCTCAATTGCTCAAATCCTACGGAGATCGGCAGCCGGCGGCGACGATCTGGGGCCTGCCGAAAAACCAGGTCAGCCATCGTATCTACGTCACCGATGCCAAGGGGATCGTGGTGCTGGACTCTAGCGGCGTGGCGGTGGGCCAGGATTATTCGCGCTGGAACGACGTCTACCTGACCCTGCGCGGCCACTACGGCGCCCGCTCGACCCGCAGCGATCCGGATGACCCGGCGTCTTCAGTGATGCACGTCGGGGCGCCGATCCGTGACAACGGCCAGATCATCGGTGTGGTCACGGTGGCCAAGCCCAATAGCTCGCTGCAGCCTTATATCGACCGTACGGAGCGGCGGCTGCTGATCTACGGCGCCGGGTTGGTCGTGCTGGGCCTGTTGCTGGGCGCCCTGTTGTCGTGGTGGCTCAGCGCGGCGTTGCGCCGCTTGACGGTATATGCTCAGGCGGTCAGCCAGGGCCGTCGGGTTGAGGTGCCGCATTATCGGGGGGGGGAATTCGAACAACTGGCCGGCGCTGTCGAGCACATGCGCACGCAACTCGAAGGCAAGGCGTACGTCGAGCGATACGTCCATACGCTGACCCACGAACTCAAGAGCCCGCTGGCTGCGATCCGTGGCGCCGCCGAGCTGCTGCAGAGCGACATGCCCGCTGCCCAGCGACAACGGTTCGTCAGCAACATCGACAGTGAAAGCGTGCGCATGCAGCAACTGATCGAACGCTTGCTCAACCTGGCCCAGGTCGAGCAGCGCCAGGGGCTGGAAGAAGAAGTCCCGGTGCCGCTGGCGGCGTTGATGGATGAATTGTTGGAAGCGCGTGGTGGCTGGATCGAAAGTCGCCAGTTGAGGATCGAGCAGCAAATCGCCGCCGATCTGGCGCTGACCGGAGAGCCGTTCCTGTTGCGCCAGGCCTTGGGCAACCTGTTGGAAAATGCCCTGGATTTCACGCCTGCCAACGGGCTGCTGCGGGTCAGCGCCGAGCGCACCGGCAACCGCGTCGAATTGCACCTGTTCAACCAGGCCGAGCCGATTCCCGACTATGCCTTGCCACGCCTGAGCGAGCGCTTTTATTCACTGCCGCGCCCAGGCACCGGGCGCAAGAGCACGGGTCTTGGGCTGAACTTCGTCGAGGAAGTGGTGCAGTTGCATGGTGGTGAGTTCAGTATCGGCAATGTCGAGGGCGGGGTGGAAGTGGTGCTGCGGTTGCCCTGAAACCCCGTTCTAGGAAATGAAATACAGTTGTGGCGAGGGAGCTTGCTCCCGCTGGGCTGCGTAGCGGCCCCGTTTGCGACTGCTTCGCAGCCGAGTGGGAGCAAGCTCCCTCGCCACAGGTTTCTCTTTGGGTCGGATAACTTCTACTCTCCACACAATCTCCACATTCGCCCCATAAACCCCCCACACTGCCGCGCCAGACTCTCCCCCATTCGAACAGGGAGAGCCTCACATGAACCGCAGTCTCGCTATAAAACTGGGCATGATCGCCCTCTTGATTCTCTTGCTGATGATCCCGCTGTTGATGATCAACGGCCTTATCGACGAGCGCCAGGAATTGCGCGATGGGGTGTTGCAGGACATCGCCCGCAGTTCCAGCTACAGCCAGCAATTGGTCGGGCCGATGATCGTGGTGCCGTATCGCAGGGATGTAAAAGTCTGGAACACCAACGAAAAGACCGGCGTGCGTTTCCTGGAAACCGTCCAACGAAGTGGCGAGTTGTACTTCTTGCCGGAGCAATTCGAACTCGACGGTCAGATCCGCACCGAAACCCGCGCCCGGGGCATCTACGAGGCGCGTCTGTTTCATGCCGACAACCGGATCGATGGCCGCTTCAAGGTGCCGGAGCACTATGGTGTCGCCTCCAAGGATTTCGCCGACTACCGCTTCGATGAACCGTACCTGAGCGTTGGCATCAGCGACATTCGCGGTATCGAAAATGCGCTGACCCTCACGCTGAACCAGAAGACCGTTGATTTCCTGCCTGGCTCGCGCCTCAGCTGGTTGGGGCAGGGTGTGCACGTGCCGTTGCCGATGATCACTGCCCAGGGCAGCCCCGAGCTGACTTTCGGCTTCGACCTGCGCTTGCAAGGCACTGGCGACCTACAGATTCTTCCGGTGGGCAAGACCACCAAAGTGCACCTGTCCGCCGACTGGCCGCACCCCAGCTTCATCGGCAACTACTTGCCGGTCAATCGCGAGATCAACGAGCAGGGTTTCAATGCCGATTGGCAGACGTCGTTTTTCTCCACCAACCTCCTGGAGACGCTTCAAGCCTGCGTGCCCACCGATGGCTGTGAAGCGTTCCGCAGTCGTGCGTTCGGTGTGAGTTTCGTCGATCCGGTGGACCAGTACCTCAAGAGCGATCGAGCGATCAAATATGCGCTGCTGTTCATCGCGCTGACCTTCGCCGGGTTCTTTCTCTTCGAAGTGCTCAAGAGCCTGGCAGTGCACCCGGTCCAATATGCGTTGGTGGGCGTGGCCCTGGCATTCTTCTATCTGTTGCTGCTGTCGCTGTCGGAACACATCGGCTTCACCTTGGCGTACCTGGTGTCGGCCAGTGCCTGCGTGGTTTTGATCGGATTCTACGTCTGCCATGTGCTGCGTAGCGTGGGCCACGGCCTGGGCTTTTCCGCGGGGTTGGCGGGGCTGTATGGCTTGCTCTACGGCCTGTTGAGCGCTGAAGACTACGCGTTGCTGATGGGCTCGCTGTTGCTGTTCGGTCTGCTGGGCGTGTTCATGGTGCTGACCCGCAAGCTGGACTGGTACGGCGTGGGCGCGAAACCTGCGGCGGCGATGAGCTTCGATCTGGGAGAGGTGAAATGAGCCGGTCGTTGGGGCTGCGTGAGGATCAGCGAGAGGGAGAAAAGTTGGTGATGCTCATTACTGGGTTGTTTCCTCTGGATCCGGTGCGCTGCCATCGCGAGCAAGCTCGCTCCCACAGGGGATCCCGGTGGTCAAAACAAAGCAACCCAATGTGGGAGCGAGCTTGCTCGCGATGAGGCCGGATCAGTCAATGCAAAACTAAACCCTGGGCACCGTCTCGGCCATTGAAGGCCGCAGGCTCACCTCGGCAAACCACGCCGCCAACTGCGGATTGGCCTTGCGCCATTCCAGGTCCGGATGGCGCAGGTCCAGGTAACCCAGGGCACAGGCGACGCTGATGGCGGCGATGTCGAAATGGCTCGCCAGTTCGGCAATCGCCTCGGCTTCGAGCGTGCCCACGGCGCGGCGAATCTTGTCCCGTTGCGCATCGAGCCATTCGTCCCAGTGTTTTTCCGCAGGGCGCAGCGCGGTCTCATAACGGATCATCACCGCCGCGTCCATGATCCCATCGGCCATTGAGGCCAGGGTCAGGCGCCGCCAGCGTGCCGCGCCGTCACGGGGGATCAGCGGGTCGCCGACGTGCTGGTGGTCGAGGTAATCAAGGATCACACGGCTGTCATGGATCACCGTTCCGTTGGCCAGGCGCAGGGCCGGGATCTTGCTCAACGGGTTTTCATCGATCAACGCGCGGTCCGGCTTGACCGGCGTGAGCAGGCTCAGTTGCAACGCCACGCGGTCTTGCTGGCCGGTCTCGTGCAGCAGCACCAGGACCTTGCGCACGAAGGGCGAAGCAGGGTTGTGAAACAGCGTCATGCTGGGGGTGGACATGTGGGGCATCCTCGATTAACGGGCTGGGCCTAGACTAGTCAGTTACGGAACGGCTGGCGAGTGCTCGGTTGAGTGGTGAACCCTAGTGTGGCTGGGGCTATCCGCGCTTTATCAAGCCCCAAGTCCCCAGCACCGTAGGGACTCCCAATCCAACCCAACTCACGGCATCCCACGCGCCATCGCCCAACAACGCCGAAAACAGCCCCGCCGCGCTCAATGCGCCAATGACCACGGGAATACCAAACACCTTCCAGAAATTCGACTGTCGAGGCCTCACGGAGCGACCTCCGCGCCGACGGTTGCGCGCTTGGCGGCCTTGCGCCGAACGACCCACAGATAAACGCCACTGCCCAGGACGATGATGGTCAGGATGTCCAGGGTCGCCCAGAAGATCTGCATCGGCCGGCCACCGTAGTCGCCGAAATGCAAGGGCAGGGACAGGCTCATCATGTCCATGTACCACGGCCGTTCGGCCACGGCGGTGACGTTCAGGGTGCTGGCGTCGATCAGCACTGGCGTCAGCAAATGGGAGGTCAGGTGGGTACTGCCTTTCATGAACACGCTGTAATGGTGTTCGCTGGAAAACAGCGTGCCGGGGAACGCGATGAAGCTCGGCTCCATGCCTGGCGCGACGTCCTTGGCGATGTCCAGCAAGCGGGTGGCCGGCGCCAGTTCGGTCAATGGCGGGGCGTTGCGATAGGGCTCGACCATGGCGCTGAGACTGTCATTACGCCACGCGGCGATGATCAAGTCTGCGCAAGCGGCGATCACGCCGGTAACGCCAACGGTCAGCGCCCACACCAGCGTGACGACGCCGATCAGGTTGTGCAGGTCGAGCCAGCGCAGGCGCGTGGATTTGTCCTGGCGCACCGTGGCGAATTTCAAGCGGCGCATGAATGGTAAATACAGCACCACGCCGGAGACGATGGCGATCACGAACAGCAAACCCATGAACGCCAGTAGCAACTTGCCCGGCAAGCCAGCGAACATGTCTACGTGCAGGCGCAGCATGACCATCATGAAGCCGCCGTTGGCCGAAGGCATTTCGAGGGCTTCGCCGGTGCGCGCATCGAGCATGAACGTGTGGGATGAGTTGGGTTCGGTGCCCGGCGTCGGCGCCATGATGGTGATGATGCCGTTGGGGTCGTCCTCGTCCCAGCCAAAATACTGGACCACCTCGCCCGGGCGATGGGCCTTGGCTTTTTCCACCAGTTGTTGCAGGTCCAGCGGCGGCGTGCCGGCCGGCATTTCCCGAAGTTCCGGGGCGTCGCCCAGCAGATGCTCGATTTCGTGATGGAAAATCAGCGGCAAGCCGGTGATCGCCAGCATCAGCAGGAACACCGTGCAGATCAGGCTGGTCCAGGTGTGGACGAAGGACCAGCGGCGGATGGTTTTGCTTTTCATGATCGGTCCGAATGCAAAAGGGCACCTGTAGTAATAGCGCGGTTCGCTTGGCGGGTACTCATTGTGGCGAGGGAGCTTGCTCCCGCTGGATCGCGGAGCGGTCCCAAGCTTTTTGGGGCTGCTACGCAGCCCAGCGGGAGCAAGCTCCCTCGCCACGGTTTTGTGCCCTTACATGAACCGTGTTGCATCCAGCGGGTGCCTCTAAATAGGTTTACGCAAATGCTAACCGTTTACCATTTGTAATTCACGCTGGCGACGACGTTGCGTTGGTCGCCGTAGTAGCAGTAGGAGCCGTCACAAGTGGACAGGTAGTCCTTGTTGAAGAGGTTCTTCGCGTCCACCGCGACCGTGACGCCCTTGAGGGTCTTGTTCAAACGACCGAGGTCGTAATGGGCCGAAGCGTCATACACCGTGTAGGACCCGACATGCCCCCAATCGGTGTTGGTGGTGTTGCCGTAGGTATTGCCGACATAACGCACGCCGGCACCGACGCCAAAACCGTCCAGCGGGCCGTTGTGCCAGGTGTAGTCGGCCCACGCGGTGGCCTGGTGGCGCGGTACCTGGGCCATGCGCTTGCCTTCTTCGGCCGCGGTGCCCTTGGTGATCTCGCTGTCGTTATAGGTGTAGGAACCGATCAGCTTCAGGTTGTCGGTCACGTCGCCGGAGGCTTCCAATTCGACGCCGCGTACGCGAACTTCGCCCACTTGGCGGGTGATGTTGTTTTCGGTGACGGAGTTGTTTTTTTGCGTCAAGTCGAACACCGCGGCGGTCAGCAAGGTCTTGGTGCCGGGTGGCTGGTACTTGATACCCGCTTCGTATTGTTCGCCTTCGGTGGGCTTGAACGCTTGGGTGCTGTTGACGGTAGAACCCGCTGCCGCCTGGAACGATTGCGCGAAGGAAATATAAGGCGTCACGCCGTTATCGAAGACATAGCTCAGCGCCGCGTTGCCGCTGAATTTCTTGTCGCGCAGGGTGTCGGTCGCGTTGTTCTGGTTGTGGAATTCGGTGCTGGTGTGAATCCAGTCTTCACGGCCGCCGAGGGTCAGGCGCCAATTGTCCAGGGCGATCTGGTCCTGGATATACAGGCCAGTCTGGTTGGTCTTCTGGTTATAGTCGTACATGGTGAAGTACTGGACGTTGGAAAAGTCCTGCCCGTAGATCGGGTTGTGGATGTTGCTGTCGGGAACGCCGTTGGAGCCCCAGAGCCATTTTGAATTTGCATTGGAGCGCTGGTGGTCCAGGCCCAGTAGCAAGGTGTGGCTCACTGCTCCGGTCTGGAAATCGGCTTGAAAGTTGTTATCAACGGCAAACTGGCTGACATCTTCGTTGACGATACCGGCGCTGCGCTTGACTGTCCCGTCGGGACTCACTGCCTGATCAGGTGGGAACGTCCCCGCTGTAATTCCCTGGAACTCGAGATCACTCTTGGTATAGCGCAGGTTCTGGCGGAACTGCCAGGTGTCGTTCAGGCGGGTTTCAAAGGCATAGCCCAACGCGTAATAAGTTCGATCGTAGAATTCCCAGTCCGGATCGCCCAGGTTCTTGTGATGGGAAATCTTGCCCGCCGGCGAGGACAGCTTGGTGCCTTGCAGCGGCAGGAACTGCCCGGTGATGCCGGTATCGTCGCGGGTATATTGCGACAGGAAGGTCAGGCGCGTGTCGTCATTGATATTCCAGGTCAGGCTCGGGGCGATGTTGTAGCGCTTGTCCGGGATGTGATCGACCTGGGCGTTGCTGTCGCGCACGGTGCCGCTGAGTCGATAAAGGAACTGGCCGTCGTC
>Ga0307408_100002606_pt1 | contig 12559 bp, 14 predicted proteins | sample 322Cmetagenome_FD_202116 | JGI IMG/M metagenome (GOLD analysis project Ga0307408, IMG submission 202116) | Maize rhizosphere microbial communities from greenhouse at UC Davis, California, United States - 322HYB-C-3 | ecosystem: Host-associated > Plants > Roots > Rhizosphere > Soil | place... | reverse complement strand
CATAGACGGTTTTTGCAGTGCGTGTTGCGGCTTTCTCAAACATGCGGACAGCGTAGCAAAATATGGCTAACGAAGTTCTGGTCGGATTAAAAATCGGCGCCGTCGTATCGGGCAGCCTGAACGCGGCCTTCGGTTCCGCCAAGTCGACCGTGCAGCAGCTCGGGCGCGCCACGGACGGCCTCTCCGCCAAACAAAAGCGGATGGGCGCCGAACTGGCGGCATCCCTGGCGCGCGGCGGCAGCGGCCTTGAACGGATGCGCCGTCAGTACGACCAGGTCGGCCGAACGATTGATCAGCTCAAGGGAAAACAGGAACGCCTCAACACCAGCATCGCCCGAGGCGAGGCCCTGAAGTCCAAGCGCGGCGAGTTGCGTAGCCAGGCTATGGAAACCGCCGGCACGGCCGCCGTTATTGGGGCGCCAGTCGTTCAGTCGATGCGCACGGCCATTGACTTTAAAGACCAGGCCAACGATATCGCCATCACCGGCGGTTTTGACGCCGCTGAAGAAGCCCAACTCAGCAACGTCATGCGCGGCTCTGCGTTGAAATGGAATCAAACCCAAGCCGAGGTAGCCCAGGGCACGGCGGTACTCATTGCGGGCGGGATCTCCGGCGCTAAGGCGTTGGCGGACTATGCCCCCGTCATGGCCAAAACCGCGACGGCAACCCGCGCCAGCATGGATGACCTCGGTTCTGTGGCTATCGCCCTCAACGATAATCTGGGCATCGGCGCGGCCGGGTTGGAGCGGTCAATGAACATGCTGGCGTTCGCCGGCAAGAGCGGCCAATTCGAATTGGCGGACATGGCTAAATGGCTGCCACAACTCACCCCACAATTCGCCGCCCTGGGCATCACCGGGGAACGCGCCGTCGCGGAGATTGGCGCATCGCTTCAAATCGCCCGCCGGGGGGCCGGGAGCAACGATGAGGCGGCCAACAACTTCAAAAACTTCCTTTCGAAGCTCACCGCAAAGGACACTTTAAAGTCATTCGAAGGCGCGGGCATCGATCTCACTACGTCAATGAAGAACTTGGTTGGGAAAGGACTCACGCCCGTTCAGGCGATGTTAGAAGTGATCACTCAATACGTCGGCAGCAAGGGGCCCGAAGCGGCCGGCAAGTTTCAACAGGCCATGGCGATCAAAGACAATGAGGAACGTCAGATTGCGCTGAACCGCCTGAATGAGGCGTACAAACTGGGCGAGCTGTTTGCCGACCAACAAGTGTTGTCTTTTATCCGCCCGGCAATGGCAAATAGAAAAGATCTCGCGTCTATCCAACAGGGCAGCATCGACGCCGCTGATAAGGGGGGCCTCGATAGCGATTGGAAGAAACGGATGGAGAGCCCAAAAGAGCAGCTAAAAGCTCTAATGGTCAATCTCAATGAAATCGGCATAACCGTCGGCAGCGTGCTGATCCCGGCACTTGTCGACGTCACGCAGGCCGTCATACCGGTGATGCAATCGTTCGCCGCCTGGGCCGGCGAAAACCCGGCAATCATCAAGGGCGTCGTCGGATTGGTTGGCGGGCTGTTGCTGGGTAAGTTGGCCTTCATCGGCATCGCCTACGGGGCCAACCTGGTTCTTTCGCCGTTTACGGCAATGAGCACCGCCATGACCACACTCTCGGCAAAATGGACGCTCCTGCGCGCCATGTGGCAGGCCGGCAGGTTCGCCCCGCTTATCAGCGGCCTCGGCAAAGGCGCCCGGGCCATACGGGCCGTTGGCAGCGCAGCAAGCTGGCTCGGCCGTGCGGCTTTTAACGATCTGCGCAGCGGCGTACAGGCCGCCGGGCGCGGCGCGGCCTGGCTGGCCCGGGGCGGCATGATGTTGGGAAGAGTGCTCAGCGGGCAGTTGCTCATGGGGCTGCGCCTGGTTGGCCAGGCTGTGCTATGGATCGGCCGCGCCCTCATGATGAACCCCATCGGGTTGATCATCACCGGCATCGCCGTAGCGGCTTACCTGATTTACCGCTACTGGGAGCCAATCAAGGGCTTCTTCGCGGGCCTATGGACAGAGATCAAAGCCGGGTTCAGCGGCGGGCTGTCGGGCATCGCGGGTTTGATCGTCAATTTTTCCCCGGCCGGCCTTTTCTACAGGGCGTTTGCCGGCGTCATGAGTTACTTCGGCATTGAACTGCCGGGCAAATTCAGTGAGTTCGGCGGCATGATCATCACCGGCCTGGTCAACGGCATCAGCAATGCACTGACGGCGGCAAAGGAAACGGTTATCGGCGTCGGCACCTCGATCAAGGGCTGGTTCACCGAGACGCTCGGCATTCAGTCGCCGAGCCGGGTTTTCATGGGCTACGGCGCCAATATCAGCGAAGGCGCGGCTATCGGGATCGCCTCTCACGCGGACCTGGTGCGCCAGGCCGCCTTGGGCATGGCCGCCCAGTCCGCCGTCAACATGGCGCCGCCGAACCCGGCCGACGTCTCCAGGGCGGGGATGCTCGGCGGCGCCCCTGGCGCGGGCCCCGGTGCCGCGCCCGGCGCGGGCGGCGTGCAGTTCCACTTTTCCCCGCAAATCACAGTCCCGGGCGGCGCCGGGGTCCAGGAACAAGTCGCACAGGGGTTGCAGGCGGGTTACGCCGACTTTGTGCGGTTCATGGAACGCTACCAACACGACAAGAAGCGCCGCAGCTACGGCCCCGCCGACGGAGGGTTTGCCTGATGTTTGCCATTTTGGGCGATATCGAATTCACCGTGGCGGGCGGCATCAGCGGCATGGAGCAAAGCGGCTCGGCCGATTGGGCCGAGCATTCGCGCATCCAGGGCAAGCCGCTGTTGGAATGGATCGGCGAAGGGCTGGACCAGTGCAACCTGACTATTGAGCTGCACCCGATGCTCGGCGACCCCGAGGAGCGCCTACGGGCGTTGCGCCGGGCCAAGAGCAAGCACGAGCCGCTGGCCTTAGTAATGGGCAGCGGCGAATACCTGGGCGCCTACGTAATCCGGGATATCAGTAACGCCATACGCCGTTCTACGGCCCAGGGACAGATCAACGCCGCGACCGTACAGGTCAGCCTCGCTGAATACACCGGCGCCTTTACCCGCAGGGCGCCCCGGCCGGGTTTGCTCGATTCCGCCCTGACCGGCACGCCGGCGGCGGCCGCCGGGTCGCCGGGCCTTATCTCGCGCCTGACGCCGTCGCCCAGTACCACGCAACTGGTGATCGGCCACGCAAAAACCGCCGGCAATATGCTCAAGGCCGGCCAAAACCTGTACGAGACCGTCAGGAGCGGCAACGCCTCAATGATCCTTGGACAGGTTCCGCAACTGCTGGGGGTGACGGCGCGGGCCATCGAACCGCTTCAGGGGCTGACGGCCGCCGCAGGACTGCTCGATGACGGCTCAGACCTGGCGCGCCTCGGCGAAGACGTGCTCAGCAGCGTGACGGGCGCCCGCAGCAGCCTGAGCCCGGTCGACCTCGGCAACATCGTTGACCGCTTTTCGGCTTCGCGGGAGTCCCTCGGCCAGGCGCTCACCAAACTGGACGGCGCCGGAACCCGTTTGGCGGGCCTGGCCGCCCAAGTCTTGACCCGGAGGGCCTGATGTTTATTCCCCATATCACCGCCGAGGGCGAACGTTGGGATCAGTTGGCTTGGCGTTACTACGGCGACCCTCACCGCTACCAACCCATTGTCGAAGCCAACAAACACGTGCCCATTACGGCCGCGCTTCCCGCCGGTTTGACGTTGGCCATCCCCGTGCTTGAACCCGCGCCCTCAGCAGAGGACCTTCCACCATGGATGCGATGACCCCCGAACAGGTGCCGGAGGCGCGCTTCGTACTGACCTACCAGCAGCGCAATATCACCCGCAATATCAGCGAGCACTTACTTTCGCTGACTTATTCGGACTTCCTGACCGGCGAGGCGGACAGCCTGGACGTCGAGCTGGAGGATACCGAGGGGAAATGGCGGGACGCCTGGTACCCAGGGCACGGGGATTCGTTGAGCCTGTCCATCGGCTGGGAGGGCAAGCCGTTGCGCGCCGTAGGCCGCTTCGAGATCGACGAAATTGAACTGAGGAGCCCGCCCTCAACGATCAACATCCGGGCGCTGGCAACCGGCATCAACGCCGCGTTACGCACCACTGAGCACCGCGCCTACGAAAACACCACGCTTGACGCGATAGCCAATCAGATCGCCGCCCGGCAGGGGCTTGAGCTGACCGGCAGTATCGAGCCGATCAAGTTGGACCGGCTGACGCAACAGGAGTCGGACCTGACCTTCTTGCGTAACCTGGCCGGGGAATACGACTACGCCTTCAAGGTCACCGGCGGCCGGCTGGTCTTCCACGCCATTAGCGAGTTGGCCAAAGGCGCCCCGGCGGCCGCCCTTGTGCTTCAAGACTTGGAGAACGTCAATTTGCGCGACCAAATTCGGGATGTGCCGAAGGCCGTTGAGGTCAAACACAAAGACCCCGCAGAGAAAAAACTGGTCGCCTACACCATGGAGAACGGCGAAACGGTTGCCGTGCCGAGCAGCGCCGGCAAGAGTACCACCAGCGGCGACACCAAGAAGAGCCGCAAGCGCAGCGCCTCGGCTGAAGAATCCAAAGCGAAGGCCAAGGCAGAACTGGCCCGGGCCAACCGCGAACGCACCAGAGGCGGCTGGACAACCATGGGCCGGCCGAACCTGTTCAGCGGCAACGTGGTCAGCCTGGTCGCCGCCGGCAAGCTTGGCGGCAATTACCTGATCACCTCGTCACAACACCGAATGACCCGAAGCGGCGGCTACAGCGTGGACAAAGAGGTTTGCCGCGTTTCGGCGCCGTCCATCTCGTTGACCCTGGAAAACACCAAGCCGGATTTAGCCCTGTCGATCTACGGCATCGAGCACGAAGTAGTGGCCTGAAATGAAGGATTACACGCATGGGCGTTGAACTGGAGTACGGCGAGGTCAGCGCCGTGGATTACCTGACCTGCCGCATCCGGGTGCGCCTGGATGACCGCGACGGCGTTGAGAGCTATTGGCTCAACGTCCCCCAGCGTAACACCCAGGGCACGCAACGCCGGCCGCTGATGCCGGAACTTAATGAGCAGGTCGCGGTGTTGCTCGATGCCGACGGCGTCGGCGGCGTGTACCTGGGCGGGGTTTACTCAACGGCCGAACCGCCGCCCGTGGTCGATGAGGATACGGATTATGTGCGGTTCAGCGACGGGACGGTCTCGACCTACGACCGTGCGGCCGGGGTGATGACGCTGGATTGCGTGGGGGCTTTGTTGGTGAAGTGCAGCCGGAATATCACGGTGGAGTCAGGAGAGCCGGTGGTGGTTAAGGCGCCTTCGGCTACGTTGGATATCTCTCATATAACTCTGAACGGCAATCTTCAGGTAAACGGAAATATCAATTCCAGCGGGGCGATAATTGATACGACGGGGAACTCGAACCATCACTCTCATTGATCGGCCAAATGTTGCCGTTTTCGTCACGTGGGTAATTTTGGTCGAACCGCCCCAGCTCACCGTGTTCGTTGAAGACTTTGGACGCCCACGTCCAATTGCCTTCTACTCGCTTATATTTGATGTTCTGGACGAAAATTCCGTTTCTGGCTAGAAAAAATACATTGAATCTGCGGGAGTCACCCGAGCCTAGATCAAACAATTTTGAGATATGCCCACCTGTAGGTGACAGGTCTCCAATAGATAAATGCTCCTCTGCCCCAATCGACTGCGGACCAGTGAACGACTCCTCGTAAAGATCAAGGTCGATTATTCTTGCCGACACCCCGTACATCGGAAATGAGCCGTGTATCGTTGCGATCCAGCAGGACTCATTTTCGTGCTGCTTCAAGATGGTGAAAGCGCAGAAGCTGGTGCCACCAGTGATCTGATTTGTCAGCTCCAAGGTGCTCGATTCCAGTCGATCCAGGACTCCGCTCAATCGGCCTTCAAGCAGGGAAAGACTTGACTCGACACCCGCCTGCTTGCGCACCCTAAAAAATTGACCTGTCATCCAGCTAGCTAGAAAGAAGGACGGCCCAAAGTTGGCTATTACGGTCTGGACAGTAATTTCCTGTTTATAGACAGCAGAAATGGTCCAGCCACTGGCCGCTATAAACGGCAGCCAAAACTCCTTTACTAACTGCGACAGCGTTTTCTTCGTTATGCCGAACAAGACGGAGACTCCTTGATGTGGATTGAGATTCTGCATCAACGGTGCTTTCTTCTGTAGCTTTAAACTCGATTAAAAGCTGGTTCTGGCCGTTTTTTACATCATGGGCACATGACAACGCCCACCACCTACACCAGCCTAACCGCCGCCCATTGGCAGCCCGCCCTCGGCTCACCCGGCGAGGTAGTCGAGGGCCTGCGGGATATTGACCAGGCCATCCGCATCATCCTGACCACGCCCAAAGGCGCGGACGCCCACCGGCCCGAGTTCGGCAGCGACCTCCATCTCTATATCGATTGGCCCGTCAACCGTGTCACCCCGTACCTGGTGCGGGAGGCGGTCGATTCCATTCGCCGTTGGGAAACCCGCGTCACGGTCGCCCAGGTGCAGGTGCTGATTGAAGAGTCGCGCATCATCTTGCGGGTGCAATGGCGCGTTGCGGACGGCGTCGCGCAGTTGACCGAGGTGCCCTATGCGCGAACTGCCTAAGCCCGAGTTCGTCAAGATCGACCCGGCCGCCACCGAGGCCGACCTGATCGCCCGCTATGAGGCCAAGTCAGGAAAGACGTTGTACCCGGCACAAGTTGAGCGGCTGTACATCGATCAGATCGCCTACGCCGTCACCCGCGTGCTGATGGGTATTCAGAACGCCGGCGAACAGTTGCTCGTTCGCTTCGCACTCGGCCCGATCCTCGATTACCTGGGCGAGTTGGTCGCGACGCCCCGGCTGTTGGCGGTTCCGGCCCGCTGCATATTGCGCTTCAGCATGCCGGCGGCCGTGCCGCAGCCCCTGTTGATACGCGCCGGCACGCGGGTCAGCACACAAGACGCGAAACTCACCTTTGTGACCGACCAGGACGCGGTCATTGCGGCCGGCCAAGCCCAAGTCAGCGTCACGGCGACCTGCCTGACGGCGGGCGAACTGGGCAACGGCTGGGCGGCGGGGCAAATCAGCAGCATCGGCAACCCGGCGGCGGCCGGGCTGACGGCAACCAACACCACGGCCACCGCCGACGGCGCGGAAGATGAGCAGGATGATCGTTACCGCGAGCGGATTATTTTAGCGCCCGAGGCGTTCAGCAATGCCGGCAGCCGCGGGGCCTACCGGTACCACGCGTTGGCGGTACATCAGTCGATTATCGACGTTGCCGTGCACGGGCCGGATGAGGGGCAGCCGGACGGCCACGTTGCGCTATTCCCGCTCACTGATACGGGGCTGCCCACGGCGGACCTGTTGCAGCGGGTGAAAAACCAAGTCACCGGCGAAAAACTGCGCCCGCTTTGCGACACCGTTCACGCCTACGCGCCGACAGAGGTCGCTTTTCAGATCAAAGCCCGCCTCACCTTCTACGAAACAGCGGACCGCGTTGGGGCCATGAAGGCGGCCCAGGCCGCCGCCGACGCCTATGCCAAAGACCGGCGGGCCGGGCTGGGCCGGGACCTGGTTCAGGAGCAATTGACCGCCTTACTGCAGGTGAATGGCGTTTACCGGGCCGAACTGGAATCTCCGAACGCGTTGCGCGAGTTGGCGGGCAATGAGTGGGCAAACTGCGGCGCGATCCTGTTGGAAGACGCGGGGGTGGCCTATGGCTGACCAACAGTTGCCCCCGGCGCTGGCGGGCGATGAGCGTTTTGCGCTGCTCTGTGAATTGCTCAACGAGTCGTTAGAGGGCGTTGATAGCAACGCCATGTTGGTTTACCTCGTCGACCTATTGAAACCCCAACTGTTGCCTTATTTGGCCGATCAGTTCTCGCTCCTCGATGAGGCCGCCTGGGCGTTGGCGGAATCGGCGGATGCTAAGCGCGACCTGATTAAGAACTCGGCCCAGTTGCACCGTTACAAGGGAACGCCCTGGGCAATTAGAGAAGTCATCCGCCTGCTTGGTTTCGGCGAGGTGGTTATCCAGGAAGGGCTAAATAACCAGGTGCGGGACGGCACGATCAGCCGCGACGGCAACCATGTCCACGGCGATCCCTCGGCCTGGCCCCTTTACCGCGTATTCCTCGAGCGCGTCATCACCAATGACCAGGCCGCGCTTTTGCGCCGCCTTCTACTTTCTGTCGCCCCGGCGCGTTGCCGGCTGGTGTCGCTCGACTATTCGTCGGTCGCCATCCGCCATAACGGTTTCGCCCGGCGCGACGGGCAATACAACCATGGGAGCAGCTAATGGCCGATTTACCCGAAGTAAACGAATGGACCCAGGGCATTTACCAGTTGGAAACATCGGACCCAGTGTTAGGCGGGCCGGAAGGCATCGACAACCTGCAAGGCAAGCAACTCGCGAACCGTACGAAATGGCTCAAGGATCAGATAGCAAAGATCATTGACGGCACGGTCGCTATCGGCAAAGCGGTTCAACTGAAGACGGCGCGGACGCTTAGATTCAATGGCGCAGCGACAGGCTCCGGCTCTTACGATGGCAGCGCGGATACTGAGATTACGCTAGCACTAGCTGACCTGAGCTGGACCAAGATAACGGGCGACAAACCGACAACGCTGAGTGGATATGGCATCACCGATACCTATGATCGGAGTGAAATCGATTCGATGATTGCCGAGGCGTCAGCGTTGCCTGTGGGCGCCACGGTGGCGTTTCCGCTGGACAAGGTAGCGCCCGGGTTCCTGGAGCTGGACGGCAGCGTCAAGAGCATTGCGGTCTATCCCGATCTGGCGGCGTTCCTCGGTACGGCGTTTAACAAGGGCGATGAGGGGACCGGCAATTTCCGCCTGCCGGAATCGCGCGGCGAATTCCTGCGGGGATGGGATCATGGTCGCGGCGTAGATCCGGATCGTGTTGTTGGTAGCTCTCAAAGCGATGCATTGCGTGATCACTATCACGCTGTTCTATCGTCCGAGGTTGGTTCGGTTGCGGCGCCGGTAAGCGGCAACGTGGTCGGGAGCGCTACCAACAATCTAAACGCAACGTACAGAGCTGCCGGCACCAGTGTTTTGCCAGCAACCACTACTTCTCTAGTTCAGGGGCCGGTAGCGGCCAGATTTGGTCCGGAAACCCGTCCACGCAACTTGGCGGTCCTGTGGTGCATCAAGGCATGGAACGCACCAATCAGTCAGGGAAACATCGACATCGCGGCCCTCGCGGCTTTGGCGACGCAGGCTACAGAAGTCAAGTTGGGCACGGCCAAGATCGCTACCCAGGCCCAAACCAACGCCGGCGCTGATGACGCCACGATCGTTACCCCGAAAAAGATGCGCTGGGGTTTCGGAATTAGCCTCGCAGCCAATGGCTACATCACTTTCCCGACCTGGTTGGGCGGCCTGATTGTTCAGTGGGGCCAAATAAATATCGGCGATATTAGCAATGGTGGCTCGACGAGTTATTCGCTGCCGCTGGCATTTCCCGCGAATCACTTCCAAACGCTGCTGTCGTGCGCGGAATCAGGCGGCGGCGCCTGGAACGCTTTTCTCGTCAGCAAAAGCCTGACGGGGTTTGTCTGGTCGCCTATGGAGTGGTCGTCGGTCGTTCAGAACGCCAAAGTTACTTATCTTTCTATCGGATCCTAAGGGCACGTCATGGACACTCGCTATTACAGTAAAACCACGGGCTGCACCTACCTGGCCAGCTTGCACGGCGCCAATATGCCGGCCGAAGTGGTCCCGATCACTGAAGAACGATTTATGTCGGTTATTGGCAACCCGCCGCCCGGAAAAATCCGGGGCCACGACGAACAAGGTTTGCCCTATCTGGTCGACGCGCCTGAGCCGCCGCAGGACCTACCGTCAATCATCGCTAGCGAACGCTTCTCCCGTGAGGCTTCGGGGATGCAGGTCGGGGATTATTTGATAGAAACGAACCGTGACAGCCAAGCCCTAATCGCGGGCGCTGGATTGGCGGCAGTTATGGACCCGAACTATCGGTGCAACTTCAAAACGCTCGGGGGCTTCGTTGAGATAGACGCTTCACAGATTATCTCGATAGCGAAAGCTGTCAGGGCACATGTCCAGGCATGCTTTGACCGCGAAGCCGCATTGCTGACTGCTGTTGAGGACGGCTCGTTCGCTCTCGAGATGCTGGATGAAGGGTGGCCCGAATGAGCTATTTCCTAAGCACGCCCAAGATCGCAGATAAGCGGAGCTAAGCAGCACACCAGCGCATATACATAAAAGAGGGCGGTCAGCGTAAGTGTTCTAGCACCTAAGCCGACCGCCAACCAGCAGAACGTACCTGCAAGCCGGCCAAGGCCCTCTGCTCACGCGCGAGCGGCAGGGAGCCTACCAGAAGTGCAAAGGTTTTGCAGATGATGCAAGAGATACGTTGTGGTCAATGTCACAGGCTGCTCGCCAAAATGGTGCCGCCGAGTGAAGTGCAAATAAAGTGCCCCCGCTGCGGGGCCATCAATCATCAGAAGGCCGTGAGCCTCTTATTCCAAGCGCCGCCGAGCGCCGATGATCGAGGCTGTCATGGAAAAGCAACGCAAAGCCCCCGGCCGTAACGGGTTCACCTACAAACCTCAATATGGAGTCATCATCGTTTGCCCCGACGAAAGCAGGCAGCAGGCGGCGTTTCTCAGCCTCAAGGCGCTCGGCTACAAAGTGCGGGTGGTGTGCGTATGAAGGTTCGAGTTTCCCATCGCTGTTCCGATTTCGATAGCTACCGGGCCGCCCGGGTCAAATCACTATTCAACGTGGAATCAGGCTGTAACGTTGATATTTCCGCTGACCTGCCTATCGAAGATTCTCCCTGGAAGATTGGTGTCATCGTAGGGCCGTCAGGCTCCGGAAAAACAACGTTGGGCAAGGCCCTCGGCCGGCTGCACGCCCCCCGTTGGCCGAAAGATGCGCCGGTTATTGACGCGATTGACCCGATGGGCTCATTTGACGAAGTGGCCGGCGCGTTGTCGGCCGTGGGGTTGGGGACTGTGCCGGCTTGGCTTCGCCCGTTTTCAGCCCTGTCCAACGGGGAGCAATTCCGGGCGAACTTGGCCAGGCTTATCTGTGAGGCGCCGGGGTTGGCCGTGGTCGATGAGTTCAGCTCGGTGATAGACCGGCAAATAGCCCGTATAGGCGCAGGCGCTTTCGCCAAGGCCTGGCGCCGAACCTCCGGCCAGGCGGTTCTCCTTTCCTGCCACTACGACATCCTGGACTGGGTGCAGCCCGATTGGGTGTACGACACGGGCACCCGCGAATTCCATCGGGGGTGGCTTCGGCCAAGACCAAGCTTTGAGCTTGAGATCCGCGAAGCTAAGCAGCGCGACTATGCCCTGTTTGAGCCGCATCACTATCTGAAATTGCCCCCGATGGTGGCGTCAACCAACTATGTAGGCTGGGTCAACGGCGAGCCGGTGGCGCACATCGCATTCTCGACCCGGCCGGGCCTGATCGAGGCGCGGGCCTGCCGGCTGGTGGTCATGCCGGAGTGGCAAGGCGCCGGGGTTGGGATGCGCTTTCTCAACGCCCTGTGTGAAATGTGGCGGGCGGGCAGCAACCGCTACGGCCGGCCATTACGCACACTGTTCCATACCAGCCACCCCGGCCTCGCGGCGGCGCTTCGGCGGGACAAACGCTGGACGCAGGTTTCGGCGTCATTGGTCGGCGGCAACTACGCCAGAAGCCGCCAAAGTCTAGTGGAGAGCAACCGCCGGTTGGGGCGGCACAGCGGGAACGGCAGCGGCTTCGGCGGCCACTTCCGGGCCGTTCAGGGTTTCCGATACCTCGGGGAGCACGCATGCGAGTAGTGATCATCGGCCAAAAGTGGCTCGCGGCCGAGCTACTCAAGCGCTGCCTGGCAGAGGGGCACCAGGTGCTCGCCGCGATCAGCCCGGCTATCGGCGCCGATGGGGAATATGACAGGCTATACGCGTCGGCCCAACAGCTCGGCGTGACGGCGGCTGGCATTCAAGGGCGCCTCAAAGCCGACCAGGTGCCGGCGTGTGACGTCATCCTGGCCGCGCACGCGCACATCTATATAGATGAAGCCGTCCGCGCAAAGGCCAAGCACGGCGCGTTGGGTTATCACCCCTCGTTGTTACCGAGGCACAGAGGACGGGACGCCGTGCGCTGGGCTGTACACATGCGCGAGCCGGTAACGGGGGGAACGGTCTATTGGTTGGACGCCGGCGCGGATACCGGGCCGATACAGGCTCAAGACTGGTGCCACATCCGGCCGGGCGACACGCCTCAGTCATTATGGCGCAGAGAACTGGCGCCTATGGGGCTTCGACTGTTCTCCAAAGTGCTGGCCATGCTCAATGCCGGCATCGACTGTAAAGGGCATCCACAAGATCCTGACTTAGCGTCGTGGGAACCGGCGGTGTCGGGTAAGCGACTGTCGGCATGAAACGGAGAAGGCCCCACGTGGGGCCTTCTTTATGTAATTCTTTTGCACTATGTGAAAACAGTTCACCTTCCATTTATCGCGCATCAAGGCCCGGATTTTTCGCGCCGCGCATCACGAAGGATCTCTTCGATGGCCCCCACCAGC
>Ga0307408_100002605_pt1 | contig 12560 bp, 11 predicted proteins | sample 322Cmetagenome_FD_202116 | JGI IMG/M metagenome (GOLD analysis project Ga0307408, IMG submission 202116) | Maize rhizosphere microbial communities from greenhouse at UC Davis, California, United States - 322HYB-C-3 | ecosystem: Host-associated > Plants > Roots > Rhizosphere > Soil | place... | reverse complement strand
TCGAGCCCTTTGTTTCCAACGGGCTGCTCTCGGCCAGCAGGCCGTACCCCGATCTCAGCGAAGTCCAAGGGCAGGCAGGTGCCAAGCGCGCGCTACTGATCGCCGCAGCGGGCGCTCATAACCTGTTCACGTAATGCGACAAAACACCCCACTGTACCTTCCTAGGCGCGAAATGCATTTTCGAGCTATGATGACTCCAAATAGCCATCATGTTAGGGGATGTCGCCGTGAACCAAATTCATACCATGGACGGAGCGGTGACTGGTTCGCAGCCCAGTGATGGCAATGTTGTTCAGCCTAAACAGCTCACGATTTACAATGCTGCGATTCAAAAAATCGATGTACAGAATCAGGTATTAGGCGATCCCTTCTATCGAACAGCCGAAACCGACATTAAGCAATACTTAACAGGCCTAATTGACGAGCTTGTAAAAAACAAAAGAAATCAAACTTTCAAAATAGACACAGCAAGTGAAGTCGGAAACTTGGTTGTAGGCCTAACGTCCGGCAAATTCAAAGAGTTTGCAAAAAATCTTACCGAGCGACTTCTTAATCTTGAAGTTAGAGTCCAGGGACAGCTTGGCAATTTCACAACGCTGCGAAGCGGAAGCCTATTTTGCTGTCACTTCAAATTGGACGACAAAACCTGCGCGCTTATAGTAAAAGTCGATCATGCTGACTATCTGAACGAAAACACATTCACCAAAGCCGCTGGCCTACCTGCACGGCATCGTGCACAGAAATGTGCGATCTTTGAAGTTACCGGCGGGTTATTAGAAGATTCAGTGATAATCATAGACAGCTCCCCCTCAATAACTGAATACTGGTGGCAGGATTACTTAACATTAACCGCGTTGTCGTCACCCCAAGTAAACACACTCCGGGCTTTCACAGCCGTAGAAGGTCTGTTGGCGGCAAAGGTTAAGCCGAAATCAAAAAGCGATTACTGGACACTTCGTAACGCCCTTGTTGGTTATTTCACAACGAGACCCCAGTGCAGCTATCCTGATATGGTGAATGAGTTATTCAGCGCTTATAAACCTGATAATCCTGATGTATCGATGCCTGAGATCATCGTTGCGGCCAACCAACTGCCATCTAGGAAAATAGATGGCTTCGACACCCATTTTGATCTAACGCCGTCGGTCATCAACGCGAAAATTAAAAGGCAAATCAAGCTTTCCCACAACGTAGACCTGCGCATTACTGGTGAGGTAGAAGACATCAAAAACTTTTTTGCCACCGGCGAGGAAAACGGGCGAAAGTTCCTTAAAATCTACTCCGAAGAAGGTTACAACGCGTTTAATCGCAAGGATGGCGATGATGGTAGCGCTAGCTGATATCATAATTGCAATTTCGCCCAACGCAACTTTCAGATCTGCGAGTGAATCCACAGAAGATTACACTATAGGATACAATTGTAGCTCGCTTCAGACCGACTGCGATAAGCTTATCGATGCGCTTGGACAAATCAATGTTCGTGACAGTTTCACGATGGCATTTACGGCTCAGTCTTCTGAGACTGCGTTTTCGCTTTCGAGCAAAGATCCAGTAAAAGTTAAATCTTTTTACCAGCAATTGAAAGACTGGAATGACGCTTTCGGTAGCTTGAATGGATCGCTGAAGCTTCGAATCGGAAAGGTACCTCAGAAAAAAACTCTTTCGATATATTCACTATCCGTTTTTGCAGACCATTTATGCAAAGGTACCCCCGCAGATATACTTGGCAAGATTTCTAACCTTGCTGAAGCTGCGTACTATCTTGAATGTAACGAGCTAACCGAGACGACTCATAGTTCATTATTCAGCTTTGGCCCAAAACTGGAGACCGACAATTATCCAAAAAGTCCTGAGCCCGCTCATAAACCTAAGCATATAGAACTTAGATCCAAAGCTTGCTCAATCTATACCAACATCAAATTTAATTTCATATCTTCAGATTTTGTTTTTGATAAAAATATATTGGGCAACCGCCTGCACGAAGTGTTTGCGCGTATTTCTTTATTATGTAGCTTGATGTCAATTGCCGACATTACAAAAATCGATTCCAACGGCGAAATTTCTTATACGGTCAAGGGCTATACGACGGAGAAACTGACGATATCTTCCGTGTCAGCTCTCGATACATCTGCTTTGAAGCAATACCATGACGTTTATCAGTGGGCATACACTGATGGCAACATCATCGATAAACTTGGAATTTGTCGAAACCTACTCACAATACATGCAACAGATGGAAATATCCTTAAACTGAAGGAGGGCTGGTTAGAATCGGTAGCATCCAATCATGCCATCTATCTGAAAGATAATTTAAAGCAGTATGTTGATTTAAAAAACAAGCTTTCCGATCAAATTCAAAAAGGATCAGAGAAAGCTTCGGATATCGCAAAAAACATTACAACATACCTGCGCACATCGATATTTTCATTAACATCATTTCTTTTATCCGCTTTTTTGGTCCGAACACTAGCCAAACCAACCGCCACCGAGCAGGCCATCATCACACCTAGCGTTTACTGGTTATTTTTACTTATCGTCGGTATTTCCCTTGCAATTCTGGCCTATGCCCTAGCAGAAACAAACGCGGAAAAAATTCGGTATATCAAAAGCTATAAGGCCTTTAAATCAAGATACACCGACCTGCTTAGCAAGGAAGATATCAACTTCATTTTTAATAACGATAAAGATTTCATACGCGACATACGCTACATTCGGAGCACACGCAAAAAATCGGTAATATTATGGGTCTGCTTGTTAATCTTTATGACAGCCGTCGTTACCACAATGAGATTGAACTGCTTATAGAAGGTGCCGATGCCATCGTGCGATGGCCCTCATCGAACTAGTGATACGCGAGCTGGTGCTCGGCCTGCCTAGTCACCTACCAAGCTCCACTGCTACCTACCTGGCCGGTAGGTAAACGACCATGATTCACATTATTGCGTCCATGCACCTCTCTGGAACCTACGCTGGCCTACACAGGCAACACGTAGCGTATCAGTACTTAAAATTTATTTTGTTTCAATGTTTAGAATCAGATATCCGTACGCTATTCTGTGTAGACAGCGACAAAGCATCACCTCTTCTGTCGAACTGAAATCCTATCTGTAATTAGCCAGCAGCAAGACCTGCAAGGCTTTTGGCTGCGTGCAATTTTGTAATATCTACTAAACCTACTAGCCACCAGATAGACCAACAACATTTTATACATTGTCACCATAATGATAATGGAAGGAAAAACAGGAAATAAGAAAAAATGAAGATGAAGAAAAGCTTTAAAAGCACATATAAAGGATTAAACGTGAATGCCTGTAAAGATAAGGGTTATGGAGTGTATCGTCTAATTCTAGATCGTATCCATGCTCAACTGACCAACATTCAGCAGTATCATTCCCGCATTACAGTCGTTCGCATCGATTTGCATTTCCCATGGGATCATAAAACCAATCATAAGCTAGAGAATGAGTTGGTAAGTCGATTTATCAAAACGTGCAAGGCCGATCTTGGTTCGCTTGCATGGGGCAAACACAAAAGATTCATCCACGGGTGGGTTCAAGAAGTTGGGGAAACGCAAAAGTCTCATTACCATTTGTTTTTAGGTTTCCAGACTCTACAACGCCTTCTGGGGACGATTTCGGGCAACGGCCATACTGGCATGTGGAAATTGTTCGAAGACCGCTGGCGCGAGCTCACAGGCGGCACAGTGCACTTCGTTAAAAACCCGCACTTCCTAGAACGTAACGATAAACAAAAATTCGCAGATTGCTTTTATCATCTAAGTTATCTAGCCAAAATTAGGGACAAACATTTCGGCACTGGTGAAACACATCGTCGATTTGGCTTTTCGAAACTACCGCCAAAACTGAAGCCACTTACTGTATTGGAAGAACTGATGGCGGCCTGACCTGCTAGAGACCACTAAGACTTCCTGTGGTCGTGCAGGCAAGGTTTAAAGCCGATTGCAATACAGGCGCAGCCTTGAGCGAATAACGCTGCTTATAGGCTGCCACAGGGAATTAGCGTGATTCGATGATGGGCAATCATATTGGCGTTATTGTGCCAATCATAGAGCCAGATCGTCAGGTGTAAATGTCATACTAAATGAACGGTGTGCATTGATTTCGCTTGGCCTCATGTCTTGGACTTCACCCAGTCGCCCAATATTGCGGATCGCGGCTACTACGGAATAGTCATATGGAAGATCGCCGCTGGATTTAGTGGTTTCCGCCGACGTGATGGTTCCATCGGCAGCCATGCCGATTTGAACTGTTGTGACCAGGTTCCGCCGTGCACTCGGAGGGCGAGACCACCCCTCTGATGCTCTGGCCTTAATCAACTCATCAAATTTCACGGCGGTGTCTGCATCGTACATGACTTGTGGCCGCGCCCCTCCCAATGCAATTTCCGGCGGAAGCGCGATGCAGTTGACAAGATACATCCCTATCCCAAATTCAGCCCTCATGCAGTGAAAGAAAATCTCACGGCCTACATCGATGTTGGCAGCGTACTCCCGGCTGGACAGCAACTTTCCTGCCTTCAACTGTTTCCCAATCACCGACCAAGATGCAGCTTGAACGGACGCTAGAGTAACGGTCACAGCCGTTTCCTTTCCAAAATCCAAGATAAAATTGGCATTGCCGTTATCCGAGACGATTTTATCGATACGACCATGGTAGAGCCGAGGTTGAGAATATTTTATTTCTGCACGCGGTTGATTTTTCTTCCAATCGTTGAAGATTCGGGTGGGGCTCACGGCCTTGGTGAAATCCCAGTCCGTGGATTCGACAACGTTTAGCAGACGTGTATTGAAGTAGCTCGACGCCTCATTATCGTAATCAGCTTGGGCTACGCATGAGGCCAATAGCAACGCGAAAATCAGTGGATATTTCATCTGCGCTCCTATTACGGACGGGGAAGGGTGTGGGCGCGCAGACGTTTCGATGCCGAGGGAACCCCGGCCAAGAAAATGACAAAAGCTGCCAGCAATATCACAGAGCCTACCAGCACACCAACGCCAAGTGCCTGTCGGATATTCCAGACATAGCCAAGCTCCAGGGCAAAAATGCCGGCCATGCTCGCCAAAGGCATGCTGAGTGACGCCATGAACATTGCGACGTAAAGCTTCATATCGTTTCCTTGATCAATGCATTACCCAACCCAGCGTTGGACATTTGCAGCGATAAAATATCTGAAAATCAGATATCCGGAAACCAGATATAGGTTTTAGGGCTGCTCATTACCGGACAGCCCCATGCCCAAGGCCATTTACAGACCTGAATACGACGTTTTTTTGAAACTGTTGAAAGGCCGACGTATCAAGGCCGGGCTGACACAGGCGCAGTGCTCCATCGCTTTGGGGCACCCCCAGTCCTTCATGAGCGACGTTGAACGAAGGGTACGAAGGCTGGACATCATCCAAATTTACGACCTTTGCACCGTTCTTGGATGCGACATGGCTGAATTGATTCGAGATTTCACGGATGAGATTCGGGAGCTTGGTTGATATCGTCCTTCAGCAACATCAACGTTGATCTTGGAGGCCCGAAGCGTCATCACCGTCAATTACATCGTCCAATCTGAAACGTCGTCCCGGAAGACCGGTGCTTACGGTGGCGCCAGTCAGCGATCGGTCAGCGGGCATTCAAGAATGCCTGCTCTCGGCGAATTTCCCGCCACTTCCTAGGGCTAGTGAGGCTGAATGTACTTGGCAGCTCCCCTTGTTCGATAAGATGCTTTTTTAGTGGTTGTGGACAATCGCGCTCTAGAGCCATCATCCAAGGTGTCAACTCCAATAGCTTGTGCCTGACCTATGACTGATAAAAATGAAATTCCCGAGGGAACACCGTTGATAATAGCCGCTAGCGCTCCGCTAAAGCTGTTCAACAAGGATGGACGTGACCGCTGGAACCCTACTCTAGATCAGATAAACAACAGCACGTATGACCACCTTAAGCTCAATCGTGTCAGCGGGTTCATTGACGGAAACGTTGCTCCTTACTCAATGCTAGTAGGCTTTGACGGCACTTTGGCGCTCCCAGCACTTCCAGAGTTCGTCCAACACGACAAGGCACTGAAGATATTCAATCGTGTACTGCTTGAAATGCTCCTAGGTGGAATTTACACGGAAGCAGCAGCACCGGAGGACATTTTTTCGGGAATTCTCTACAACACAGGATATGTCCGTATCTACGCGCGCTCCGGTAGTACTGGACGCTTGCACTCCGCTCTTAGAGATAGAAGTGCCAGTTCACTTGAAAACATTTGTCTCCTTGATCACAAGCCCATCACTATCTCGAACCTGAAAAAAGCTGTTACACAGGGCAGAAAAATCGTCAGTAAATGCGATCCGCTGAGCCATGAAATCGTATTGGCGGGATGTACCCATTATGTATCCGGGGCGTTAGCCGAAGCTCTTACGTGCCTGTGGACAAGCATCGAGCAATTGGTAAGCCGATTGTGGCGTATAGAAGTAGAAGAGAAAGCGTCGGCGGATGGGGTACCTCAACGGAGTGGATTTCTCAAAGATTATCGGGTTTGGACAACATCGGCGCGCATCGAGCTCCTATTTCAAAAGGGCATTATCAACACCGAATTATATTGCTCATTGAATGATGCTCGGAAGGCCCGGAACAACTTTATCCACCGTGGCGACCAGCCTGATCTCTCAGCAGCGACAGCAGCGTTAAGCGGTCTTTTTTACTTAATGTCGTTGTGCACTACAAATTATGCCGATATCCACGTGCTAGACGATATTCGAGAGAAGATCGAGGCTAAGTGCATTTTGAGACCTCGGCCATCCGGTCTAATTTCCGATGACGATGTCAAATACTGGCGAGAGATCGCTCCCCTCCCCGGCGAAAAACATTTCAAAGGACGGTTTACTCCCTACAAGCTACAGTTCAAACCCATAGCTTCGTTTGATCCGAAACGCGCTAAGAGGATTGCGATGCAAAAGGCGCACTCTTCCGAAACTCAGCCGAGTGAGAGGGGCATCGACGAAAATAACTAGATCGAGGACAACGCGTAACGTTAAGCCGGGATAGGATGGGTTTTCCGGCGCGCAGATCACCAATAGTCACTGCATTTGTGCTTACGAAGCGAAACTGGATCCGCAGTGCTTAAATTTCAATTATCAGAGGGCCTTGAAACTGAACAATCCATCCTGACGGACCAAAATATGTTGTGATGCCTCATGGTTCGCAGAAAAGAACAAGGCCAAGGCCACGCTTATACTCGGGAACATCCAAATGTCAGAAGCTAACGAAGCTATTGCCACCGCCCTGGAACTGTTGATGATCAGCCAAAACGGTATCGGAGCCGCCATCGAAGAGCTCGCCAAATGGATAGCGGAACGTGGATCTACTGATGTAGCAGACAATGCGGTAACAGCCCTTCAAGTCCTTGACACCAATGCCGAAGGAATCGCCAACGCCATCCGGATGCTGCGCCACTGACCCATACCTCATCTATCAATGATGTTTACTTTTTTGGTAGTCCGACGCACCTTCGCCTCTAGCTATCATTAATCTATTGCGGATAGCTATATGATCGATTTATCATAGCTCTATCAAACTGAACAATAAAGGATAAAAAATTGAAAGCGCATCTGTACCTCCGTGCCAGCACTAAAGACCAAGACGCCTTAAGAGCTAAAGCTAGCTTGGACGCATTCGTAACTGAAAAACGGCTTGTCATTGCCGGCATCTACTCTGAAAACATCAGTGGAACTAAGCTGGACCGCCCAGAATTAATGCGAATGCTCGATGCAGCACAACCCGGTGAATGCATTGTATGTGAAAGCGTAGACCGTCTAAGCCGCCTGTCCCAGTCGGATTGGGAATCATTGAAAGCAAAGATTAAAGCAAAGGGTTTACGTCTTGTGATTGCGGACTTACCTACAAGCCATATGTTGATTGAGGATAGGGGAATGACTGGTCAGATCATGGAGGTAATTAATAGCATGCTATTGGACCTCATGGCGACGATGGCTCGCCTTGACCAAGAAAAGCGAGTGGAACGGATCAAGCAAGGTTTGGAAAATAAACGTCTAGCAGATCCAAATTGGACGCCGAAAGGAAAAGGAAAGAACGTCGAGAAGTGGGCTAAGGTACAAATGCTAATCGCTAAACACCCGACAATGTCAGCGGACGATATCGCCAAACTTGCAGAAGTTGGTATTGCAACGGTTTATCGAATAAAACGTGGGGTCTAGCCCTCGCCCGGCGGCCCGGCGGGGTTAGATTTAGGAACCGTCCACGGTTCCATGCGGCGAAGATTAGTTCAGGCATTCGACACTCTCTAGGTGTCGCCGTTCTCCCTGCCCAAAAGTTGTTTTTCCATGACTATCAATAATTTTTTATTAGCAGCCGCATTATCTGCCTCACTGAAACGGAACTGATGCACGCCCACATCACCTGGCACATTATTCTTGTAAGTTTCCATCAATTCATCTGACAGTGCTTTTTTTAGCATGCGATCAGGCTTGAATATAAGCTTTGTAGACTGCATATCATCTTGGCGAATACCAGCACGCAACAAATCAATGGAAAAAGGTACGAACAAAAGTTTTTCGCCATGATCCAACATGTATAAAAATTTAGGCAGCGCTCCCATAATCACACTGTATTGGATTCGAATTTCATCATGCTTTATCCAGACTTTTACTCCCAGTCTTTGAACCTGCTGGTTTGCCAGATATCGGCCTTCATATGAAACCAAATCAAGCTTTTCAAAGAAATCATATTTATCGGTGACATATTCAGATGAGAGATCGAGCTTGCATTTTTCAAGCTCAGCTTCCATTTTCGAGACGTCATTTTCGATATTTGCGGCGGATTCAGCAAGTGTCTTGGAAGGGTACAATTGCAACAAAGCAGACACCTCAACGAGCCTCACCCTTGCCGACTCTATCCTTCCATCAAGCTCACTAATACGCTTGCGTAGCAACAGTGCATTATCTTTTATTAAAGAAGTCATATTCAGTTTGGCAAGCATTTCTCTGAATACAACTTCACTGCCGTCTAATCGGATTGACCGATTAATGCACGCGCCCTTTGCAGACTTAGAACAACGAAGATATCTTCGCCCCTTCGGCGGCTTACCTTTATTAACCAAATGCATTGGCGACTTGCAATATGCACATATAGCAATTTTCGACCAGACATTAAAATTGGACGATATCTTCGTCATTTTCGAAACACTTCGCGACCTACGCCCATCCAACGCCGCATAATATAATTCTTCATCAATTACTGGCGGATAAAAGCCTCTAATTGGCTCGCCAGAAATACGACGCCTACCATCTGTCCAGGTATTAGGTTGATACTCTCCAAGCACTGATCTGTTTGCCAAAATTTTGGCTATCGAGCTATTGCCCCACAAACCAGACTTGTTCCTATTTTCAGAGCCAAAGACAGGAACTCCTTCACTATTGAACAGCCTTACAATTGCTCGTTGCCCGTAGCCTTTTACCGTCAGCTCAAACACTCTTTTGACAACACTGGCACGCTCAGCAATGACTCCGTATGCCTTGCCATCAAACGATAACCAATGCGGGCATGCGGCGCCAAGGGGTACTCCTTCGGATCGCGCCAAGGCTTGTTTTTGCTGCCATGCGTCGGAAACTCTCTGCCCTTTCACCGAAGACTCGGAGTGAGCACGCGACATATGAAAGATAGACATGACCAACTGCATTGGTTCGGCCGACTTTCTGTAAACAGTACCATCACCGAACGTAACAACAATGATCCCGCTGTTTAAAAGATCCAGGAATCGCGGTAACGCCTCGGTGACTTGTTCTCGACTGAGCCGATCAAGTGACTCAACCAACAAGTAAGATCCAGGAGCAATTTTGCCTTCTTTCACGTAGTCGTAAAAACGACCAAGACTACTTGTAACCCGATTGACATTACTTCCTCGATACGCGCTTATGCCCGCATCCAAAAAGGCGAAGTCGCTATCCTTTACAAGCTCCAAATCGTGCTTAGCGGCGTACTCGATGGCCGCCTTGTACTGGCGCCGACGACTGTCTCCCTTTGCCTGCTCCGGGGTTGAGAAACGTACATAACTGTAGGCTTTCGGTCTGCTAGGCATAGGTGAGATCAGCTCGATTTGAGTGGGTGTAACGTACCACAACATATTGTTTTTATCACCTCCTACAGCTTTGATTATAGCGCTCACCCCGTATCTACGCATGCTATAATCACCGCCACTTATATAAATTTCAAAAAAGGAGTTTAGAAATGTTGACTGAAGCAATTATCCATAAAGAAGTTGAAAAAATCATACGCACTGGCGAACTTATAGATCGGATAAGCAAGACTGACATAAAACGGATTGCAGAAACCATTGAAATAAACCCTAATCTTCTACCGTCATTCTCCATCGATGAATATGTCAGAAAACGCTTCGCGGAATCTGCATCCTCAACCCTGGGCTCTCTTGAAACACTAGAAATCCTTACATCAGATAACAACATATCCGCTACAAAAAACGAAGTTTTGCGACCTGACATCGTCTGCATTAACAGCGAAACACAACAACTGATCATATTTGAGCTAAAAAAATCTAATCAAACCGGGCGTCAAGCATTAACGGAGCTACTAGCATATGAGCACGAACTGAAGAATCTACTACCATTTTTATCAAACTACGATACAACTTTTGTGCTGATATCTACGGAATGGTCAGTTCTTCTTGAACACGCGGCGACTAGCGCTATCATGTGGTCTAATAAAAGTCTTTTATGCCTCAAGGTTGACACGACACCTGGGGACTATAAATTCAACATCCACATCCCTAGTAGCTGGAATATTACTGGCACTCCATTTTTCCCATCAGACAGCATTTCATCTTTTACACTGTCCTTTGAAGTCCCTTCTTCAATAAGCGAAGACGAAGCTTCAACCCGTTTGTATTTGGCGTTAAGCTTCTTTGCGCGAGAAGCAGAACGAATGGGGCTGCACGGATTTGCTGTCATAACAAAACAATTAAGAGGCTACACTGAAAACGCTCGTGAAATAATATTCTGTGCAGCCAGTCCTCTCGCCTTCTTTGAAACGATGCTACAAAAAGGCAAGGCGGATATCGAAAACGGACATTTAACCTCAAAAATTGCAGGATTCATCAAGCAATTCGGAACAGAATCTGGCGTTTCCTCGTTACTTGAATTAATAGCAAAAGTTATCGATCCTAGATTTGAAGTTTTCGAAAATATTGAGCTTGGCCGATTTACTGACTGGAATACAACTCGCAAACAACTGCAAGAGTCTGCATTCCCTACTATGACAGAGTTCTGGGGGCTTCCCGGTGATTATGCAAGAAGTTACATCTCCAACCCCGCCGTTCAAAATGCACGCTCGAATCTCTTCGACGCCGGGCTTTCTGATTGGCGCGACCCAAATGTCGGACTTTGGTTAATTCGAAATTTGTTCGAGCCTGAATTCGCTTCCGATGGTTTTATCCGTCCATCAGATACATTTCGCTTAGGGCTCGCCATTGGACGTCATACGTTTTTGATAAGACTTGCACTTAACGCGAAAGAACCATTGAAATATTGGGATGCGCTCATGTTCTGGAATTTCGCGACCCTCACAAATTACATTGATGAAATTTTTATCTTGGCAAGGACGGCGAACGACGTAAATCCTCCTAGCACGAGCTTCCAAATTTCTGCGCACCCGGATCAACCCTTTGACCCCAAGGACTTAAATGCCTGGATCGAATCAGAAATCCTTCAAGAAGATCCTTTTCACATTGACACTTTTTATCTTGGCCTGAACCTTGGGCCAGCAATCGTTCCAGAGGACTTTGAAATATCCGCTTTTTGTAGTTCGATACGAGAAGAAAAGCTAGTCAGTGATTTTTCTGCATTTCTTGCAACGATTATCAAAGCCGCAGTTACCGAGACGGCTTATAGCGAATCACACAAGCAAGAACACTTAGCGAAAGTCGCATCGATTTTGCACATTGATGCTATTTCATTAGACACCGACCTCAGATTCCTCAGTAGTCTTTCGCTAACTGAGCTTTGTAGACTGACACAAGATGTACTCGTATTAGCAGACTTAGTTGTGCCTGCTGTTACACATCTTTTCGATCCTCTCCCGCCAATGCCCATTGACTGGGAGAATTTTAAACGTGGAATTGATGGAATGTATAAAGAGGGTAAGCGTTGTCCCGCGCTATACATACTAGCCAACGGCTCGATAGGAACAGCGTCCTATGACGATAATATATATGCGAAATTAATCATGAAAATTTCTGACCCGGATGAAGAAGTATATCTAATGGATGCTTCCTGTGGGATTGAGCAGTTTCGAATTGTCAAATGGGCTGACGTGCGCGCTGGCCGGGTGATACAGGCGCCTCAATAGACTTGGTGTATTGTCCTACAACCTGTTGTTCAGCGGCCCACCGGGCACCGGCAAGACCTTGCTGGCGAGCCGTTTGCCAGGGCTGTTGCCGCCACTGGCCGAAAGCGAGGCCCTGGAGGTCGCAGCCATCCAGTCGGTGGCCAGCTGCGTGCCGTTGAGCCATTGGCCGCAACGTCCGTTTCGCCA
>Ga0307408_100002604_pt1 | contig 12563 bp, 12 predicted proteins | sample 322Cmetagenome_FD_202116 | JGI IMG/M metagenome (GOLD analysis project Ga0307408, IMG submission 202116) | Maize rhizosphere microbial communities from greenhouse at UC Davis, California, United States - 322HYB-C-3 | ecosystem: Host-associated > Plants > Roots > Rhizosphere > Soil | place... | reverse complement strand
CAACCCAATGCTATTAAGTTAAGGCGTTTGTCATGGTGGGGGAGCCTTTCTCTCCCTCCGGGAGAGATGTCGCAAGACAGAGAGGGTATAAGACTATGCTGATCATCATTTCTTAACTTAATAGCATTGGTCCTCTACCCGCAGGATAACGTGCTTAATAGAATTGACTGCCCTTAATACTTTTTATATCATGGGTACCCTTTTTTCAAGCACCAAACTGGAAAAATGAATAAACTTTTTCAATTGGCCCAGCCTCTACACTCTCTTCATTAAACGCCAATTAAGCTTCTCTATAGTCTCAAAAAACTCTGAGTACTTTGCGCCTTTCTCCATGATCTCTGCGTTTAAAATCAACCTTTATATTCAAACCCTTACGCTAATTACCTTGATTTTCAATACATTTGCCACGAATTGATTTGAAACCTATGCTTATATGATGCCGTACAAGATGCGACATCTATAGGAGTTTAACGTGAAAGGGAAGTTTTTGGCAAAGTCATCGGGGGTAGTTTACACACTAAAGGCATTTTTATTTGGATCTGTTCTGGCTCTTGCGGCCTTCGGACATGGGGTTGGAAAGAAGGAAATCGTTAAGGCATTGAACGCCAGACAAGAAACCTTACCAGGAATAGTCCTCTTAAATAATCAGCAAAGCATTATTCCAATAAAAGGCCTTGCTGACCGTAAAATAGCCAGCATTAATATAGGAAACGCCAATTTTGATGCTTTTGCTGAAATGCTTCAGAATTATGCTCCAGTAAAGTGTTTTCAATATTCATCATCGGTATCATCTCAAATTGCTTCTTATTCAACTATTATTGTACAGGTTGCTTCTACAGCGCTGTATTCGGTTGATGTAATAAATTTCATTACGGGGCTTACACAAAATAAAGAAGTAATTATTGCAGGGTTTGGTGCATCAGCGCCATTGCAAAAGCTGGAGCAGTTTTCTGTACCAATTATCTGGAACCCGGAGCAATCAAATTTCGCCGCTCAGCACACCGCACAAGCTATTTTTGGTGGCGAGGCAATCACAAACAAATTAACGACCTCTATAGGAACGAAATTCGTTGAAGGTAGTGGTTTTGTGACCGTAAAAAGTCGTTTGAGTTACTTTAATTCTGGCTATACTGGCATCAGTACGGCGAGACTAAACCGGATTGACGGAATAATGGAGGAAGCGATTGCTGCTCACGCAACGCCGGGAGCTGTGGTTATGGTTGTTAAGGAGGGAAATGTTGTATTTAACAGGGCATACGGAAATCATACCTATTCGGAAGATGAACCAACCAAAACCTCAGACATTTTTGATCTTGCTTCGGTAACAAAAATTGCGTCGACCACTATGGCGACAATGAAACTGTTTGATGAAAAAAAGATCGATCTGAATGCAGGATTGGGAACGTATTTACCTGATCTTAACGGTACAAATAAAAACAGTATCCCCGTAAGGGATGTAATGCTGCATCAGGCAGGTTTGGTGAATCTTGATTTTCTTTCTTATGTGAAATCAACTGATCATAGCAGCGACTCTTCGTTCTTTTACCCAATAAAAATTACGGATAACTATTATCTGCGTCGCGATTTCTATAGAGATGTGATGTGGCAGAAGATGATTCGCACACCGTTACCAACCAGGGGACAGTACGTTTACAGCGACCTTAGTATGTTTATGATGAAGGAAGTGATTGAACACCAGTCTGGCACAACTCTGGATAATTATGTGTTTGATACGTTCTATAAACCATTGGGGATGAAAACTGCTGGCTATCTTCCCTTAAGAAGATTTAAAAAGGAACAGATTGTACCTACTGAACGGGATGGATATTTTAGAAGAACTTTGCTTCAGGGCTATGTACACGATTCGGGAGCGTCATTAGCCAGTGGAGTTTCTGGACATGCTGGTCTGTTTGCCAGCGCTAACGATCTGGCCATTCTTAATCAGATGCTATTAAACGGTGGAAACTATGGAGGTGAGCAATTCCTGAATCCGGAAACGATCCATCTGTTTACGTCAAAGCAATCGGAAGTGAGCAGGAGAGGGCTTGGCTTTGACCGCGGCAGTGGCAGTGGTTATCCTTCACGTTTGGCATCCTCAGAAACGTATGGACACACCGGATATACTGGTACCTGTGTATGGACTGATCCCAAGAATAATCTCATTTATATATTTCTTTCAAACAGAGTGTATCCTAATGCTCCAACCAAACTCAATAGTTTAAGAATACGCCCACGTATACAGGATATTGTTTACGAGGCAATTGCTGAGGGGAGACGCGATTATGCCGATGTTTCTGGGGCTAAGTAATTAAAAAACAAAAGCGACAGAGAATATAATCTGTCGCTTTTGTTTTTTTGCTCCTGTTACTTTAACGTAACACTAATTGCTAAACTTTATTTTGAGAAAAAGCATTACTGCATTTATTGATACCGCAAAAATACTGGCGGCAATCAGCGGAATATCTTTCTTCAGAAAGCCGTAATAACCCCATATTGAATTACCTGCAATCAGAATAACAAATATCAAGAGCGACAAGTTGGACGCATCCTTAGTGGTAACTGTTTTTATCAACTGCGGAATCATTGAGCCGGAGGTAAGTACACCGGCCACAATTCCTAAAACCTGATCGTTCATTCTAATCCCGGCAGTTTTTTAAATCGCTGCCAGCTAAGGAAACGTCATATAAGCCTTGCTTGTTTCCGAATGAGTTTGTTATATAAGTTATTATTTGGGCAATATCCATATCTGCCAGCTGATGGTTTGCCGGCATTTGCTCGTGATAGATGGCGTTATTCACCCTTATCGAATCTTTTAAGCCATGTTTTATTATACAGGCCAGTAGTTGCCGATTGTTCTTTAAAAAAACAGTATCAGTTAAAGGAGGAATCAATTTTCCTAAGCCTTCACCATTTGCATTGTGGCAGTTTTGACAATGCTGCTCATAAAGCACCTTTCCGCCGGTGTAATAGCGTGCATAATTAAGCTCGTCTTTGGTTTGGCAACTATCCAGTACAAACAAAGTTGAGAATACCAGAGCCAGAGCTATCAATACGTTAGTTTTCATTATTTATACTCGTCGAGTAAAGTATGCATGTCAGCAATCATCTGATCTACCTGATCCGGTTTAGTACCATCATAAGCTCCTCGTAGCCTCTTCTGTTTATCAACCAGAATAAACCAACCCTGGTGAATGTAACCACCCGGAGCATTCTTATCCTGATTTACAGCAACCAGGTAATTCTTCTCTGCCAGCGGATAAACCTTATCCCTATCTCCCCAGGCAAACTGCCATTGATTACCATATACGCCTAGTTTCTGGGCATAAGCCTTTAGTTTAGATGGAGTATCATATTTAGAGTCGATGGTATGCGACAGCAGTTTCACTTCATCATTGCCCTTAAACTCTTTAAATACCTTTAACATATTTCTATGCATTACCGGACAAATGGAAGGGCAGGAGGTGAAAAAGAAATCAGCAACATATATCTTGCCGTTAAAATCCTTATCGGTAAGAGAGACGCTATCCTGATTTAAAAACTGAAATTCAGGAATTGTCTGATAGACCGTATCTACAACGGTTTTTCCATCTACTGTTTTTTCTACAGGCTCGCGATTGCCTAAAATTGGAAGTTGCTTTTTCTCATTTGAACTACAGCCGGCAATTAAAACGGATGCAACAACTAATGGTAATGAAAATTTCATCCTGGAAGGTATGTGTTTGAAACCGCGAATTTACTGGTTCAAATTCGCTATTCAAATATTACCTTAATTTATGACAGCTGATTCCCTAAGCTTAATATATCTTAAGTTTAGTTGCATTTTGGTACAAGATTTGACTTTTTCTTTGTTAACTCAAAAGATCTGCTTTGACAACTATCTCAACCGTTTACAGAAGGATACTGGCAGGAGTGATGCTTTTTACTGCCGAAGCCATTCTTGCAGCCCTGATACTTATAGCTGCAATTTTTTCCTTTTTAGGGATTGCCCGCTATGTTTTCGTGGCAGGTAAAAATGAGTTCGACGCGGAGGCCTTTACTTTTCTACACAGAATTGTTAGCGAAAACACCACGAGTGTTATGTTATTCTTTACGTCTTTAGGTAATTATCAAACCTTGGTGGCAGCCAATTTACTCCTCACATTTTACTTTTTGTTTGTTAGAAAGCACCGGTGGTATTCGATAAAAATATCCAGCATTGCTTTGAGCAGCGTATTGATAATGTCCTTACTGAAGATATGGTTTAATCGCTCGCGGCCTTTGATGCCTTTGTTAGAACCAGCCAGAGGGCTTAGTTTCCCTAGTGGTCACGCGATGAGCAGTGTTACCTTTTTCGGCCTTCTCATCTACTTCATCTACCGCCATGTTGAGAATAAAGTCCTTAAATATACATTGATTGGCTTATTGGTTGCTGTGATTTTAATGATAGGTACCAGTCGGGTTTATTTGAGAGTACATTATGCCAGTGATGTTTTAGCAGGATTTTGCGCAGGTATTATCTGGCTTATTGCCTCGATTTGGATTCTGAGAAAAATTGAATTTTACAGTAAACGTAACTTAAACAGGGTAGTAGAAAGTCCCGGTTAAACCGACCGGTGAATATTATATAGAGGAAAGCAGAAAAGTAGAATCTCATTTGGAGAATCTAAATTTCTGCTTTTTATAATTACAGCTCTTTACGAAGGCGGGCAACCGGAATATTCATTGCTTCGCGGTATTTGGCTACCGTTCTGCGGGCAATGTTATAACCTTTATCCTTTAAGATTTCGGCAAGTTTTTCATCGGCAAGCGGATGACGCTTATCTTCATTGCCAATGCACTCCTCAAGGATTTTTTTAACTTCTTTATTAGAAACCTCTTCGCCGCTTTCCGTTTGTATGGCTTCAGAAAAGAAAGACTTCAACAAAAACGTTCCAAACTCGGTTTGTACGTACTTGGAATTGGCGACTCTTGAAACAGTAGAAATATCCATTCCAATTTTGTCGGCAATATCTTTCAGAATCATTGGCCTCAGGTTGCGTTCATCGCCGGTAAGGAAATAATCGTACTGATAGTGCATAATGGCATTCATTGTTTTGAGCAAGGTTTGTTGCCGTTGCTTAATGGCATCGATAAACCACTTTGCCGAATCCAATTTCTGTTTTACAAATTGCACAGCTTCTTTTAGTTTTTTATCCTTTTGAGAAGCTTTATCGTAATGCTCAAACATATCCTGATAGGAGCGGCTAACTCTCAGTTCAGGTGCATTCTGAGCATTCAGCGTTAAAACAAGCGTTCCTGAATTATTGCTGATATGAAAATCGGGAATAACCTGAAGATGCTTGGTGCTTACTTCATTAGAGTCTCCCGGCTTAGGATTCAGCTTGAGAATTTCGTTTACGATCTCTTTCAACTCATCCGCATCCACATTCAGCATTTTTTCAAGTTTCTCGTAATGTTTACGGGTAAACTCGTCCAGGTAATTCTCAACAATGCGTATTGCCTTAACAATAAGCGGATTATTGATGTCTTTTTTGCGAAGCTGAATCAAAAGACACTCTTTCAAATCCCGGGCACCAATACCGGCTGGTTCAAAAGACTGGATTAGTTTCAACATTTCTTCGACTTCAAATTCCTCAGCAAAAACGTTTTGCGAAAAAGCAAGATCGTCTATAAGCGAAGTAAGCGGGCGACGGAGGTAGCCATCGTCGTCAATGCTGCCTATAATTTGCTGACCGATCTGAAAATCTTTATCAGACAAAGGAATTAAATCCAGCTGTTGCTGAAGGCTTTCGTAAAATGTACTCTGAACAGCAATTGGAATTTCCTTACGATCTTCCTCATCATCTCCATTCTGATCGTACTTTGAGCCGTATTCGTTCAGGTTGTCTTCCTGCAAATAATCGTCAATATTGAACTCATCCATGTCATCCCCCGAACTCTCTTCACCTTCATAATTTGAATCATCAGGGTCTTTGTCGGGATATTGATCTACGGGTTCATTTAAGTTGGCAAGACTAAGGTCTTCTAAAGCCGGATTGTCTTCCAGCTCTTCCTTAATCCGTGTATCTAAAGACACAGTAGGTACCTGCAGCAGTTTGATAAACTGAATTTGCTGCGGAGATAATTTCTGTAGTAACTTCTGTTGTAAATTTTGTTTAAGCATATATAGTGCCCCAAAAATACATTTTCAATTATAAAGGGGAAACAGGTATTACCCTGTTAATGGGTACACCTTAAACATAAATATCAATAAAAAGATTGTATCAATCTTCATTAAAAATTAACAAGCAACTTATCTCTTTTATATTGAAGTACTTAATTTATGGCCTTAATGGCTTAAAAATGACAAAAAAGGCCATTATGGAACGATAAATAAAAATAAATTTTATCTGATAAATTGGCACTTCTGTTCGATTTTGTATTTATTATAAGGAATAATTGTTACCTGCAGTTCAAAAAAACAGCCAACAGAATATTTTAGAATTGTACTTTGTACCTTCGGGCCATGTTTACAGGTATTATAGAAACTCTCGGCGAAGTTTTGCTTGCAGATTTTGATAAAGGCAACTTAAACTTGACGGTTGCATCAGCAATTTCCTCTGAATTAAAGATCGATCAATCGGTTGCGCACAATGGCATTTGCTTAACGGTAGTTGCTTTAGGAAATGGCACACATACGGTAACTGCTATTGATGAAACTCTTGCTAAAACCAATTTAGGTACCATAAAAACCGGCGATCTGGTGAATCTTGAACGCTGCATGCAAATGAACGGCAGGCTTGACGGGCACATTGTGCAAGGACATGTAGACCAAACAGCGGAATGCATTGCTCTTAATGAGCTTGATGGAAGCTGGGAATATACCTTTAAATACGACTCATCCAAAGGGAATGTGACCGTTGAAAAGGGTTCGATATGTGTAAATGGAATAAGCCTTACGGTGGTTAATTCCAAAGAAGATAGTTTCTCTGTAGCCATTATACCTTACACACACGAGCACACCAATTTGAAAAATGTTACTGTGGGAAGTATTATAAATCTTGAGTTTGACATCATTGGTAAATATGTTGCGAAGTTAATGCTGCGTTAGTTACCTGGAGATAGATATACAGCAAAACAAACGATATTAAAGATATTCAGTTATTGATGCATGTTTAGCTCATTATTGCGCCAAAGAACAGCGTTTTTGCTTGTTCTGGTTTCATTTATTGCAGGCTTTTTGCTCTTTCTCTTTCTTTACATTAAGAAGGAGTTTTATGAAACACGCTCGCAGATTAGCGAAGATGTAATTATTGAAAAGATAAGCAATATTGGAAAGCTGGAATTGGTGAAATATGCGATGAAGGATGTGATAGAACAAAAGATTCCACGCACCTTGCTTCCCGATAAACGTATTTTGTTTGTAGCAGTAGGAGAAGTAACCGGTTGCGTTGATCTCACGAAAGTGAAAAAAGAAGACATTACAGCTTCTGCTGATTCTGTTACTGTGACATTGCCTAAAGCTGAAATTTGTTATTCTAAACTGAACCATCAGCGCTCCAGAGTGTATGATCTTAGCGGAGTTTTTATGCCAGCCGATCGTCAGAAAATGATTGAAGATATTTACAAACTGGCCGAGCAACGAATTTTAGACAATGCCAGGGAGCAAAATATCTTACAGAAAACTGAGGAAAACGCTCAACTGATCTTTAAACCTTTATTGGAAAATATTTCAGGTAAAAAGGTGTCTATCAGATTTAAATAATATCCATATAAAGGCTAACCTTTATATTCGCGGCCATTATGCGAAAAATTGCTCTATCCGTTCTACTGAGTTTCTTGCTTTCTAAAATAACCTTTAGTCAGGTAGACGGGCCTAAACTCGGTATAATTCCAGCTCCTAAATCTGTTCAAGTAAACAATGGCACTTTTACATTAAGTACTGAAACAGCTATTCTATTTGAAACGCAAGAAGATGAGCAAGTTGCAAAACTATTTCAAGCGTATGTAAAGAGCAATTACGGTTTATCGCTTACAATAGCTAAAAACTTTATCCAGGCTCCAAAATCACAAATCCGTTTTGCATTGGATGAGTACAAAGGAAATCCTGAAGGATACAACTTAAATATCAGCGACAAGCAAATTAACGTAAGCGGAGCAGGGGCAGGTCTCTTCTATGGGATGCAAACGCTGCTGCAATTATTGCCTTCGGAACGTGCCAATAGTTTATATATTCCTGCTGCAAACATCAGCGATGAGCCAAGATACAAATACCGGGGCATGCACCTTGATGTGGGCAGACACATGCAATCTGTTAATTTCCTGAAAAAGTATATAGACCTGCTTGCTCAATATAAGATAAACACATTTCACTGGCATCTTACAGAAGACCAGGGCTGGCGAATTGAAATAAAGAAGTATCCCCGTTTAACGGAAATAGGAGGTTTCAGAGCGCAAACATTGATAGGAAATTATCACGACAGAATGCCTCAGTATTTTGACAATACTCCTTATGGCGGTTTTTACACACAAGAGCAAATCCGGGATATTGTTGCCTATGCAAAATCGAAATACATAACCATTATACCCGAAATAGACATGCCCGGGCACTCAATGGCAGCATTGGCGGCTTACCCCGACTTAGCTTGCAGCAGTAATCCTGGACCATTCAAAGTTTCTGAAAAATGGGGCGTTTTTGATAATGTATACTGTCCGGGAAAGGAGCATACTTTTAAGGTTTTAGAGGATGTACTTACCGAAGTAATGGACCTTTTTCCGGGTACTTACATTCATATCGGTGGAGATGAAGTGCCTAAAAGTCAGTGGCGCCAATGTCATTTCTGTCAAAAGCGAATTAAAGACAATAAACTGAAAGATGTAGATGCACTTCAAAGCTATTTTATTCGCCGTATTGAAAAGTTTGTCAACTCTAAGGGACGCAAAGTAATAGGTTGGGATGAAATCCTACAGGGCGGCCTGGCTCCAAATGCAACTGTAATGAGCTGGCGTGGTACCGAGGGAGGAATTGCCGCTGCAAAGCAGAATCACGATGCGATAATGACTCCGAGCAATTTCCTGTATTTTGACCATGTTCAGGGAAACTCATTGCAGGAACCACTCTCTATTGGAGGTAATACTCCTTTACAGGAAACCTATTTATACAACCCAACACCGGCAACGTTAACACCTTTGCAGCAAAGCAAAATTATTGGAGTGCAAGCCAATTTATGGACAGAGTATATTAAAACCGAGCAAAAGATCGAGTATATGATACTGCCACGAATTTATGCTCTTTCTGAAATTGCCTGGACGCCGCTTGCCGAGAAAAATTATACTGATTTTTCTGAAAACAGGGTAGCTCTTCACTTATCCAAACTTGATAGAAGTAATACGAATTACAGAGTACCAACAGCTATAGGCGCGAAAGACACTACGTTTATTGGTTCTGCTTTTGAGGTTGATTTAAAAATTCCGGTTAAAGGAGCAACTATTTATTATACTATTGATGACTACAATCCCCGCGAAACGGATCTGGTTTACGAGAAGCCTTTCAAGATAAGCATACCTCCCAGAGAAAAGCGGGTTTTAAAAACGATTGTTATTACGCCTTCCGGCAAACGTAGTGCAATAACAAAAACTGTTTTCAGCAATGAAAATCCTCTTCAGGCAATAGAATATACAGAGAACGTACCTGATCTTAAATATTACTTTCTGCCTGGCGAATACAGGAGCGCTGCCGAACTTGATACATTGAAGGCATCTGACAAAGGCATCGCATCTTCGATTACACTGGCTAAATACCGCAGCAGGGCCCGTACCTTCGGTTTGGTTTTCGACGGATTTATAAATATTTTGCAAGACGGAATTTATACATTTACCACATCATCAGACGATGGTTCGCAGCTACTGATAGACGGACAACTTGTAGTTGATAACGATGGAAAACATGCCAGCTTCGGCCTTACCTCTGCAGTGAACCTATTAAAAGGCTATCATAAGTTTCAGGTAAGATACTTCCAGGCCGGAGGGAGCGGAAATTTAGCAGTTTACATGGCCTCGCCGGGACAAACACGCACAGAAATTCCGGCCGGTTTGTTATATCATTAAGATTTAAAAGATTATGAAATTTACACTCTCTGTTCTGGCAGCGTCGTTACTTACTGCGCTAGCTTCCTGTAATAACAATGAAGCTCCCAAACAGGCAACAGCTCCGGCTGTTGCACAACCTAAATTGCCTCAACCTTTTCGTTTTCATAAAGCTATAGAGGTGAAGCCGGGTTTAACGTTCGACGTGCTTAGCTGGGGAAGGGGCGCTAAATACGTGGGCGCTTACATGATACTTCGTTCGGATTCAGCAAAAGCTGTTTATAAATCAACTACCGATGAGCTAGACGGGGAGATAAAAGATGTATGGAATATGGATATCGATTCGGATGGGAATCCTGAAATTTTCATTCAGGTACAGGGAGGCGATAAGGATGCCGATCAATACCTTACGATGCATATTTATGAGTTTACAGAAGGCGGTTCGCAACAGAAACTCCGCTTTCCTGATTTAACTTCGGCTACTAAAAAATCATATCGCGGAAAAGATTCTGTATATGTAAAGGATGGGGATCTGTTTCGTGAGTTCCCTCTTTATGAGGAGGCTGATACTGCGGGTGTAAATCCCACAGGAAAAAAAATGCTTCAATATATTTTGCGGGGTAACAATTTCTCTGTGAAAGAGATTAAGCAAGATAAATAGGTCAGCTTTGAGGCGACGGGGGCCGAGTCTTTAAATATGATTCAAATCATAAAATTCAATCCATTTTAAGCGGTTTTTAGACATTTTATATATCAATCATACATCTTTAGCCGAATCAAATAATTTATCCAGTAAGTAAATGCTAGCCAAATAGTCATTGAAATTAAATTCTGGCAATCATAATTTTCGATGTTTTTAAATTTTCATCGCTTACAAGTGTATTGAAATATTGTTTGATTAAGTGCAAACTTATATTGTCGGCTAACCGTATAATCCCTATCTTGGAATTGCCCAAAAGGTTAAAGTATAGTGAGTTAAGATGAAAAAAGAACTAAGGAACAATAAACATTATGTCGTTTTCAGAATAGGGGCTGATACCGATATAAGCAATGGCCGGATTGCACTTGTTGAGAAAACATTGAAGGCATTAGAAGCGAAAGAAGACTACGTAGCGTGTCAGGCATTGCACGATGCTTTAGAACATCATAGAAATTATTCAATGGAGGCTGTAGAACTCTAAATAAAAGGAGCGGTGTTAAAAAAGCACCGCTCTTTTGTTTATACCTTATCAATAATCCTTATTACATTTTTTTAATAATCCATCAAGAACAAGCCCTTATTGTATCCATAATAAGGCAATAAATTGTATCCTTTTTTGTAATTTTCATAATAAACCCAAGTCCGGGACGCAAAAACCTATAGAGGCATAGAAGTTGAATTATATGGGGCAGTAGGTCTTCCTACAAGGAAAGGCCAGCACACACTGTTCTATAAAATCATTTACTATGAAAACTAAATTTTTGCTTATAATACTATGTCTGCCTATAATCTTTTTGTCGTCGTGTTCGAAGAAACTAAAAGAGGCAGAAATTCGCTATGCTACACTGAATACGGCTTATATGGAGCTTCAAAGCAAAATGAAGAACTGCCAGGATTCATCTGCAGCTTATCTCAACAGGATAAAAAATCTGAATGAAAAGCTCTCCAGCCAGCAGGGCAGCAATAATCAAATGCTGCAACAGCTTAAAGATCTGTCGGTTATTTCAGGTTCCCAAGCTGAAAGTATCAAAAAATCACTAGATAATATTGGAGCCAAGGATGCTTACATTAAGGATCTTCAATCGGCAATAGCCAGAAAAGATTCATTAAATATGGCCCTGGTGATGAACCTTAAAGGTGCCATTGGCGATTTGAATGATAAGGATATTAACATTAAAGTGGATAAGGGCGTTGTTTATATTGACATTTCAGACCGGATGCTCTTTAAAAGTGGTAGCTATGAAATTACCGAGCCCGCCAAAATCGTGTTAGGTAAAGTTGCCGCTGTATTAAAAAATCAGCCTGACATTGAATTTATGATCGAGGGCCATACCGACAATGTGCCTTTCAAAAATGGCTTATTGTTGGATAATTGGGATTTGAGCGTTAAAAGGGCTACATCTGTAGTACGGGTATTGCAAAACCAATATGGTGTACCAGCATCACGGATGACTGCTGCCGGTAGGGGGGAGTATATCCCACTTGCGGATAATGATACAGAGAGTGGTAAAGCAACCAACAGAAGAACCAGAATTGTGATTTTACCACAGCTCGATCAGTTCTTTAAATTGCTTGAAACTCCTCAGCGGAGATAAGGCTTTTCCATACTGAGGAAAAGGAATTAATGGTTAAATCACCACAGCGAACTCCCGGTGCTGGTGTTCCCAATGCTATTAAGTTAAGCTTTGTTGGTGTGGAGACACGAACCAAGGCATTTAGCAAGCGAAAAATCCTGTAAAGCGTGTTACCCTCTCTGCCTTCGGCATCTCTCCCAGAGGGAGAGAAAGGTCAGCCCACGCCGGACAAATTGCTTAACTTA
>Ga0307408_100002603_pt1 | contig 12565 bp, 13 predicted proteins | sample 322Cmetagenome_FD_202116 | JGI IMG/M metagenome (GOLD analysis project Ga0307408, IMG submission 202116) | Maize rhizosphere microbial communities from greenhouse at UC Davis, California, United States - 322HYB-C-3 | ecosystem: Host-associated > Plants > Roots > Rhizosphere > Soil | place... | reverse complement strand
GGATATGTATGGTGAAATCCAGGTCACAGTGAAGAAGCGTGAGTGCAGTGAGTCGCTTTTCCAACTGGCCAAAGAGATCAAGGAGCACAGCTCTATTGGCGTACGCGGCAAGATAAGGCCGCAGGAAAAGGTTCCAAACGGCGCTGAAATAGTGCCAATTGAGATCAGAGTATTTTCAATAGCAAGAAAGGCGGCTCCTTTCCTTGTTCAGAGTAGGACGTCAACTGTAGGCATTGACACCCGGCTTGACCTTCGTGCAGTTGATCTGCGACGCAATTATCTTGGATCAATATTTCGCATACGTCAGACTGCCGTCAATTCTGTCAGAGCATTCCTCTCAGAGCAGAAATTCAATGAAGTGAACACGCCAAAGATGATAGCCACTGCAACAGAAGGCGGGGCAGCACTTTTTCCGATATTCTATTACGATAGAGAAGCATTTCTTGCGCAAAGCCCTCAGTTATACAAAGAACAATTAACAATGGCATTTGAAAGCGTATTTGAGATAGGGCCCATTTTTCGCGCAGAGCCCTCTCGCACCAACAGACATTTATCAGAGGCAATTTCAATCGATGTTGAGCGTGCATTTGTTGATTATAATGATATCATGTCGCTGCTCGAGAGGATGATATCAAAGATTGTTGATATATTAAAAGAAAAGAATCAAGATGACCTGGAGTATCTACAACTTCAGCTACCGTCCGTGGATCTGCCGTTTTCAAAGTACAGTTATTCTGACATCATTGATAGACTGCAGGAGGCTGGCGAGCGCATACAGTGGGGAGACGATATTTCTCCACAGATTATGAAGAGCATACAGCATGAACACCTCAATGACTTTTACTTCATAATAGACTGGCCAACTTCGACCAAGCCATTCTATATCAAGCCAAGTGCTACAGACAGCAGGATATGCGAGTCATTTGACCTGATGTGTGGAGGACTTGAAGTTTCATCAGGCAGCACCAGAATAAATCACAAAGATCAGCTGGTGGGGCGCATGGCAAAGCAGGGCTTAAAGCCTGAAGCATTTGACTACCATCTGCGGGTATTTGATTATGGGGTTCCACCGCACGCTGGCTTTGGTCTTGGCCTTGAGCGGCTCATGATGGCATTAACAAAAGTCGAAAATATCCGCGACGTTACACTTTATCCAAGAGACATAGATAGGCTGGCGCCATGATAATATAATATGGTAGTTACAAGAGAAGAAGTAAAGCATCTTGGATGGCTTGCAAAGCTCGAGATGTCAGACGCAGAGCTACAGCGCTATACCGCACAGATAGAAGAGATAATCAGCTACTTGAACATGCTGGATACGATACCACTTGAGCAGGTCAAACCGATAGCGATGAAAAAGAAATTTTCAGAACTTCGGAAAGATGCACCTGAGAATTTCGAAGACGCTGTACTTGGAACGAGATACAGGAAGGACGGCTTTGTGAAGGGTCCAAGGATGCTCTGAATTGCCATTGCCGCTCTATACCCTTGAGGCCGGACAGGTCGTCGAAGGCATCAAAAACAGGGAATTTTCTGCTGAGGAATATATCTCCCAGCTCTTGGGAAGGATTGAAAAAGTAGAACCCAAGGTAAATGCCTTTGTGACGCTCAACAAGGAAGAAGGGCTTAATAGAGCGCGCATGCTGGATAAAAAGATCAGAGACGGCGAGCAAAGTGGCCCCCTTGCAGGAGTCGCATTGAGCATCAAGGACAATATTTGCACAAAAGGGATGAAGACCACATGTGCCTCAAAGATGCTTGAAAGCTATATCCCGGCATACGATGCAACAGTGATCAAGCGACTGATGTCTGCCGGTGCAATCATAATCGGCAAGGCAAACCTCGATGAGTTTGCAATGGGTTCTACTACAGAGTTTAGCCGACATGGCCCCACTAGAAACCCGTGGGATATCAGCAGGGTCTCGGGTGGCTCCTCAGGCGGAAGCGCAGCAAGCGTGGCTGCCCTTGAATGCACTGCATCGCTTGGTTCAGACACTGGAGGCTCAGTTAGATGTCCCGCCAGTTTTTGCTCTGTAGTTGGGCTCAAGCCCACATATGGCCTTGTGAGCAGATTTGGGCTTGTATCATATGCAAACAGCCTAGAACAGATAGGACCGGTTGGCAGGACAGTATCAGACGTAGTTTCGATTCTAAATGTGATTGCCGGTTCCGATGAAAACGATCATACTACGATAAACAGCAACAAACCTACGTATTCGCTACAAGAAAGAAAAGGGTTACGTGCCGGTCTTGTCATGGAGTTCACTGAAGGTGCAGACCCTGGAGTATCCAAGATGATCTACAATGCTGCAGACACACTGGAGAAGCAGGGTTGCAAGTGCGAAGAAGTGTCTCTTCCGTCAGTGCAGTATGCGCTTGCATCCTACTATACAATTGCAACCGCAGAAGCAAGTAGCAATCTTGCACGTTACGATAACATCCGCTACGGCTTCGACATGAACCCTGAAGGCTACGAATGGAACAGCTATTTTGCTAAAGCGCGCAGCAACTTTGGCGAGGAGGCAAAGAGGAGGATAATTGTTGGATCGTATGTGCTCTCTTCAGGATATTATGGCAAGTATTATCTGAAGGCGCACCAAGTGCGCTCACTTCTAAAGCATGAGATGGAGACCCTTTTCAAAAGGTATGACGTCTTGATAGGACCTACCATGCCTATACTCCCATTCAAAATAGGCGAAAGGATAGACGATCCGCTCAAGATGTATCTTGTCGATATTGACACTGTTGTAGCAAACCTCACTGGCATGCCTGCAATATCGGTTCCTGCCGGCTTTGCTGACGGTTTGCCTGTGGGCCTGCAGATAATGGCGGACCAATTTGCCGAACAGACTATGCTTGATATAGCATATTTGTTTGAGCAGGCTGCAAAAGTGCAAAGGAGCTCTGAGCTGTGATGGCTACTACTACTAAGATAGGACTTGAAATTCATTGTCAGCTCACAGGCGCCAAGAGCAAGCTGTTCTGCAGATGCAGTTCGGACTACCGGGGAAAAGCTCCAAACGCAAATATCTGCCCTATATGTGCGGGACTACCGGGAACATTACCGCTTTTGAACCAAAAGACCGTTGAGTTTGCCGCAATGATCACTCTTGCGCTTGGCTGCAAGTTCCCAGATGACATAGCATTCTACCGCAAGAACTACTTTTACCCTGATTTGCCCAAAAACTTCCAGCTGACACAGTACAACGCATACAGTATAACGAGCATCGGTGTAGACGGCAAGCTGGAGTACGGTAATGGCAAGGACGCAAGGATAAGACGCGTACAACTGGAAGAAGACCCTGGCAGACTTGTGTATGCGAGCGGTAGTATGGATACCAGCGTTTATGTCTTGATCGACTACAACAGAGCCGGCATGCCACTTGTTGAGATAGTGACAGAGCCGGACTTCGCCGACCCAAAGGATGTGCGAATGTTCCTTGACAAGATAACTTCGATAATAGAACACCTTGGTGTATGCGACACAAAGCTTGAAGGATCTGTGCGCTGCGATGCCAATGTATCGATTGACGGTGGCAATAAGGTGGAGATAAAAAACATCAGCTCATTTGCCGATGTAGAAAAGGCATTACGCTATGAAATCACAAGACAGAGAACGATGGCGTCCCGCGAGATCCAAGTCAGATCAGAGACTCGCCACTGGGACGATGCAAGAAAAGTAACAAAAGAGTCAAGGACAAAAGAAGAGGAGCAAGACTATCGCTACTTCCCAGAGCCCGACATCCCAATGGTATTGCTTGGAAGCGAGTTTGTTTCATTTATCCGGCAATCGATGCCAGAGCTTCCAGACACCCGCAAGGAGCGTTTTATGTCAAAATATGGCCTGTCAGCCCACATTGCACAAGTGCTTATAGGGAACAAGGAGCTAGCTGACTTTTTCGAGTCCACTCTTATGATATACTTGTCACCAAAGGAGATAGCCAACTGGATAGTGACTGATCTCATGAGCTTTGTAGACGAACGACAGAAAAAAGAAGAAGATAAGCAGTACTTGCTGTTTGCGGGCCTCAAGGTAGGGCCAGAGCATATCGCCGATCTCGCAAGGCTAGTCGATCAGGAGACGATAAACAGGGCCACTGCGAAGCAGATTCTTGGTCAAATAGTGAGAACAGGCGAGATGCCTTCTGCATTAGCGAAAAAGATGCATGCCAGCAGAATTGATGATGCGAGTGTGCTGGCCCAAGCAGTTCAGTCAGTCTTCCAGAAGGAGCAAGCAGCGGTTCACGATGCAAGGCGCAACGCTAATGTTGCAAACTTTTTGCTTGGCAAGGTAATGAAGATCACTAAAGGTACGGCAGACCCAAAGATTGCACTAGAAATGATACAGAAAAAGTTGAAAGAGGACTAGCAGCTGCTACTCATGATCCCTGTCCTCATAATCATTGTTGACCTACTCCTCCTCCTCCTCATCATCATCCCCCTCATCACTGTTTGATTCACTTGGTTCCTCCTCATCCCCCTCATCACTGTTTGATTCACTTGGTTCTGTGATATTACTGGGGTTGTCTTGGTTGAGTTCATTGGCGCCAGCGCCAACGGGTTGACAATCTCGAACGAGCCTAGCTATCTCCTGTTGCAGCTGGTTGCTGCCTCCTTCGCTTTCGCTAAAGATGTTCTGGATTAAATTGCCAATAACCATATTCAACCTGCGCGCATCCTCTGCATCAAAGCAATTGTCTTGGTCTACAATATCGGCGAATCTCTGTATGATGATGGTGCGTGCATCTATTGTAGCATTAGTAAATGCTGGATCAACTTCTAGGTATGCTGTAATGGTAGTGTCGTCTTGGCCGAGAACTATGGATCTTGTTCTGTCTGTAGATCCATTATCCCACCTGTCAAATTCCATATTGCCTAGGACAGGTACCGTAACAGTATATGTAGATCCAGCAGTTCCCGTAAATGTCAACGGCGCGTGTCCTTCCATCAGGGTGGTTCCGTTGATTGCTTCAATGACAATATACACTCCTGTTATTGTATCACCTGAGAGATCCGCCGCTCTGACAGTCAGGTCCGCAATACTTTCTGCGTCTGGCGACAGCGTATCGGCAGCAGGAACGACTCGGAATAGTGTGCCATCTACAGATGATAAGATGTACAGGTAGCCATCAGGGCCTGTCTTGATGTCACTTATACTTCCAAAGCCTGTACCAAAAATGGCATCCTCTGCTTCTTCAGGAGTATTTGCTACTGTGTCGTCTAGCGCGCCTTCGAGGACAAATGCAGACCTGTTTTCATTCAGCTCAAAGCGGTAGATTGTGCCATTGCTAATGTCGCCTACAAACATATCGTTCTCATACTCTTCCCCAAATGCACTTGAAGCGAGGAATTCAAGGGCGGTAGGGTCAACTGGCTCTGTCCAAGTAAACTCTGGATTGCTGTAGTGACTCTCTGAGTTGAACATCACAAGGCCTGTCAGACTGTAGTCTGGTGGCACCATTCCTTGTACGATTTTCCACCCGCTGTTAAAGCCAGTATCAACCAAGTTAATCTCATCCACAAACGGTGCGCCGTTCTCAGTATCCCACAGAACGCCTGTCATGGGATCAAAGTCCATGCCATAGCTGCTGCGCATCCCGTATGCAAAGTAGTATTTGCCAAAGGCGCCAGTTCCGATGATAGGCTCAGGAACCTCTCCATTTTTGCCTATCCTCAGTATACCACTTGTCCCATCCGCCTCCGAACCGTTTTCAAAATTCTGCACCATGGTGGTATGACCTCCGACATCGCCTATTATGACATAGACATTGTTGTCTGGACCAATAACGACGGGTCCGCCATTGTATCGTGGTCCTGGGAGGGCTGGTAGGTCAAGCATGAGCATTGGATTCACAAGTTGGTCTCCCTGCAGCTCATACCTATAGAGGCGATTGCCTGCGGGGGGCACTCCCTGCATATCATCACCGTCAACCCCTCCGCCAGATTCAGTGAAATACAAAAAGACGTAGGTAGTTGTATCATTTTCCCTTGAAACAGCAGTGCCCAGCATTCCTCTTTCGCCGTCATTTGCAACTGCGACGTCAAGGAGTGGTTCCGGTTGAAGCTCTCCGTCTTCGATCATCCTTACTCTGCCATTGTCTTTTTCAAGCACCAGTATGGTGTCTTCATCTAAGAAAGCCATAGTGGTTGGAGATATCAGTCCACCGGCAACTTGCTCGACTGTAAGGCTGACATCATTTACAGAGGGTCTTGTCCCTGTAGTCCCGACTTCTTGGGCAACTGCAAAATCCTGTCCTAATACAAATAAAAGCATCAATGATAGGCCTATTGACAGAATTGGATTAGGCATATTCCGCTACTGCAGATACACTCTAATAATAATGAATTGTCGATTTAATCTCTGCTAGAGAGTTCTTAATGACCGTTATAGCCCTTTTTGCCTTCTGTAAATCTGAGGAGGACGAGGGGAAGGCACACATTTTGCCCCCTTGCCCAAACGTATTCTTAGACTAGCTCAGCAGCTGTTGTATAATACTTTCAAAAAATCTTCGTATGGCCTATTCATTCAATTGCATTCTTCTTCTTCTCCTCCTCCTCTCGTTTTCCCTTTCTAGCGAAAGAGATAGAGAATTGATGCAGTAGCGCAGGCGAGTTGGCTCTGGTCCATCATCAAATACGTGCCCTAAATGCGCACCACACTTGGCACACATACCTCGGTTCTTATCATGCCTTAGCTCTTGTCCATCGCTTGTTTCGCACTTCCTCTATTAAGAGGAGTCCAAAAGCTGGGCCAACCAGTGCCAGAATCGAATTTGGTGTCGGAGGTAAATAGGCTATTGCCACAGCAGAGACACTTGTAGATGCCCTTGCCTTTGCAGTCGTGGTGCTTGCCTGAAAACGGAGGTTCAGTGCCCCTATTCCAACATACTTCATACTGCTCAGGCGTCAAGTCCTTTTTGTAATTAGGCTTGTCTACCATACAACAATATGTCATTTGTATACGTCACTTATTTTAGCCGTTATTTTCTTTTCTCTTCAACTGTAGCAATCTCCTCTAGGTGCTCTACGACTATAGGCATGAATGCTCCCACGTCCGTTACAATGCCAATTGCCTGAGCAGTTCCCCTATCGATGAGCTTGGTCACCACAGGCTGGCTAATGTCGACTGCTACTACCTTGACTGAGGCAGATAGCATGTTTCCTACTGCGATAGAATGCAGCATGGTGGATAACATCAGCACCAGCTTGGCTCCCTTAATCAATTCCTTGTACTTACGTTGTGCCTCAACAACGTCTGTGATTACATCAGGCAGGGGACCGTCGTCACGTATAGAGCCGGCAAGTACAAAGGGCACATTGCTCTTTATGCATTCATACATCACGCCACTTTTCAGGAGCCTTTTTTCAACCAGTGCCTTGAGTCCTCCAGCTTTGAAAACCTCATTGATGGCCTGCATATGGTTGCGGTGTCCTCTGACCGCAAGTGTGCCGTCCTTGACACGCATGCCAAGTGAAGTACCAAGCAAAGCATTTTCAACATCATGCACTGCCAGCGCGTTGCCTGCAAGAAGGCCGTCAACGTATCCCATCCTGATCAATGATGCGAGTGCTTCAACTGCCCCCGAGTGCACAAGCACCGGCCCTGATACTACAATTATCTTACCGCCTTCCTTCCTTGTGTTGTAAATATCGCTTGCAACTTTTCGGGCAATGTGCTGTGTGGGGCGCTCGCTAGAACTTGCGCTGCTCATGAACTGGAAAATGTCAATGCCTTCGCGGGGGCGCTCCTGTGGGATTATCTTGACCCCCTGCTCACCTACAACTATCATGTCACCTTTGACAATGTCGCGCACCATCTTACACTCGGCCTTCTTGCGCTGGATGTCCACCGCAATGCACTTGTCCATCATCATGTTACGGACGTCTATCCATTGGCTGCCATAGTAAACCTGTGTTGTGTTGTTTGTGGTGCTGTAAAAGTCGTCAGGCATCACCATGTCATTTGGAGCAGGCTCAAGCTTCACCTCCTGCACTGACACAGGTTGAGCGCCTTCTCTGTATACCTGTTCAAGTATGCTTTCAAGGTGTTCCTTACTTTTTCCTTTTATAAGTAACCGGGCGTAACTTGGATCGCTCTTTCTCTTGCCTACGGTGAACTCGAGCACCTGAAAGTCGCCCCGAAGATCCATGATGCCATCAAATATTCTTGTCAGTATCATTGAATCGATAAGATGTCCTCTTGTCTCTATTTCCTGCTCGAACCTGTCTGCCAAGGTTATGCTCATATGCTTATTTTCGGTATAAAAGCCATAATCTGCATGTGTAGTCTTGTTACAGCAATATTATTTGGCAGATCTATTCCTTTCTAAAAACGCAAAGATAGATAGGTGATTCTGCAGTCAATTGCATTTCTTGCAATAGGGTCACAATATTCATTATCGGTTTGGCTCCACTCTCGTGATTTACTTTTTTATTACTACTGGCAGGCACCCTTGCCTCATTTACCTCTTAGACAGTGTTAGTATGAGAGCCCAGACAGAGGTGACAGCAAAATTGGCGTGATAAAACGGACTAAATAGGGAGTGACAGCTTCCCAAAGTATTCCTCCATGTTTTGCTCCGCCTTAATCTTGTTGATAATCTCATTCTTTACATCTTCTGAAAACCATTGCGCAATTGATTTTGCAATGCCCTTCCTGTCGCAAAAGGCAATCATGTAGCCGGCGTCCTCCTTGATCACGGCATAAAGCATCTCTTCTCCTACAGGTTCCCAAATATTGTCTTTGTTGTCTTTGAGGGCGAGGGCAGGCATGCCATGGCCTGCATAGCGTGTCAGCAACTCTTGTGCAGCTTTTACACGTTTTTCCCCTATCTTGAGGGCCCTGAAATACTGCATGCACTATTTCCTGGCCGATGTCGGTCTTAAAGATTTTAGGATTTCACTTACAATGTCGCCTGCGTCACCTATGGCTGTCTTTGCCGATTCAAAGAAAGGAGCCAGCAACTTGTCTGCATATCCCTGCTTTGCATACTGATCAGCTTGTAGCGCCATCTCAAGCTTATCAATCCTGTGGACAAATCTAGCAATTTCGGTCCTATTATGCAGATATTCAAGCCAGATCTCTTCATACTCTTCTCTTATCTCTTTGGGAATGCTGGACAGGATGAATTTCATTGCCTTTTTCTCTTTGACTAATTTTTGTCGAGCAGTCACATCGCCGGGCATGTAGTCGCCCACTATTGACTCTGCAAGATCATGCATCAGGACCATCTTGATCACCTTATGCGTATCAAAGCCCAACATGTCTGATAAAAGCATCGCCATGGTTGCCATTGAAAATGTATGATCTGCAACTGACTCCACGTCTTCAACTTGGACCTTTGAGACCCACCCAGCGCGCCTGATGGATTTAAGCTCCAAAACTGAATGAAAAAAAAGAGACAGGTCATCTACTACTACCATTTTCTCGTGTCGCCTTCAAGAAGGCCTGAGCCATGGTGTATCCTGTCTATGTGTTTTGAAAGCTCTTCTTTGCTGTCGAACTTTGATCCACAGTAGGGGCAACTGACAATATCCTTTTCACTGGCCATGCTTAATGCATGAGAATGAGACACCTAACTTTAAAGCTAATTGTCTTGAGCTGCCTCACTATCCCTGGTTGAGGTATCATTAGATGCTATCAGCGCTACATTGTCATCAATAACTATCTGCGGCAACAGGTCGACAACATACGCAAGCACTGTTGTCGTCACTGCCATCAACAAAGTGATGGCCAATATTATCAATACATTATAGATATGGCCCACAGGCTATAACTTTGCAGTCCAGCTTTAGGCATTTTAATGTTAGTCTTTCATTGCAATTGCTGACAGAATAGTGATAATTTACTTTCTCCAAGGAATATCTTGCATGCCCAACCTCTTGTTGGCAAGCCGAGCTGTCACAAAGAGGAGATCAGATAGCCTGTTAAGGTAGACTACTATTGCGGGGTTTATTGGCTGGTTCTTTGAAAGCGATACGACCGCTCTCTCTGCCCGGCGTGCAACTCCCCTACTAAGATGCAAAAGTGATGCTTCTATGCTTCCTCCCGGCAGGATAAAAAATGTAATCGATTCAAGCTCCAACTCAATCCTGTCGATAATTGGCTCTAACACAGACGCCATTTTTTCGCTAGTGCGTGGCGTCTTATCATTGGCTGGTGGCCAGGATGGGTCTGCAAGATCTGAGCCGAGAACAAAAAGGTCATTCTGCACTCGCTCTAAGGTATCTGCTACATCCAAAAGTATATCCTGTTTTGAGCGCAGAAATGAAATTGCAAGACCGATACTAGAATTCAGTTCGTCAACTTCCCCATAGGCGATTATGCGCGGATCTGCCTTGTTCACATGCTTGCCACCGATAAGCCTAGTCTCGCCTCTGTCGCCTGTCTTGGTGTAGATCTTCATTATCCATTTACAGCAAGAATGGAACAATTTAAGAATATATCTCTTGGATGAAAAAGGGGAACCATTGAATTAAAATAGTGCCTCCAAAAATTTTATGTATTCATGAAAAGGATAGCCGTGGTGGATGACGAACCTGACATTACGAATGTCCTTAAGAAGGGGCTTGAGCGCCATGGCTTCTCAGTCGATACCTTCAACGATCCGCAGGCCGCCCTTGCAAACTTCCAACCTATGTATTATGACTTAATGATAATTGATATCCGAATGCCTAGGATAAACGGCTTTGACCTGTACAGAGAGTTGAAGGAAAGGGACACCGGCGTTAAGGTCTGCTTTCTGACCGCGTTTCAAATCTATTATGAAGAGTTCAGGATGATGTTTCCTACAATAGATGTCAAGGCGTTTATCAGAAAGCCTGTCAGCATATCAAACCTCGTCAACCAGATAAATGCAGCTATCGCGTCGAAATAGCATTAGTAGACTCGTAATGCTCCTTAAGGTATTTTACAAGTCTTATTGCGTCCATTTCCTTGAGGCTCTTTCTATTTGACCTAATATAGCTGCCAAAAGAGTTGATTTCGCTTTCAAGCATAGGATACCTGTTCCTTGCTTCCTCGAGAATGTACGTATATTTTCGGTGTGGAAAGTAAATCTCTTTTGCCAGTCTGACAAGCATGCTTTTTGCCTTTTCGTTGATGACTCCCTTTTTGTGCGCAAGATAAAGATTATACCGTATATCTATCATAGCCTCAGATTGTAGCTGGTAGTCACCCTCCGAAGCAAATGTTACTGCCACTTCGTCGTCTGCATTAACCTTGCCCGTCTTGTAGAGTTGAAATATCTTGCCGATTCCCACCATCCCAAACTTTTCAAGCTCGACTGCCCTCAATGCGCCTAGGCTTGCTGCACCGACTAATAGCACACCATTCTTTCTTGCTAGATGGTATACTTCAATCGGAGTAGGTGGATAGTCCTGCAGGAACACGCCATCGACAAACCCGATCGCCATTTCTACTACATCAAAATCTGCAGCCAGTCGCAAAAAGTCGCCTTTTCTTGCAGGTGGTCTGTAGTCTGCATCAAAGATTTTCCTTGCCTTTTCGTGACTCAGTGATGGCCCTAGAAATATTATCGGCTTGCCCATTGCTTAAAACACACCTTTGCCCGCATGCCCATAACTGACTTTGTTATCTTGAAGGTCTCAAGCCCTGGCACTATTGCCCTGACTACTGGAATTCCAATATCCGGATTTGTTAAGTCGACGATTATTACCTGATTCAATCCTACACTCTTTAGGCGTAAGAGAATCAAATTGATATCGTCGAGAATATCTTCGTTAAAGAATGTCTGTACTTCTGGGAATTTGATCTTTTTTGTTGAGGGCATGAACTGCCATGCCCGTCTATCATCGGTGTTCTCATCGCTATACTTGATCTTCCGCAGATCATCTCTTGCGCCCTGGATGTTTGCAGCCCTTGTCTGTGATACTTCAGTAATTGCGCGGAGGAGTGCTATCCTTGCATCAGGATGTGTCCCATGTCCCTCTGCAAGGTAGCCGTAGTCGTGGCTGATCCACTCTACGCTGCTTGCATTAAATGTTGGAATGCCAATGTCGGAGGTAATATCCTTTAGTGTGAGCGAGATGCCTGCATGTTTGAACTTTTCCACCAAGTTCTTGACGGGCCCAAAGTCAATTTCTGAAATGTCGACGTCAGGGAATATGCTCGGATCATCGACAAACCTGTCTGCTAAAATGGGAGACACTGAAAATGCCGCAGCATTTAGGGAATGTACAATTGTGCGCAAGATGTGGAACGGGATAGCGCTTGCCCGTAGGTCTGCAAGGCTCATTGCATCTCGCTCTATTACCTCGCATAGCGCATGACAGACCGCCTCTTCCATTACATTGCCGGATGCAAGTCCGTTTGTATGAAAGTATGCAAATGGGTTGACAGCTGGCGGAGGTGGAGTGTACCGAAACAACGCTATGGATGCAGGCACCATTATTTCCTCGCCACTCACAAGGTCATAGCCAGGTAGCCAGTCCATCATCATGTCGGTGCGGTACACAAACCTTACTGGCTCTACTATCCTATCCGGATGTAACACCTTATATGTCTTAGACAGCTCAGAATAGCTTGACCTGACAAATTTGCCCG